>ERZ1370068.10615-contig-9298_pt1 | contig 33780 bp, 33 predicted proteins | sample MGYA00561227_ERZ1370068 | MGnify/ENA primary metagenome ERZ1370068 (study PRJEB38410, sample SAMEA6850437) | metagenome | study: Metagenomic assessment of the ecological functions of the soil: analysis of the soil microbiota associated with the...
CCAGCGCTTCGCGATGAGCGCGCACTCGGCGTCGTGCTGCTCGTGGCGGCACTGCATGACCGGGGAGAGTCGGGTGGAATCGTCTACGGCCTGCTCGCGGGTCTGTGCGCGCTCGCCGGCATCGCGGTGGCGGGGCGTCACGTCTGGCTGCAGAGCCTGCCGCCGGACCAGGTGCCGTCCTGCGGTCCTGGTCTCGGCTATCTATGGGACAACTTTCCGCTCGGCGACATACGTTCGAAGCTGGTTTCAGCGGCTCGGGCGAATGCGCCAAGGTGGACTGGACCTTACTTGGACAGAGCATGCCGTTCTGGGTGTTGATGTCCTTCATCGCGTCCTCGGCTTCGCTGCGGTCGCTGAACGGATGGCGGCGCACGCCGCGCTGATTCTCTGAACGGGTAGTCGCCCTGATCACGCGGGAGCGAGCAATCGCTCCATGATGTCAGGTAACATCGCGGTGAGCGGCTCGAGATCGGCGACCGCACATGCTCGTTCACCTGATGAATGCTGGCATTGACCGGACCGAGCTCGATGACTTCCGATCCGGCCGCCGCAAAGAAGCGGCCATCCGGAGGTTCCGCCCGCGGTAGATAGCTCGGGCGAGGCGCCGGCGATCGCGGCGATCGCGTCGCAGACAGCGGAGCGCAGCGCGCCCGCTGTGCTGAGGCAAGGCGCCGCCGGTACCTGCCATTCGAGCGAGTGCTGCACGCCGTGACGGTCGAGCACGGCGCGCTCGCGCGCTCGCGCAGGCTCGTGGATCGGGGAGACATGGCGCATGCCGGAAGTTGAACGTCGCTTCCAGCAGTCCCGGAATAACGTTGGTCGCACCCGTGCCGCTGCGGAGGTTCGAGATCTGGAAGCTCGTGGGGCGCGAAGTGCTCGTCGCCCGCGTCCCAGTGCATGCCCGTCAGCTCGACGAGCGGGGGCAGCGCGGCATGGATGGCATTGCGTGCGAGCTGCGGATAGGCGACGTGCCCCTGCACGCCAGTGCACCCTGAGCTTGCCGGTGAGCGAGCCGCGGCGTCCGACGCGCACGGCGTCGCCGAGCCGGTCGCGCGACTCGTCGCTTCGCCGACGACACACCAGTCGACGCGTGCTCGCCGCGCTCGCGCAGGCGGGTGAGGGCGCTCACCGTGCCGTCGACCGGCGGGACCTTCCTCGTCGCTCGTGATCAGGAGCGCGAGTGAGCCGCGATGCTGCGGGCGTCGCGCGACGAACGCGCTCGGCGGCGCATACGAACGCCGCCAGCGACGACTTCATGTCGGCGGCGCCGCGCCCATACAGCAGGCCGTTGCGCACACTCGGTGCGAACGGGCGCACGTGTGCCACTGATCTGGCGGTCCCGGCCGGCACGACGTCCGTATGCCCGGCGAAGCAGAGGACGGGATTCTCGCGTGCCGTGGCGCGCCCACAGGTTGTCGACTTCACCGGAGCGCATCGTCTCCAGCGTGAACCCGCACGCCGCGAGGCGCGCGCCGAGCAGCTCCTGGCAGCCGGCGTCGTCCGGCGTCAGGGAGCGGCGTGCGATCAGCGCGCGGGCGAGCTCGAGTGTCGCTTCCATGCTGTTCAACCGTGGATCGCGCAGCAGCTCGTTGACGGCTGACGCTGCGCGCGTGCGTGCGTCGACCTCGCTTCACGATCACGGCGGCGGAGAGCGTACATCGGCCGTCCGCGCTCGGGAGCGCGCCCGGTACGACCACCGATCCGGCAGGGACACGGCCATAGGAGACGGTGTCGCGCTGCGCTGATCATAGATGCGTGTGCTCTGCCGATGTACACGCCCATGGCGATGACCGCGCCTTTCTTCGACGATGACGCCCTCCACGATCTCGGAGCGCGCGCCGATGAAGCATTCGTCCTCGATGATGGTCGGAGATGCCTGCAGCGGGTTCCAGGACCCCGCCGATCCCGACGCCGCCGGAGACGTGCACATGTCTGCGTCCGATCTGGCGCGCAGGACCCGACCGTGGCCCAGGTATCAATCATGCAGCCCGCTACCGATGCGCGCGCCGATGTTGACGTAGCTCGGCATGAGCACGACGTCTGGCTCGATGTAAGCGCCGCGACGCACGACCGTCCTGAGGCGCACGACGCGCACCCGCTCGGCACGGAACCGCCTTCGGCGTCGTAGCCGGCGTACTCGAGCGGAATCCTGTCGTAGTAACGCGTGCAGCCGCCGTCGAGTAACGCGTTCTCGTGCAGGCGGAAGTACAGCAGCACGGCTTTCTTGAGCCATTCGTTGACGCGCCACTCCGAGCCGACCTTCTCCGCCACGCGCACCTCGCCGCGATCGAGGAGGGCGATCGCGGCGTCCGACCGCGCGCGCGTCGTCGCCGCGCGGTCGCACGGAGCGTGAGCCGCACGTGCGCTCGAAGGCGGCCTCGATGACGAGGGCGAGGCGCGTGATCAGGCGAGCCTGCGGTCGAGAAGATTGAGGAGGCGGCGGTGCAGGCACTCGCGCTGCGCTTCCCGACAGCGGCTCGCCGGCCTCATCGGTGATGTAGAACACGTCTTCCGCGCGCTCGCCGACGGTCGTGATCTTCGCAGGTCGTGGAGCGCGATGCCCTCCTCGCGGAAGGCAGCTGACCCACGTCGCAGAGCAACCCCGGACGGTCGCCGGCCGAGAGCTCCAGGACCGTGCGCTCGTTCGACGGATCCGGCGAGGAAGTCGATGCGCGTGAGCGTGGGGAACATCCGCACCTGGCGCGGCGCGCGCCGCGTGACGCGCGCGTTCGCTCCCTCGAGCAGTGCGCGATCGCAGGCTGCTCTCGATCTCCGCCATGCGGGCAGGCTCGCGAATGGGCTCGCCGTTCGCTTCCAGCACGACGTAGGTATCGAGGCTGTAGTCGTTCGCGGCGTCGGTGATGGCGCGCATCGAGGATCAGAGAGGCCGAGCTCGTCCAGCACTGCGGTGAAGAGCGCGAAGTTGTGCGGCGCATGCGGCGCGTAAGATGAACACTGCTCGTACCGCCGCGTCGCTCGGTCTGCCTCGCGGATCGCGACCAGCGCGCGCGTGCGTGGCGGCTGCGCCGGCTCCGCGAGCACGCCGCCGCGTGCCAGGCGATCTCCTCGGGCGCGTGGCGGAGGAAATAATCCTCGGTGGAGCTGCCGCAGCGCGTCGTCGATGGCCGCATCGTCGAGCCCAGCGCGCAGCGCAGCAGTGCACGGGCCTGCGCCTGCTGTTCGGCGATCAGCTCCTCGCGGTCGATAGGGATTCTCGAGGCCGCGCCGCAGTGCCCGCTTCGCGTGCGCTGCAGAGCTCCGCGAAGAGCGACGCCTTCCAGGAGTTCCACTAGCTTCGGATTCGTGGCGCGCACGTCCGGCGACGGTGAGCACGTAGAGATAGTCGAGGTGCGTCTGGTCGCCGACGGTCGTACGCGCGAATTCGGTGACCACCTCGGGATCCGCGATGTCCCTTCTTCTGCGCGGTGACCGAGAGCAGCAGATGGTTGCTCACGCAGCCAGGCCACGAGGCGCGCGTCATAGCGTCCGAGGCCCTGTTCCAGGCAGAACGCCTCCGCGTCGACGGAGCCGAGCTCCGAGCGATCGCCGCCCCGGCCCCTCGGCGATGTCGTGAAGCATCGCGGCGATGGTACGCCAGCTCGGGCTTCGGGAGGGCCGCTGCATGATCCTCGCTGCAGCTGCGGGCAGCTGTGTCGTCGTGGCGCGCGCACCGTGAAGCGGCGCAGGTGACTCACGACGAACAGGATGTGGCGCGTCGACCGTGTAGGCGTGGAACAGGTCGTACTGCATTGCGCCCGACGATGCGGCCGAAGGCGGGGATGTAACAGGCCGAGAATGCCGTACAGGTTCATTCGCCGCAGCGCGTGCGTGACGCCGGCCGGTGCGCGCAGCAGGCTCAGGAACATGCGGTGATGGCGCGGGTTCTGCTGCGGAACTCCTCGTCGACAGTCAGGCGCGCGGCGCGGATGAGCCGGATTGTGCGTGCGCTCCACGCCGCGCAGCTTGCCGTGCTCCTGCACGATGAGAAAGAGCTCGAGCAGTGCCGCGGGCTGCTGCCGGAAGACATCGTCGCGGCGCGTCTCGAGATAGCCGTGGCGCACCTGGAAGCGCTCGTTGATGAGCATCGGCGCTTCCGGTGCCGGCGTGAGCGATCGCTTCGCGCAGGAGCTGCAGCAGCATCTCGATTGAGGCGGCTGCAGCTCCATCACGGTGCGGTAGTAGCGCTGCATGAACTGCTCGACGGCGAGCGTGTAGCTCGCGTCCTCGTAGCCGAACATGCGCGCGAGCTTGACCTGCGTGTCGAACAGCGAGTCGGTCCTCGCGGCGCCCCGCGAGCACGATGCAGGCCGAAGCGCACCTGCCACAGGAAGGCGCGTCCGGCCAGCAGACTCGCGGACTGCCTCCGCCGTGAGGAATCCGTAGCTCGCCGAGCTCCTCGAGCGTGCGCGTCCCGAAATGCCGCTGCGTCGACCCAGCCGATGAGCTGAATGTCGCGCAGCCCGCCCGGGGCCCGATTTGACGTTCGGCTCGAGGTTGTAAGCGGTGTCGTCGAAGCGATGATGGCGCTCCTGCTGTTCGCGCAGCTTCGCGCCTCGAAGAACTCCTGCGACGGCCACACGTCGCGCGGGGCTGGTCGCCTCGTCACATGCGTGCGTAGAGCGCCGTCGGTCCGGCCAGCAGGCGCGTATTCCATCAGGCTCGTGGCGACGGTGAGATCGGCTTGCGCCTCGTGACTGCAGTCCTCGACGGTGCGCACGCTGTGACCGACTTCGAGCCCCATGTCCCAGAGGAAAGGACACGGAAGGCGCGCGACGGCGTCCTCCCAGCGCGCTGCCGGCGGCATCGGGACGCAGGACCATGAGGTCGAACGTCCGATGCGGGGTGCAGCTCGCCGCGGCCGTAGCCGCCGACGGCGACCTAGGCTGCAGGCGTCCGCGCAATTCGCCGCGAGCAGCGGCCAGGCGCACGAGGATGGCGTCGAGCAGCGCTGCGCGAGCCCTGGACGAGCGTTTCGACCGGCTCGCCCGCGGTGAATCGCGCTTCGAGGGCCTTGCGGACCTTCGCTGAGTGCGTGTCTGAAGGTTTCGCAGCGGCGGCCCGCCGCGTGCAAGGTCGGCGTCGAGGGCAGCTTCGGTCGGGGACGGCTCCGACACGACGCCGGCCGCCGGCGCGCTCATGGCCGCGCGCGCGCCGAGCGTGAGGACCTCGCAGCCGTCCGTGGTGACGAGGAGGGTGTGCTCCCACTGGGCCGACAGGGAATGATCCTGGTGACGACCGTCCAGCCGTCGCGGCAGCAGCTTCACGTGACGCCGGCCCGCGTTCACCATGGGCTCGATCGTGATCGTCATGCCCGGCTCGAGCGCGAGACCCGTGCCCGGCCGGCCGTAGTGCAGGACCTGCGGATCCTCGTGAAACTCGCGGCCGATGCCGTGCCCGCAGTACTCGCGCACGATCGAACAGTTCTCGCTCTCGACATAGCTCTGGATCGCATAGCCGATGTCCCCGAGGCGCGCGCCGAGCGCACGGCGGCAATGCCGCGGCACAGTCCTTCGTGCGCGACGCGCGCAGAGGCGCTCGGCGGCGACCGAGGGCTTGCCGACGAAGTAACATGCGGCTCGTGTCGCCGTGATAGCCGTCCTTGATGACCGAGACGTCGATATTGATCAGATCGCCGTTCTTCAGCTTGCGCGGACCCGGAATGCCATGGCAGACGACATGGTTCACCGAGGTACAGATCGACTTGGGAAGCCCCGATAGTTGAGCGGGGCCGGGATGGCGCCGCTGCGTCCCGACGATGAAGTCGTGGCAGCGCGCGTCGAGCTCTTCGGTGGGTCACGCCCGGGCGGACGTGCTCGCCGATCATGTCCAGCACCTCAGCGGCGAGGCGCCCGGCGACGCGCATCTTCGCCAGCTCTTCCGGTGTCTTGACGGTTACCGCCATCCTAAGCTTCGAGTACGCCCGAGAGTTTGTTTGCCGCGAAAAGATGTTTATGGTATAAAGCGCGCGCCTTCTTGGCAAACCAACCGTCAGTGCAACCGCTGCAGGTTTGCACGACAAATTCACACACGTGCCGTCACATCCGGCGGGGTGCTTCGAGCGCTGCGGTGCCCGAGGTTGCCTGATGGGGCGCGTGGAGGCTCGTAACTCCTCGAGGAGATTCGCACATGGCCAATCCGTCCATGCGCCAGATGCTGGAAGCAGGCGTCCATTTCGGGCATCAGACCCGTTTCTGGAATCCCAAGATGGCGCCAGTTCATCTTCGGCGAACGCAACAAGATCCACATCATCAACCTCGAAAAGACCGCTGCCGCTGTTCAGCGAGGCCACGGGCTTCGTGAAGGCAGCTCGTTCGCCGACGGCGGAACCACGTGCTGTTCGTCGGCTACGAAGCGCGCGGCACGCGATGCAGTCGCACCGCGAAGCGGATCGGCGCTGCAGCATGCCGTACGTGACCCAGCGCTGGCTCGGCGGCATGCTCACCAACTTCAAGACCGTGCGCCAGTCGATCAAGCGCCTGACTGATCTCGAGACGATGCGCGACGACGGCACCTTCGAGCGTCTCGTCAAGCGCGAAGTCGCTCGGACTGGAGCGCGAGATGGAGAAGCTCGAACGCAGCGCTCGGCGGCATCAAGGACATGGACGCGCTGCCCGACGCGCTGTTCATCATCGACGTCGGCCACGAGGACATCGCGGTGCAGCGAAGCGCGCAAGCTCGGCATCCCGGTCGTCGCCGTCGTCGACACCAACTGCTCGACCCGAGCTGATCGACTACGCGATCCCGGGCAACGACGACGCGATGCGCGCCATCCAGCTGTACGCCGCAGGCATCGCGGACGCCGTGCTCGAGGGCAAGGCTTCGCTGCCGGAGGTCGCGCGTCGGCGACGACGAATTCGTCGAGCTCGACGAGGAAGGCAAGCCGGCCGCAGAAGGGCGAGGCCGCAGCCCGGCCCGCGCGCCGCGGTCGCCAAGCGTCCGGCGCGCCGCGCGACGGTACGACGGCGCGGCCGCCGCCAGTCCGAGCGCCGCGGCCCGCCGAGGACGCACACGCGTAGCCGCCGTCGACGGAAGCGCCCGAAGAGGACGAGCGACACGGTCGATCACGCGCCTGCAGCGATGCGAGCGGGCTTCGAGGACTCATGAACAATCACACGCTGACACTGGTCAAGAACGCTGCGCGAGCGCACCGGCGCCGGCATGATGGAATGCAAGAAGGCGCTCGTCGAGACCGAACGGCGACATCGATCAGCGCCGCCGAGCGCTCTGCGCAAGAAGGGTATCGCCAAGGCCGACAAGAAGGCCGGCCGCGTCGCGGCGCGAAGGCGTCATCGCCTCGGCCCTGAGCGCGGATCGGCCGGCAAGGCGTGCTGGTCGAGGTCAACAGCGAGGACCGATTTCGTCGCGAGCGGCGAGGATCCGACGCTTTGCCGACGCCGTCGCGAAGCTGCGCTGGCCCTGAACGACGACTCCCTCGAAGGCCTTGCTTGGCGCGCGCGCCTGCCGAGCGGCGAAACGGTGGAGGAGGCGCGTCGAGACCTGATCGCGCGCATCGGCGAGAACATCGGCGTGCGGCGCACGGCCCGCCTGGCGATACCGCTCAGCTCGTGCGCTACCTGCATCCCCCGCGCCGAACGCATCGGCGTGCTCGTCGCGTACGAGGGCGATGACGCAGGCTCGGGCGCGACCTCGTATTGCATGTCGCGGCGAGCCGGCCCATAGCGGTGCGGTGCGGACGAGATTCTGCCGACGTCATCGCCAAGGAGCGTGAGATCGTGGCGGCGCAGTCTGCGGGCGAGGGCAAGCCTCCCCACATCGTCGGAAGATGATCGAAGGGCGCCTGCGCAAGTATCTCGCGGAGATCACGCTGCACGGCCAACCCTTCGTGAAGGATCAGGACACGACGGTCGGAAGCTGCTCGCCGGCGCGCGTGCGCGCGGTCTCGGGATTGTGCGTCTGGAGGTCGGCGCGAGGGCATCGAGAAGAAGGCCCAGGACTTCGTCGCCGAAGTCATGGCGCAGGTGCGCGCGCGAGTGACGCGCGCAGGATGAGCGAACCGATCTATCAACGCGTGTTGCTCAAGCTCAGCGGTGAGGCGCTGCTGGGCGACGCCGACTACGGCATCGTTCAGGTCCTGCGTCGCATCGCCGGGGAGATCCGCGAGGTCAGCGCGCTCGGCGTGCAGCTCGCCGTCGTGATCGGCGGCGGGAACATCTTCCGCGGCGAAGGGCTGGCGCGCTCGGGCATGGATCGGGTCACCGGTGACCAGATGGGCATGCTCGCCACCGTCATCAATGCGCTCGCCATGCAGGATGCGCTGGAGGCCCTCGGGCTCTATCGCGCGCGTCATGTCGGCGATCCGCATCAACGAAGTCTGCGAAGACACATACGACGACGCGCCGTGCGTCACCTGGAGAAGGGCCGCATCACGATCTTCGCTGCCGGCACCGGCAATCCCTTCTTCACGACGGACACACGCGGCGGCGTTGCGTTCCATCGAGATCGGCGCCCAGCTCCTGCTCAAGGCGACCAAGGTGGATGGAGTCTATGACGCCGATCCGATGAAGACGCCGGGTGCGCGCCGCTATCACAGCCTCAGCTTCGACAAGGCCCTCACCGACAAGCTCGGGGTCATGGATGCGACGGCACTGGTCATGTGCCGCGACAACAACTTGCCGCTGCGGGTCTTCGACTTGCACAATTCCGGCGCGCTGGCGCGCATCCTGCGCGGCGAGGATATCGGAACGCTCGTCAGCAACGACAGTCGCGCCCTGACCGCCTAGCCGACAGGAGCACCGCGGGAAGATCGCCATGATCGACGACATACAGAAAAGGACGCCACGGCACGCATGCAGAAGAGCGTGGACGCCCTGCGCCAAGAGCTGGAAACACCTGCGCACCGGACGCGCGCACACGAGCCTGCTCGACCATATCCGCGTCGAGTACTACGGCGCGCAGATGCCGCTCAGCCAGTGCGCGAACGTACGCGATCGCCGATCCCGCACATGCTCACGGTGACGCCCTGGGACAAGACCATGGTGCAGCCGATCGAGAAGGCGATCCTTGCATCCGACCTCGGACTGAACCCGGTGACCGCAGGGGAGTGCATCCGCGTTCCCCTGCCGGCGCTCACCGAGGGCGGCGACGCGAGCTCATCAAAGTCGTGAAGCACGAGGCCGAGCACGCGCGCGTGGCCGTGCGCAACGTGCGACGCGATGCCATCCATCACCTGAAGGAGCTGCTGAAGGACAAGAAGGTGACGGAGGATCCAGGAGCGCCGCGCGCAGGACGAGATGCAGAAGCTGACCGACAAGTTCATCGCGGAAGTCGACCGCGTGCTCGGCGAGAAGAAGCCGAGCTGATGGAGGTCTGAGCCCGCGTGACGATCGGCAGTTGGCGAGCGTGCAGGCACATGACCGCCGTGAGTGGCGTGAAGGCGTCGCTGTTCCAAACGTTGTCGTCCGTCGCATTCCCTGCCGCCGGCACGAGGCGGTGAGCTGGGTTTGCCGATCGTGTACTCGCGGACCGACTCTCCCCGGAATCGGCCCAGCGCGCCGTGCCGCGCCATGTCGCGATCATCATGGACGGGAATGGTCGCTGGGCGACGCGACGCGGCCTGCCGCGCGCAGGCCGGGCCACCGCGCCGGCGTCAAGGCCGCACGCAACATCGTGCAGACGGCGGACGGCGCGGGATCGACGTACTCGCTCTGTTCGCGTTCAGCAGCGAGAACTGGAAGCGGCCCCACGCGAGGTCGGTTCCTCATGAGCCTGTTCACCGAAGCACTGCGCAGAGGGAGATTGCAGACGGCATCGGCGTAACAACGTGCGGCTCAGCTTCATCGGCGATCACGCAGCGCGCTCGCACCAGCGCTCGCCCACCGCGATGGAAGGGGTGAGGCGCTGACGCGCGACAATCCGGGCTGCGCCTCGTCATTGCCGTGGCTCACGGAGGTCGTTGGGATCTCGTACAGGCTGCACGCAGGCTCCGCCGAGGACGCCCACGCGCGGGCCACGGCGCATCGGAGCCGGGCCTGCGATCAGGGTGAGTCGTCGTCGGTTCCGGAGCTCGCGCACCGTCAAGCGGCGCTGCCGAGGATCCGGATCTCTTCATACGCACGGGCGGCGAGATGCGGATCAGCAACTTTCTCCTGTGGAACCTCGCCTACACGGAGTTGTATTTTCTCGCCGCTGCTGTGGCCCGACTTCGACGCCGCCGCGCCTCGACGCGGCGCTCGATTTCATGCCGGTCGCGAGCGGCGTTTCGGGCGCACGGAGGCCGAGGCCGAGGCCGAGGGCGCCAGCCGGTGATCCGACCTGCAGCGCGCGCGCGAGTCTCGACTCGTCGCTGTGCCGGCGGCGACGATGTCCACGCCCGATCAGGCTGGCTGGCGCCGGTCCCGCTCCGCGCTGAAAGAGCGCGTCGTCACTGCGGTCGTCCTGATCGCGGGCATGCTCGTGGCTCTGTTTGCGCTGACCGGCGGCGGTCCGGGATGCTGGCACTCGCGCTCGTGATCCTCGGCGGTGCCTGGGAGTGGGCGGGATTCTTCGGCGCCGACTCGGCGATCGCCGATCCGTGTGGCCTACGCGGCGGCCATCGCGGCGGCGATGGCCGCGTGCTGGTGGAGCACCGAGCTGGATCCGGGCCTGTGCCGGTTCCTGCTCTGGGCCGCGGGGCTCTGGTGGGTGGTCGCGCTCGCCTGGCTGGTCCGCTTTCCGACCCTGATCCCCTGGCACTGAACGTCCTCTGCGGCGGACTGGTCCTCGTGCCCGCGTGGCTCGCGCTCGCACGACTGCTCGATGGGCGGCGCGGTCCCGAATGGCTGCTCTTCGTCTTTGTCCTGGTCTGGGCAGCCGACATCGGGGCCTTCTTCGTGGGACGAGCCGTGGGGCGTGTGCGCCTCGCGGTGCGCGTGCGGAGCCCGGCAAGACCTGGGAGGGCGGCGCTGGGTGGCGCACTGCCGACGGCCGGTGACTGCGGCGAGTTCGCCGGGCGGTGCCTGACAGGTTCGGACCTGCCGGTGACGGGTTTTGGCCTCAGCGGCTCTGCCTGGCGGCCGCGCTGGTCTCGGTCGTCGGCGACCTCACGGTGAGCATGTTCAAAGCGTCACGCAGGACTAAAGGATTCGAGCGACCGCCTGCTGCCCGGGCGCACGGCGGGATCCTGGATCGCATCGACAGCATGATGGCTGCGGCGCCGCCGCGCTGTTCGTCCTCGGACTTGGACTCGCGATCGGTGTCTCGTGAACGCGCTGTGTGTCGTCCCTGCGGTGGAACACTGGTTGCGCGGGCGCTGTCGGTTTCGCGGTGCGCCCGGGCGCGCCGCAGCCACTCCGGTATAATGATGTCCCATTCCGGGGCGCGGCGGTCCGTCCCAGTGCTTGAACCGGGCCTATCGGGGATGGGAAGCTCGGTTCGGACGAACCTCCGCAGATCATCGTTGCCTTCATCGTCGCGGTGTCCGTCCTCGTCACGCCGTCCACGAGCTGGGGCATTACTCCGTGGCGCGCCTGCTCTCGATCAAGGTGCTGCGCTTCTCGATCGGCTTCGGCAAGCCGCTGTGGCGCCGCCTCGGCCGCAACGGCACGGAGTTTGTGATCGGCACCATTCCGCTCGGGGGCTACGTGAAACTGCTGGACGAGCGCGAGGGCAACGTGCCGGAGGCGACCGCACCCCGCGCCTTCAACCGGCAGAGTATTCCCAAGCGCGCGGCCGTGCTGGTCGCGGGACCTCTGTTCAATCTGGTGTTCGCCGTCGCCGCCTACTGGCTCGTATTCGTCGTCAGCGTCCCGGGATCCGGCCGATCGTCGGCGAGATCGCCAAAGGCTCCTATGCCGGAAGTCGCCGGCTTCCATGCCCGGGACGATCACGGCCGTGGCCGGCCGCGAGGTCGCGACCTGGGACGGCGCGCTGCTTCGGCGCTGCTCAGGGAAGTGCTCGAGGGGCGCCATTCCAGTGCGCGTGCGCGACGCCAACGGCGGGCCGCGCGAGCTGATTCTCGACGTCGGCGACAACACCGAGGCGCTGACGGAGCCGGACAAACTGGTGAGCGGACTCGGACTCTCGTTCTGGTCGCCGCCGCTGCCGCCGTCTCGGCGAAGTCATCGACGGGCCGGCCGCCACGCGGGGCTGCGCGTCCGGCGATCTCGTCGTCTCGGCCAACGGCGCGCCGATCGGCGACTGGGAAACCTGGGTCGACTACATCCGAGCGCGACCGGGCCAGACCGTGCAGCTCACCACTCGGCGCGACGGGCAGCGGCTCGACCTGCCGCTCACCATCGGCGAGGCGGGACCAGGACGGAAAGCACTCGGACGCATCGGCGCGGCCCGCAGACGCCGGAGAACTTCGGCGCCGAGCTGCGTACGGAACAACAGGTATGCGCCGCTCGACGCCACTCGGCATCGCGGCGGACAAGACGGCGGACATGGCGGTGGTCACGCTGCGCATGTTCTGGAAGATGCTCTGGGGTCAGGTCTCGGTGCGCAACATCAGCGGTCCCATCAACATCGCGGAGTTCGCCGGTTACAGCATGAACGGGCTTCATCTCGTTCCTGCAGTTTCTCGCGATCATCAGCATCAGCCTCGGACTCATCAACCTGCTGCCCCATTCCGCTGCTCGACGGCGGACAACTGCCGTACGCCTGTATCGAGGCGATCAGGGAGCCGCCGCTGTCACAGGCGCGCCGAGCTCATCGGTCGAGCAGGTCGGGTCGCGTTGCTCCTCGTGCTCTCCTGCTGAGCGTCGCGTTCTACAACGACATCACGCGACTGGTGAACTGAAACGTGCGCGCCGGCATCTGGGTACTGCTCGCGACTCTGAGCTTCGCGGGCTGACGTACTCGCGCAGAGCGAGAGCGATTTCATCGTGCGCGATCTGCGGAGTCGTCAGCCTGCAGCGCATCGCCGAGGGCACGGTGTACAACTACCTGCCGGTGAACATCGGCGATCACCGTCGATGAGCAGCGACTCCAGTGAGGCCGTTTCGCGCTGTCTACGAGCACGGGCTTCTTCGACGACGTGCAACTGCGCCGCGACGGCGACACGCTCGTCATCGTCGTGCATCGAGCGGCCCTCGATTCGCAAGCTTCGACGATCGAGCGGCAACAAGGACATCAAGACCGAGGATCTGCATCGAGTCGATGCGCAACGATCGGTCTCCGCGCCCGGACGCTCGTTGCCGACCGTTCCCGGTGCTCGACAACGTCACGCAGTTCCTGACCCAGCAGTATTTCGAGCGCGGCAAGTACGCGGTGAAAGTGACGCCGTCGGTGACGGAGCTGCCCGGCAACAAGGTCAACGTCAACGTCGTGATCGTGGAAGGCGCCCGCGCGCGCATCCGCCAGATCCAACATCGTCGGCAACGAGACCTTCAGCGACAAGGAGCTGCGCTCGGAGTTTCGAGCTCGACACACCGCACTTCACGTCGCTTCTACAGAAGGACGATCGCTACTGCGCGCGAGTCGCTGGCCGGCGATCTCGAGCACCTGCAGAGCTACTACATGGATCGCGGCTTCGCGAACTTCCGCCGTGGAATCGACGCAGGTGGCCATCTCGCCCGACGAGAAGCGACATGTTCATCACGGTCAATGTGCACGGGGGCGATCGCTTCACCGTGTCGGATGCGAAGATCACGGGCGACACCGGTCGTGCGGAGTCGGAGCTGCTCGGCATGATGCTGACCAAGCCGGGCCAGATCTACTCGCGCAAACTCATCGAGCAGACGACGCAGCCTCATCGAGCTGCGGCTGGGACAGGACGGCTACGCGCTTCGCGCGCATCGACCCGATACCGACCATCGATCAGGAGAAGAAGGAGGTCGCGCTCAACTTCTACATCGATCCCGGCAACGCGGGTCCGTGCGCACGCATCGACTTCAAGGCACGACCGGCGTCAACGACGAGGTCGTTCCGGCGCGAGATGCGCCAGCTCGAGGGCGCGTACCTGTCGAACGCGTCGCTCGACCGCTCGAAGCAGCGCATCCGCCGCCTGCCCTTCGTCGAGGAGGTGTCAAGGAGACGGTGCCGGTGGCCGGCACCGACCTGATCTGCAGTCGACGTGAACTTCGACATCGAGGAAGGCCTGCCGGGCCAGTTCGGCGGCGGCATCGGCTATTCGGGCTCGCAGGGCATCCTGTTGAGCGGCAACTTCACGCACAGCAACTTCATGGTACCGGGAATCGCGTCTCGGCCGACATCAGCCTGGGTGAGTTCAACAAGATCTACAGTCTCCTCGCACACCAATCCGTACTGGACGCTGGACGGGAAGAGCCTCGCGCCTGCAGCTTGCATACCGGGACACCACCCAGTTCATCAGCGGCAGCTCTGGATTTCGACACCCAGACGCTGACCAGCTCGTTCGAATTCGGCGTGCCGCTGTCGGAGTTCTCGCGTTTCCGCTCTGCGGCATGGCATTTACCGGCGCGATTCTCAGGCTGACGTCGCGTGGCGGCAGCTCGAGGCCAGGCCATCGAGTTCGTGCAGAACAACGGTAACTCCGAGGTCATTTCGCCCGGGCGTATTCGGGACGGACATTCAGAGCAACTACGAGCTCTTCGGCGGCTGGTCGCGCGGACAGCCGCGACCGCGTGATCATGCCAACGCGCGGCGGCCGTCACGATGTCACGCTGTCGCAGTGACCGGGCCCGGGGCGAGTGTCGAGTACTACATCGCCCGCTACGACATGGTGAAGCTGTGGGCCCTCGGCGGGAAATGGATCTTCTCGATGAGCAACGGGCGGCTTACGGTCAGCCCATGGGCGATACGACCGATCTGCCGCCCTACAAGAACTTTCTTCGCCAGCGGCGCCGGCTCGGTGCGTGGCTACAAGCCCGGCCATCTCGGCTCCGCGCGACTCGCTCAACAATCCATACGGCGGCAACATCAAGATCGCGAGCCAGCTTCAGCTCTACTGCTCCACGCCGGAGAAGTTCGGGAACAAGACGCGTTTCGGTCTCTTCTGACGACGTCGGCAACGTGTTCTACAAGGGCAACACACACTTCTGCCGGGTGGGGGACGCCGGCACGCCGTGCAACATCGACATCAACAGCGACGGCATCGTCAGCTCGGTCCCGGTCGACCACAGCTTCGACTGGAAGGCACTGCGCAGCTCCGTGGAGCCTCGGCGTGGGGTGGATTGCGCCGCTCGGAACCTTCCGTTTCCAGCTGTGCTTTCCACCATAAACGACGCCCGTTCGACGAGACCGAGGGCTTCCAGTTCTCCGTCGGTCAGGGTTCATTCTGATAACCGGAGGTACGCGCTATCATGAGGTTCATGTCTGGCCGGACCAAGCCCCGCAAGCTGTTGGCGGCGTTCGCTGCGGCCGGTCTGTTATTCAGCATGGGCGGGCGCGGAGCCGAGATCGGCGTCGTCAACGTCGCCAGCTGCTGCTCGACGAATCGCCGCAGGCGCGCTCCGGCGATGCAGGCGCTTTACGGGACGAAGTTCGCTCCGCGCCAGAAGGAGATACTAGCAGCAGGGGGATGAACATCAAGGGTCGCGAGGACAGGCGCAGCGCGATGCGCGACGTCATGGGCGACGTGGAGAAGCGCAACCTCGACCGCGAACTGCGGCGATGCGCAGCGCGAGCTGTCGCGCAAGCAGAACGAGTACGTCGAGGACCTCAACATCCGTCGCAACGAGGAGCTGGGTCGCCTGCAGAAGGCGCTCACTGCAGGAGGATCGAGACCTTCGCCAAGTCGCAGGGCTACGATCTCATCCTCGGCGACGGCGTGCTGTACGCGGCCGGCGCGGTGGACGTGACCGGCGCAGGTGCTGCAGCGCCTGGAGGGCAGGACGATCGCGGCACCGACGCGCGGCCCCCGCGCCGACGCCACGCCGCCGCCACGCCACACCGCAGCCGCACTGAGGCTACGGGAGCGCCGTCGCGGTGGCCTGGGACGTGGGGCAGGGCTCTCGCAGTCGCTTCGGTTGTCGCCTGCGCGGAGATCCCGAGCTGCAGATCGACGGGTCGGGCACGCTCGCCCATGCGACACCGGGCGCGAGTCACCGTTTCTTCGCCGACGCGCGCTACCGGCGGACAGCTCGCGCAGACGCGAGCGGCACGTCATCCGCGGCAGTACGCCGAGCAGTGTCCGGTCGCCGCGCTCATCGCCGCTGATCCCCATGCGACCCACGCCCGCGTTGCGGCTCTCCTGCATCCGCCGACGAGCGACGGTCCGGCGTCGATTCGCGGCCGTCGTCGTCCCGCCGGTGCCGTGATCGCGCCCAGCGCGGCCGTCGGTCCGTGCGCGGTGACGAAGCCGGCGTGCGCATCAGCGAGCACGCCTATGTCGGGCCGGGCTGCGTGATCTCCGAGCGCGCACAGATCGGCACGCGCATGCCGAGCTCATCGCCAAGCGTCGTGATCGGTCGCCGCCGCATCGGCGCTCGCCCGCTCGTCCATCAGGCACCGTCATCGGCGCGGACGGCTTCGGCTTCGTGCGCGAGCCCGAGGGCTGGCTCAAGGTTCCGCAGGTCGGCAGCGTCATCATGCTGGCGGACGACGTCGAGATCGGCGGCGCTCACGACCATCGACCGCGGCACCATCGAGGACACGGTCATCGCAGGACGGGGTAAAGCTCGACAACAACATACAGGTGGGTCACAACGTGCGCATCGGCGCGCACACCATCATCGCCGCCTGCCGCGCCGGATCTCCGGGAGCACCATCATCGGCAAGCGGTGTATGATCGCGGGCGCGGTCGGTTTCGTGGGTCACCTGCACATCGCCGACGACGTCGTGATCACCGGACAGACCATGGTCAACAGCCTCGATCAGCGAGCCCGGCGTGTATTCGAGCGCTGCCGATGGATCGAGGCAAAACGCTGGCGCAAGAACAGCGCGCGCTTCCGCCATCTCGACGAGCTGGCGCGCCGCGTCAAGGCGCTCGAGACGGCGCTCGGCAGGAAAGGGAGACGAAATCACGATGAGTGAAATGGGTCAGATGGACATACACACTGGGTGATGGCTCAGCTGCCCACCGCGTTCCCTTCTCCTCGTCGACGCGTGCTGGAATGCAAGCCGGGAGACTCGCTCACGGCGATCAAGAACGTGACGATCAACGAGCCGTCTTTCCGGGGCACTTCCCCACCGTCGGTGCCTGCCGGCGTCATCCTGGAGGCCCTGGCGCGGGCGACGGGGCTGCTCGCGTATGCCACGGTCGGCAGCCGCCGGCGGCAAACACGCTCTACTACTTCGTCGGCATCGACAAGGCGCGTTTCAAGCGATCGGTCGAGCCGGGCGACGCACGATGGTCCTCAAGGTGAAGCTCGCGCACGCTGAAGGGCGTGTGGTGCTTCGACACCGTGGCCGAAGGTCGACGGCACGCATGTCGCCAAGGCGCGATCGTGGCGGCGCGCCGCGGAGATCTGAGCTTGATCGATCCGCGAGCGATCGTCCGCCGCAGGCAGAGCTGGCGTACAGGATGTCGAGGTCGGCCCGTTCAGCGTCGTCGGCCCCGACGTGTCGATCGACGCGGGCACGCGCATCGGCGCGCACGTCGTCGTCAACGGCCGTGCCGCATCAGGCGGGACAATCGCATCTTCCCCTTCTGCGCCAGCGGCGGCGAGTCGGTGGACAAGAAGTATCGCGGTGAGCAGGCGCTGCCTCGAGATCGGCGATCGCAATCACCATCCGCGAGTTCTGCACGCTCAATCGCGGGACTCAGCGGTGGCGGTGGAACGACCCGCACGGCGACGACAACCTGGATCATGGCCTACGTGCACATCGCGCACGATTGCGGATCGGCAGCCACGTGCACGATGGCGAACAACACGACGCTGGCCGGACACGTGCTCGATCGAGGACTTCGCAACGCTCGGCGGTTTCGCCAAGGTGCATCAGTTCTGCCGCGTCGGCGCCTAACAGCTTCCTGCGGCATGGACAGCGGGCTCACCCGCGATCTGCCGACCTACGCCTGGCTGGCCGCAGGGCACAGCTGGCCGAGCCGAGGGCATCAACTCCGAAGGACTGCAGCGGCACGCGTTCACGGACGAGCAGATCCGCAACATCCGCAACGCCTACAAGCTCCTCTACCGTTCGAGCTCACTGAGGAAGCCATCGCAGAGCTCGCGGCGCTCTCCGCAGAGCAGCCGGAGCTCGAGCGCTCGTCTCTTTCTGCGTGGCTCCGAGCGCAGCATCATCCGCTGAAACGCCCGCGCGCCGTGCGCTCTGCGCATCGGGATCGTGGCTGGCAGAGACCTCGGGCGATCAGCTCGGCGCCGGGCTCATCGAGCCGTGCGCCATGTCGCACCCGACGCGACCTTCGAAGGCGTCGCCGGTCCGGCGATGCCAGCCGCGGAGCTGTGCTGCCATCGAGGGCGCTGAGCAACTGTCGGTCATGGGACTGGTCGAGGTGCTGGGGCACCTGCCTTCGCGCTGCTGCGGCTGCGCCGCGACCTCGAGCGCAGATTCATCGCGGAGCGTCACGACGTCTTCGTCGGCATCGACTCGCCCGATTTCAACCTCGGCCTCGAGCAACGGCTGCGCCGCGCGGGTATCGCGACCATTCAGTACGTGAGTCCGCAGTTCTGGGCCTGGCGACCTGGACGGGTCCGGCACATGGCGCGCGCCGCCGACCTGGTGCTCTGCCTGCTGCCGTTCGAGCCGAAGTTCTACATCGAACACGCGCGTCGCGTGCGCGCTATCGTGGGTCATCCGCTCGCGGACCGCATCCCGGAGCGCTCGCCAAGGGGCCTGCGCGCCGCGCGCTGGGTCTGCCGGAGGACGCCCAGATCGTCGCGCTGCTGCCCGGCAGCCGCGCGAGCGAAGTGAAACGCCTCGGCGCAGACTTCGCCGGCTGCGCCAACTGGCTCGCGCGCGGACGCGTCCGGCGCTGCGCTTCGTCGCGCCCGATGGCGAACGCGGCGCGTCCGCGTGAGCCCGTTCGAACAGGCGGTCGAGCGTGCCGGCGCGAGCGTGACGCTGGTGGACGGACGCGCACAGGAAGCCATCGCGGCGGCCGACGCCGTGCTCGTCGCCTCCGGCACGGCGACGCTGCAGACGCTGCTCATCAAGCGCCCGATGGGTCGTCGCGTGCCTACCGTCTGGCGACGGTCGACGCGCTGGATCATGCAGGGCTTGGGGCTGCTCAAGATCGACCGCTATGCTATGCCGAATCTGCTCGCGGGTCGGGACCTCGTGCCGGAAATCATGCAAGACGCGGTGACGGCCCGAATCGCTCGGTCGACGCGCAGTGCTGCGCGAGCTCGATACGCCGGGACGGGCGGCGGAGCTGCTCACGACCTTCGACACCATTCACCACGAGCTCAGGCGCGACGCGAGCGCGCAGGCGGCGCGGCGCCGATCAGCTCGTCGCGCAACGATCGGCACGCGCACTGAAGGCGATTGCTCACGGCCGGCGTCGACGAAGCGGGTCGCGGGCCGCTCGCGGGGCCCGTTGTGCACGCCTGCCGCAGTCGTCGCCTCGCGCCGCTGCGCATGCGCGGCCTGCGCATTCAAGCAGCTCACCGCACGCGAGCGCGAGCGCTCGCGGTGCATTCAGCATTCGGCGCCTCGCCTGGGCGGTCGCGTGGTCGGACGTGGCCGAGATCGATCGCGGTGAACATTCTTCAGGCGGCACTCTGCCATGCGACGCGCGCCCTCGACCGGGCTGGCCGGGCTGCGCCCCGATCACGTCCAGGTCGGACGGGACTGCTTCGTGCCCGTCGTCGTCGGCGCGAGCGCCGAGGCGATCATCGACGGCGACTGCAAGGTCGCTGGCGATCAAGGCCGCATCGATCCTCGCGCGAAGGTGTATCGCGACGAGGAGATGCGGCGGTTGCACGCGCTCTATCCCGAATACGGATTCGCAGAGCACAAAGGCTACGCGACCGCCGCGCACCTGGCCGCGCTGGCGCGCTCGGTCCGTCGCCCGTGACATCGCGCGACCTTCGCCCTGTTCGCGACGGCCTGCAGTGGGGAGCTCTGTGCCCGACCGATCCGCTCCCCATCGACGCGACCACCGCGGTTGCGCGATGAGTCACGCCGGCGCTTCGTGCACCTGAACGTGCACAGCGAGTATTCGCTCGCATGACGGCGTCGTGCGCATTACCGGCTCTGGTCGAGGCGGTCGCCGCCGCCGGCATGCCGCGGCATCGCGCTCGCCGACCAGGACAACCTGTTCGCGATGGTGAAGTTCTACAGCGCGGCGCAGAAGCGCGCGCGTCAGCCGATCGTCGGCGCGGACGTACGCGTGCGCGATCCGACGATCCGGCGCGCGACGCCCGCCTGATCCTCCTGTGTCAGGATCGCACCGGCTACCGCAACCTGCTGCTGCGCCTGCTGACGCGCGCGCAGGTCGAAGGACGTCGCGCGCGGCACCGCCCCGCGACTCGGCGCGCGTGGCTCAGCGGCGCGACGGACGGCTTGATTGCGCTGTCAGGCGCCGCGACGGCGACGTCGGACGCGAAGCTCATCGCCGAGCGTGAGGGCCGCGCGAGTCAGGCGCTCGATGCGTGGCTCGAGCTCTTCGGCGATCGCTTCTATCTCGAGCTGCAGCGTACCGGGCGGCCGGGTGAGGATGCGCACACGAGCGGCGCCGTCGCGCTCGCGGCGCGGCGCGGCGTGCCGGTCGTGGCGACCAACGACGTGCGCTTTCTCGGACCTGGCCGACTACGAGGCGCACGAAGCGCGCGTTTGCATCCAGGAAGGGCATCTCCTCGGCGACCGCCGGCGACCGCGACCTGCTACAGCCCGCAGCAGTACCTGCGCAGTCCGGAGCAGATGGCCGAGCTGCTTCCGCGATCTGCCGGAGGCGCTCGAGAACAGCGTCGAGATCGCGCGCCGGTGCAGCCTCGAGCTGCAGCTCGGCGGCAGTGCTCTGCCCGCATTTCCCGTTCCCGAGGGAATGGACGAGGGCGGCTTCCTCGCGCTGCGCTGCACAGGACGGCCTCGGAGTGGCGCATCGCTTCGGGTGCCATCGGCGCGCCGATCGATCCCTATCGGACGCGCCTCGCCGAAGAGCTGAAGCGTGATCGTCGGCATGGGCTTCGCCGGTTACTTCCTCATCGTCGCCGACTTCATCGCGCTGGGCGCGCGAGCACGACGATCCCGGTCGGGTCCGGGCCGCGGCTCGGGCGCCGGCTCGCTCGTCGCCTATGCGCTCGGCATCACCGATCTCGATCCGCTCGCGCACGACCTGCTGTTCGAGCGTTTCCTGAATCCTGAGCGCGTGTCGATGCCCGACTTCGACATCGACTTCTGCATGGAGGGCCGCGACCGCGTCATCGACTACGTCGGCGGGACGCTACGGCCGCGAGCGCGTCGCGCAGATCATCACCTACGGCACGCATGGCGGCGCGGGCCGTGGTGCGCGACGTCGGCCGCGTGCTCGGGCATCCGTACGGCTTCGTCGACCGCATCGCCAAGCTCATCCCGCATGGAGCTCGGCATCACGCTCGACAAGCGCGCTCGGCGACAGGACGAAGAGCTCGCGTCGGCAGTATCGCGACGCAGAGGACGTGCAGGCCATGCATCGACCTCGCGCGTCGGCTCGAAGGCCTCGCGCGCAACGCCGGCACGCACGCCGGCGGCGTCGTGATCGCGCCCGGCGCGCTCACCGAGTTCACGCCGCTGTACAGCGAACGACGGACCGCGCGCTGCGTCACGCAGCTCGACAAGGACGACGTCGAGGCCGATCGGCCTCGTCAAGTTCGACTTCCTGGGCCTGCGCACGCTCACGATCATCGATCGCGCGCAGTCGCACGCGATCAACGCGCTGCGCGCGCGCGCGCGGCGAGCCGCCAGTGGACATCGCCGCGCTGCCGATCGACGACGCGGCGACCTTCGAGCTGCTGCGCCGCGTGCGACACGACCGCGGTGTTCCAGCTCGAGTCGCGCGGCATGCGCGACATCGTCAAGCGCCTGCAGCCGGATCGCTTCGAGGACATCGTCGCGCCGTCGTCGCGCTGTATCCGCCCGGGCCCGCTGCAGTCGGGCATGGTCGACGACTTCATCGCGCCGCAAGCACGGCGAGGCGCGCGATCGACTATCCGCACCCGCGCTCGAGCCGATCCTCGAGCCGACCTACGGCGTGATCCTGTATCAGGAGCAGGTGATGCAGATCGCGCAGGTGCTGGCCGGCTACTACGCTCGGCGGCGCCGATCTGCTGCGCCGCGCGATGGGCAAGAAGAAGGCCGACGAGATGGCGCAAGCAGCGCTCCGTGTTCGTCGACGGCGCCGACGCGCGCGGCGTCCCGGAGTCGCGCGAGCCACATCTTCGACCTGATGGAGAAGTTCGCCGGCTACGGCTTCAACAAGTCGCACTCAGCGGCTTATGCGCGTGCTCGCGTACCAGACGGCGTGGCTCAAGGCGCACTATCCGGCCGCGTTCATGGCGGCCGTGCTGTCTTCCGACATGGAGCACACCGACAAGGGTCGTCCATCTCATCGATGCCTGCCGCGAGATGAAGCTCGGGAGTCGAGCCGCCGGACGTCAACCGTTCGCGCTTCGCCTTCGACGTGTCCGGTGGCGACGCAATCCGCTACGGTCTCGGCGCCATCCGCGGTGTGGGTGAGGGCGCCGGTCGAGGCCTGATCGCGGAGCGCGAGGCGCACGGCGAGTTCGAGTTCGCTCGATGAGCTGTGCCGGCGCACCGACCTGCAGAAGCTGAATCGCCGCGTGCTCGAGGCGCTCATCCGCGCGTGGCGCGCTCGACGGTATCGGGCCGAACTGCGCGCCACGATCATGGCGCGCCTGCCGGAGGCGCGATGCACGCAGCGGAGCAGCAGGCGCGCGCGCGTGCGGCGGACAGACGGACTTGTTCGGTATTGCGGCGCGGCATACGCCGGCCACACCCGCGCCGGAGTCCATCCCGGTGCTGCCTGAATGGAGCGAGAGCGAGCGCCTGGCCGGTGAGCGCGAGACGCTCGGCCTCTATCTCACCGGGCATCCCGTCGCCGCCTGCGAAGACGAGCTGAAGCAGATCGTCAGCACCCGCCTCGCCGATCTCGCCAGTGAGACGCCGGCCGAGACGGGCTGGGGTCAGCCGCGCCGCTCCGTGCGCATCGCCGGTCTCGTCGTCGATCTGCGCAAGCGCGCCAACCGCGTCATGCTGACGCTCGACGACCGCAGCGGGCGCATCGAGGTGACGCTGTTCGAGGAGCTCTACCAGTCTCTGCGCAACATCATCGCCAAGGACGCGATCCTGATCGTCGACGGCAACCTGCGCTACGACGAATTCTCCGAGCGCTGGCGCGTGCACGGCAGAGCGGGTGATGGACATCGATCAGGCGCGCGAGCAGTACGCGCGTCGCATCGATGTGCTGTGGTCGCCGAAGACCGGCAATGGACAGGCGCCGATTGACCTTCGTGCCAGCGCTGCGCGAAGTGCTTGCTCCCTATCGCGGCGGCGGCGCGTGCCGCGTCGACGTCTGCTACCGCGGCGCGCGTGCGAAGGCGCGCCTCGCGCTCGGCGAGCCGTGGCGCGTGCGGCCGGCGCGCGAAGCTCATCGACCGCCTGCGCGAGCTGGCGGGCGACCACGCCGTGAGCTGATCTACGCCCCGCGCACGGAAATGTGACGCCGCGATGTTCGGAATTCATGACTACGGGCTGTTTCTGGTGGCGAGCTTCGCGCTGCACGCCGTGTCCCGGCCAGGATGTTGCTCTTCGTCGTCGCGCAGAGCATCGCCACCGGACGACGCGGCGGCGTCATCGGTGCAGTCGGCATCAGGGCGCGGGCAGCCTGATCACACACGGCAGCGGTCGCGCTCGGGATCGGCGCGCTGCTCGCCGGCCTGCCCGACGCGCTGCGCGCGTGCGCCTCGCCGGCGCAGCTTATCTCGTCTATCTCGCCGTGCGCTGTCTCCGTGCGCGCTGCGCGTGCCGGCAACGAGCCGCACGCACAGCTGCCGTCCGTGAGCGCGCCCAGGGCTCTTCGCGCAGGGGGTTCATCACGAACGTCGACGAACGCGAAGGTGCTGCTCTTCTATCTCGCGTTCCTGCCCCAGTTCGTGACCCCCGGGCCCGCCACGGCGCTGGGCCTGCTCCTGCTCGGACTGTCGTTCGCCATCACCGGCACGCTGTGGAACGCTGGCGTCGCGCTCGGCGCGAGCGCGCTCGCACCGGCGATCGCCGGCAGACGCTCGGCCCAACGCCTGCTCGACACGATCGCAGGCGTGCTCCTTCTCACGATCGCCATCCCGATCCTGCGGCAACGCTGAGCTGCGCTCCCGGCACCTCAGGCGCTCACCCTCGGATACCATGGCGACCCCGCGGACACGGGTGGCCTCCATGGACATCAGGCTCGCACTGGCCGACGACGACGCGACGCGCGTGCGTTGCTGGCGCGGTTCTCGCAGCAACTGCGTCCGCAGCTCGACGAGTCGCGCTTCCTCGCACAGGCGCGCGCCGGCAGACGGCGCAGGTCGGGTGGCAGCTCCTGTACGCCGAGCAGGGGCACAGCATCGTGGGCTGCGCCGGCTTCCGGGTCAGCGAATGGCTCGCCTGGGGGCAAGACGCTCTACGTCGACGATCTGGTGACGGATGATGCGAGGCAGGAGCAGGGCCGCGGCATCGGCGGGCCCCCTCATGGGCTGGCTGGTTGCGCAGGCGCGCACGCAGGTTGCGCGCAGCTGCACCTGTATGGATTCGGGGGCGCAGCGCTTCGGCGCGCCACTTCGCTTTTACCCTCATGCAGGGCATGGCACATCAGCTCCCCCACCATTTCGCACTGGGTCTGTAGGCCGGTCTCAGGCGTGCTCCGCGGGGCCGGGCCCGGCTGGCGAGCGGGCCGCAGACCCGTTAACGTCCTCCGTGGCCGGCGGGGTCGGGGCGGCAAGGATCTTCAGGCTCCGCCGTAGTTGGGCTGTGTGTCAGAGGTCGTTGATCTTGCGAGTTATTAGCGAACCAGTCCGCGGCGCATTCCGAAGCATTGCTACGGGGCCAGGATCCGTTTCCGCCAGGTCGGGGCCGCCCAGCGGGCGACGCCATGGATCTGAGTTTTCTCGACTTCTTTGAGCGTGCCCGATCGCGGAGCTCGAGGGCCCGAAGATCGAAGAAGCTCCCGGCAATACGTCGCGGGCAGCGATTCCGACGTCAGCATCAACGAGCGAGATCTCACGGCTCAAGACCAAGAGCCGCGCGCTCACGCGCCAGATCTTCTCCTTCCAATCGTCACGCCCCGCAGGACCGCGCAGCTCGCTCGCCATCCGCAGCGGCCGTACACGCCTCGATTACATCGAAGCGGATATTCACCGACTTCCAGGAAAGCTGCACTGGCGACCGTCATTTCCGCGACGACCCGCGCACATCGTCGCCGGCCTCGCTGCGCCTCGAGGGCCGTCCGGTGGATGATCATCGGACAAAGCAGAAAGGGCGCGACACCAAGCAGAAGGTGCATCGCAACTCTCGGGGATGGCCAAGCCCGACGGGCTATCGCAAGGCGCTGCGCCTTGCTGCAGCTCGCGGAGCGTACCTTCCGGCCTCGCCCGTGCTCACTTTCATCGACACGCCGGGCGCCTATCCAGGCATCGGCGCCGAAGAGCGCGGCCAGAGCGAGGCCATTGCGCGTAAAATCTGCTGGTCGGGCATGTCGCGTCTGAAGGTCCCCGATCATCGTCACCGTGATCGGCGAGGGCGGCTCCGGCGGCGCGCTCGCGATCGAGTGTCGGCGATCGCGTGGTGATGCTTCAGCAGCTCGATCTATTCCGGTGATCTCCCCGGAAGGCTGTGCCTCGGATCCTCTGGCGCAGCGCCGAGAAGGCGGCGGAAGCGGCGGAGGCCATGGGCATCACGGCGCCGCGCCTGCGCGAGCTCGAGCTCATCGACACCGTCATCCGGAGCCGCTCGGCGGTGCGCATCGCGACTGGGATGCGATCTCCGCGTCGGTGAAGGACGCCCTCATCGCGCCACCTCGCCCAGCTCGATGCGCTGTCGAGCGAGGAGTTGCTGGAGGCGCGCTATCAACGCCTCAGTGGGCTATCGGCGCGGATCGCGGCGACGGCCGCAGCTGATGTCCGCGCCCGTGGAAGCGCCCGCTCTGACGATGAGCTGTGCACGGCCAGTCACTTTGAACCCGGCCTGATCGCCCCGGCGTTGCTCGCCTGCGCGAGTCCGCGACAGCTCATGCCTGGCCGTCAGCGTAGCGAGGCTGGACTCCGGCGTGCTGCTCCACGCCGTCGCGTCACTGCGCGCAACGCTGGAGCCTTGCCGGCTGCGCGTCGTGCACGTCGAGCACGGCCTCCACCCCGACTCCGTCGACCTGGGCGGCGCGATCGTCGCTCAGGCCGAGCGCGCATCTTCGTGGCGTTTCCTGCCGCGTAGCGCCCGTGCAGGTGAGCGTCGCCACGCGGCGGGAGCCCGGAGGCCGCCGCGCGCGAGCGCGCTGAGGCGCGCGCGGGAGCTGCACCCTCAACGAAACGCTGCTCACGGCGCATCACGCCGACGATCAGCTGGAGACGGTCCTGCTGCGCACTCCTGCGTGGCCCAGGCGCCGCCGGGCTCGCGGCGGATGCCGGTGCGAACGCTCTTCGCGCGCGGCGCTGGCATCTGCGGCCGCCGCTCGCGTTCACGCGCGGCGCTCGCGCGCTATGCACGCTGGCGGGCCAGGATCGGAGTCCTGCGAAGACCCGAGCAGCCTCGATCGCCGCTTTCGCGCGCAACTTCCCTTGCGCGCGGACATCGTGCCTCGCCTCATGGCAGCTGGCCAATGGCCGCTGCCCGCACCGTTGCCCGCAAAGCGCTTCTGCTGACGACCGAGGCGGCATGCTGCGTCGACGAGCTCGCGGCGCTCGACCTCCTCGGCGCGCAGTGTGCGCACGCCGGACGCCTCGATGTGCAGCGCAGCTCGCGACGCCGTCCGACGCGCGCGTGCCGTAACGCGCTGCGCGCGTGGATCCACCGCTCCGGGGCTGCAGGTGGCGTCGTTGGTGCGCAGGATGGAGCAGATCGTGAACGACGTCGTCGCACGCGCGCCGCGACGCGCAGCCGCGTCTCGCGTGGGCGGGCGCTGAGCTGCGGCGTCACGGCGACTGGCTGCACCTGGATGACGCCGCCGCCGCCGGCGCCGGCGACGCCCATCCACCTCGCGCTGGAGCGCGGGGTCGCGCTCGGCGGCCTCGGCGAGCGGCGGCTCGAGGAATGCCGGGGCGCGGGTCTCAGCGCCGCAGCCCCGAGGGTCATGCGCTCTCGGTCTCTGTTTCGCCGGGGCGGAGAGCGTATCCGTCCACGCGGGCGATGCCCATAATCGGCGTTCGCTCAAGAAGCTCTGCCAGTCGCACGACGTCGTCCCGTGGATGCGCAGCCGGTTCCGCTCGTGTACGCCAGAACGGTGCGCTCGCGCGCGGTGCGCGGACCTGTGGGACCGAGAGCGACTACGCAGCGCGCGAAGGCGAGCGCGCGTGTCGCGTGTGCTGGCTCCGCCACCCGGACGCATGCACTGAGCGAGGCGCGCGGCGGGGAGCGCGTTCCGGAGGCGAGTTTTCAGACCGACCTAGGCGCGGCATCTGCGCGGCGCGTCGCGCCTTCTGCCGCGACGGGACCGGGCATGCGAGTTCCCTAGGCGCGCGGGTTCCCGGTACTGTGCAATCCCGTCTTGCAGAACTCATGGCGCGCGCGCGACGAGCGTGGCGCCGACAGGGTTTTGGGTCAACACGGGGTCCCCATGGCGCGTGATACGTTTTCATCACCGGCGGAGTTGTCTCCTCCCTCGGCAGGGTCTCGCGGCTGCCTCACTGGGCGCCATCCTCGAAGCGCGCGGCCTCAAGGTCAGCATGATCAAGCTGGATCCGTACATCAACGTCGATCCCGGCACCATGAGCCCGTTCCAGCACGGCGAGGTGTTCGTCACCGACGACGGCGCGCGAGACCGACCTCGACCTCGGCCACTACGAGCGCTTCGTGCGCACGCACGACCTCGCGCAACAGCAACTTCACGACCGGCCGGATCTACGAGCGCGTCATCGCGCAAGGAGCGCCGCGGCGACTACCTCGGCGCGACGGTGCAGGTGATCCCGCACATCACCGACGAGATCAAGCACTGCGATCCGCATGGGCGCGGGCGACGCGGACGTCGTGCATCGTCGAGATCGGCGGCACGGTGGGCGACATCGAGTCGCTGCCGTTCCTCGAGGCGATCCGCCAGTTCGGCGTGGAGTCGGGCCGCAACAACGTCGCTGTTCATGCACCTGACGCTGGTCCCGTACATCGCGAGCTCCGGCGAGATCAAGACCAAGCCGACGCAGCACTCGGTCAAGGAGCTGCGCTCGATCGGCATTCAGCCCGACGTCCTGCTGTGCCGCGCGCAGAGCAAGATGCCGCGCGAGCAGCGCCGCAAGATCGCGCTGTTCACGAACGTCGAGGAGCGCGCCGTCATCTCGGCGCGTCGACGCCGACGACATCTACAAGATTCCGCATGCTGCTGCACGAGCAGGGCCTCGACGACATCGTCGTCGACAAGCTGCGGACTCGACGTGCAGCGCCGCCGACCTGTCGCGAGTGGCGCAGGTGCGTCGCGGCGCAAGAGCAACCCGAGACCGACGGTCGACGATCGCGATGGTCGGCAAGTACGTCAACCTCCGCGACTCCTACATAGTCGCTGATCGAAGCGCTGATCGCACGCGGGCATCCACACGCGCACGCGCGTCAAGCATCCAGTTACGTCGAGGCGACCGAGATCGAGAAGCACGGCACGGGCTGCTCGACGGACGTGGACGCGATCCTGGTGCCCGGCGGCTTCGGCGAGCGCGGCATCGAGGGCAAGATCACAGGCGATCGCAGCTACGCGCGCGAGAACAGCGATCCCGTATCTCGGCATCTGCCTCGGCATGCAGGTCGCGGTCATCGAGTACGCGCGCAACGTCGCGAGCTCGCAGGGCGCGCACTGCCACGGAGTTCGACCGCGCGACGCCGCATCCGGTGATCGCGCTGATCACCGAGTGGCAGGACCGAGACAGCGGACGGTCGAGCGGCGCAGCGAGAGGCTCCGACCTCGGCGGCACGATGCGTCTGGGCGCGCAGGAAGTGTCATCTCGAGCACGGCTCGCTCGCGCCATACGGTCTACGGCATCGGAGCGTGATCACGGAGCGGCACCGGCATCGCTACGAGTTCAACAACCGCTATCTGCAGACCGGCTCGAGCGCGCGGGCATGGCGTTCACCGGCTGCTCGCGTCGACGGCCTGGTCGAGATGATCGAGCTGCCCGACCATCCGTGGTTTCGTCGCGAGCCAGTTCCACCCGGAATTCACGCTCCACGCCGCGCGACGGCCACCCGCTGTTCTCCGGACTTCATCAAGGCGGCGCGCGCGCTGTCGCACCGAGCAGCTGCCGCGTGCGGTGCAACCGGTGCTGCAGCGAGCCTCGGGCGGCGATGCATTGAACATGCGGCTGTGCGGTTTCGAACGTCGGACTCGACCGGCCGCTGTTCCTCATCGCCGGGCCCCTGCGTCGATCGAGAGCGAGCAGCTTGCGCTGGATACCGCGGGCACGCTGCAGCGAGATCACCGCGCGAGCTCGGCATTCCGTTCATCTTCAAGTCGTCTTTCGACAAGGCGAACCGCTCCTCGCGGCGAGCTATCGCGGACCGGGATGCGAGGAGGGCTCGCGCATCCTCGAGCGAGGTAAGCGTCGCAGCTCGCGGTGTCCGGTGCTCACCGACGTGCACGAGGACACGCCGCTGCGCCGAGGTCGCGAGTGTCGTCGACGTGCTGCAGACGCCGGCATTCCTCTGCCGGCAGACGAACTTCATCCTGCAACGTGGCGCGGCAGCGGCAAGCCGGTGAACATCAAGAAGGGCCAGTTCCTGTCGCCGTGGGAGATGCAGCAACGTCGTCGACAAGGCGCGCTCGACGGGCAACGCGACAGCATCATGGTCTGCGAGCGCGGCTTCAGCTTCGGCTACAACAACCTCGTGTCGCGGACATGCGCTCGCTCGCGGTCATGCGCGAGACCGGTTGCCCCGGTCGTGCTTCGACGCCACGCACTCGGTGCAGCTCCCCGGCGGCACGTGGCAATGCTTCGGGCGGCCAGCGCGAGTTCGTGCCCGTGCTGGCGCGCGCCGCCGTGTGCCGGCGGGTATTGCCGGGCTCTTCATGGAGACCCATCCGCGGTCCGGACAAGGCGCTGACGCGACGGCCCGAATGCGTGGCCGCTCGCGCGCATGCGCTCGCTGCTCGAGACGCTGCGGACGCTGGACAGGGCCGTGAAAGAGCGCAAGCTCGACGAGCTGAGCGCTTACGCCGGAAGAATAATGAGCAAGATCGTCGACATCAGCGGGCGCGAGATCCTCGATTCGCGCGGCAATCCGACCGTGGAGGCCGACGTCATCGCTCGACTCCGGTGCGCCGCGGCCGCGCCGCCGTGCCCTCGGGCGCATCGACCGGCACGCGCGAAGCCGTCGAGCTGCGCGACGGCGACAGCACGGCGCTATCTCGGCAAGGGCGTGCGCAAGGCCGTCGCCAACGTGAACGGCGACCTGCGCAGAGGCGCTGCTCGGGCGCGAATCGGCGCCGACCAGGAGGGATCGATCGCAGCGCTGATCGACGCTCGACGGCAGCGCCAACAAGTCGCGCCTCGGCGCCAACGCGCTGCTCGCGGTCTCGCTCGCGGTGGCGCATGCGGCGGCGGCCGAGGACAAGATGCAGCTCTGTCGCTCGCGCAGCTCGGCGGCGCGGTGAGCACGATGCTCGGCTGCCGGTGCCGATGATGAACGTCATCAACGGCGGCGCGCACGCGGACAACAAGCGTCGACATCCAGGAGTTCATGATCCTGCCGGTCGGCGCGCCGACGCTTCGGCGAAGCGCTGCGCTACGGCGCGGAGATCTTCCATGCGCTCGAAGAGCGTGCTCAAGGCGCGCAGGTTCGAATACGGCCGTCGGCGACGAAGGCGGATTCGCGCCCGACCTGCCGTCCAACGAAGCGGCGCTCGAGACGCTCCTCGACGGCGATCGAGCGCGCGGGCTATGAGGTCGGCAGGACAGATCATCCTCGGCCTCGACGTCGCCAGCTCCGAGCTGCTACAAGCACGGCATCTACGCGCTCGAGTCCGAGGATCGCAGCGTTCGACGCGGCGCGGTTCTGCGAGTATCTCGCGGGGCTCGTCGCGCGCTATCCGATCGTCACGATCGAGGACGGCATGGCCGAGGACGACTGGGACGGCTGGGCGCTGCTCACGCAGCGTCTCGGGTCAGCGCGTGCAGCTCGTCGGCGACGACCTGTTCGTGACCAACACCGACGATCCTGCAGCGGGGCATCGACGAAGGTATCGCCAACGCGATCCTCATCAAGCCGAACCAGATCGGCACGCTCACCGAGACGCTCGCCGCCATCGACATGGCGGCGAAGCGCTGGCTATGCCGCGGTCGTGTCGCACCGCTCGGGCGAGACTTCGAGGACGCGACCATCGCGGACATCGCCGTCGGCGACGTCGGCGACGCAGATCAAGACCGGCTCGCTGTCGCGCTCGGATCGCGTCGCGAAGTACAACCAGCTCCTGCGGATCGAGGAGGAGCTCGGCGCGCAGGCGCGCTATCCCGGCGCGCGCGCGCCTTCCGCGTCGCGGTGGGAACCCGGCAATGATGGGCCGCCTGCTCCTCGGCGTCTTTCTTTTGCTCACGGTCGCGCTGCAGTACCGTCTGTGGCTGACGCCGCAGGGCATGCCGAGGTCACGCGCCTCGAGAGCGCGCTCGCCGCCGCAACGCGCGGAGAACGCGACGCTCACGGAGCGCAACGCGCAGCTCGAAGCTGAAGTCGAGGATCTGCGACAGGGCCTCGAAGCCGTCGAGGAACGCGCGCGCACGGAGCTCGGCATGGTCGGACATGACGAGTCCTTCTTCGAAGTCGTGGAGAGCGAGCCGGCGCACGACGAGCAGGGCGAATGAGTCCGGCGCCGCGGGCGTACGGAGTCGCGCCCGCGACCGGCGCCATCCGCACGGAGCCGGAAGACTTCCTTGTCGAAGAACGCCTGGACCTGGAGCCCGACGGCGCGGGCGAGCACCTCGCTGATCCTGGTCGAGAAGCGCAGCGCCAACACGCACTGGGTCGCGCGTACGCTCGCCGATTTCGCCGGCTGTGGCGCAACGACGTCGGCTACGCGGGCTGCGAAGGATCGTCACGCGGTAGCGCGGCAGTGGTTCAGCCTGCCGCTCGGATCGCGTCCCGATCCCGACTGGACGCGCCTCGATGCGCCCGACGTGCGTGTGCTCTCCGCGGCGCGCCACCGACGCAAGCTGAGGCGCGGTGCGCATTCGGGCAACGCGTTCCGCCTGCGCGTGCGCGAGCTCACGCGGTGACGCCGGGGCGCTGGCGGAGCGGCTGCAGACGATCGCAGCACGCGGTGCGCCGAACTATTTCGGCCCACAGCGCTACGGTCGCACGACAATCTGAAGGCGGCGCGCGACCTCGGCGCGGGTGCGCGCCTGCCACGCGTGCAACGTGGCTTCGCGCTCTCCGCGGCGCGCAGCCCATCTGTTCGACGCGGTGCTCGCGGCGCGGCGTCGGCGACGGGACCTGGAACCGCCTGCTCGCCGGCGACGCGGCGAATCTTGCGGGCAGTGGCGCAGCTGGTTCGGTCGTCGATGCGCTTGATGCGAGCGCTCACGGCGCGCGCCGACCAGCTCGACCTGCATCCGACGGGACCGCTGTGGGGGCGGGAGAGCCGGGGAGCACGGGTGAAGTGCGTGCCCGCGAACGCGCGATCGTCGCGGAGCACGGGGGAGCTCGTGCGCAGTCCTGGAAGCGGCGGGAATGGAGCAGGCGCGGCGACGGCTCTGCGTAGTCGTGCCGGCGGGACTCACGATGGGAGATCGCGGGCGACGAGCCCGTGCTCTCCCTTCGAGCTGCCGCCGGCGCGTATGCGACGACCCTGCTGCGCGAGCTCGATCGACATCGAGGGACAGAGCGAGGCAGCGGTGCTGCAGATCACGAAGCATGCTGGAAGTGCACGAGCTGCGACTCGCGCGTCCACCGGTCAATGCGCTTCGATCCGGCGCTCATCCGCGCGCTGACCGCCGCCATCGATACGGCGCCGGCTGCCGGCGCCCGCGCGCCTCGTGCTGTCAGGCGCGACTGGCATGTTCTCCGCGGGTCTCGACGTGCCTGCGCTGCTCGCGCTCGATCGCGCAGGCATCCGCCAGATTCTGGGACGATTTCTTCGGCGTCGATGCGCGCCATCGCGCGCTCGTCGGTTCCGATCGCGACCGCGATCACGGGACACTGAGTCCCGGCCGGCGGCGCCGTGCTTGCCGTCTTCAGCGACCTACCGCGTGATGGCCGACGGGCGATTTCCAGGGTCGGGCTGAACGAGAGTGCAGGTGGGATTGCCGGTGCCGGGCGTCGTCGCGGGCGCGCTCCAGCGACTCGTCGGTCCGCGCCATGCCGAGCAGCTGCTCGTGAGCGGCGCGCTGATCGGCCCCGCCGGGCGGCTTGAGCTGTCGGCCTGGTCGATCGCGTCGTGGCGATCGGACCGGGTCGTCCCGGTGGCGCTCGAGTGGGCGCACGGCATCTGCGGCGCTGCCGCCCGAAGCCTGCGCCGCCACGCGCCGCACCGTGCGCGCGCGAGCTCATGGAGGACTTCCACAACGTGGATGCCGCGCTGTTCGAGCACATGACGGACGTTTGGTTCGGACGCGAGACGCAGGCTGCCGTACAGCGCGCCTCGTGCAGCGCCTCGCTGCACGCAACGGTGGGAGCAGCGGCTTACAGCCGCAGAGGAATCGGGCCGGAAGCCCTTCCCGCCGGAAGTGGCGTGGGCGCGCGGGGAGGATGCTAGTGGCGCCCGTGCCGCCATCGAGCGGTGGCGTGGACGCGAACGCGAGGACCTCGCTCCGACGCCGCAACCAGACATTGACCTTGTTCTTGAGCACGGGTCCAACTTCATGCAGCAAC
>ERZ1370068.1347-contig-11237_pt1 | contig 33777 bp, 60 predicted proteins | sample MGYA00561227_ERZ1370068 | MGnify/ENA primary metagenome ERZ1370068 (study PRJEB38410, sample SAMEA6850437) | metagenome | study: Metagenomic assessment of the ecological functions of the soil: analysis of the soil microbiota associated with the...
TGTACTTCGTTCAGTTACGTATTGCTCACGGCCGATACCGCGATTCGCTCGGCGACAACCGAGACACGCTGCCGGAGAGTGAGCAACGCGTCAGGGCGCTGACATGAAACCCTGCTGGGCTCCAGGTGCCGAGAGGCTCGACGCGGTGAGGTGTGGTTCTCGGTACTCAGGGACCACCCTCGGTCCGAGGCAGATCCGAGCTCGCCGCGCCCGCTGGCACCGCGAGGCTGCGCCGGTCAGTAGCCCTCGCGTCCTCGGCGAGCTCGACCTCAACGGCGCCTGCCTCCCGGGGTATCGGCCTGGTAGGTCACTGGCGGCGGGGTCTTGTCCTGATCACGGACTCGAGCGCGGCGGCAGCGGCTTCGCACGCCTGTGCCGGTGTTCTGCTGCGGGGGCGAGGTCCTCGCCGACTCCACGTTCGTAAGCTGACGCACGGCGATTGATGGCGGGAGCCCTCGCAGAACGTACGGACTGGAGTTCGCGCCCTGGCAGGAAACTCGCAGATCGAGATCCCAGCGAGGTGGCGCATAGAGCGGCGAGGTCGTCAGGATTGCACCTACGAAGCTCACCGCGCGTGGGGTTTTGCCCGCATCCGCCGTTGATCTGCCGCCGAATTCCGGTTCCGTCAGCACGGTGGGTGACAACGACGGCAGTCGATCGGCAGTGTGCGACCGGGCCCTGGAAACCCGGATAGTTGGGCCGTTGGGGAAGGGGCTGGCACTTCTTCGGCCCGCTCCGGGTGGCGATCGCAGACCATCGGCCCGCTGATGCGGGCGAGATCTTGGCCGGCAGAAAGCGGACAGCGTAGCCAGAGACTCGGAAGGCCGTTGCCGCACATCTCAGCCTCATCGAGTCCGTCCGCGTTGCGATGGTCGTGAACCAGAGCCCACCGTCGCCCTCCCAGCCGTCGAATATGCCTGTGCGAGCGCGCGCCGCGGCCAGGCCGCGTCGGCGCCAGCGCCGCGCGCCGAGTCGCGAGATCGAAGCGGACTCCGAAGGTCCGACGTCGAAGCATCGACTCCGATCCAGAGAAGGATCACGGAAGTCGTTTTCGGTGGCGCGGCAGTCCGCCTTTGCGAACGATTTCCACCTCCGCATGGGGTCGGTGGCTTCCACCCTGGCTGTCGGTGCGAGGCCGCATGGCACCGCGCCGGTCCCCGTCGGCCCGGCCAGCGCGCACGCACGCTTCACTGGAGACCAGAGATCTGGGTGGTCAGAAGGGCAGCCCACGGTCAGTAATGCGTCGCCTCTGCGAAACCACGAATCTTTGCCGTCGAGCGAGCTTCCAGGTGGCTGGCGATGGTCAGATTCCACCGCCTCCGACTCCGCTGATGTCGCCGTCGAGAAAGCGCAGCACGCTGGCGATACCCCCAGCGCACGCGCAGGCGGTCAGGCTCTCTCCGCGAAACCTGCCGCCGCGAGCCTGCGGCACTTCCGCCTCCTCGACAAAGCCCGCAGCCCATTGTCTCCACTCAGCGCGGCTATCCGCGTATCGAGCGTTGCCCGATCCAGGCGCGAGGCAAGTCGTGAACCGGCCGCGAGAGTCGGTATGGCGCTCGCATGGCACGGCTGGAAACGATCGCTCCGGATGGCTCTCGATCACCTCCAGGGCACGGACGATCCGGCGGGCGTTCCCTGGAAGAAGATCGCTGGGTTGCGGCCACGGGATCCACATCACTCAACCGCTGGTGCAGGTGTTCCAGCACCTCGGGTGACGGAAGGATTCGCTTTCCCGGCCGGGCTCCGGACCGTGATCGCATCTGTTCCCGGTGAAGTCAGTCGTCAGGCGATCGCTCGGGCAGTACAAGGCGGGCCCCCCCCAACGACGATCTGGGACGACAGCGCGCGATCTGCAGTCAGCCTGCAATCGCGGCACCGGGCGAGCTGCTGGAACTCCGCCGCCTGTCGTTGGTCTGGATTGCAGCCTCCGAAGGTCGACCGATGTGGTGACCGGTTTCAGCGCTCCGGGTACGCCGACGGCAACTTCGCCGCAGTCCGGTGCTCGCATCCCTGACCAGCATAGCGACAGGTCGGTGACGATCTCGCCGCTGTCGTCGCTCTGCCATGCGTAACGCCGAACCAAGCCCGCGGCCGGGGTCTGCGAACTTTCCACGTCGCGGCCGGAGTCCACCACCTACCTGGTCGCATCCACGGTTTGAAAGCAGCCAGTGCGCGTTGGTGTGATGGCCTGGTCAAGGTCGACTAGGCGTTAGCACGGGCGGCTCGGGTAGAGAAGGGAAAACCGGGTGTTCCGATGAATCCGGTTTCGTGCAGCACCGACGTCAGCGCGATGGCGCGTCTGCAAATCCCCAGAGCAGGCGCCAAGGCTATGGTGCATCTTCGAAACAAGGCCCCGGGAAACGCTTCCAGCAGGGCACAGCGAGCACGGTCGGGGTCTCATCGAGAAGGCCAGGGGACTCTGTCGACGAGAAGACCGAGCAAGTACACCGAGCAGGTTGACCGAGGCCGGGAATGGCGACGCGAGAAAGCTCAAGCGACATCGGCGCTGACTCAGCCACGCGAAGCCCGCACTGAAGGTTTCTCCCCGGCCAACGGCCTGGCCTCAACTGCAGCCTCCCCACGCGATCGCCGGGGCGAGTAGGTCAGGTCAGGTTCTCCACGGTCGCTCGCGCTGGACGTACTCCTCGACAGCCTCTGATCGAACTCTCCCGTGATCGAATCGGGCGACATGGCGACCAAGTCACTACATCGGTGGCGACCTGCTACCATGACTTTACTTCTCGCCAGCCTACTGAGGCCACTGCCCGAACTGATCCAGGCGCAGTCGTTTTCCTCGCGCAGGTGATTCGGGGTCAGCTCATTGATCTGGCGGTGACCCGGCGCCTCCCTGCTCGAAGAACTTAGAAGTTCCGCAGGCAGCAACCTTCGCATCCCAGAAATCACACGCACGCGGTGCGCTCACTCCGAGGAACCAGCGCTGCCAGCGTCCTGGTCGCTGATCGGGTGCTTGATCCATCATCATGGCGATGGTGGCGCTCCTCGAAGAGCCTGCGCGTGCCAGCCAATCATCCACGGCGCCGGTCGGTGCGTCGTAGAAAACGCGCGCAAGCCGCGCAGCTAGCACGCTGGTGGGCGGCGAACTCGATGTCCGATCTGCGTTCGGCTGCTCGACGAAAGCGTTCGGCGGAAAGTCGGCGGCTCCTGCGGGCTGGCGTGGTCGGTTTGCGATGCTGTTTGGGCCCGCCGCACGATAGCAAGGAACCCGACCGACGGCAGTGCCTAGATTGACGCGTGGAGCCCGAGCACGGCCTCAGGTGTCGACTGACGCGCTTAGCCGCGCGTGCGCCTTACAGGTGACGTCGCAGACGCGAGGAGTCCCGGCATCGGCTGCGGTCAGGTGATGTGAGGGCAGCATGTGGCTGATGATCACCTCTGACGCAATCGCCAGGACGCGAGAAACAGCAGGCTCTTGGAGCACCGAAACATGAACGAGCCGGTTGTGCGCCCACCGGACATCCGGAGAGTAAGCATGCACTGACGCCTCGCCATCGGCGAACATCACCTCGACCACGCCGCCAACTGGCTGAACCATACGGCAACACTCCACAAGATCGACCAGGCGGTCGTAGCGCTCCTGGACGACTGCCTTTGGAACCTGACCGATCCATCGTCGCGGCCGGGCGTTCCGGGCCGGATGGAGTACTGGAAGGTGAAGGCGCCGGCGAACCGGGCCGCCGCACCACGTCGAGAGTGGCTGCGAAGTCGTCCTCGGTCTCGCCCGGGAAGCCGACGATGATGTCGGTGGTGATGGCCGCCTCGGGCATCGCGGCGCGCACCTTGTCGATGATCCCGAGGTAGCGCTCGCGTGCGGTAGCGGCGGCGCATCGCCTTGAGCACCGCGTCGGAGCCGGACTGCAGCGGCATGTGCAGCTGCGGGCATCACGTTCGGGCGTCTCGGCCATCGCGGCGATCACGTCGTCGGTGAAGTCCTTCGGGTGCGGGGCTGGTGAAGCGGACCCGCTCCAGGCCCGTCGATCTCGCCGCAGGCGCGCAGCAGCTTGCGCGAACGCGCGACCGGTCGCCGAACTCGACGCCGTAGGAGTTGACGTTCTGGCCGAGCAGCGTGACCTCCGACGACGCCCTCGGCCACCAGCGCCTCGATCTCGGCGAGGATGTCGCCGGGCCGGCGGTCCGTCTCCCTGCCGCGCAGCGCCGGGCACGATGCAGAACGTGCAGGTGTTGTTGCAGCCGACCGATGATCGACACCCAGGCCGCGTACGCCGACTCGCGCCGGGTCGGCAGGTTCGACGGGAAGGTCTCGCAGGGCCTCGATGATCTCGACCTGGGCCTCGTGCGTTGATGCCGGGCGCGTTCCAGCAGCACGGGCAGCGACCCGATGTTGTGGGTGCCGAAGACCACGTCCACCCACGGCGCCCGCGCGACGATCGTCGCCGCTGGTCCTTCTGGGCCAGGCAGCCGCCGACCGCGATCTGCATGCCGGGCCGTGCGCTTCTTGGCCGGGCAGCAGGTGCCCGAGGCTGCCGTAGAGCCGGTTGTCGGCGTTCTCGCGGACTGCGCAGGTGTTGAAGACCACCACGTCGGGCGCGCTGTCCGTCGGCAGCGCGCGACGTAGCCCGCCTCCTCGAGCAGCCCGGCCAGCCGCTCGGAGTCGTGCACGTTCATCTGGCACCCGTGGGTGCGGATCTGAGCACGTGCGCGGCAGCGGCTCGGCGCGTCGGCATGAGTCGACATAGCAGACCAAGGGTAATGCGCGGCAGTGCCGATGGCGATAAAGTGCCAATTCGTGAGCATGCCCACCGGCAGAGCAGTACGAGATCGTCTCTGGCAGCGCCACCGCGCCGTCGTCACCGAGTAGGCGCAACGCTGCGAAGCTTCTGCGGTCCGAGGGTCGAGATGTGGTACGCGGCTTCCAGCGCGATGACGAGCGAGCAAGGCCGGCCGCGGGCAGAAGCACTGATCCCGTGGCCGAACCGGATTCGCGACGGTCGCTACATCTTCGACGGAGCCAGCCCAGCAGCTGCGCTGACCGAACCGGCCACGGCAGAACGCCACTCACGGGCTGGCGCGCTATGTGCCGTGGGTTCTGGTCGACACAGCAAGACGGACGCGGTCAGCAACCGGGTGCGTATCCATCCGCAACCTGGCTGGCCCGGTACGCTGGAGGTCACGATCACCCATCGGGTCGGCGAGGCTGGCCTGACGGTGACCGTGGAAGCGAACCAACGTCGGCAGCACAGAGCTGCCGTTCGGCTACGGTGCCCACCCGTACCTGACCGTCGGCGAAGTCGACCGTCGATGAGGTCGCTGCTCACCGTGCCTGCTGCGTCCTACCTGGAGGTGGACGAGAGCGGCTGCTTCCGCTCAGGCTTTCACCCGTCGCGGGCACGGCGTACGACTTGCGTGAGGGCCGCGTGCTTGGATCGATGAGTCCTGGATACGGCGATGACGGGCTTGGCGCGCGATCCGATGGGCGCTGGCGAGTGAGACTCGTACTTGGCGACCGTTACGCCGAGCTTGTGGGGCGACGAGACGATGCGATGGACGCAGTCTTCACCGGCGGCCCGAACCGTGACTGGTCCATCGCTGTCGAACCGATGACGTGCGGGCCGGACGCGTTCAACGTCGGCCCACCCACGATGGCATGAGGAGTGCTCGTCGTCCGGCGAGGTCGTTGTCGGCCAATGGGGGAATCTCCGGAAGATAGCCTTGCCACGCCCTCGGCTGTCAAGACAACCTGGGGCTGTAACCGAAACTCAACGCGTATTCCATGCCTTTTCGCCGACCGGGGGTCTAGGGTCAGCCCCTGACGGCGAAGTCCGAAGGCTCGTCGGAGACGTGCGCTCCACCGAATCGCACCACAGTCCGATGCAGTCCCGGATCCGCACGGCTGGTCCGTCGGTGGCTCCGGACCAACTCGGTGGAGCCTTTGGTGGTGCTCAGCGATGTCGACAAGCACTTCGGTCAGCTGCACGTGCTCCAAAGATCCAATCTCACCGTGCGCAAGGGTGAGGTCGTGGTCGTTCTGGGACCGTCGGGCTCTGGTAAGTCGACCTCTGCCGGGCCATCAACCGGCTGGAGCCGATCGAGTCTGGGACCATCACCATCGACGGTCAGCGACTACCCGAGGAAGGCAAGGCGCTGGCACATCTGCGCGCTGACGTCGGGATGGTGTTCCAGTCGTTCAACCTCTTTGCCGCACAAGACGATCCTGGAGAACGTCACGCTCGGCCCGATCAAGGTGCGCAAGAGCCCCACTGCGGAGGCCGAGAAACGCGGCATGGAGTTGCTCAGCGCGTCGAGGTCGACTCACGAGCTGACGAAGTATCCCGGCTCAGCTGTCTGGCGGCCAGCAGCAGCGCGTGGCGCATCGCCCGGGCGCTGGCCATGGATCCCAAGGTGATCTTGTTCGACGAGCCGACCTCCGCGCTTGGACCCCGAGATGGTCAACGAGGTGCTGGACGTCGATGATCTCGCCTGGCCCGCCAGGACGGCATGACGATGATCGTGGTCACGCACGAGATGGGCTTCGCTCGTAAGGCCGCCAACCGGGTGGCGTTCATGGACGATGGCCAGATCGTCGAGGAGGCCGACCCGGACATCGTTCTTCACCAGTGCGCAGAGCGCACGGGCCAAGGACTTCCTGAGCAAGATCTTGACCCACTAGCTCAGGGCGACGCAGCTGTCGCTGCGTCTGATCCGGATCGGTCAGCGTCTCCGTCCACGGCGGCGCGGCTGATCATCTGCCCAGACCTTGGGCGAAGGCAAGCCCAGGTTGCCAAACGCAAGGAGAGCAATGCACATCAGCAAGAAGATCCTCGCCATAGCGGCAGGATCGGCGCTGGCGCTCACCATGGCGTCCTGCGGTGGTGGCGGCGACGCCGGAAGCACCACAGGTGACACCATCGAATCATCGGCATCAAGTACGACCAGCCCGGCCTTGGCCAGAAGAGTCGGCGAGCGACTACAAGGGCCTCGACGTCGACGTGGCGCGGTACGTCGCCAAGGAACTTGGCTTCGAGGGCGACAAAGTGATCTTCAAGGGGACTCCCGTCCGCCCAACGTGAGACTGCGATTCAGGGCGGCCAGGTCGCGCTGATCTTCGCGACCTACTCGATCACCGACGACCGCAAGGCAGAAGGTGTCCTTCGCCGGTCCCTTACTTCATCGCCGGCCAGGATCCTGCTCGTCAACGCCGACAACACCGACATCACCGGTCCGGACGCGATGAACGGCAAGACCTTGTGTTCCGGTCACTGGCTCGACGCCTGCAGAGAAGATCAAGAAGGAGTACGCCACCGACGGTCAAGCTGTTCGAGGCAGGACACCTACTCAAGTGCGTCGAGGCCCTGGTCGGCGGCACCGTGGACGCGGTCACCACCGACAACGTGATCTTGGCCGGCTTCGCCGCCCAGCCGCAGTACGCGGGCAAGCTCAAGGTCGTCGGCAAGCCGTTCTCGACCGAGAAGTACGGCGTCGGCCTGAAGAAGGGCGATACCGAGCTGTGCAACAAGGTGCATACTGCGCTCGATGAAGATGGTCTCCTGACGGATCCTGGCAGAAGGCTGTCGACGCGAACGTCGGTCCATCGGGGTTCAAGGTCGACACCAGCGACCAACCCGCCGAAACCCGACCCTGCGCGTGCGGCCTAGGCGTCTGGAGGTGCATCGGGGGCCGGCCTGCTGCCGCCCCCGATAGCCCAAGAGGTGTTGCATGCTTCAGAGGTCTTTCGGAGCTGTTGGCCGAGTACGACGTCGCTCGGCGCATTCTGGATGACGATCAAGCTGACTGTCGCCGCCGCCATTGGAGCACTGCGTGATCGGCACGATTATCGCCATCATGCGGGTATCTCCCGTTGCAGTGTTCCGGTCCGCTGGGACGGCGCTACGTCACGCTGGTACGCAACACGCCTCTGACGTTGATCGTGTTCTTCTGCGCCTTCGGGTTCTACATCACCTTGCGGTACCGGATCAGGGCACAGGACTCACCCATCGACGTACAGAACTTCCGCTGGGAGTGCTCTGGGCTCGCGGTCTACCACGCGGCCTTTGTCGCCAGGAGGCGCTGCGAAGTGGCATCAACACCGTGTCCCGAAGGGTCAGGCCGAGCCGCTACGGGCCATCGGCCTGGATTTCGGCCAAACCTTGTCCAATGTGGTGTGCTCCCCAGGCGTTCCGCGGAGCCATCGCCCCGCTGGGTAACGTGCTGATCGCGCTCACCAAGAACACCACGGTTGTGTGGCCACCATTGGTGTGGCCGAGGCGCCTCCTACCTGATGAAGGGCATGATCGAGTTCCGTCCTGACCTGATCTACGCCATCTTCGGGATCATGGCCGCTGGGTTCGTGATCTTGACGCTTCCCATCGGGATTCTCGTTCACCACCTTGTCGCGGCGACTGGCGGTGAAGCGATGAGTGCGGAAGCGAGCGTCCTGTTCGATGCGCCCGGCGCAGGCGCGCGCCGCCGCTACTCGATCATCGCGGTCGTCGGCAGCCTTGGCCATCCTTGCGCTGCTCTTCCTGCTGGTCAGGCACTCGCCGCCAAGGGCCAGTTCACTGCGGCCGAAGTGGAGTCCGTTCATCGGACCCGGTGACCTGGACCGCCTACCTGCTGCCCGGCCTGCACGGGCCACGTTAGTCGCGGCTCTTTTCGCGATCATCCTCGCGATGATCTGCGGATCCTGCTCGGCATGGGCCGTTTGTCTCAGCTGACACCGGTGCGGGTGGCCTGTGGCATCTTCGTGGAGTTCTTCCGCGCCGTTCCGGTGCTGATGATGATGCTCTTCGCCTACTACTACTTTCTCTTCGGCATCCAGATCTCCGGCGATGCTCTTCCGCTGTTAGGGTCATCGCGGGTCTGACGTTCTACAACTCCTCGCGTGATCGCTGAGCTCATCCGCTCCGGAGTCGGGTCGCTGCCAAGCGGGTCAGCGGGAGGCGGGCCTGGCCATCGGGCTGACACCCTTCGCGGACGCTTCGGCTGGTCCTGTTGCCCCGCAGGCCATCACCTCGATGCTGCCCTCGCATCGTCAGCCAGCTTCGTCGTCGTTCTTGAAGGACTCCGCCTGGGGTTCCTGATCTTGTACCCGGAGCTGGTTCGCAGCGGGCAGACCCTGGCCTCGCTGAAAGGGCAACCTGATCCCGACCTTCATTGTCGTAGCCGCGATCTTCATCATCATCAACTACCTGCTGACACGGCTGGCCCGCTACCTGGAGCGCGAGCTGCAGGCCCGAGACGCGGGCCGAAGCAAGCCCGCGCGTTGGAGCCGATGATGAGTCCGTCGCTGGTACCGGGCGGCGGGCTGCGCGACCCTGCGCGAAGACCTAACGAGCGCGTCTCTGGTTGCTCTGGACTCGCGTACGACCGTGACCTTGATCTGGCCCGGGTAGGTCAGCTCCTCCTCGATCTGCTTGGCGATGTCGCGGGCCAGAACCTGCGCCTCGATGTCGTCCGACCACGTCGGAGCCACCATCACCCGGATCTCGCGACCCGCCTGCATAGCGAACACCTTGTCCACACCTTCCCGGGCAGCGGCGATCTCTTCGAGCCGCTCAAACGCTGAACGTATGCCTCGATGCTCTCCCGTCGAGCTCCCGGCCGACTCCGCTGATCGCGTCGGCCGCCTGAACGAGAACCGCTTCGACTGGCTGCGTACTTCGACCTCGTTGTGGTGGGCCTCGATGGCGTGCACGACATCGGCATTCTCGCCGTACTCTGCGAGCCAGATCCGCCCCAACGATCGCGTGGACCCTCCACCTCGTGGGTCAGCGCCTTGCCAATGTCGTGCAGGAACGCAGCACGCTTGCAGTGGGCCACATCGAGCCCGAGCTCGGCCGCCATCAATGCGGCGATATGTGCGCTCTCCACCAGAGTGTTTGAGGACGTTCTGGCCGTATGACGTGCGGTAACGCGGCGTGCCGAGCACCGGGACGAGCGCGGGGATGCGGATCAGGAGATGCCCACCTCAGCCATCGCATCCTCGGCCGCCCGCAGACATTGAGCCTGGATCTGACTCTCGCTCCGCTCGTGCACTTCCTCGATGCGAGCCGGATGAATTCGACCGTCACGCAACCAGCTCAGTCAAGTCAGTGCAGGCGGTTCTCGCCGTACCGGGTCGAAGCACGACAGCAGCACCGCTTCCGGCGTGTCGTCGATCATGACGTTCACCCCGGTGACCTGCTCAAATGCCCGGATGTTGCGACCTTCTCGACCGATGATCCGACCCTTCATGTCATCGCCAGGAAGGTGCACCGCCGACACCACCGACTCTGAGGTCAGTTCGGAGGCGGACGCTGGATGGCTCCACGACGATCATCTGCTGCCCTGGCGTCTCGCCTCCCGGACCGCCTGCCGTTCGATGTCTCGAGGCGAGCAGAACCGCCTGCCGCTTCGCATCGTGCGCGACGGCGGCAACAAGCTCCGACTTGGCCTGCTCAGCGGTCAGGCCGGCGATCCCGCTCCAGCGCGAGCTGCTGTTGGGTCTCGAGGTCGGCAAGCATCCGTCGCTGATTCTTGAGCTCGTTCCTGAGCTCCTCGAGCTGCCGAGTCTTGTCCTCCAGGCCGCGTACGTCGCTGTCGAGAGCGTTCCTCCCGATCCGAAAGGCGTTGCTCGCGGCGTTCTAGGTCGGCACATGGCTCTCGAAGCTCAGTCCGCCGAGCGCGTGCTTCTTCCCCAGTCTCGGCCCGCGCGAGTCTGGGGCCGGAGGCAAGCAACGCCGGCCTTCTCACGCAAGTCCTCAAGTTCTGCCTCGAGCTAGATGGTTCCTTCGCACCGGTGTCGGCATCGACGCTCACCCGTAGCTGGCCGCCTTCGGTGAACCAGCGTTCGGCAGCAGCGCGTCGAGGCCGTCGAACGAGTCGCACCATGTCGGTTGCCACCGGAGTTGTCAGCGGTGCCTGCGTCGGACAATGGCCACCGTGGCCAGCCCAACTACTGCGGTGAGCAAGAAAAGGCCGACGACGCTATCAGGCAAGACCCCGCCCACCGTCTCCTCCTGTCTACACGCCTAGTGCGTGTACCAAGAGGATCCGCAACGCGAAATGAATCAGCCAGCGTTCATTCGTGAACGCTGGGCCCTCATAGCGTCCCTCTCAATTAGAAGAAACCGCGTGTATTACTTTTAAGCATTCCGGAACACTGTTTCTTCCGGGCCGTCATATCGTTCAAGCGCTGCCAGATACCCGTGGTTGCAGGGTATGTCCGGCTACGGACTTGGTCAGCACAAACGATGTGGGCGCAGCCGGACACATGGGGCTGGACGGGGATCACTCAGCCAGCACATCGGTCAAGCACGCGGGACGTGGTGGCTGGTCGAAGCCGCGTCGACTGAGTATCCCGGCAAGCCGTCGATACTGTACATCGCGGGACAGTCCGTTCATCGCCGCCCTCTTGCGCTCGACCAGTTCACGAGCGGACCTGAGCTCGGCATCGTGATCGACATGGTCGAGCGCACTGTCGATGGCGCTGCGGATCAACACCTTTCGCTTGCAGCTCTCGCCCGAGTACTTGACGTGAAAGGTGGCGGCGTTGCTGGCGGGAAGTGACCCAGTCGACGCAAACGACGCGTCGTCGACCAGACCCACCTTTCCGATCGAGTACGGCATCAATCGCCGTTCGGGGCACCTTCTTGGCCTGGAGTGCCTTGTCAAGCTCGTGTCGAGTGCAAGCCTGGAAGTCAGCTTGCGCAATGCGATGGTACGTGCCACCGACTCAACATCGGCGTCGGGATCCTCCGGGTCGTGGGACGGCTCGCGTGAAAGTCGGATGACGACGGTCCCACGAGAGTCGCCACCGGGTTCACCCGAGGGGTCGGCGAGAGCCTGTTGACCAGTTACGCCAGCCGAGCTCGCCCGACCCCGTGCCATCTGCAATCCACTCGTCGCGCCTCGGTCACTGCGCGATCATCTATCACGCCGCCTCGGCCGACTCTCAATCTCGCAAGCTCAGTGGCCGCTGCTGATCAATCGGCACGGCTGAACTCCACTTCACCGGTGACTGGATCGATGCCTGCAGGCAAGTTGATCGATCTTCGGGCCGATGCCCATCCGCTCCTTGATCTTCTTCTCCAGCTCATCAGCCAGATCGGGATTGTTGCGCAAGTAGCTGCGGGCGTTCTCGCGTCCCTGTCCCAATTGATCGGCGTCGTAGGTGAACCAAGCCCCGCCTTGCGAATGATTCCTGTGTCTACGCCCAAATCAATGAGGCTGCCCTCGCGGCTAATTCCCTTTCCATAGAGAATATCGAACTCAGCTTGCTTGAATGGTGGCGCCACCTTATTTTTGACAACCTTCACCCGTGTCCGATTGCCGACCATTTCCTGTCCGTCTTTTAGTGTCTCGATGCGCCGCACATCTAGTCGCACTGACGAGAGTAGAACTTGAGCGCACGGCCGCCCGTCGTGGTCTCAGGCGATCCGAACATCACACCGATCTTCTCCCGAAGCTGGTTGATAAAGATCGCTGTGGTGCCGGCACCGCTCAGAGCGCCGGTCATCTTCCGAAGGGCTCTGGCTCATGAGCCGTGCCTGCAGACCGACATGGTTGTCGCCCATCTCCCCTCTATTTCGGCCCGCGGTGTCAGTGCGGCTACCGAATCGATCACGATCAGCGCGAGTGCGCCCGAGCGGACCAGGCATGTCGGCGATCTCAAAGCCTGCTCGCCGTTGTCAGGTTGGCTCACCAAAGAGCGAGTCGGTGTCGACGCCGAGACGTCCTGCGTACTCAGGATCCAACGCATGCTCCGCATCGATGAATGCGCAGATCCCTCCCTCAGCTTGAGCGTTCGCGATCGCGTGCAGAGCCACGGTGGTCTTGCCGCTTGACTCGGGGCCATAGATTTCCACCACCCTGCCGCGCGGGAGGCCACCGATGCCTAAGGCCACGTCGAGGGCAATGGAGCCAGTAAGGGATGACCTCGATTGGCGCCCTTACCTCGTCACCGAGGCGCATCACCGATCCCTTGCCATATTGCTTGTCGATCTGCGCGAGTGCCGCCTCTAGCGCTTTCTCGCGGTCTTCGGTTGCCATCGTGATCCTTCCCTGGTCCGTCGGGCATTTCGTGTGCCTCCGGCGCTGCCTGATGTGTTTGAAAGTCTTGCGCTGTGACCCTAAGGACGGGTACTGACAATCGGTCGGTCAGACGGGATTCTGTGGATAACCAATCCTCACCCCTGGTGGATAACCTACCGAACGTGTGTTCGAAACAGCATTCGACACGCCGGTTGGGAACATATCTGCGCAATCAGTCAGCTTGCCCTTGGTGCACGTGGCCCCGCCAGTCAATGGCAGCGGCGGCCAAGGAACCGCGAATCCACACCTATCGATCCCGTGCCGGCAGTTCGAGTGCGGCCCATCACGGCGCGCCAGATGATCTTGCATGGCACTCCGTCCGCCAGCGCTTGGACGACGGTGCGCTGGCCTAGCGCCGAGAGGCTGTACTCCGAGGCCCACACCCGGAAGTAGCCTGCACCGAGGGTGAAGCCGCAGGCGCTGCCAAAGCTCGGTCTCCTTCACAGCCGCCATTGTGCCCGGCAAACCGCGGATCGCGACCATGGAAGTGTCAGTTCTCGAGGGCAAGATAGACAATGTGCCTGTTGATCCATTGGAGGGCTTCTCCCCGGCGACGGCTACCTGGTTCCGGGAGGTCTTTGCGCGCCCGACTGCTGCTCAGGTCGGAGCGTGGCAGGCAATTTCGCTGGCGAGAATGCGCTGGTCATCGCACCGACTGGCTCGGGCAAGACGCTTGCCGCCTTCTTATGGGCACTCGACGATCTGACCCGTACGCCGCGACCCAGTGTCAAGGAGCGGTGCCGGCGTCCTCTACGTCTCCCCGTTGAAGGCGCTGGCGGTCGACGTCGAGCGGAACCTCAGGGCACCGCTGGCTGGCATTACTCAAACAGCCCTGCGGCTGGAACAGATTCCGCCGAGCGTCACGGTCGGCGTGCGATCCGGAGACACCTCGGCGGCCGAGCGGCGGGCGCTCATCTCTCGACCGCCCGACATCTTGATCACCACCCCGGAGTCGCTGTTCTTGATGTTGACCTCGGCTGCGCGCGATCTCCTCCGGCTCGGTCCAGACCGTGATTGTCGACGAGGTGCACGCCTTGGCGGGAACCAAACGCGGATCCCACCTCGAAGTGTCCCTTGAGCGGCTGGAGGCGCTTACCGAGTCCGACCGAGCGTCTTCGCCCTCACGACATCCTCTGCAGCGGATCGGCCTGTCGGCCACCGTACGACCGCCCGAGCGGGTTGCCGCCTTTCTCGGTGGTCGGCATCCGGTCCGCGTAGTAGCGCCGCACGCCGAGAAGTCGTGGGATCTGTCGATCGTCGTGCCCGTCGAGGACATGAGCGATCTGGGCGCGACGGCATCGACGCCGACGACCGCGCCCTCGAGCCTGGATGATGAGCGGCCCCCGCCCAGGCCTCCCCTCAATCTGGCCCCACGTCGAGAATCGAATTCTCGACCTGATCAGCGAGCATCGCTCGAGCATTGTCTTCGCCAACTCGCGGCGGCTGGCCGAGCGGCTCACCGCCCACCTCAACGATTTGTACGCCGAGCGTCTCGGCGAGGTTGCCGACCCGTTTCCACCGCCTGCGCAGGTGATGGCCCAATCTGGCGCGTCCGGAGGCCGCGACGGCAGCCGCAGCCCGGTGATCGCTCGAGCGCACCACGGCTCGGTCAGCAAGGAACAGCGCGCTCAGATCGAGGACGACCTCAAGACCGGCCGGCTGCCATGCGTTGTTGCGCACATCGTCGCTGGAGCTCGGGATCGATATGGGTGCCGTCGATGTCGTGGTTCAAGTCGAAGCTCCACCCTCGGTGGCCAGCGGGCTGCAGCGGGTCGGCCGAGCGGGCCATCACGTCGGCGCGACATCTCGCGGGGTCTTCTTTCCTGACCATCGCGGGGACCTCATTACGTCAGCCGTGGTCGTCGAGACGCATGCTGCACGGTGCGATCGAGGAGGTCGCCGAGCTGCGAAATCCACTCGACGTGCTGGCCCAGCAGATCGTCGCAATCGTCTCGATCGAGGACGCCAAGGTGGAGGAGTTGTACGCCTTGGTGCGCAAGCGCAAACAGTCTTCCGCCAGCTGCCCTCCAGCGCGTTTGAGGCGGTGCTCGACATGTTGAGCGGCCGTTACCCCAGCGAGGAGTTCGCAGAGCTCAGGCCACGTCTGATCTGGCACCGCGACACCGGTGTGCTTACCGCTCGGCCCGGAGCCCAGCGGCTGGCGGTGACCTCCGGTGGCACGATCCCCGATCGCGGGCTTTTCGGCGTGTTCCTGGTCGGTGAAGGAATGCGTCGGGCGGCATGCACCTGGGCGTCGAGTTGGCGAGCTCGACGAGGAGATGGTCTACGAGACCCGAGTGGGCGACGTCTTCACCTTGGGCACCACGAGCTGGCGGGTCGAGCAGATCACCCACGACCAGGTACTGGTCTCGCCCGCCCCGGGCACCCCAGGACGACTGCCGTTCTGGAAGGGCGATGCACCTGGTCGGCCCGCTGGAGCTCGGCGCGGCCTTCGGTAGCGTTCGTCCGAGAAGTGGGCGCGCTCCGACCGTCAGCAGCACGAGCTCGACTGCGCGAAGCCGGCCTGGACGAATTCGCCGCCAACAACCTGGTCTCCTATCTGGCCGAGCAGCAGGCAGCCACCGGGGCGCTGCCGACCGACCTGACCGTGGTCTTCGAGCGGTTCCGCGATGAGCTCGGTGACTGGCGAGTGTGTGTGCACTGTCCTCTCGGCACCGGAGTGCTCACCCCATGGGCGCTCGCCGTCGAGCACTCCGCGCGGGAGCGCTACGGCATGGACGTTCAGGCGACCGCGACCAACGACGGAATGGTGCTACGCATCCCGGACACCGAGTCCGAGCCGCCAAGCGCCGAGTTGATCGTGTGCGATCCGGAACTGATCGAATCTGTCGTGAGTGACGAGGTCGGTTCATCGGCCCTCTTCGCCGCCCGCTTCCGAGAAAATGCGGCCCGCGCCCTGCTGCTGCCCAGGCGGGATCCCAGGTCGCGCTCCCTCTCTGGCAACAGCGCATGCGCTCGGCGCAACTGTTGACCGGTTGCCGCGCAGTATCCGGAGTTTCCGATCGTGCTCGAGACCATGCGCGAATGCCTGAACGACGTCTTCGATCTCGATGGACTGCTCGAGGTGCAGCGGCAGGTTGCGTCGCGGTCGCTCCGGATTGTCGAAGTTGAGACAAGGGAGCCGTCTCCTTTTGCCCGCTCACTGCTCTTCGGCTACGTCGGTGCATTCGTCTACTGAGGGTGACGTGCCGCTCGCGGAGAGGAAGGCCGCCGCGCTCTCGCTGGATGCGACGCTGCTAGCCTGAGTTGCTCGGCGAGCGATGGCATCAAACAGCTGCTGGATGCCGACATCATCGCGAGCATCGAGGCTGACCTTCAGTGCCTCAGCGCCGAGCGCAAGGTGACCACGCTCGAGCAAGGGTTTGACCTGCTGCGTACGGCCGGATACCGTTCACCCGTATTGAGCTGGCGGCGCGAGCTGCCCGTGGGCTTGATGTCGCCGTGAGGTGATCGACAGGCTGGATCAAAGAGCGCCGTGTGGTCGAGGTCCGGATCGCCGGTGCGAGGCGATGCTGGCCGTGGCCGAGGATGATTCCGCGGCTGCGCGACGGCCTCGGGATTCCGGTTCCGCCAGGGTGGCGGCGGCGTTCACCGAGACTGCTGAGCGTCCCATCGATGATCTTGTCCTACGTTGGGCACGCACCCACGGCCCCTTCGTCGCGTCTGTCGATCGCCGCACCGCTACGGGTTGGGACGGGCGATCGTCGAGTCGGCCTGCGACGGGTTGGTACCGCCTCGCGAGCACTGGTCGCCGGTTCGTTCGTCGACCTGCCGGGCGAGGCATCCAGCGAACGCCGTCAGTACTGCCACAGCCAAGTTCTGGCGCTGATCAAGAGGCGCACCCTGGCGCGGCTGCGCAAGGGCGTCGAGCCGGTCGAGCAGGTCGCGTTTGCCCGCTTCCTGGCGGAGTGGCAAGGCGTCGGCAAGAGCGGCCGCGGCGTCGATGCCGTGCTGGGGCCATCGAACAGCTCTCCGGCTATCCGATTGCCCGCCAGTGCTGTGGAGTCGATGATCTTGCCGGCACGAGTTGCCGATTACTCGCCTTCGATGCTCGATGAGCTGACTGCGTCAGGCGAGATCTACTGGATCGGAGACGGGCCAATCGGCGACTCTGACGGCTGGAGTGCGCTGGTACGTCGCGGATCAGGAACCGCACGCAGCCCGCGGTGAGCCGGAACAGTATCGCAGCCAGGAGCTTCTGCCGCCCTAGGCAACGGTGGTGCGTAGTTCTTTGATGCCCTGCTGCCCACCAGAGGGGACCAGTTCACCGATCGCTCCCAGTACGTGGATGCCTTGTGGGAGCTGGTCTGGGGCCGGCCTGGGTGACCGGAGACACCTTCGCGCCCGTTCGCAGCCTTGCTGTCAGCGGGCGCCCATCGGAGGCCCAGTCGCCCGATCGCAAGGACCCATCGGATCGCGGCTCGCTGGCGGAGGCCTCGGCCGGCCGGGGCGTACGCCGCGCGTTCACCACCTGACGGCTGCAGGCCGCTGGTCGCTGGTTCAGCGGTACGTCACCGTCGGCCTCGGACCGCTTGGCCTCGGATATCTTCGCCCAGCTGGACCGCTACGGGGTGGTGACGCGGGGCAGCGTCCTCACCGAGAACGCCGAAGGTGGCTTCGGTGCGGCCTACCGGAGCGCTCAGTTCGCTCGAGGAGTCAGGTCAGTGCCGACGTGGATACTTCGTCGAGGGGCTGGGCGCGGCCCAGTTCGCGCTGACCGGGGCCGTGGATCGGTTGCGCAGTCATCAGCGGGAACCAGCAGAACCTGATGCCGTCGTACTCGCCGCATGTGATCCCGCCAACCCGTACGGCGCAGCGCTTCCGTGGCCTGATCGAGAGGGCCACCGCCCCGGCCGCAAGGCAGGTGCGCTGGGTGGTGTTGGTCGGCGGCGCTCTGATCTTCTACGTGGAACGCGGCGGCAGAGACGCTGCTGTCCTTCACCGAGGATCCGACACGGCTTGCACCCGCAGCGGCAGTGCCTTGCCAGATCAGTGCAGCAGGGCATGCTCGGAAAGCTGACAGTAGAGCGCGCCGACGGTGCACACGTCTTCGGCTCGATTCCTGGTAAGTGAGGCCCTGCAGGCTGCAGGCTTCCGGATGACGCCTCAGGGCCTGCGGCTGCGGCCGAACATCCAGTGAAGCGTCCGGGCGATGCAGAGGTGATCGGAGCGAGGCAACACTCAGGCGCAGCCTGTGCCATTGGCGCGTACGCCGGCAAGTGGTCACAGCGCGCTCGTAGCTGGCCATCTTCTCACTGACCACGTTGAGCACCACTGAGAGCGGCAGATCCAGCGCCGCGCAAATTGCGGCCAGCAGCTCGCTGGACGCTTCCTTCTGACCCCGCTCGACCTCGGAGAGAGTATCCCAGACTGACGCGAGCATTCCTGGACACTTCCCGCAGCGTCTTTCCCTGCGAGACGCGCTCCTCCCGGAGCGACTCACCGATGAGCTCGCGCACGAGCACCGGTTTCACCGGGAGTTCCTTGGACTGCATATGGAAACTGTACCCATCCTCACTGACAACACCAGAGCGGTCCACGCTCAGGTCTCGCTCGCGTCGTCGTCAACGACAGCGGTGACGCTGCTCAATCCAAGGGCGTCAGCAAGCAGCGCCAGCGCAGCCAGCGGCCGCCTGCTGCCGGATCACCGTGCGCCCACCTTCCAGTGAGAGTTCCTCGACCCGCAGCAGGTCATCGGCTGGATGGCTGACGGCGACGAAAACCTCGCCGACAGGATGGCCGTCCTGAGACTCCGGCCCAGCGACTCCCGTCGTCGCAACTCCCCAGTCGGCGTTGCATCGCTGCGCCACGCCCCGGCCATCTCGGCAGCCGTACGCCCGGCGACAGGCCCGAGTTCGGCCAGCTGTGGCCGCGATCCACTCCTGCAAGAGTTGCCTTGAGGCGAGTGGCGTAGCTGATCACGCCACCCACGTAGCTGATCGATGCCCGGGGACATCGGTGAGCAGCAGCCCGACCATTCCGCCCGGTCAGCGATTCGGCGCTCGCCAGAGTCTCACCACGACGGCTCAGCTCGGCAAGAATGCTTGCGGCGCATTGAGAGCTGCTCGCTCATCGGCCCGCGTGTGCGCGACGTCGCAGCCGAAGTGCTTCCCGGACATAGTCCAGGCCGGTCACCATGGTGATGACCCAGGCGACGGCCATCACGATCACGGCGACGATATGGGCCTGCCTCGGGCAACGGGAGCAGATACAGGATCACCGCAATCGCCTGCGGTCACGGTCTTGACCTTGCCCCCGCGCCCGGCCGCCATGACGCCGTAACGGAGAACCACGAAGCGCATGACCGTGATGCCCCACTCGCGGACCAGGATCGTGACGGTCACCCACCACGGAAGCTCATCGATGATCGACAAGCCAATGAAAGCCATGCCCGTCAGCGCCTTGTCCGCGATCGGGTCGGCGAGCTTGCCGAAGCGGGTAATGATGTTGTGCTTGCGTGCCAGGTACCCGTCAAGGGTGTCGGTCAAGATCGCCACGGTGAAGATCACCGCAGTGCAGGAACCGCCACCCATGGCTGATCGGGATGGACCAGCAGCATCCACGCGAAGACCGGGACCAGGACGATGCGGAACGCGGTCAGTGCGTTCGGCACATTCCAGCGGACTCGTCTCAGGCTCGGCCATCGGGCCCAACAGGATGTGTCTCGCTCGGCGCCAGGGCATCGGGGTCAGGCTTGGGTGGGAGCTTGTCGGGCCCGCATCTGGGCGATGCTCATCGTCGATCATGGCGTGCTGAGTTCCCGCTACCGATCGAGGGCACCCGCTGATCGAGAATCGCGGTGGCAACCAGATCGGCCCCGTCGGTGTCGGAGACGATGGCGTCCACCAGGTCCCCGGGCGTGACTCGGTCGCTGGCTGATCAACCGGACGTTGCCGTCGACCTCCGGACCCTGGTGCGCAGCGCGACCGAGGATCTCGAATCCGCTTCCTCGACGAGCACCTGCACGCGATTCTCCGATCCGCTGCCTCCGCACGCTGCGCTGACCAGCTCGTCGGCGAGATCGGCCACCCGCGCACGCCGGGCCTCGATCTCATCCGGCGGATGCTGCCCGTCCAGCCCTCATGCCTCTGTGCCCTCCTCAGCCGAGTAGCCGAACACACCGATCGCATCCAGTTCCGCTGCGGCGAGAAACTTGCAGACACGCAGCGACATCGGCCTCGGTCTCACCTGGGAAGCCGCAGATCACGTTGCTGCGGATCCCTGCGGACGGCGCCAGCCGTCGGATCGAGGAGATCAATCCCAGGAATGACTCGGCGCTACCGAAGCGTCGCATCCGGCGCAGCACGCGTGGCGAGGCGTGCTGGAACGACAGATCGAAGTACGGCACCACCTTCGGCGTGCTCGCCATCACCTCGATCAGGCTGGGCCGGATCTCGGCCGGCTGCAGGTACGAGACCCGAATCCAGGACAGCCCGTCAAGCGTCGGCCAGCTCGGTGAGCAGCCGCTCGAGGAGCGCGGATGTCGCCGAGATCCTTGCCGTAGCGAGGAGGAGTTCTCGCTGACCAGAAAGACCTCACGAACGCCCTGCTCGACCAGCCATGCCGCCTCGGCCACGATCTCGGCGGCCGGCCGTGAGACGTACGCGCCTCGAAAGGCCGGAATGGCGCAGAAGGTGCAGCGCCGGTCGCAGCCGGAGGCGATCTTCAGCGGTGCCGACGGACCGCCGTCGAGCCGACGACGGAACAACGCGTGGGCCACTGGCCGGACCCACGGTGCCCAAGCGCACCGACGCCGTGGCCGGGAATGGTTGCCGCAGCCGCAGCGGCTGGCCGCGCCGGCGGAGCCAGCGGCAGCAAGGAGCGGCGATCACGCGGCACGTGAGCCGGATGCCGTTCGACCGGCCAAGATCGATCCGAAGCCGATCGGCGATGTCGGCGTAATCGTCGAATCCGAGGACGGCATCGGCTCTCGGGCATGGTCTCGGCCAGCTCGCGACCGTAGCGCTCTGCCAGACACCCGACGGCAACTACGGCCTGTGCGCGGCCGATCTTCTTGAGGTCAGCTGGCAGCAAGCAGCGTGTCGATCGAGTCCTTCTTGGCCGCCTCGATGAAGCCGCAGGTGTTGACCAGCACCGCCTCAGCTGCATCCGGGTCGGCAACCAGGCCTGAAACCATCGCGATCCAGTCGTGCCGCGAGTTCCTCGGAGTCGACCTCGTTGCGCGCACAGCCGAGCGTGACGAGGTGCACTGCCGTCGGCTTCGGGCTACTTGTCGGGCCTGACTGCCAGCCAGGACGGCGGATGCGGCGGACTCATGCATGGCCGTCCCAGTATGACCGATGTCGCGATGCCAGCGGTCTGCGCCGGTCCGGCGCTGAGCGGGCGCCCGGCTAGCCGAGCCTGAGGTTCTCCATCACCACGTCCAGCTCGTCAGGCGTAACCAGAACGTCGCGTGGCTTCGATCCTCCAGATGGTCCGACAATGCCGCGGGTCTCCAGGATGTCCATCAGCCGTCCCGCCTTGGCAAACCCGACGCGCAGCTTGCGCTGCAGCATCGACGTCGAGCCGAGCTGCAGGGTCACGACGAGCTCCACTGCCTGAAGCGCGAGGTCGAGATCGTCGCCGATGTCCTCAGCGACCTGTGCCGAGGCCTCGGATGGCAGCGTCACGTCCTCGCGGTAGGTCGGCTTGAGCTGGCCGCACGACGTGGCTGACAACGGCTCGGACCTCGGTCTCGGTGACCCAGGCGCCCTGGATGCGGATCGGCTTGCTGGATCCCATCGGCAGAAACAGCCCGTCGCCCTGGCCGACCAGCTTCTCCGCCCCAGGCTGATCCAAGATCACTCTGGAGTCGGTCATCGACGACGTCGCGAACGCCAGCCGGCTGGGCACGTTTGCCTTGATCAGCCCGGTGACCACATCGGTGCTGGGCCGCTGGGTCGCCAAGCACCAGGTGAATTCCGGCGGCCCGGGCCAGCTGGGTGATGCGGACGATCGAGTCCTCGACATCGCGCGGAGCCACCATCATCAGGTCAGCCAGCTCGTCCACGATCACCACCAGGTACGGATACGGCGTGACACGGCTCGCGGCTGCGCTCCAGCGGGTGGAGGACCCTCCGCGCTCTGCGGCACCTGTCGACGGCTTGACCGAGCCGGTGCGCACCGCCTTGTTGAAGTCGTCGACGTGCCGGAAACCGAATGTCGCAAGGTCGTCGTAACGCATGTCCATCTCGCGCACGACCCACTGCAGCGCCTCGGCTGCCCTCTTGGGATGGGTGATGATCGGCGTCACCAGGTGCGGAACTCCCTCGTACGCGGTCAGCTCGACCCGCTTCGGGTCGACCAGCAGCATCCGCACCTCATCGGGTGTGGCCCGCATCATGATCGAAGTGATCATGGAGTTGATGAAGCTCGACTTGCCGGAGCCGGTGGCGCCGGCGACCAGCAGGTGCGGCATCTTGGCCAGGTTGGCCACCACGAAGCCGCCCTCGACGTCCTTACCGAGCCCGACCGTCATCGGGTGGTGATCATTCCGGGCGCGGGCTGACCGCAGCACGTCGCCCAAGAGACACGACTTCCTTGTCAGTGTTGGGGATCTCGATGCCGATGGCGGACTTGCCGGGGATCGGCGACAGGATGCGGACATCGGCACTGGCCACCGCGTACGCGATGTTGCGGCTCAAGCGCGGTGACCTTCTCGACCTTCACCGCCGGACCCAGCTCGACCTCGTATCGGGTGACCGTCGGACCGCGGCTGTACCCGGTGACGTGCGCGTCGATCTCGAACTGGAGCAGCACTTCGGTCAGCTGATGCACAACCGCATCGGAAGCGTTGGTACGCGCCTTGTGCACGCTGCCGTGCTTCAGGGTGGCCGGGTCGGGCAGCAGATATTGCACATCGCCGGACAGCTGGAGCTGCTCCACACGCTGCGGGATCGGCGTATGGGGCGGAGCCTCCAGCTCCTCGCCATCGACACCGTGCACCGTGACGCCGGGCGGCAATCCGGCGGTGACTGCACGACGTGGCTCCTGCGGCCGCCTCGCCATCGGCACCGTCCGGAATCCGACGCAGGCTCTATCTCCGGCGCCTCGTCCGCCGCTCCCCCGCCTGGCCGCCGTGACCGGGCCAGATCGCCGATCACCGGAGTGTCGTAGGCCTGAGTCGCCGCCGTGCTCCAGCTCACGGTACCACCTCGACCTTCGATGACCACCGGTCGAGCGTCGCAGCCGGGCTCCGTGCCGTGCGCACGCGATCGGGAATCTGATGCAGCGGAACACCGACGACAACGATCACGCCGAACAGCAGCAGCAAGATCAGCAACGGCACGGCGACATAGACCGTCAACAGGTCGGAGAGCAGGCTGGAGGAGATGTAGCCGATGATGCCGCCGGCTTCGCGGAGCCGTTCAGGCTCGTTGGTCCGCGGCAGTCCGCGGGCGATGTTGATCAAGCCCAGCAGCCCGAGCAGGATCGCGCTCCAGCCGATCACCTGCCGCCCGATGGGACCGTTGCGGTCTGGATGCCGCAAGGTCCGCCAGGCCATCAGCGCCAGCAGCAATGGGCGCCAGGTAGCTGAGCGTGCCGATGGTGCTGGCGACGCCGGTGAGTGATGGCTTGACCGATCACACCCGGCAGACCCCACCAGACTGCCGCCCCGACGACGATCGCACTGCCGAGCAGGAACAGGCCGATTCCGTCCCGCCGCAGGGCCGGGTCGACATCTTTCACTCGCAGGTCCGACTCGTCGCGCGGCGTTGCCCAGGCCGTGGGCAAGACCGGCTAACGATCGCGGCGATACCGAGTATCGAGCCGATCGAAGACGGATCAGGCGCTGACGACGGCTTCCTGAACGGCGGGTGCGGGATCGCCTGCGCGGGGCAGTAGCCCTCGCTGCAGCCGCTACGAGACGTGACTCTCTTGCTTCCGGTCGACCGCGGTTTGGCACGCTGGGATGAGCCAGATCTGCTGCGTGGACCGCGGTGGGGAAGACGCGCGGGTCGCCATGCTTGGGAGGTTATCAAGATCAATGGCCCGATGGACGGGTCACACGCCGCGCTCAGCGGGATCGGCGAGATGGTGCCGCAACCGCCACAAATGATCTGTCGGACCAATGCCACTGCCAAGCGGCGAAGCCAGCAGCGATGGCTCCGGTGACGTAGGCCTTCGCCAGCGCCATCGCCTCCGGGACGCTGTGGCCCAGGGCAAGTTGGCTGGCGAGGGCCGACGCAAGCGTGCAGCCAGTCCCGTGGGTATGCCGGTTGTCATCTCGAGCGGCGGTGTAGGTGAAATCGCCGCCGTCGGCGTTCTTCAAGTAATCGATCGCGTCACCGTCGCCGATGACCGCCCTTGATCAAAACCCACTGCGGACCGCAGTCAAGCAAGAGATCGGCGAGCACCGGCGGCCGGCGTCTGCAGGTGAACGGCCGGTCAGCACGGCGGCCTCGTCGAGATTAGGAGTGATCATCGTGGCGTAGCGGGAACAACAGGGTGCGGAGCGCCCCGAGCGCCGCCTGATCGATCAGCCGATCACCGTGCTTGCTGACGCACACCGGGTCGACGACCAGCGGCACTGGCGGATCAAGATCAGCCACCAGGCTCCGCGACGCAGGCCGACCGTCTCCTGCATTGCCCAGCATGCCGATCTTGACCGCATCCACGCCGATGTCATCGACCACACTGCGAAACTGTGCCCGGATCGCCTCCGACGGCAGCGGCCAGATGCCCTGCACACCGACCGAGTTCTGCGCGGTCACGGCTGTGAGCACACTCATGCCGTGCACGCCGTGAGCCAGCATCGTCTTCAGATCCGCCTGGATCCCTGCTCCTCCACCCGAGTCCGAGCCGGCAATGGTCAGGACTCGAGCGGTCGGCAGGCTCATCTGCGCGACTCCGACGCTCTTGCGAGCTGAAGTGGTCGAAGCCTGCGGATGATTCCCACACCGCGCCATCCACCACGACGCCGGAGCTGATCGTCCTCTGCGTGCCCCAACGCCGCCAACCACCAGCCAGCCTGCCGGCACCGCGTCCGGTGAGGGGAAAGGTGGCCGCCAGGGCGTGGTCGTCGCCGCCTGTGAGGAGGAAGGTGTACGGGATCCGGAGCCGGTGGCCGCGGCAACGGCCTGCAGTGGTTCCGCGACATCGAAGGCATCCCGACGTAGGTCGATCAGCGACGCCTGAGGCGCTGCGCCACATGGCCCAGGTCGGCAAGCAGACCGTCCGAGATGTCGATCATGGACGTGGCTCCGGCTCGCGCGGCAACGGCGCCGGCTCCGTAGCTGACCTGAGGCACGCGCTGCGCCTCGACCAGCACCCGAGGCGAGCGGAACCCTCTTCCGAGTACGGCGAGACCTGCGGCGGCCCAGCCCAACCGACCACCGAATGGCGACCACGTCGCCTGGCCGGGCCCCGACCGCAGCACCGGCGCGCGGCCGTCCAGCGAGCCCATGGCCGTGACGCGCGATCGTGATGTCGCGAGCTCGGGTCACATCACCGCCGAGCAGGCTGACACCGGCCGCCTGGCCTTCTTCCCAGAGCCCATCGGCGAAATCGCAGCACCCAACCCACGGACAGGTCGGCCGGCGCGGAGAAGCCGACCAGCAGACCCGTTGCCCTGCGCGCCAATCGCCTCGATGTCGGCGACGTTGACCGCGACCGCCTTCCGTCCGACATCGCGAGCCTCGGACCAGTCGCGCGCGGAAATGCACTCCCTCGACGAGCACGTCCAGTGACGCCAGCCACAGCGTCTCCGGATCGCCAGCACGGCGGCATCGTCCCCGGGCCAACGCGAACGTCAGCCGCCGGAAGCGACAACCCTTCGGTGATCGCCGCAATGAGTGGAACTCCCCAACCTCGGCCAGCGTGCGCGGTGCGGCTGAGATTCACCGAGACCTCCGCGCCGCCGCGTATCCGCGAGCCCTCCTGGACGGATGTAGCGTGACGCACATCGGCGAGCGTACGCGGTCCGCTGCCAGGACTGACGACGCGCCCGGTGAGACTGAGCAGACGCGCCCGTCTTGGTAACCGCAGGAGGTACCACCGGATGGTCGTACAGGCATACATCTTGGTCCAGACCAACGTCGGCAAGGCGGCTGAGGTCGCGCATGCCATCGGCGCCATCAAGGTGTCACGTTGGCTGAAGATGTGACCGGGCCTTACGACGTCATCGTCCGCGCGGAAGCCGCCAGCGTCGACGAGCTCGGGCAGCTCGTGGTCGCCAGGGTGCCAGAGCGGTGCCTGGGCATCACACGCACCGTGACCTGCCCGATCGTCCACATCTAGTTTTAGAGCTGCTCGCGCATCGCGCTGTGTTTGATTGCTCGCTCCGCTCGCTGCGATGTTCGCTGGGTTGCCGCCGTCTTCGTCGGAGCTGACGGAACGGAAAAGCGTTGTTCCGCCATCTCCTCCTGCAGATCGGCGGCGCGAACATCGCGAATCCGCCTACTTCGTCGTCGCTCGCGAGCTAGGTTGAGCTAGCGAAGCCCAACGGGACGGCGCAGCGCGCAACGTGATCAACCGCTCGACCAGCTCCGGATAGGACACACCGCTGGCCGCCCACATCCGCGGGAACATGGAGTGCGCGGTGAAGCCGGGCATCGTGTTGATTTCATTGACCACGACCCGCCCCTCGTGCGTCACGAAGACATCGACCCGAGCGAGACCCTCGCAGCCAATCGCTTCAAATGTCCGTACCGCCAGCTGCCGGACCTTCGCTGGCCAGCTCCGGCGTCGACGTCCGCCGGCACATCAAGATCGACCTGCTCCTCTGGGAGGTACTTGGCTTCGAAATCGTAGAAGCCTGACTTGCTGCGTACGCGGATCTCGGCAACCACGCTCGCCATCGGCGGCCCGTCCGTCAAGGTCAGCCAGTACCCGCACTCGAGCTCGCGGGCGCCCACGAAGCCCTGCTCGACGATGATCTTGGGATCGTAGGCCTGCGCAGCCACGACCGCCTGCTCGAGCTGCTGCCGGGATCGTCCACTTTCGAGATGCCCAAGCTCGATCCGCCACGCGCCGGCTTGACGAAGACCGGATAGTGCAGGGCAGCAACTGCTTCCAGGCAAGCCGTCTTGTCGCGTTGCCACTGGGCCGGAGTGATGCGACGAACGGTCCCACGGGCAGCCCACACGCCGCGAGCACCAGCTTCATGTAGTGCTTGTCCATCCCGACAGCGCTGGCCAGCACACCGGCACCGACGTAACGGGTGCCCATCATCTCGAAGAGTCCCTGGATCGTGCCGTCCTCGCCAGAACGGCCCGTGCAGCAAGGCGAGTGCGACGTCGACGGGACCGAGATGGGACAGCGCTGACTGCTCCCGTACGGCCAGCTCACTACCGCTCGACACGCGCATCAACAGGGCCTCGGCCGCATTCTCGCTGAGTTCCGGCAATTTGCCGCCGGTCACAGCGAGCCGGCTGATCGTCTCGGGATCCACCAAAACCCAGCGCCCCGTGCGCGTTATGCCGATACCGACCACATCAAAGCGATCCCGATCCAAGGCGCTCAGCACCCGGCTGCGGTCAGGCAGACACGCCGTGCTCGCTACTGGTTCCGCCGAAGACCACCGCGACCCGATGCCGGGAACCATTGACCCTACCAATGCTCGGCTGGCTCTCACTCACGATCCTCGACCTTAGCCGGGTGGGGCGACTCGCGCCGCGAAGGCGAACTGGGCATGTGATCAACCAGCCCCCTATCAGAAGGCCCGCGCTCAATCCGGTTGCATGTCGAAACCGTGGCGGTCACCGCCGGCCGCCCGCAGCGAGCGGTGGACGCTCCACTGAATCCGCCGGTGGTCTTCGCCTCCACCTACGTCGGTACGCACGACACAAGCGCGGCTACGCTCGGATACGGCCGCTACGCCAATCCGACCTGGCAGGCGCTGGAGCAGGCGATCGGCGCCTTGGAGGGCGGCCGAGCGCTGACCTTCGCCTCAGGGATGGCCGCCGCACGCATGCAGTGTTGGAGCTCGTGCCGCCCAACGGCGTCATCGCGATTCCCGGCAACTGCTACCTCGGCGTGGCGCAGGCCATCGATCGACGGGCCCAGAGATACGGCTGGCAGGTTCGGCGAGTCAACGTCGCGGACACCAGTGAGGTTCTTGCGGCGGCCGACGGCGCAGACGTGGTGTGGATCGAGTCGCCCACCAATCCGACCATCGAGGTGGCGGACCTACCAACGCTGGGCCCGGTATCTCTCACTCCAAATCTCTGCTTCGTCGTGGACAACGCGCCTTCGCGACTCCGCTGCTGCAACGACCGCTGGAATCTGGTGCCGACATCGTGCTGCATTCGGCCGCCAAGGTGCTCGCAGGCCATTCCGACGTCGTACTCGGCGCCACCGTGACGCGAGCCGACGACACCCAGATCTTTTGAGGGCATTGGACGCTATCCGGCGTTTCATTCGGCGCTTCCATCCTGGTCCAATGGAGGCCTATCTCGCGCTACGTGGCCTGCGTACGTCTGCCCGTTGCGCCTCGCGCGAGCCCCGAGCTTTGAAATGCTCCAAGTCCTCGCCGAACGGCTGGTCGCACATCCGGAGCGTGCAGCGAGTGCGCTTCCCGGGACCCCGCCGAGCGATCCTGGTCACGATCTCGCGCAGCGCACGATGTCTGGGTTTGGCTCGCTGATCTCAATCGATCTTGCGGACGCGAAGACGGCCGGAGGCGTTCGTCGATGGCTGCGCGCTCTGGGTGTTCGCCACCAGCGGTCGGGGTGAGTCGAGTCCACACTGGAGCGACGGCGACGCTGGAAAGGCGAATCACAATCGGTACCGGAGGTTTTGGTGCGGATGTCGGTTGGGATCGAACATGTCGAGGACCTCTGGACCGACCTCGAACAGGCCCTCGACGGTCTTTAGGGCGGGTTTAGTTAGTAACGCTCTGGTTTGGCGGAGCGAGACATCAGCGCCGTGATCATCTCTGCCGGCGTCAGCTCGCCGGCAATGACGGCAGCCACGTTCTCCACGATCGGCATTTCAACCTGATGCTTGGCTGCGAGTTCGGTGATGGATGCGCAGGACTTCACGCCCTCGGCGACCTGCCGAGTCGAAGCGGTGATCTCCGGGACGGTGCGTCCCTTCCGAGCTCCTGACCAAACGTGCGGTTTCGGGAGAGTGGAGATGAACAGGTCGCGACAAGATCGCCGAGACCGGCGAGGCCGGAGAAGGTGTACGGGTCGGCACCCAGCGCCAATCCGAGTCGGCTGATCTCCGCCAGCCCCCGGTGATCACCGACGCTGTCGCATTCGCTCCCAGGCCGAGCCCCATCGCCATCCCCACTGCCAACGCGATCACGTTCTTGGTTGCGCCGCCGAGCCTCGCAGCCGATGACGTCGGTGTTGAGTGTACGCCCGGAATCGGGCGGTGTGACAGACGTTCTGCAATGCCTCGGCCGTGGCCAGCGAGACACTCGCGACGACGCTCGCGGATGGTTGTCGCTCGGCGATCTCGCGAGCCAGGTTTGGGCCGGTGACGACCGCAATGCGGTCGGGGCCGATGTTGCCGGCTTCAGATATCACCTCGCTCATCCGCAATCCGGTGCCGAGCTCGATTCCCTTTGCCAGGCTCACCACGATGGCGTTCTCCGGGATCCGCCACTGACTGAGGTTGCTGCGGGAGGGCCTGTGAGGGCACGGCGAGCACCGCAAAGTCAGCGCGGATCATGGCCTCCTGAGCATCGCTGACCGCCTTCAAGGACGCGCTGGCAGCCGCAAGTCCGGAAAATAGTCGGGGTTGCGATGTTCGATGTTGATCTTGTTGGCGAGCCCGGACGCCGGGCCCAGAGCGTCACATCATTGCCGGCGTCGCATACCACCAGCGCAAAGGCGGTACCCCAGGAACCAGAACCCCATCACGACGACGCGCGCCGGCTATCGCTGGGTGCAGTGTTGCTCATGTTTGGTCTCCGGTGGCCTTCTCGCTATCCGGGTCGTAGCGATGCGCGGGCGGTGTCGCTCCTCGCAGCTCGGCGACCAGGACGGCGACGGCGTCCATGATTCTTGTCGTCGCCAGATCGAGTGTGACCACAGTCACCGGCTTCTCGCGAAGATCATCGAGCTGGACCGGGTCGCCCGCGGCGACCCGTAAGGTCTTGCGAGGAAAGAGCCTGGGGATGCTCGGCTTGAGACCGGGCATCAGCTCGTGGGCACCCCACTGCCCGATGGGCACGACCGGGCAGCCGGTCGTGAACGCTAGCCGCGCAGCTCCGGTTTTGCCCCGCATCGGCCAGTAGGTCGGGATCTCGGTGATCGTTCCTTCTGGGTAGATCACGAGCGCTCGGCTTGCTCGATGGCTTGTGCGGCGGGAATCAGGCGCGTCCTTGGAATGTGTGGACGCGCGCTGAACCGGAATCTGGCCACGAGCAGCGATGATGCGCCCGACCAGGGGGATCTCGAATACTGACGCCTTTGCCAGGAACCGAGGCCAGCGCCCGAGAACGCCAGGGAACTGACCGACAGCCAAGGGATCCGCGTTGGAAATGTGGTTAGCGACGAAGATCACTCCGCCGGTCTGCGGCACCTTGTCCTGGTAGCGCCAGTCCGCTTGGTCAGCGGCTTCATGACCGCATGGACGATCCTGACGACGGTTGAGATGTTCTGTCCGCCGGGCTCTGATTCACCTCCGACAGTGGCCTGAGTTCCGTGTGCCGACTCGCGGCGGCATTCTCTGCCATCGACACCTCAGTCTCGGCGAATGGGTCTTGGGCGATCCAGGTCGGTTACGGTCGGCTCGGGCGGGTTCACCGGCCATGAGTGGCTTCACCTTACGGGATCGTGGCCGCGGCTCAAGGCGCGATCCGCGCAACGCGGAGCGTCGCAAATAGGATCGGATCGCAATTGGCACGATCATGCGCCGTCATCGTTGAGAGGAGTTCGCCAGCATGAATGTCGACACCGACTCCAGATGATAGCCGCCTCCCGTTGCCGGGTTGATCGCTCTCAAACCAATCGAGCATGCAAAGTCGCGACTCGTCATACCCGATCCGCTGCGGCGCCGCCTCGCCTGGACGATGGCGCTGGACACCCTGTCCACGCTGTGTCGCGCGCTGCCACATGTGCTGGTCGTCAGTGATCAGCCCGCCCTGGAGGCGCGACTGCGCCATGCAGGAATTGCTGCGGATGTCGTCAGCGAGTCCGGCCACGTCGGCATCAATTCCGCACTCGGCCGAGGTGCGCTGACCCTTCATTCCCAGGGATTCTCATCGGTCTTGGCTTGCGTCGGTGATCTTCTGCGCCTTGCGGCCAGACTCCGTGCTGCGGATCCTGGATGCCTCGCGACCTCATCCGCGATCCTTTGTCGCCGACGCATCAGGTGTAGGCACCACGATGCTCGTCGCACATGGTGTCGAGTTGGCGCCGCAGTTCCAGGGGCGGTCGGCTGCGGCTCACTATGGCATCCGGCGCGGTGAGCCTTTCCGCGGAGAGCGATCGGATCGCCGATTGCGGATGCCCGGCGGGACGTTGACACCGAAGCCGACCTGGCGGTGGCAATCGGACTGGGTGTGGGTCCGGCGACCAGCGCACTGATTGATCATCTGGAAAAGGCCGCATCGGCCCGTTGCAGAGTTGATCACCGCGACGCAATGGCGCAACGCGGGCGGAGAGCTGCTGGCCGTCACCGCCGCCGGGAGACGAATTGCGCGCCCGGCCGGAGCTTTCCGCGACGAACTGCGATACACCCGTCTGGGTCAAAGCGGCTCCACGCAGTGGAGGCTGACGCGGGCCGGGTGCTATCCGCGGCTGGCTTTAGCCAGAGCACCAGCGCTAGCGCTTGGCGGCGGTCTTCTTGGCCGTCGCGTCCCAGTTCTGCTGGCAGGAGCCTTCGCAACCGTCTTCCGGTGCAGCGACCGCAGATTTCGGATGCCGCGGCAGTCCCAGAGGAAGCCGCCTTCTTGGCGGCTCGTCGCCTGCGGCACCTTCTGGCGCCGGAGACGTAGGCGCTTTCAGGTCCTGTCCCCGCGCGTGGAAACGCGGAACGGCGGTGGCCTTGGCGCGTTTGCGCTCACCGGTGCGCGGGTTGCGTACCATCCGTGCCGAACGATGCACCTTCTCGAAAGCGCCAAAACCCGGTGATCGAGACCTTCTCCCCAGCTGCAGTCTTGTAGGTGATGTGATTTCTACCGGGCGGCGTTAAGGGCCTCTGGCTGCTTCGCTCTTGCTTGCCGTCATAGTAGGGGCGGACAGCGCCTGAATCAATTCAGCCTTGTTCACAGCTTCCCTTCTTCGATGCAACACCAAGCCTGCTGGGACCTTGGGCCTGCTGGGACTTTGGGCAGCGTACGGTACGCCTGCAGAGCCAACGCTAGGGTAAAGATCGCGCAGCCAGACAAATCACCCAGGTCGCACATTTTGGTGTGTTGTAAGGAAAACAGCTCGATCGCGGAGCGGCTAGCTCGCGCGCTGGCGACCCCTTTGCATGGCAGCAGGTTTTCGGCTTGTACCCGTAGGCCCTGACGGCGCTCGAACTCATCGCAGGATCTGACTCGGTCATGCCGCAGTGTGAGGCCCGATGTCGTCCAAGCCCTGCAGCAACCGCCACCTGGTGTAGTCGTCAATCTCGAACTCGGTGTGAAACCCTCGGCGGTGATCTGTTTGCTGACGAAGTCAACGGTGATAAAGTGCAGCAGGGTGCTCCTCGACGAAGTCCCAAAGCTCCTCGATGATCTTCCTGGTCGACGACTGCGATCAGCAGCCCCGCCTTGCCCGAGTTGCCACGGAAGATATCCCCGGAAGCGCGAGCCGATCACAACCTTGAACCCGCAGTTCTGCAACGCCCAAGCAAACCGCATGCTCCGGGACGAGCCGGTGCCGGGAGTCGGGACCGGCGATCAAGATCGTCGCTCCTGCGTACTGCGGCAGGTTGAGCACGAAAAAGCTGGGATCGTTGCGCCAAGCCGCTGAACAGTCCATCTTCGAAGCCGGTCTTGGTCACCCGCTTGAGGTAGACCGCCGGAATGATCTGGTCGGTGTCGACGTTTGCTCCGCCGCAGCGGAAGTGCGCTGCCGGTGTGTTGCGTTGGTGAGAGAGCATCCATGATCAACGGCTCCCGGACAGATCGGCTGGTGAGCTGAGCGTGCCGGTCACGGCGGTCGCCGCCGCCACCAGCGGCGACACCAGGCGGTCCGCCCTCGCCCCATGCCCTGCCGACCCTCGAAGTTGCGATTCGAGGTGGATGCAGCGCCGCTCACCAGGGCAAGGATTGATCAGGGTTCATTCCCAGACACATCGAACACCCGGCAGCACGCCACTCGGCTCCGGCGTCCTTGAAGGCCACGTCCAAACCTTCGGACTCGGCTTTGCTGGCGAGCCCAGGGCCGAGCCGGGCACGACCAGCATCCGTACGTCGTCGGCGACGTGCATGGCCCTTGATGACCCCAGCGGCGGCGCGCGGGTCCTCGATCACCGCCCGCCCGTACAGGAGCCGAGAAAGACGGTGTCCACACGGATGTCACGCATTCTCTGACCAGGTTTGAGGGCCATGTGCTCCAGGGCTTTGGTGGCAGCGGTCCGATCGGCCTGGTCGGCGAAGATCTCCGGATCAGCTGGGTACCTCGGCACCCAACGGAACGCCCCTGACCGGGATTGGTTCCCCAGGTGACGAAGGGGGTCAGCTGACTTGCGTCAAGATCGACTTCGGCATCGAAGATCGCATCTGGAGTCGCGCGCAACACGTCCTCAGTACTCCAGGGCAGCGTCCAGTCCGCGCCTTCAGGCGCATGTGGGCGGCCCTTGATGTAGAGCAATACGTAACTG
>ERZ1370068.2723-contig-1856_pt1 | contig 33774 bp, 32 predicted proteins | sample MGYA00561227_ERZ1370068 | MGnify/ENA primary metagenome ERZ1370068 (study PRJEB38410, sample SAMEA6850437) | metagenome | study: Metagenomic assessment of the ecological functions of the soil: analysis of the soil microbiota associated with the...
GTGTAGCTCCGTTCGGTTGCACGTATTGCTCAGGGCGAAGTGGAGCTGGTAGCCGCGCTCGACCTCGACGTGGGCCCAGAGCACTCCACCGGACCAGGAGTCGCCGACCGCATCCAACGCCTTGTGGCGCGCACCGGCTCGTCGAAGCGGAGATTGTTGTTCGCCCGTCCGGACCGAAGGCCGACGCAGTTCTCGTTGCCGCGGGCCAGGCACGCTTGTGCGGTCGACGTCCTCCTTCAGGCGAACGTGCGGGCCGGCGCCAGGTCGCGCTCAGCTCCACCGCGGGAGTGACACGGCGAGGTGGGATCACGGTGGCCGATCGCCGGATGGGCAGGGACCGAGTAGGTGATGCGGAAGCCGGTGAGGGCTCACCGGATCCGCTGCCGCCACAGCTCGACCTCGACGCGGCGCGCGGTCACCGCCAGGATCTTGCGCGGCGCGTCACCTGGGTCACGCACTAGCAGGTGGAGGAAGGGGAGGGCCGAGCCGTCAGGATCGGCACCTCGGGTCCGTCGAAGATCCAGAGGTTGTCGAGATCGCAGGCGCTGGCCGCCAGCAGGTCTCGACGGTCGAGATGGTATTGACGTCGTCCCGGCCGGGTGGTCGCCAGCTCGACCAGGCCCAACCGCTCATGGGGCCGGGATCTCCATCCCGCCGCTGTCGATCCGGCGGAAGACGATGCCGGTCGGCCGGGGCCGGGAAGGCTTCAGCTGGACCGTGCGGCCCGTGTGGATGCCGACCCCGCGCGACGGAGACCGGTCGGGCGGCAGACGCAGGAAGAAGTCCGGGAGGAAGCGCGCTTTCCATGGGTGAAGACGGGCGATTGCCACCTCCAGTGCCAGCCGATGGCGGTCGCGCGGCTTCGGTCAAAGGCTTATAGGAAAGGAGTTGTGGCTCCAGGGGAAGCCTCTGGGAGAGCCTGGACGGGAGTGTTGCGTTTCGGACGGTTCAGCCAGGCCTATCTGGTGAGCGCCCATCAGCCCCTACGGCCACGGCAACTGGGAATCACTCCCCAGGCGGTGGCATAGCTCCTCTGAGCCGGCGAGATCGACCGCCTGCCAGCCGTACCAGCTCAAGGGGCTCCGCCATCGTTCCCCTCTCGGTCTACCTCAAGGAACTGGGATCAAGCTGGAGATTGGCCTCGCCCAGGAAGAAGTTGTTCGACAAGCGGCAGAGCAGGCGGGAGAAGGAGCTGGACCGCGGGGAAGGCGGCAGTGAAGGGGGCCTGGTAGCGGCGCAGCTCCCCACGGGATCAGTTTGGATCAGTTTTCGCCGTCGCGACCGGGGGATCGCCCCCGTCCTTCGTCGCTGAGGCCGTTCACGTCGCTCAGTCGATGACATCAGTCAGGTGTATTGTCTTTCGGTGCTCCGCCACGCATCCGCCGGTGTCTGGATCCCGCTCGAGCGCCGTCTGCCCGCCGTAGCGCGCCACGATCCGGTCGTCGTAGTCGTCGGCCACCTCGGCTGGCCACCACCGTCACCGCGCAGCAGGTCGCTGAGGCGTCAGGCTCTTGCCGAACAGCGAGTGGGCAAAGAGATCGGTCCACCGACCAGAGAAGGAGCCGCAGGTGATCTCGTGGTTGAGCTATGGAGGAGGCCGACCAGCAGCGCTCCTCGACCTCCACACCCCTGCACGCAGTACGACATGATGACCGTCTCGGGCCGTAAACTCGACCGAGATCTCCCCAGGACCATCCGTGCCGTAGCAGACGGCGCAGAAGTGGCGTTCTCCGGATCGTGGAAGACATCGTCAGAACAGCTCGCCGAAAATTCCACGAACCTTGTCGATCTGTTGGTAGCTTTTGCCATAACTCATGGGATCCCCCCTCCGGGCGCAACTCTAACAGCTGCGCCGGGCTCCTCCTGGCGGCATGGGCGTTGACGCACCCCTAAGCCCCGCGCCCAGGACTACTGTTGCGCGAGCTACGACAACACCTTGCGACCGGGTGCGGAGAGCTCTCGCGGTTTGGGCCATCAGCGGTACCACAGGTCGACAGCAATTCGTCACGCCATGACAGAGGAGGAATCATGCGCAGGAGAGGCGTTTTCAGGAACAGCGCTGGGGCGACGTCGACCCTGGCGGTCGGCCCGGCATACGGCGCCGGCTTCGCGGCATCTTTGAGGCAGGGCTTACCGGGCAATGGGCATGGCGGGGGGCTTTCGGGCCCAGATAAACTGACGCTCGCTTTCCTAACGCCGGAGGCTGGCGTTCGTCACCCACGTCTGGGCTGCGGAGTGATGAGCCGAGTTCCGCAGCTCCAACCCCCCAGCGCGATGCCCAGGGCGGCGGCTGCAACCGAATTCATTCCGCACGGTTGTTGGGTCACCCCGATCAGCAACAAGTGGAAGTTCGGGCTGGGCGTCGAATCGCCGTTCGGCCTGGTCACGAGGTGGAAGGACCCCAGCAACTTCTCCAGGCCGCTTCCTGAGCACCAAGGCCGCCCTGCGCGCCGTCGACGTCAACCCGACGCTCGGCTGGCAGGTGACTGCCGAACTTCGGCGTCGGCCTCGGCGCCATCGCCCGCGTCTCCGGACGTCGAGCTGCAACCGCAACGTGCGGCTCATCAACCCCTTCACCCATGCGTTCGCCGACGTCGGCACGGCTCAAGCTGGAAGGGCGACTTCAGCAACGGCTACGGCTTGGCAACGCCGGCCTCCTCCGCCAGGGTGCGAACAGCAGCTTCTCCTGGGGCCTTCCTACCGCTCGCCAGATCACGGTCGACTACGACGGCGAGCGCCTGGCTGACCCAGGTCTGACCGGCAACGCCGCAGTTCGACGCCGCCGTCGCCACCCGCACTGCCGTTCGGCGCCAAGCTGCCGGTCGAGACCTCGATCGACTTCCCTGACGATGGCGAGCCTCGGGCTGGCCTTCGCGCTGAGCCGGAGCCTGCTGCGTCGGGACCGACGCCAACTGGACCGGCTGGAGCAGCTTCGAGGAAGTCAACATCGACCTCACCGGCGGCGCCACCAGCTCGCTGCCCGAGCACGCACCATTCCCGCAGGGCTGGAAGGACGTGCTACAACTACCGCGCTCGGCCTGCGCTGGACCGCCAGCCCGACTCGTCCGGTGGCGCCTCGGGCTGATGTCCATGACGAGACGCCGCAGCCGGAAGAAGGTGCTCGACCGCTCCTGCCCGACGCCGACCGCGACGGCTTCGCCATCGGCTATGTGGCGCACCGGGGTCCATGAACGCGCCGACTTCGCCCTCATGTACCTGCAGTTCAAGGACCGCTCCCGGGCCAAGAGCTTGCCTGGCGAGGGCCGTTCTTCGGCACCTACAACACCAACGGCGACTCCTCCTCGGCGCCACCCTTGGCTTCTAACGCGGCGAACGACCCTTAAGGAGACACTGACGATGCACTCGTCTCAAAGTTCACTCGCGGGCGCGTCTGGCGCTCGCCCTCCTCCCCGGCCGCGGCTCTTCCGGCGCAGGCGCCGATTTCACCCGCTACGTCGCCTTCGGCGACAGCCTGACCGCCGGCTTCGTCGAGCGGCGGCCTCAAGCGATCGTTCCAGGCCACACAGCTACCCGGCCCTGATCTTCCAGGCAGGCCCCGGCGCCACCGGCTTCCGAAGCAGCCGCTGGTGACCGGGCCGGCATCCCGGGCCATCCTGCAGCTCGCGCGGCCGTGCCGCTCACCATCGCGCCTACGCCGGGCAGCGGTGCTGCCGATCAACCTCAACCTGCCGCGCCCCTACAAACAACATCGGCGAGTGCCGGGCGGCCGCGCCTGCACAGACTTCGTCGCCACCAGCCACCGATAACGGCGGACTGCACGACCTGATCCTGCGCCGCCATGGGCCTCGCCAGCTGCCAGGGGGCTCGTCGTTCCGGCCGACCTTCGTCACCCTCTGGATCGGCAACAACGACGCCCTGGATGCCGCCACGGCGGCATCGTCGGCACCACCATGACCCTGGCCGCCGCTTTCGAGGCCGGTACAAGGCGGCCACCGACGCGATCGCCGCGTTGGGGCCAAGATGGCGCGTGGCCAACATCCCGAACGTGACCAGCATCCCGTTCGTCACCACCATTCCTCGTGTCGTGGTCAACCCGGCGACCGGCCAGCCGGTGGTGATCGCCGGCAACCGGTGCCGCTGATCGGCCCGGACGGTCCTGGCGGCGGGAGACTTCATCTGCTGACCGCCACGGCACAGCTGCGCCCGGGCGCGGCATCCCGCGTCGCCCTGGGCGGCTGCGGCACTGCCGCTCTCCGACAGCGTGGTGCTCAACTCCTTCGAGGCGGGGACCATCCGTGACCGGGTGGCGACCTACAACGCCGTCATCGCCTGCGGTGGCGGCAGCCAGAGGCGCTGCGCTCGTGGATGCCAACGCGGCATCTGAACGACGTAGCGGCGCGCGGCGTCAGCGTTGGGCGGAATCTCACCTACACACTCCGCCTTCCTGACCGGCGGCATCTTCTCGTACGACGGCGTGCATCCGACGGCCTTCGGCTACGGCTTCATCGCCAACGCCTTCATCGATGCGATCAACGCCAAGTTCACGGCAACGAGATCGAAGCCCGTCAACCTGCGGCCGCTGATGTTCGGCAACAGCCCGGCGGGGGCTCAGCAGCGGCATCACGGGCAAGGCGGCAGCCCAGGGCGGCGCGCCGTTCCCTCTTCACTGAAGAGGCTTTCCGCAACCTGAACTGGGCCCTCGGCTTCGACCGCAGCCCGGCGGCTCCCGTCAAGCCCCCGCGCAAGCCGCGCGGCCGCGGCGGCCGGTAGCCTCCTAAGCAATCCTGCATCAATCGGAGGAGCAAGGTTCCTTGCTCCTCCAGCGTTTTTCTCCGTTTCCCCTCCTCCAAGAGCCAAGATGGACGTATAATCGCCGCCGTGGTTCTCTTGTAGTCTTCGTGCTGAAGTCTTTCGGAGTCTCATCCCTGGAACCTCCCGGGGAGAGGACGGAGGCATTTTCCGTGGAGGTTCTATGTGCGCGCGGTCGTCTTTGGTGCTCCCACGCTTTGGGGTGGGGAGCGGTCTTTCTGTATTGCATACGCGGTAACGCTGCTCCTCCTGACCCTCCCTCTCGCGGCGCAGGCGGCGCAGGCGCCTGCCCCTCCAGCCGATCCGGCGAACGCCGGGGAAGCCTACTCGACCCGTATCACTCCAGAAGAGATCGAAAGCTCGTACCGGCAGATTCCTCGCCCGCTGGTCGTCCGGTGACAGTGAGCGCGCCCTCGCGAGCTGATCGCGATGGAGACGGCGGCGCTCGACGAAGGGCAGCCCAAAGCCGCAAGGCGCTGGTCAAAGGCCGAGCAGGGGGTGATCCACGAAGTCGGTGGAGTCGACCTCGAAGCCCTGGTGCCGATCGCCGTCCTCCCACCACGAGGCCTACCGCCGGTTGCTGGAGTCGGGCGAAACCGGCAGCAAGGCCTCCTCCTGGCGCACAGCCGGACCATGGCCCCGCGACCTGGTGCTCCTCTACTGGCAGCAGTCGGGGCTCGAGGGGCGCAGATGGTGGCGAGCCGCCTGCTCACCAGCCTGGCCGGGATGCTGCTCAAGGCGTCGCAGCAGCTGCCGGCGGCTGAGATGTTCGAGCAGGCGGTCGAGCTCGATCCGAGCAACCTCGATGGCGCTGATGGGGCTGGCCCAGATCTGGGAGAAGAATTCGGATTACGACGGAGCCATCCGGCGCCTGCGGCGTCCTGCAAGGCAGAGGCGGCCAACGACGAGGGCGCGGCTGCGCCTGGGCCTCTGCCGAAGCCGCCGCGAAGCCGGACCTGCCCGAGGCGCGCAAGGTCCCTGGAAGAGCTGGTCGGCAACGGCACCACTCCGTGGGTCATGCCCCTGGCCTATGAGGAGCTGGCCCGGACCCTGGTCGATCTGGGAAGACGGGCGAGGCGGAGAGGCCCTGCGCAAGGGGCTGGAGCGGTACAAGACCGAGCCGCGCCTCCGCCTCCAGCTGGCGGTGCTGCTCGACCGTAGCGGCCGTACCAGGAGGCCGGCGACCTGGCGGAGAAGATCGTCGCCGAGCCGCAGGTGGAGGAGAGCACTCCCCGGTTCCTCTACAACACCGTACGGCAGGAGGGTTCGCCGGGGCGCGCGAGTTCCTGGTCGAGAACTCCCGCTCGCGTCTCTCGGTGCTGGCCCAGGCCCTGGGTGGCGGAGTGCCGAAGGTGGGGAGGTGGCGCGATGAGGTGCGCCGTTTTCCCCGTTCTTGCGCCGCTCGCCGATCCTGCCGCTCCTGGCCCTCTTGGCCATGCTGCCGTTCCGCTCCGCTGAGGCGCAGGGCCCCACGTCCTTTCGCCGGCCCCTGACCAGCCGGTCTTCGGCCCGACCGAGGTCCTGGTCGCCGTCCCGCACGGCGCTCCGATCGACCGGGTCGAGGTCTTCGTCAACGGCGAGCTCAAGGGGGTGGCGAAGGCCGCCCGCCTATAGCGTCACCGTCGACGTCGGCGACGACAACGTCGACCGCGCCTTCCGCGCTGTCGCCTACACCGCGACCGGCCCGCTGCCGGCGTAGCCGGGGTGACGACCCACCGCCTCGCCGAGGTCGGCACCTGAACGTCAACCTGCGGACCCTGCCCGTCACCGCCACCCGCTTCGGAGGCGGGCGGGCGAACGACCTCCAGCAGTCCGACTTCCAGGTTTTCGACAACGGCCAGCCGCAAGAGATCGTGACCTTCGGCAGCGACGAGCTGCCGCTCACGGCCGTGCTCCCTCCTGGACAGCAGCGAGCATGAAGGGACGTTTCAGGCGGTCGAGCGCGGCGCGCGCGCCTTCATCGATGGGATGAAGCCGCTCGACGAGACCATGCTCGCCCTGTTCTCCGGACAAGATGATCCACTACACCCCCTTCACCTCCGACCGCAAGGCGCTCGGCGCCTCGCTCACCGGCGGCAAGACGGCGGGCGGCACCTCGGTGCAACGACTTCCACCTCGCCCTGAAGCTCCTCGAAGGGCACTCGGGGCAGCGGGTGGTCGTCCTCTTCTCCGACGGCTCCGATGTGCACAGCGTAGTCGGAGCCGAGGCGTTCTGTGGAAGGCGCGCACCAGCCAAGCCCTGATCTATTGGATCCAGCTCGGCACCGAGAAGCGGAGCTCCTTCACCTCCGCCTGGCGCGATTACAAGGCCAACGACCGGGAATACAAGGACCTGGAGAAGGCGATCGAGGAGTCCGGCGGCCGGATCAGAGCGGATCGCCAAGATCCGACGACCTCGGAAGGCTTTCCGCGGCATCCTCCAGGAGCTGCGGGAGCAGTACGCCATCGGCTACTACGCCTCCAACTCCAAGAGCGACGGGAAGTGGCACAAGGTGCAGGTGCAGGCGCGGAAGGGCGGCGCGAAGCTGCGGGCGCGCGAGGGGTACTTCGACAACCCGTAGGCCCGATGGATACAGAGACGGCGAATCTTCCGCCCTCCGCGCGCTCGAGCTTTCGGGGTGGCGGGAGGGCGGTTCGCTTCGAGCCACGTCCCGGGTCGCCGGGAAGGCGTGTCACCCCTTCAGCGCGTGCGGCCGGACACTGAGGCGCACGGGCGATCTTCACCAGGGTCGCGGAGCTCGGCTTGCCGTTCCCGCCGAGCGCTTTGTAGAGGTCCTCGGCTCATCCCGCGTCGCGCGCCACCTGCGACATCCCCGGGCCTGCGCCAGCTCCCCGAGCGCCTTCGCGACCCCGGCGGCAGTCCTCTGGCGCCCGCTTGAGCCAGGCATCCATGTGAGCCGCCATCTCCTCCGGAGCGCGCGGCTCCTCCGTGACGTCATAGGGTACGACCTTGATTCTCGCGGCGGCCTTCGGCGGGGTCTTGGACATGGTAAGAGTGTAGACCCTCCGAGTCGCAGGGTCTGGTCGGGGCTCCCGCCAGCCTTGAGAAGGCGCGCGGTATCATTCCCAGGATGGGTAATCCCTACTTCGACCTGACTCGGGAATTCAACGCCGAGGGTCGGATCGCCGTCTCTCGCCTCGGGCCAGGCGGTCGTCTTCTACCGTCTCGCCCTGATGAGCAAGGACGGCGATTGGATTCTGCGGGAGACCTCCGAGGCCTGCCGGCGAGGTTCTCGCGGTCCTGGGCAGCGCGGAGCCCGGTATCGGCCTGGAGCGCCTCTGCGACGTGCGCTGGCTCCGGGGCGGCTGGTCGAGGCCACTTCGAGCTCTTCGATGCCGAGGGGGCGGCGGCTCCGCTGCGATTTCTTCTCCCGCCCGCCCGCATCCAGCCGGAAGAGATCGCGGCTCTCTTCGATGCGCAGGAGGACGAGGCGATCCCAGTCGTCGGCCTCGAGCCCCTGATCCGCATGAAGCACACCCAAAGAGCGAAGGACTATCCAGTCGTTGGCGAGCTCGCCCGCTTGCTCCTGCCCGAGCGCGAGATCGAGTGGACGACCGACCCCGATCGCCTCCTGGGCTCGCTCCGGCCCACGGCCAGGGCTCGAAGCGCCTCGTCGCCCGCGCTGCCGCCGCCGGCCGCTCGCGGGACGAGATCGTGGTGGAACTCGCGCGGCTGAGGCAGACCGGTTGCAACAGGAGGATCGCCGGCGTATGGAGTCCTACCGGGCCTCCTCACAACCCTTGGTTCGAGCTTTTCAGGCGGAGAGGATCGGCGAAGTGGACCTCCCAGGAGGCCCATGATCGTCTCTGTGCTCTGGCCGAGCGCTGGCTGCCGGAGAATCCCTCCCCTCCGGAGGAGCCTGACGATGGAGCTGCTGAGCGAGGACGACCTCAACCTCAGGACATGACCTGCGGAGCAGCTGAACAGCGCCTGGGATCTCTGGTTCGACCTTGCCCAGGCGACGAACGACTTCGATCCGCCGTACACGCACGGCGTCTTCCAGCTCAACGAGATCCCGCCTGCAGGGACGCCGTTCGAGGGAGGAGGCTCCCCGCTGGATGTCGAAGGTGTCTCCCTGGGCTTGACGGCCGAGGAGATCGTCAGCGCGCTGCGGGAGAGCCGCTCCCGCGGCGGCAGCTGAGCTTCGCCCTTCGCGGGCTCTCATCCTTTGGAAGGTCTTCCCCTCCACCCCCAACTTTTCTCCGTCGCTGGCTCGTCACCTCTGGGGTCACCCCACCCTTCCCCATCTTCCGCCCGTGTTACGCTTCCCGGCCTTATGGAATCGATCTCCGTTCGCGGTGCCCGCGAGCACAACCTGAAGAACATCGACCGTCGAGATCCCGCGCAACCAGCCTGGTCGTGATCACCGGCGTTTCGGGGTCCGGCAAGTCGTCCCTGGCGTTCGACACCCTGTTCGCCGAAGGGCAGCGGCGCTACGTCGAGTCGCTGTCGTCCTACGCCCGGCAGTTCCTGCAGCAGATGGAGAAGCCGGACGTCGACTCGATCGAGGGGCTGTCGCCGGCGATCTCGATCGAGCAGAAGTCGGTCTCCAAGAACCCGCGCTCGACGGTCGGCACGGTCACCGAGATCCACGACTACCTGCGGCTGCTCTATCGCCTCGATCGGCACTCCGCACTGCCCGAGCTGCGGCGAGGTCATCCGGCCGCAGACGGTGCAGCAGATGGTCGACCGGGTCGCTGGCCATGCCGGCGGGGACGCGCGCTGGTCGTCTACGCCCCGTACGTCCGCGGCAAGAAGGGGGAGTACAAGAAGCAGCTGGCCCAGATGGCGCGCGAGGGCTTCCACGCGGGCGCGGATCGACGGCGAGATGGTCGAGCTGGCCGGCGAGCTCGCCGACGCTCGACAAGCAGAAGAAGCACTCGATCGACGTCGTCGTCGACCGGCTGGTGATCAAGCCCGGGATCGAGAAGCGCCTCGCGGACTCGCTCGAGACGGCGCTCAAGGTGGCGGAGGGCCTGGTCGTCGCTGGCCGCCGAGGGGCAGCCGGAGGAGACGCTGTCGCAGAGCTACTCCTGCGTCGACTGCGGCACCAGCCTGGCCGAGATCACGCCGCGGCTGTTCTCCTTCAACAGCCCCTACGGCGCCTGCCCGACCTGCTCCGGCCTCGGCACGCCTGATGGGGGTCGACCCGGACAAGGTGGTCCCCGACCCCGAGCGCTCGATCCGACGCCGGCGCGGTCGCCCCCTGGCCGGAGGGTCGAAGTCGTGGCGCATGAAGATGGTCGAGACGCTCGCCAAGGCGATGGAGTTCTCGCTCGTCGACGCCCTGGAACAAGCTGCCGGCGGACGCCAAGCGACGTGATCCTCTAGGGCAGCGGCGAGAAGGAGATGAGCTTCAAGCCTGGCGGGCAAGCGCTCGAGCTACCAGTGGACACGGCACGTTCGAGGGCGTGGTGCCGATGCTCGGCGCGGCGCTACAAGGAGACCGACTCGGCAGACGGTCCGCGCGGAGATCGAGCAGTTCATGTCGGTCCACCCCTGCCCGACCTGCGAGGGCGGCGCCTGCGGCCGGAGGCGCTGGCGGTCAAGGTCGGCGGGCGGCTCGATCGACGAGCTGTCGCGCCTGCGCGGTGTCCGAGCTGCGCCGGCTGGATCGGCGAGCGCTGCCGCTCGCCGAGCGGGAGCGGGCGCATCGCCGAGAAGGTGGTGCAGGAGATCGCGCGACCGCGCTCGCGTTCCTCGACGACGTCGGCGTCGGCTACCTCACCCTCGACCGCGCCTCGGCGACGCCTCTCCGGCGGCGAGAGCCAGCGCATCCGCCTGGCGACCCAGATCGGCAGCAAGCTGATGGGCGTGCTCTACGTCCTCGACGAGCCGTCGATCGGGCTGCACCAGCGCGACAACGCCCGCCTGCTCGCCACGCTGCAGGGATGCGCGACCTGGGCAACTCGGTGCTGGTGGTGGAGCACGACGAGGAGACCATCCGCGCCGCCGACTGGGTGATCGACCTCGGGCCGGGCGCCGGCGTGCACGGCGGCGAGGTGGTGGCGGAGGGGACGCCGGCGCAGGTGGCGATGCACCCGACGTCGCTCACCGGCCGCTACCTGCGCGGCGACCTGACGGTGCCGGTGCCGGCCGAGCGGCGCAGGGCCGCGGCAAGCCGCTGGTCGATCGAAGGGGCGCGGCAGAACAACCTGCAAGAACCTCGACGGTCGAGTTCCCGCTCGGCGTCTTCACGGTGCGTCACCGGGGTCTCGGGCTCGGGGAAGAGCACCCTGGTCAACGACATCCTCTACAAGGCGCTGCGCCCGGCACTTCTACCGCGCCACCGACCGCCCGGGCGAGCACGACCGGATCGTCGGCCTCGAGCAGCTCGACAAGGTGATCGCCATCGACCAGAGCCCGATCGGCCGCACGCCGCGCTCGAACCCGGCGACCTACACCAACGTCTTCAACCCGATCCGCAACCTGATGGCGATGACGCCGGAAGCGCGGGCGCGCGGCTTACCAGGCCGGGCGCTTCAGCTTCAACGTCCGGGCGGCGCGCTGCGAGGCCTGCAAGGGGGACGGGCAGATCAAGATCGAGATGCACTTCCTGCCCGACATCTACGTCACCTGCGAGGTCTGCGGCGGCAAGCGCTACGACCGCGAGACGCTGGCGGTGCGCTACAAGGGCTCAACATCGCCGAGATCCTCGACCTGCCCGGTCGAGCAGGCGCGCGAGTTCTTCCAAGAACGTGCCGGCATCGAGCGGATCCTGCGAGACCCTGGCGGACGTCGGGCTCGGCTACATCCGCCTCGGCCAGCCGGCGACCACCCTCTCCGGCGGCGAGGCGCAGCGCGTGAAGCTGGCCCGCGAGCTGTCGCAAGCGCTCGACCGGGCGCACGCTCTACCTGCTCGACGAGCCGACGACGGGCCTCCACTTCGACGACGTCGGGAAGCTGCTCGAGCGTGCTCCACCGCCTGGTCGACCTGGGCAACACGGTGGTCGTGATCGAGCACAACCTCGACGTCATCAAGACGGCCGACTGGGTGATCGACCTCGGGACCGGCAGGCGGCGCGGCGGGCGGACAGCTGATCGCCGAGGGGACGCCGGAGAGCCATCGCCGGTAGCGCCGACAGCCACACCGGCCAGTACCTCCGGGGGCTGCTCGGCGGTCGAGCGGGCGCCGGCAGTCAGCAGCGGGAGGGCGAGGAGGTAGGTCAGGAGAAGTACCCGCCTCCTTGTCCCCTTCGAGCGCTTTCTCCCACCGTTAAAGGTGGAGGCCCAATGGCGGTGACCTCCCCGGCCGCAGCTCCTCGCCGGCCGGTCTCCTGGCATCGCTGCCTCCGCCTGAGAGGAATCCATGGTTCGTAAGCTCTTCGCCCTGGCTGTGCTCTTCGTCCTCTCATTCCTCGCTTTCGGCGTCCAGGGAGAGCCTGGCGGTCGGCCCTTGCACGGCCGCTTACTGCGCCGGCAAGCCGGCCGACGCCAAGTGCGGCTGCCCGCCGGGGACCGATTTCCCCGGGCAGGGTGCTCTGCTGCGGCTGCTCCTGGCGGGCCTGCTGGGGAGTAGAGCGTCCGGATAGAACCTCCGCGCCCGTTCCGCCGTAGAGATCGTTGCGATGCGCGCGGAAGCCAACCTCGCCGAGAAGCGCCGGATCCTTACAGCTGGAGACGCTGTACGACCTGGCGCTGGCCCTCCACGCCCAGCGGCCCGGAGCAGGAGCTGGTCGACGAGCTGCTGCTGATGCGGGTCTGCGCCGTCCTCGACCCGGCGGCGGCGGTGGCGGTGACCCGGGACAGCTTCGGCGGCGCCCGCGGGGTGGCGACGGTCGGCTGGCAGGACGCCGGCCCCTTGCCGGCGCCGCCCTCCTGGCGACCCCCTCTGGCGCGGAGCTGCTGGCCGAGGGGCACTCCCTGGGCCGGTCGGAGGGAGCCTGGCGCCTGGCCTATCGCCAGCCCTGGCCACCCCCTCGCCTATCGCGGCGTCTTCCTCGGCTTCATCGCCCTCATCGACAAGGAGGTCCGGGGGCGCCGACCCCTCTTCTCGGCGGACGACCGGCGCTTCCTCGACTCCGTGGCCGCCCTGGCCGGTGTAGCCCCCGACGCCGCGCGCCAGGTCGGAACGTCTGGAGACGCAGCGCGAGCGGCTGGAGGAGGAGAACAAGGCCCTGAAGGGGCTTGCGCTCGCCGAGGACGTCTCGGGCGGCGCGCTTCGTCGCCTCCGATCCGGCCATGCGCCGGGTCCTCGACCTGGTCGAGACGGGTCGGCCCCCGCTCGGTCAACGTCCTGGTCCGGGGAGAGGCGGCACCGGCAAGGGCTGATCGCCAAGCTCCTGCACTACCGCTCCGGCCGCGAGGGCTCGCTGATCGCCGTCAACTGCGCCGCCATCCCGAGACCCTGCTCGGGAGCGAGCTGTTCGGCATCGAGGGCGGAGTGGCGACCGGGGTCCAGGCGCGGCCGGGAAATTCGAGCTGGCCGACCGCGGGACCCTCCTGCTCGACGAGATCGGCGACATGCAGGTCTCCCTGCAAGTCCGCCTGCTACGGGCACTCCAGGAGCGGGAGATCGTCCGGGTGGGCGGCCGGCGTCCCATCCCGGTCGACGTCCGGCTGGTCGCCGCCACCCACCAGGACCTGGAGGAGCGGGTGGCGGAGGGGACGTTCCGCGAGGATCTCTATTACCGCCTGAAGGGGGTGGAGATCGAGCTTCCCCCCTCCGGCAGCGGCGCCAGGACATCCAGCACCTGGTACGGGCCTTCGTCGAGGACTTCTGCCGCCGGGAGGGGATCCCGGTCCCCACCTTCCGGCCGGAGGCCCTGGCCCTCCTCCTGGCCCACGACTACCCGGGGAACGTACGGGAGCTGCAGAACCTGATCGAGGGGCCGTCTCCCTGGCCGATCGGGAGATCGACGCCGAGCTGATCCGCTCCCTGCTGGGCACCCCGGCCCCGGCCTCCTCCCCGAGCCGCTCGACCTGCGAAACCCCGAGCGCGCGGCACATCGCCCGCGTCATCAAGCTCACCGAAGGGAACAAGACCGAGGCGGCGCGGATCCTGGGCGTCGACCGTAAGACACTGCAAAGAAAAGGGTTCTGAGCCGGAAATGAGAGGGCGGGTGCGAGAGTGGGGCTGGGGCCGGAGCGGAGGGAGACAAATTGCCCTGCATGCGACAATTTGTCTCTTTCGCCTCTTCTCGAGGCGAAACGGTCCGTCCGCCCTCACGAGACGGGCGACGGGAAGCGGAACGAGGGACAAAAGTCGCACCCCTCTGGGACTCCAAAGTCCCGACCCGATTCTCGGATGGGGCTAAGTTCCACAACAGCAATGATTTGGAGTCGAAGTGGCGGAGTTGCGGCGACTTGGCAACCCCTTGCGACATCGGAGCTGGCAAGGATGAGGAGGAGTCCCCATGCTAGACTCGGTGCGAAAGCACATCGTCAGTTCCCCAGATCCCCGCGACGACGCTTTTCGCGGTCAGCACGATCGGCAGCTTCCTGTGGCTGCTGGCGCAGGGATCTGGTTCATCCGATCGTGATCTACGCTCTCGAGGTTTACCTGTCTTTTTGACCTCTCTGCTTTCGCCACAAAACGGATCATGGCCGAAGCCATCTTGAGGGAGGTCACGCTGGCGCTGCCGATGGCTCCAGACATGGAGCTGGAGGCGAGCAAGACTGCCGCTGCGATCGCCGAGTCGATCCGGATGAGTCCGGATAGAATCGACGAAGTCCGGCAGGCGTTGATCGAGGCGTGCATCAACGCCCTTCGAGCACAGCCATGCGGTGGACCGCGAGGTGTTCGTGACCTTCCAGGTGGTCGGCGGGAAGGATCCGGAGAAGCTGCGCATCCTGGTGAGCGACCACGGAGTCGGTTTCTCGCCCGATCGAGTCACGGAGCCCAACCTCGAGGAGAAGATGAGCTCAGGGAACTTCCGGGGCTGGGGCCTCAAGCTGATCCGCGGCCTGATGGACGAGGTGGAGATCCGTACCGGCCCCGACGGCACGACCGTCGAGATGGTCAAGATGCGTTGAAAGGTGGGGCGACCCGATGACTCGAAACCCTCAATGTCACCGTGGATCGCCGCCATGGGCTGGCGGTGATCTACACGGAGGGATATATCAACAACCAGGGCGGCGAGGAGATCGCCAAGGCGGCCATACAAGCTGCTGGACGAAGGCTACAAGTCTCCTCCTCTCAACCTGGCCGGGACCAAGATCGTCAATTTCCGATCGGCATCTCGATCCTGATCGAGATCATCGAGAAGATGCTCGAGATCGACGGAAAGCTTGCCTTCTGCAGCCTGACGCCCACCATCGAGAAGACCTTCAACATCATGGGACTCGCCCAGTACGCCTCGATCTACGCCGGACGAGGCGCGACAGCCGTCGCTCAACTGCAGGCCTGAGGCCGGAGGGCCACCCGACCGTGGAGAGTGAGGCTCGGCCCTCGACGCTCGCGTGGGACGAGCTGCGCTCGGCCCAGCCAGGACGAGGGGGCGAACGGAGCCTCCTCGAACGCCTGCTCGAGCTCTGGCGCGAAGCCTTCGCGCTCGAGGCGCGTCGGCCTCTACGGTCATGGGGGTGAGGCGGGGAGGGGATGCGCTGGAGATCGCCGCCGGCACCCGGGCCCCGAGTATCCTCCGCGAAACGGTCTCCTCGCCGGCTTCGCCCTGCCGGCCGGCCGTTTCGGCCTTCCTGCCCAGGGGCCCGGCGAGCCGAGCTCTCGACGCGCCATCAGGCGGCGTCCCACCCGCTGAGCCTCCTCGTCGTCTCCACCTGGCGCGGCTGGCGGCTGCGGCAGGAGCCTCAAGGACCAGCAGTTCCAAGTCAACTACCGGGTGGTCGAGCTGGAGGCGCCTCTACGACGTCGGCCTCGCCATCGCCGGCACCCCTCGACCTCGATCGCCTGACGGAGGAGATCCTGCTCCGCGCGGTCTCGCTCCTCGACGCCCGGCGCGGCGCCCCTTCCTCCTGGAGGAAGGGCGGCTACCGCCAGCGCCAGACCTTCGGCGGCGTCGCGGCGGAGTGCGTTCGCGGCCGACGACGCTCGCTCCACGAGTTCCTGGTCGGCGGTGAGGCGGCGCCCCGGCGAACCTCCTCCCGGGACCCTCTACCAGCTCGGCGTGCCGATCGAGATCGAGAGCGGCCGGCGCGGCTTCCCGGCCGTCGGCGACAAGGAGAGCCGGCGCGGGTGCGGCCTGTTCCTGACTTCCGACCGGCGCACCCTCTCGCTCTTCGCCAACCAGGCGGCCCTGGCGCTGGAGAACGCCCGACCTGCACCGGCAGGCGCTCGAAAGGGAGCGCCTGGAGCGCGAGATGCACCTGGCGGCCGACATCCAGCGCCAGATCCTGCCCAAGGGCCGCCCTCAGTCGCCGGCTTCGAGCTCTGCGGCTGGAACCGGCCGGCCCGGCAGGTCGGAGGGGACTACTACGACCTCTTCTCGCTCGGCGGCGGCAGCGTCGGCGTGCTGGTCGGGGACGTCTCCGGCAAGGGGATGCCGGCCGCCCTGCCTGGTGTCGACCCTGCACTCGGGCCTCCGCCCGCTCCGGTCGACCAGACGGGCTTCGGCCCGCCCCTCTTCGAGCGGCTGAACCGGCACCTCCTGGAGTCGAGCACGCCGAACAAGTTCGTCACCCTCCTGCTGGCCGAGCTGCTGCCGGAAGCCGGGGTCCTGAACTATCTCAACGTCGGCCACAACCCCGGCATCCTGCTGCGCGCCGACGGCCGAGGTGGAGGAGCTGGGGTCGAGCGGCGTGCCTCGGGCTGCTGCCGGTCGCCCGCTACTGAGATGCAGAGCCTCGGCGATCGCCCCGGGCGAGGCTACCTCTGCCTCTACAGCGACGGCATCACCGAGGCCGAGTCGCCGGACGAAGAGGAGTTCGGTTTCGACCGCCTGGTCGACGGTCCTGGTCGAGAACCGCGAGCGGCCCCTGCCCGAGGTGCAGGCCGCCATCCTCGCAGGCGGTCGCCGACTTCTCGCAGGGATGCCCGCAGGGGGACGACCAGACCTCTGGTCCTGGTCCGCCGAACCCGTAACCGCCGAAATCGCGTACAGGCCAGCCCCTACCCTGGTACACGCATGCGCACGGGTTGATGATCCGGCGCATGACTGCCAAGACATTGCGCCTGGCCGCTGTTCCTCTTCTTTCCGCCGTCCTTCTCGTCTCGCACGCTCCGCGTCGGCGGACGCAGCTACAGCAACCTGCTCCCGCGACCCCGGCCCGCCAAGCGGGCGCTCTGGCCATTCATGGCGGCGCGGGGACGATGCCGAAGGCCATTCCCGCCGCCGACCGCGACGCCTACCTGAAGCTCGCTATCCGCTGCCCTGAAGCTCGGCTCCGGCATCCTGGAGAAGGGTGGGACGCAGCCTCGACGCGGTCGAGGCCGGCAGTCCGCTTGGAGGACGACCCGCTGTTCAACGCCGGCAAGGGGGCCGGTCTTCACCCACGACGGCAAGCACCGAGCTGGACGCCGCGATCATGGATGTTGCCGCGACCTCTCCTGCGGCTCGGTGGCCGAGCTGCGGACGGTCAAGAACCCGATCGCCCTCGCCGCGCATGGTGATGGAGAGAGCCTGCACGTCTTCCTGGTCGGCGAGGGAGCCGAGCGCTTCGCCACCGCGATGAAGGTCGAGCGGGTGCCGAACGAGCTACTTCTCGACCCCGCAGCGCTACGCCCAGTGGCAGGAGGCGCTCCAGGAAGAGGCCGCGAGAGCGGCCGAAGCCAAGAAGACAAGGACACCGTCGGCGCCGTGGCGCTCGACCGGCACGGCAACCTCTGCGGCGGCGACCTCGACCGGCGGCCTCGACCAACAAGCGCTGGGGGCGGCTCGGCGACGTGCCGGTGATCGGCGCCGGCACCTACGCCAACAACCGGACCTGCGCCATCTCGGCGACCGGGATCGGCGAGCAGTTCATCCGCCACACGGTGGCGCACGACGTCTCGGCCCTGGTCGAGTACACCGGGCCCCTCACGGTGCAGCAGGCGGCTGAGAAGGTGATCCGCGAGAAGCTCCAGCCCGGGGACGGCGGCGCTGATCGCCGTCGGCAAGGACGGCTCGATCGCCCTGGTCTTCAACTCCGAGGGGATGTACCGCGGCGCGGCCGATTCGAACGGCCGCTTCGAGGTGAAGATCTGGGAGTAGGGGGGCGAAGGGGGACGCCGTCCACCCTACATTCGTTGATCGATGCATCCCAGCGCACGGTGACGCGAACCGATCGTAGGGGCGCGCGCGCGCCCTCTGCTCGGCTGACTCAATCCACCAGGATGCGGTACCCATCAGCCCTTCGACGGCCAGCGCGGGGTGGTGGTGGCGCGGAAGAGGCCGGAGCCGGTGGCGATCCGGTTGAGGTCGGCGCCGACGGCCAGGACCCGGCCGAAGAGAGCTCGGCAGCGACCCTTCGAGGATCAGGTCAGGGGACCCCGAGTCCGAGCCTCGCCCTCGTGGATCATCCGCACCCCGCGCGCCGTGGCTCGGAAGCGGAGGGCGAAGGCGTCGAAAGCACTCGACCGGATCGAGGGCGGCGATCCACAGCCCTCCGTCGGCCTGGGCCAGGAGCTGCTCCTCGCTCGCCGTCGCCGGGGAGGAGGAAGAGGTGGGTCGGCACCGCCTCACCCGGGGCGATGAGGTTCGGTGTGGTCGAGCGTCCCGTCCGGAGGGCGATCCGTCGTCGACGGCGCAGGAGCGCGCGACTCCCTTCCGCGACCAGGTCGAGCGCGCCCCGGCCGCCGAGCCCAGGAGGTCGAAGGGGAAGGGGAGCCCGCGCGGGATCGGTCGGATCGTCCCGCAGCGTGATCTTGGGGTCGAAGACCGTCTGCCCCAGGTTGGCGAACAGGTAGGAGGCGCCGGAGCGGCACGACTCGGAGGTCAGGGCGTTGCGGTTGAGCAGCTCGACCAGGGTGGCCACGGCCTCGGGAGCGAAGACGGCGGAGCAAGGGGCGGGAGGCGGAGGGACTACCTCCAGCGGCGCCTGGTGCCGGCGAGCCCGCTCGAAGACCCCGCCGGGATCGAGCCCGCGAAGGTGCGGGAGGCGCCGGTGGCTCGCCCCGGCGCCGGGACCGCGCCCGCAGATCACTTCCGAGCCAGCAGGAGGTCACCTGCTGCGACCGGCGCAGGCCGCGGCTGTTGGCCACCGCCACCCGCCCCTCGGCCCAGCCGATGCGGGCCGTCTCCCCGCGCGCGCCAGGCGCTGCAGGCAGGTCGCGGGCTCGGCCCGGGGTTCATCGCCTTCGAGCTCGGGATCGAAGAGGCTGCCGTACTGCCGGTCGGCGTCGTGGTCGCGGGGCGGCGTGGGGCTCCGGGGTCGGACGGTGCGAGCCGGGCCGCCGCCAGGGCGTCGCGCAGCGTTCTCGAGGTCGGACTGGAGGCTCAGGCTGGTGCGGTGGACGCCGGTCCGGCCCGACTGCGGACGCGCAGCATCACCGTCCGCTCGTGGACCTCATAGCTGTCGCGCCGCCGCTTGCCGTTGCTGCTCCTGGCCGCGCCGCACCTCCATCCAGGAGACCTCGGTCGAGTCGGCGGGGAGGCGGCGAGCAGGGCGGCGAGGCGAGGACGATCTCGTCGAGAGGATACGGGGCCGTCCGGAAACACCGCGCGGAGTCATAGCATCGACCTCCGGGGGCCCGGATCTGCCTGCGAATGGCTTGTTCTTTTGCAGAACCCGGATACACAATGGGTGGCTTCTAAAGGGAGGCCCAGGGATGATTTCGCAAGTATGAAGATGGTGTTGCGGCCGATGAAAGGACTCGTTGCTGCTCTCGATCTGCGCCTCGCCTGGCGCTGGCGCGACCCTCCTGCGCGGGTGACACCGCCGACCTCATCCTGAGGCACGGGGCCTTCTATCCCGGTCGAGCCGGCCGGGCGGGTCGAGGGGAGCCTCGCCGTCCGCGCGGGCCGGCATCGTCTTCCTGGGGAGCGACGCGGGGCCGAGGCGCTGCGCGGTCCCGCGACCCAGGTCGATCGACCGGGGGCGGGCGGGTGACGCCGGGGCTGATCGACGCCCACTCGCACCTCCTTGGGCTTGGGTGAGTCGCCCTAACCGAGGTCGATCTGGTCGGGACCGCGAGCTACGCCGAGGTGGTCGAGAAGGTGCGGGCGGCGGCCGCGCAAGCGTCCCTGCCGGGACCTGGGTCCGCGGCCAGGGGTGGGACCAGAACGACTGGGCCGAGAAGCGCTTCCCGGAGCACGGCCCGCTCTCGCAGGCCGTCCCGGCCACCCCGTCTGGCTGACCCGGATCGACGGCCATCGCCGCCCTGGTCAACGCCAAGGCGATGGAGCTGCTCGGCGCTCTCAGAAAGACGGCCGACCTGACTCCGGCGGACGGCTGCTGCGCGACTCCGCCGGCCGGCCGACCGGCGGTACTGGTCGACAACGCCATGGACCTGGCGGGCGGCCGATACCCGACCCCACCCCGGCCGAGGTCGGCCAGCGCCCTCAACTGGCGGTCCGGCACTGCCTCGAAAGCGGGCTGACGACCGTCACCGACATGGGGATCGGCCAGCGGCCCAGATCGACGCTCTACGAGGCCGCCCGGAAAGCCGGCCACGCTGCCGCTCCGGGTTGCGGCCTTCCTCGGTGACGATGCGCAGCTCCTCGACCGCTGGTTCCAGCGTGGCCCCGAGCTCGATCCGAGGCCCGCTTCCAGGTGCGCGGGGTCAGAAGCTTCTATGCCGACGGCGCCCTCGGCAGCCGGGGTGCGGCGCTGGTCGAGCCCTACGTCGACGATCCGGCGAACCTGGGCCTCCTGGTGAGCCGCTGGTCCGCACATGGAGTGACGTTGTCCCGGCGGGCTCTGCAGGCCGGTTTCCAGGTCGGGGTGCACGCCATCGGCGACCGCGGCAACCTGGTAGCGCTCGACGCCTTGGAGGCGGCCCTCGGCGGGCCGCGCCCGGAGGCCCGCTTCCGGATCGAGCACGCGCAGGTGATGCGCCTGCAGGACCTCCAGCGGATGGCGCGGCTCGGTGTGATCGCCAGCATGCAGCCGACCCACGCCACCTCCGACATGCCCTGGGCCGGCGACCGGGTTGGCAGACGCCCGCCTGCGTGGCGCCTACGCCTGGCGCAAGGTGCTCGACCGCCGGCGGCCGGCTGGCCCTGGGGCAGCGACTTTCCGGTCGAGGCGGCCGATCCGCTGCTCGGCCTCTACGCCGCCGATCACCCGGCAGGACTTGCCGGCAAGCCCCAGGGGGCTGGCTTGCCCGGGGAGCGGCTCAACCGTGAGGAGGCGCTGCGCGGCTTCACGCTCGATGCCGCCTGGTCGGTCTTCCTCGACGAGTGAGGTCGGCTCGCTCGCCGTCGGCAAGCGGGCGGACCTGGTGGTCTACGCCGCGATCCGATGACGGTGCCGGCGGCGGAGATCCCGCGCGCCGGGATCGACTACACGTTCGTCGATGGACGGATCGCGTATGCAAGGGAGCGGAGAGCCTACGGTGAAGCTTGGCCTCGCACGGGCCTCCGTTCGGCCCGTCGTCGCCCCCTGCTCCTGCTGGGTCTGGCGCTCGTCGTCACCGCCTCGGTCCGGCTGGCGGCGGACAGCTATGAGGAGGCTGCGGAAGCAGATGGTCGACGAAGCAGGTGCGGCAGCGGGGCGTGACCCAGACGGAGGTGCTGGCGGCGATGGAGTACGTGCCGCGCCACCTCTTCGTCCCGGACGCCCAGCGGGCCAATGCCTACCTCGACCAACCGATGCCGCTCAGTCAGGGGCGGACCATCTACCAGCCTTACGTGGTGGCGCTGATGACCCAACTGCTGGCGCATCAAGAAGGGGGCGACGGTGCTGGAGGTGGGGACCGGCTCGGGGTACCAGGCGCGGCAGTCCTGTCGCGGGTGGCGCGCGAGGTCTATTCGATCGAGATCGACGCCGTGGCCGCCTCGCAGGCGAGCAAGCGGCTCTCGGTCCTCGGGTACCACAACATCACCGTCCGTATCGGTGACGGCTACCAAGGGTGGCCCGGAGCGGGCACCGTTCGACGCCATCCTCCTGGGGGTGGCGCCGCCCAGCATCCCCAAGCCGCTGCTCGACCAGCTCAAGGTGGGCGGAAGATGGTGGCGCCGGTGGGCGGCTTCTTCCAGGACTTGCAGGTCATCACCAAGACGGCGAAGGGGCTGGAGAAGCGGGCCGTCATCCCCGTCCGCTTGGCGCCGATGACGGGTCAGGTGCAAGATGGCAAGCAGCGCTAGCCGCACGCCCCGGCGCCGGGATCTCCTCGGCTGGTCGCTCGGCTTGCTGGCCGCCGCCACCGTCATGGCACAGCCGCAGCCCGCAGACCTCTCGCTGGTCGAACGGCGCCGCATGGTCGAACAGCCAGATCCAGCGCCGGGGGATCGATTCGCCGGCGGTGGCCGGCGATGGCCGAGGTGCCGCGCCACCTCTTCGTACCGGAGGATGGGCGGGCCGACGCCTACGCCGACCACGCCCTGCCCATCGGCGCCGGGCAGACCATCTCCCAGCCCTACATCGTCGGCCTGATGACGTCGCTCCTGGAGGTGGGGAAGGGGAGCCGGGTGCTGGAGATCGGCACCGGCTCGGGCTACCAGGCGGCCGTCCTCGGCGAGGTGGCCGGCGAGGTCTACACCATCGAGATCCTGCCGCCGCTCGCCGAGCGGGCTCAGCAAGCTCCTCGCCGAGTTGGGCTACCCAGAACGTGCACGTCCAGAACCGGCGACGGCTACCGAGGATGGCCGGATCGGCAGCCGTTCGACGCCATCCTGGTCACCGCCGCTCCGCCGACCGTCCCCCTCTGCTCTTGGAGCAGCTCAAGGTCGGGGGACACATGGTCCTCCGCTGGGCAAGGGGTGCAGGATCTCCTGGTCCTCACCAAGCGGCCCGACGGGACGTTCGACCGCCGCAGCGTCGCTGCCCGTGCGCTTCGTCCCGATGACGGGCGAAGGTGCACGACCCGCGACGACCGACCCAAGCCCTAAAGTGCCCCTTGGGCGGTAACGCTCCGCCCCCGTCTCCGCCTGATGGGAGTGACGCAACGTCTGTCTCCGGGTGCCCCTGGGGTGTAAGATCGCCACATTGCAATAGATGTCCTTGAACAACAGGTCTCCAACGAGAGGAGGCTGGCCCCGATGATGATCCGTCGCAGTCCTGATCCGCGAAGCTCCCCGACCCGCTCCCGCCGTCTGCTCGCTGCTGGCCCTGGCGGCCCCTCGCCCTGTTCGCCCTCGCGGCGCTCCCCAGGCTGCCGAGGCGCAGCCGCTTCGGCGTCTTCCTCGGCTTCAGCGGCGACCCGACCCACGGCTACGATGCGGGTGCCGCACAGCTCTTCGCTCAATCCGACCGGGTGCTTTCACCTTCGAGGCCTGGGTGCGCATCTCCAACAGCACGACGGGGAAGGACTGCCGCAGCATCGCCGGCAAGAGCTACCTGGCTGCCTGGTGGCTCGGCCAGTGCAACGTCGGTGGACAGCCGACCCTGCGCTCGTATTTGAAGGGTGGCGGCAGCGCCAGGAACGGCGGAATCATTCCGCGCGGGGTCTGGACCCATGTCGCGGTCACGTTCGACGGCGCCAGCCGGCGGCACTACATCAACGGCGAGCTGGTAGCGACCTTCGCCGAGGCCGGGCCGCTGACCACCTCCGGCAGCGAGGTGCGGATCGGCAGCGACGTCTCTGGCAGCACACACGCCGAGCGGTCAGATCGACGAGGTCCGGCTGTGGAATGTGGCCCGCTCTACGTCCCAGATCCGCGAGGCCATCAACAGGCCGATCCACCACGGCGCAGACCGGCTTTGATTGCGGTCTGGAGCTTCCAGAGCAACTTCAACGACATCATCAGCACCACGACGGGTCGGCGCAGGGCGCCGGCGTCAATTTCTTCACCTTCGCCGTGTCGGCCAACTGCAGCGGTAATGCCTCGACCGAAGGCTCTGCCTCGCGCAGCCGCTTCCTGGTTGACGCCACGTTCCGGCTGCCGGCGCCCCAGGCACGGCTGAGGAACCGCGCAGACGGTCAACGCGTCAAGTGCTCTGGCTCCGGTCTCTTTTGGTTCTTCTCCGACACCAACTGGGAGGTCATGGTCAAGGCGCTCAACGGCTGCGGCCTGAACAACCGCTACTGGATCTTCTCGGCGGCCACCACCCAGCGTCTTCCCGCGCCGGCCAGAGACCTTCGACCGTGGTTCGCGGCGAGCAGAGATCTGCTTCAGCTGCCCCGGTCCGCCGGCTCCGGCGGTGACCGACACCAGCGCCTTTTCGCCACCTGCTCACGTAGCAGGCTCCCCCCGAGGGCCGCCCGCGGCCCCTCTTCGACCGCGGACATAGATTCGTCCAGCGATGCCAGAACGCCACGCCGGAGTCACTCCCCGGACCAAAGGGGGCCGGGGGTCTCCGCCTCATGTCCCACCGTCGCCGCGCTGCCCACTATCCGCAGCCGCGCCCCGGGCCCTCCGCCCGGCCGCGGCCTTGCACGGGCCAGGCGCTCCGCCACCAGCGGATCGCGCCCTTCCTGTTCTCGCTCGGCGCGCCTGCTCGCCGGCGCAGCCCACGCGCGAGGCGCCCAGATCCCCTTTTCGGGCTGGTTCGGGTCACAACACCCGGCACCCAGGAGGGGCAGCCTCTTCTGCCAAGATCGTAGAGCGCCGAGACGCCACGCGGATCACCTGCAGGGTCACGATCGGGCGACCCGGTGGGCGCCAGACACCGCCTTGGGCGGCACCTCGCCCGAGATCAGATGACCGCCGGCGCCAACACGTCTCCAGGTGGCCCTCACGCCCGCAAGGGTTCCTCTCCCGCCGCGCAGCGGATGCGACCGGCCGCCCTTGCGTTCCGCCTCGACCGCGCGACCTCACCGGCGGCAGCCCAGACCGGGACGCTCGAGCTTCGCTCTCAAGAGTCCGGATGGCACGATCAGAGCGGCTGACCAGCACCACTTCGCTCCCGCCAGCGGCGAAGAGGTCACCAACCAGAGCCCGGCGATGACCCCGGGACGGCAGGGCGAGTGGCCTTCCGCCTCCGGCGCCCGGACCTGCCCGCGGTGGCAGCGGCGACCGCCAGCTCAGGATCTTCGTCCGGCGCCGAGGAGCGGGGGATCGAGCAGGTCACGCGACGCGTTGCCCCGGAGAGGAGGAACCTGACTCCGTCGATCGCCGCTACAGGGCGCATCGTCTTCGGCAGCCGCGCCGACCTGACCGGAGAACAGCCCCGCCGACGGCTTTCCCCGAGGATCTACCTCCTGGGTTCGAAACCGGCTACCGTCCGTCGCGCCTCGCGCACGCGCATCCTCTCGCGCCAGCGGGATCGAACTCAGGTCGGCGCCGCCAGTGCACCGCTCATCACCCCATGACGGGCGAGAGTTGTCGCGCTCCTGCTCGGCCATCCAGCGACCTGACCGGCGAGGAATCCGGAATTTTCAGCTTCTGAGAGGGTCTATCTGTGGGGCCGGATCCGGAGAGGGGATCGCGGCGGATCACACCGCTCCCGGCCATGTTCCTCCAGGTGCGACCTCGATCACGGCCCGGCGGCTCGCGGATCGCCTGACCGCCACTTAACCAGCCCCTCGGACGCAATCCAGCAACGACCGCGAGATCTTTTCAAGTCCCGACCCTGTCGGGGCTGGAGCAGTCTGCCGATCGGTGGGTGGCAAGCGCAACTAACAGCCTGTCTTCTGGGCTGACAAGGCTGGCGCTTCGCTCGTCTCGGACCGGAACTACACCGGCGGGAACGCCGCGGCGCGCGCCAGATCTTCTTTGGCCGTCGGCCGGGCCTGGTGGGAGTTCCGGCCTCGGGATGGCCGGCTCGTGGCGCTGAGCCTCCTTGTGGCGGCTTGCGGAGCCTTGGCGGTCCGCCGGCAAGGAAGAGCAGATACCGAGCCGACCTGGAAGGCGGACCATCGGTGGAGAATCGGCTGGCCCGTCGAAGGAACGCCCGCCGAAGCCTCCACCCTCGGAAGCATCCAGAGCGCCCTGTTGTCCCTGGGCGCGCGATCCGCTGCGGCTCTATTCTCAGGCTGACGCAAGAAGGAGGACGCCGTGGCGACGGCACGTTGGGTGAAGCATTCCTGAAGGTGGAGGCCGAGTTCCGGCGCACCGGGATCGACGGCGGTAGGTGGGACCTCTCGCGGGGCCCACCTATAAGGATTCTGCTCGGACTCCGGCTGGGCATACCGGAGGTGGTGCAGGTGGGCGACCCGGAAGTGTCCTGACACGACTCGCTTCAGAGGTCTTCTGGGAGAGCCGGCCCCCACCACGCTCAGCTGGCAGGGGCCGGACTTGACTCAAGTACCAGTCGGTGGGTCTTCTTCCACTCGCCAGGCAGGGACCTTCCGCGGCGCTCGCTTCCAAGGCGGCCTCGACCTCGAGGCGCTTCCGGCGGCCGGAGATCGTCACCGGGGTCGTCCAAGCCCAGCGGTTTCCACCGGTGGAAGAGCAGACTACCTGGCGTATCTGGAGAAGCCGCCAGGTCTCGCGACCTGCCTCTAGGCATCCGAGCAGGGAAACCTGGCAGCCGGACCTCGCCGCCAGCGGCTATCCTCTCCTCGAAACTCCAGTCACGGTCAGCAGCCAAAGCGCTCGCCGACGGCGCTTGCAGCCTCGTTCTTGACACCCCGGGCGAAACCATGACTGTCACGCCAGCGTATTCCGAGCGTTTAAGGAGGCGATGGGCTGTGAGGCAATCCTCGCAAGATGAAGCTCATCGGGAGTTCGGCCCCAGAGACGACGACTCTGACGACCTCCGGCGCCAGGCGGTGGAGGCTGCCGGGAGGCAGGCCGCTCCTCTTCTCCCGGCTCCCGGCCCTCCGGTTTAGGGGCGGAGGACCTCCCCGCGTCCTCTCCGACATCGCAGGCGATCTGCGAAGACCAGCCAGAACTCGACGGAGAAGCTGGAGGCGGAAGCCGGACGCCGAGCAGAGACGTTACGGCTTCGCTGCCGTCTGCGGCCGGGGTGATGATCCGCCGCACGGCTATACCGCTTACAAAGGTGCCGGACATCTTCGCTTCCCCACCAAGCCTGGCATCGATCTGCAGACCAGGCGGCTGACTCCCCTGGGCGTTTGCTCCTCAGCGCCAGACGACGGAACCGGTGCCGTCACGGACTGCGGCATCGTCGGACGCCGTCGCCGCGATCAGGCGCTCGACAGTTCGGTTCCTGCGCGCCAGCTCCCTTCGCCGCGCGGCCAGGCCGTGAGGAGAACGCCGTGCCGGAGGAGATCGACGACTGGCCCGCCACCAGCCGGGACGGATCGAGGTATGGGATTCTTGGAGACCGACGGAAGCCGCAGCTCACCCGCTGGCGGTGGCCAAAGGCGGACCGAGAACTGCGCCTGCTTCGACGCGGTCAATCCGATTCGTCGGGCGATTGCCGCCACAGCCACATTTGATCGAAACACCTCGCCAGTACCAGCCACTTGAGCGGCGCGGCGCGTGATTGGGCTGAGCGACCCGCAGGCTCCTCAGGTATCGGGCGGAGAGCCTGCTGTTCCAGGCCGCATCGTCGTGTCTTCCAAGAGTCCTGGATCGATGCCGTCTCTTGCCAAAGGATTTGGAGGTCGCCATCAGGGATCGATTGAGGAGATGCGCAATACCTGCCCAGGCTCAACCAGTCTAGTTACGACACCGGCGGCGGAAATCCGCCACGGCGGGGAAAGAGGCTGGGCGCCGCGGCGGCGGCTGGTCAACTCGATCCAGGCGGCCCTGAACGGGGAGGCCCGGGCGGCACTGGCCAGGACAGACGCCGCATCCCTGCCGGCCGGTGCGGCAGGATCCAGACACGATGAACAGCTGGCGGCGGCCTTCGGGGGCGCTGCGCCACGGTGGCGGCATCAGATCAGCTGAGCAGTCGACCAGGCGCAGAGGGCAATCAGAAGTCGAAGAGGCGGGAGGTGCTGAGGCGCCGCCTCTGGCTTCCTGTTGACAAACTCTGACCTGGCGGCCTCAACGAGAAGTACCTGGAAGAGATCAAGCAGCGCTCGGCCGAGGCCGGGCGGCATTCGGGTGGCGACCGGCGGGCTCGACGTCGACGGATCAGACTGGGCTGCAAAGGCGCGCTCGATCCAAGCGCAGAGCATCCTTTCTTACAAGAGTTCGAGGTCGAGATGGGGCTCAAGCGGCCCGGCGCGACCAGGAAGCGGCGTTCCCGGCCATACTGCGGAAGGCGAAGGCGCTGCGCCGCAAAAGCTGCCGGGCGCTGAGCCGCGTGGCCGAAGCGACTCTCTGGCGCATAACGCTCAGATCTCTCCACCCTCACGGGGGCGGAGGTGGTGGGTAAAACCGCGCCAAGCAGGTCAAGCACGCAATCCTGCACGGCGTGCCGGGGACCTGGTCACTGGCGCAGCGGAGGGGCTCACTTCCCATTATCGCTGTGGAGGACTTCCCTGGTCCCAGCACCTCTTCGCCCGCTGGATCGGTCGTCTGCCAGCCAGGCGGAGGCTCGGCTTCCGTCTGGCCAGCCCGCCCAGCCACCACACTTCAGGGCGCCTGCCGGGCTGACGCCGTGCATGGCACCCACTGGGCGGACGGCCTGCCGCGCGATGCCCCGAACTGCTTCGCCCTTCTCGACTCTACTGCTCGCCACGATGTCGCGCCAGGCCCGACGGTGCTCCTTCTCTTGGTTCGCCAGAGACCGTGGTCCCCAGCTGCCGGTCGCCTACCACCAGACGCGCGTCCTCGTCTACCTCCAGAGGCGGCTGGGATCTCCGGTGCTGCGGGCCAAGAACGCGTCGATCGTCCTGTACCGGGGCGCGTGGCCTCGATCCGACTCGCCAGCAGTCATTGCCGGGGTCGGATCTCCGCCGGACCTGAAGGGCGTCTGACACCTCAAAGCGGTCCGGCGCGGGTGGCACCGACCGCTCCGACTGCGCCGATCCGCCTCGCCGAGCCGGAAGCGCGGTAGCATGACCCGCGCTCCAGCTCGGCCAGCTGCTGGACGAGCGCCGACGCGCCGAAGCGCCGAGCATGACCGCGACGCCGGGTGCGAGCGGGCAAGAAGGACGTCATCAGAGTCCCAGGAGAACTGAACCGCCGGTGCGTCGAGCCGAAGTACGATCTGTCGATGGTGGCCCGGCATGCCGGTGGTCAGGACCGCCTGCGGCGCGGGCGCGCGGGCGCATCGCCCGGGGAACCCGGCGGCGGGGCGCCGGTGAGCTGCTGGTCTGCAGCCCGGTAGGGAGCGCCAAGACTTTCATGGTCGAGTGCTTCGCAGCGGAGATCGGCTCCACCGTCAGCTCCGCGACTTCCGCTCGATAGCGGATCAAATCAGACCGGGTCAGACACTGAACGGATCCTCAGAGTCCTGGCCTCGCTGACGCCGGTGGGGATCATGATCGGCAGGCCAGACGCCGCCTCAGCAGCCGCGATACAACCGGGGTCAGGGACCCGGGCCAGGTCTTCAGCCGAATCGCGTCGCTGCATGGAACACCGGAACGCCGGAAGATCCTGTGAGGTTCCTGATCACAGCTTGCCAGACCTGCCAGATCGACCTCAAGCGGCAGGAGGCGGAGGAGCCATCCCCACTTTCACCAGGGGCGGCGGCCGAGAGTACGACGAGATCTTCAGAGTCAGCGCTGAAGCTCTCCTTGAGGGCGGGCGCATTATCGCTGTGCGACGGCCAGGAGGAGGAGCTCCTCAGCTCTTCCGGCTCGAAGACCTGGAGGCGGTCCTGGTGGGCGACTTCTGGAAGCCGAGGCAGCGGGGTCGCGTCAGATCTGGGGCCAACACTCCAGAGGCCGCTTCTCGGACTTCATCTCCCCCGCTTTACCAGCTCGCGGCGGAGATGCAGCGTCTGGCTGACGGTCCTCGGGCTGGCGACTCCTCCCCGAAAAGTTCGCGATCTCGACCGCGGCGTAAGCCGGATCAGCGAGGTCGGCGCGACTTACGACCTCAACCTGGAGGACGGAAGCGCACAGCCAGGCGGTTTGACTGTGGGGGCTGTGCGCGTATCTGTGCGCATGAACGTGACGCTTTCGATCGACGATAGATCCTCGCCCCAGGCTCAACGTCTACGCCAGAGCGAGGCAAGTCCTCAACGAGATGATCCGCGACTACCTCGCGGCGTTGATAATGGCGGTATCGGAGGCGAAGTGGCGGGCAAACCGCCTCTGGAGCGAGGAAGAGAGGGCGACTCGGGCGGCGGAAGTGGAGCCGGGAGGGAGCTGCCAAGCCGGCCCGTTGCTTCGTTGGCGCAACGTCCTAATCTGTACCGATGACCACGCGCCGGATTAAAGCGGAACGGGCAGGCTGCTGCGCGAAGTGCTGGATGGAGTGGGGGTGTGCTCGCTGCAGATCCTCCGGTCACTTCGCGGTAGCCGCCGGAAGCTCAGCTCGGCCGCCCCTGCGGCCCTGCAGCCAGGTCGAGGACCACTCAATGTTGACGAGCGACCCTCGGCGTCGACGATCTTCTGGCGGCGATCGAGCATCCATCGCCTGCCTGGCGCTGTTTGGGATGCCCTGGTGGTTCGCGCCGCCTGATGTCCGGCTGCGCTGGATCCACAGCCTGGCGGACCTCCAGGATGGCGAAGATCGACGGGCTGTTGATCGTCAGTCACCTCAAAAGCATGAGTGTGAAGGGCGCAATGCGCGTTTTCTGTCAGTGGTGCGCTGGTCACCGCAACGGCCTTCGCCTCGGCGGGCCAGCGGCGATGCGGCTGGCGCGCAAGAGTGGACCATCTGATCAAAGAAGAGCTGAGCCGCTGGCTTTAACTCCGCGCCAGGGCGGGCCTTTGGTGCGGACAGCTACCGGTTCACCGGTGGGGGCTGGAACTACCGCAGGGGGCCGGGCGGGACCGGAGGTTACCACACTCTCTCGAGCAGCCGCCGACCGCCTCTATAAAAACCGCTGCGGATCTCTCTTCCACCCGGTGCCTCAGGCCGGGCGTGAAAGCCAGGAATTACCCAATCCGGGTAGCGACATCTTCATCCATGGATTGCTGAGTAACTTGGCGGCATCGACCAGCCCACCGCCTGCGCGACCTGGACCCTCAGCTGCGTCGCTCGCCACGAGCGACGAGATCGAGGAGGTCCTGGAAGCTGAGCGAGCAACACGTCAATCCCGAGATCCGCCGCTGAGTCTCGCAGTCGCGACCGCGGCAAGAAGAGCGTACAGGACGGTGTGGTATCTTAAAAGGCTCATCGCTGGACCGGGGCGGAGGAGTGGCGGCGTTGAGTTCGGTCAGTGGGTGCAAATTCTCCCGTGCGGGATCCGCCATGCTACTTTTGTTCGCTGCCGTTCTGCGAGCGGCGGAGAGCGCCCTGAAGGCTCAAAAACCGCCTGTGAAAACGCCGAGATCCGTGAGGAGTCCGCCTTCCTATGACTGGTCGGCGCCGGTTCGTTCGCCTCCCGGCAGACGGCAAAGGCGGACGACGGTGCTCGGCGTCAGGGCGTCAGACCGCCGCCTTCCGATCCCCGCGAGCAGGCGCGGCAACTGCTGGCCGTGAGCTTCACCCGGCTCCGCTAAGCCGCCGAGGAAGACCACATGACGACCAGGGCGTCGCGATACGGGCAGATTCGCGCACACGCCGCCGCATTCCGGCTGGACCGCCGGCGATGAGCGGACGCTGGAGCCGATGCTTGCGGCCTCGGTTCGCGACTTGGGACGGCCTCGAGCGCGGCGACTGATGCGGGGCTCCACAGCCTGCGATCTGCAGGCCGGTCAATTCTTCCAGCAGCACCGGGGACTCAGACGGGCGAAGCGGCATGGTGCGGCACGCTGGTGATCGTTTGCCTTCGGCGTTACCGAAGCGGCTATCGTCGTCGAGGCACCGGTCGAGACCGTCAGCTACCGGGCTACTCCCGGGGAGCCGCTCGCAGTTTTCTCGCCTTCTACGCCGGAAAGCTGCCGCCGCCCCGAGGTCCGCGGTGGTCAAAGACAACCACGGGATCGTCGCGACGCTTCGACTGCGTCAGCTGGGGCGAGGCTGGCAAACAGATGCCGCGGTCGTGCGTCGTCGGGGCCGTCGCCTCGCTCCTCCAGGCGCTTTAGACGCCCCGCCGCCCGTCTTCGCCCAGCCGCTGGAGGCACGCTCCAGGAAGCCTCATTGATTAGCCTCTCCTCGGTATCAATACGGCGCCTGGTCTCGGTGGCGCTGCGAGAACAGCGACGCCGTGCAGGCGCGCGCGGCTCTCGCTGCGGCGGCGGAGCGCGCCGGTTGCGGGTCGATCCTGAACCAGCGGAGGTCCAGTTGCGTGAATGCCATGAGCCTTGGGAACAGGACTGGGATCGGCGCCATCGCCGATGGCCCCGACGACGAGGAGGACGAATGGGCCTCCGACGCCTGGTCGAGGCGGAGGAATCCGCGGAACTATGAAGTGACGATCCTCGTTCGAGCGTCACTCTCGGAGTTGGATCGACGGGGCGTGACACTGAAGCGATCCAGACGAGCCTGCGAGGAAGAGTCTGCGCGACGACTCCCTCACGGCGGAGCTCGCGCCCGAGACCTCGGGTACGAAGTTGCCGCCGGGCCTTCGGCGGCATTTCGCGGACGCTGATGCCGGCGCGGCGTCGTCCTCTGGCCGCGGGAGCGGGATTTTTGGCTGCGTGCCGAAAGCTGGCACCGGGCTGGGCGCACGGCGCGAGTGCTCCCGAGCTGTCATCGTGCGAGGGCTTCGGCTCCGCGAGGGACGGAACAGGCGAAGGCCTTCCTCCTTCTGGAAGAGCGTCGTCTGGCGCGAGAAGGGCCAGCGCAAATGTGCGCTGGGCCCTGCACGTTGCCGTCGCGTTGCGGGAAGGGGCTGGCTGCGGCGCTCTCAGGCAGCTACCTCAGGCTCTCGCCCGGGATGGCGCGGGCTTCGTTGATCTCGTGGAGTGTTTCGGCGAGGACTGGACCAGGAAGGTCCTCTCCCGGCTGGGCCGGCCCCTCCTCGCCGGCTGGGTATTTCCGGGAAGTGGAGGTCTCCGCGTGGCTCGTTTCGCTACGAAGATGCGACGAGAGGTCCGCCGCCGAAACCAGTTCGAACGCCACGCGCTACGGTGCTTCTGTGCCTGGGCGTGGAAGGCGCTGGACAGGGAGATCGACACTGCCGACTCCTCGCCGCGGAACGGCCGAGAGTGGGCGGCCCTAGTCTTGGAACTGCCATGACTATCACTCGGTTGGCTGCTGGGGCGTGGGATCCTGGTCGAGGGACGGCAGACTCTCCGTGCCGGCGCCCGGCGAAGTCTGATCGTACGCGCCGTCAGAGATCGGCTCTCGCGCCGTGCTGATGCTCGTACCCGTGCCTGGTGCGTATGCGCCTTGCCGCCGCCAAAGGTTCCTGTGGAGCGGCGCGCCGCGCTCGGCTCAGACGCCGTCGCTCAGCACTGTAACTCCACGCTCCTCGCCGCACCGCTCGGCACCGCACGGATCCTACAGAAGATTGGGCGGTCACGCTACCCGCCGGTTGTCGTTGCGTTCCTCTGCTGCCGGCAACTTTCTCTTTGCTGATGCGGAGCGCCGGCTAGAATGGCCGCTGGCGAGGCGGCCGCCAGCGCGTTCACCGCCGGTCAGGCACGGCTTCCCGGTTCGCCACGGGCGCGCCACACCGGCTCGCCCTTCGCACGCTGGTCCTGGGAGAAGTCGAAGGAGCTGTTCTTGCGCGAGGAGGCGCTACGCCGCGCCGTGGAAGAGCGATCTCGACTGGCTGCAGAAACGTGAGGAGAAGAAGACTGGCGTGCCGTCAGCCCGAGTACCCGTCTTGCTCCCACCAGCGCCCTTCCGGCCTGCCATCGCCAGAGGAGAGGAGCACCAACCGCAGACTCCTCACGAAGTTCCGCGATCCTCGACGCAGCCATCAGGCGGATCAGCGAGATCCAGCGCGAGCTTCGCGGCACGGCGTGAGGGCAGGGGTCGTTGACGCCGGCCGCCAAAGAGGGTGCGCTCGGCACACCTGATTCTCCCGTCGTGCGGGCTGTCGAGCGGGCGACCGGGCCGAAGAGGGCGCATGCGCCGCGGGCTGGCGGCACGGGGCGTTGCGCTCACGCCAGCAGCCGATGCTGGTTCTGATGGCGATTCGCGGCGGCGATCAGCGCCTGCCCTTGCGGTACTGTGGGGTTTTTGCTTTCATTGCCGATCATAGGCGTGATGGTTGATGATAAGTGTCCGCAAGCTGCGTTCAAATTGTTTCCCGCCATTAGCTTATGTGCCGTAAAC
>ERZ1370068.4124-contig-3214_pt1 | contig 33773 bp, 54 predicted proteins | sample MGYA00561227_ERZ1370068 | MGnify/ENA primary metagenome ERZ1370068 (study PRJEB38410, sample SAMEA6850437) | metagenome | study: Metagenomic assessment of the ecological functions of the soil: analysis of the soil microbiota associated with the...
GATGTACTTCGTTCAGTTACGCGCTGGCAAGCACGATGGTGTTGCCGAACAGGTTCGTCAGGATTTCCAGAGGCGGCAGCCGCCTTCCTGGCAGATCGCCGGTTGCGGCACGAGCAGGCCGAGCGCCGCCGCGATCGAGACGCGATAGATCCACTGTCGCACGTGAGGGACTCCGCTCCGAGGATCATGCGGATGTCGTGCGCCTGTCAATCCGCGAATCACATCGGATGGGGCTGATCCTTGCCCGCGAGTCAGTGGGAACCGATCTGTACTGCGCGCTCGCTCGAGGACGCACGTCGGCCGCATAATCTGGGTATGACCTTTCTCCTGACTTTGAAATTTGGCGCGCGCCTGCTGGCAGACTCAGGCTTCACGGCCATCGCCGCGCTTTCGCTCATAGGTTCGCGCCAACACCACGGTGTTCACCACTCGTGAACGCCGTGCTGCTGCCCCGTTGCCGGTGGAAGATCCCGCAGCTCGTGTCGGTGCTTCACGACCGACGAGCGTAATCAGGAGCGGCGCCGCGTTTGGCGGCTTTCTCCAAACCTACCGCCGATGAACTTCAAAAGACCTGCGCGACAAGAACGAAGTCTTCTCAGATGCCTGCCGGGCACGTGGGCATCGCGTTGAACATCACCGGGGGAACCGGAAACCCCGATCAGATCTTTGGCGAGCTGGTCACCGGCAACTACTTCACCGTGCTCGGCGCGCGCCCGCAGATCGGACGCGGTTTTCTGCCCGATCGGCGAAAGACAGAGGAAACGGCGGGCGCGAAGCTGGTGACGGTGTTGGGCTGCGGCGAGTGGCAGAAGCGGTGCGGCGGCGACCCGTCGATCGTCGGCCGCACGATCCGCATTGAACGGGGCGGGCTTCACGGTCGTCGGCGTGATTGCCGAAGGGATTCAAGGGGACCAATGCGATCGGTGCGCCGGCGCTGTGGGTGCCAGCCATGACCTGCCCGCCTGGACCACGAGCGGCTTCTTCCTGCGAGCTGGCGCAGCCGAACAGCCGGCGTGGGCTGATGTCCAGCGTGACCGGCCGGCTCAAGCCGGGCGTGTCACGTGCAGCAGGCCGAGGCGAACCTCAAGACCATCGCGCGTCAGCTCGAGCAGGAATACCCGAACGACAACGAGGGTCGCAGCGTGACGCTCGTGCCGCTCGCGCAGGCGACGATCAACCCGGGCTTCCGCGACAACATGCGTCAGGACCGGCGGGCTGCCTGATGACGATCGTCGGCCTCGTCCTGCTGATTGCGTGCGCGAACGTGCGCGAACCTGCTGCTGGCGCGCGCCGCGGTGCGCGCAGCGAGATCGCGGTGCGGCTGTCGCTCGGCGCCGGGCCGGCGGACAGCTGATCAGGCAGCTGCTCACTGAAGGCACGCTGCTCGCGCTGCATCGGCGGCGCGGCGGTCTGCTGCTGGCGTGTCTGGGCACAGAGTCTCCTGTGGTCGCTCCGGCCGCCCTTCCTCGCCGGCCGATGCGATCGACCTGCAGCCGGATCTGCGGGTGCTCGTTGTTCACGCTCGCGGTGTCGCGTTGCGACTGGCGTGGTCGTTCGGGCTCGCGCCGGCCATTCAGGCCTCGCGGCCCGGACCTGGTCGGCGAGCTGAAGGAAAGACGGGCGCTCCGACGGGATCGAATCGCCTGTTCAGCCTGCGCAACCTGCTGGTGTCGTCGCAGAGTCGCGCTCTCGCTCGTCGCGCTCGTCGGCGCCGGCCTGTTCCTGCGCAGCCTTGCAGAACGCGCAGCGAGATCAGTCCGGGCTTCGACACCGACCACCTCTCGGTGCTGTCATTCGATCTCGGCGCGCAGGGTTACACGGAGGAGCGCGGCGCGTCAGTTCCAGCAGCGCGTGCTCGAGCGTGTGTCCTCGGTGCCAGGCGTTCAAGCGGCGTCCGTTGCCAGCGAATCGTCCCGTTGTTTGCCGGCGGCTTCGCCCGCACGGTGTTTCTCGAAGGACAGGACACATCGGATCGTCGCGCCGGCCGCCTCGTGCAGATCAGCGTCGTCGGGCCGAAGTATCTCGAAACGACAGGCGTCTCCCTCGTGCGGGGACGAACCTTGACCGAGACCGATCAGCCGAATACCCCGATGGCCGTCGTCATCAACGAGACGATGGCGAAGCAGCTTCTGGCCCGATCAGGGATGCGATCGGCAAACGCTTCAAGTTCTTCGGCCAGGACTTTTTCATCGATGGTGGTCGGCATCGCGAGAGACAGCAAATACAACTTCATCGGCGAGGAGCCGACGCCGTCCATCTATCAGTCGACGACGCAGGTGTATCAGCCGCAGCTGTCGCTCTTCGTGAAGGCGGCCGCAGCCGAGCGGCCGTCCTCGGCACCGTCGCGGGCGAAGTGCAGCAGCTCGACCGCAACCTGCCGATTGACGGGCGTGTTCACCCTCGCCGAAATCTTCGGCCAGGCGCTGTGGGCGCCACGGATGGGCGGCGTCGCTGCTGCTCGTGTTCGCGGCGTTGTCGCTGGTGCTGTCGGTAATCGGCATCTATGGCGTGATGGCCTATGCGGTGAGCCAACGGACGCGCGAGTTGGGTATCCGGATGGCGCTGGGCGCGAGCCGCGCCGATGTCCTGCGGATGGTGGTGGCACAGGGTCTGCGCCTGACACTGATGGGCGTCGCGTTCGGCCTCGTGGCATCGTTCTGCGTGACACGGTTGATCATGAGCTTGCTGTACAGCGTCAGTCCCACTGACGTCGTGACATTCACCGTGGTGCCGCCGGTGCTCGCCGTCGCAGCGGTGGCGGCGAGCTACCTGCCAGCCCTGCGCGCCACGCGCATCGATCCGATGACCGCGCTTCGATACGACTGATGTTCGTCCGTGATTCGGCAGCCGTTCTGGGTCTGCGGTGGAGGCAGGAATGTTTGCGACTCTGGCCAGTGCTCGCAGCGCGATGTGTTTCTGGCGGTCGGCGGTTACTTCACGAAGCTCTCGCAGGGGCCTGACCGAGCGCGGGCCGACGGCCACGATGTTCCGCGCTGTTCCTGGCAGGGTCGGCCCTTCAGGCTGCGGCCATGCGGAACGAGTCGATGGCCGTGACGCAATGTCGTCGTGCTGGGCCTCGAGGCCGTGACGGCCTTGCTCCTGAGCATCTGGTTGCTTCAGGAGACGGCGTCAGCGATCAGGTTCGGTGGTATCGCGCTCGTCGTGGCCGGCATCATCCTGCTCAAGGGCAGCAGCTCACAAGTTGTCGCCCGTTGCGCGATTCTCTGGTAGCATCCGCACCTCGATGGTCGAGAAGATCACTCGCCGTCAGGCGCTGGCTCTGTCCGTCGGCCAATCGGTCACGGACCGCCCGGCGCGCCTTGCACCTCGCGAGCAGCTCGTCAACGTCCTCGAGTACGAAGCCCCAGGCGCGCCTGAAGCTCCGTGCGGACACCGCGGCAGAACTCGCCGACGGCGATCGCTCAGAGTTCGATCGAATCACGTTGCGACCGCGGATGCTGGTGCCGACGCTCGATCTCGATCTGAGCGTGACACTGCTGGGCGACCGGTTCCATGCGCCCATCCTCGTCGCGCCGATCGCGAACCAGACCCGAGTTCCATCCCGAAGGCGAGCGGGCGACCGTGAAAGGCGTCCGCCGCCAGGGCCTCAGTCATTGTCAGCAGCAGCACATCGTATGCCGATTGGGGCGCTCGTCGCGGAATCGGCCACGCCGATCTGGTATCAGGTGCACGCCGCCGATCCTGACACTGCCGCCCGTCAGGTCGCGACGGCTGTCGAAGCCGGCTGCAAGGCCATCTGCGTATCGACCGGCGTCACGCCGTTCGCGCCGGGAACGCGTCCGAAGCCGGCACGGATCGATTGGAAGGCCATCGACGCGCTCACCAGAGACAGCCGCTTACCGATTGTGATCAAAGGCATTACCGCGGCGGACGCGGCCGCGACCGCACTCCTCGTCACAACGTGCCACGCGCTCATCGTGTCCACCCATGGTCTGCCGGTCCAGGCAGAGAACCCTTGCTGCTGACGCTGCCGGCGATCGTCGAGCGCGGTGGACGGCAAGGTGCCGGTGCTGGTCGACGGCGGCTTCCGCCGCGGCACCGACATCCTCAAGGCGCTGGCCTTCGGCGCGCACGGCCGTGCTGGTCGGCCGGCCGGTGATGTGGGGACTGGCGGCCTACGGCGCGGACGGCGTGCAGGGCGTCATCGAGATGCTGCAGACCGAGCTCGCGCGCTACATGGCGATGTGCGGCAAGTCGAATCTCGCAGATGCTGGACCGCACGATCCTGCGCGTGCACTCGAGCGGTGAGGCCTGAGCATAGAGTCAGGAGTGGCGCATGGGACCGATCGAGACGGCGCGTGGCAGCACAGTCGGTCGCGGCGCAAGGCGCTCGCGGCGCTCGGCGGACTCGTCGGCCGGGTCTCCGCTCGCTCGGCATCCGGCGCTGGCGGCGCAGCTGGATCCGCGGCCGCTGAAGGAGCACAAGCGGCTGCCGGGGCTCGACGAGATGATGACCGGCGTTCGATTTCGAGCCGGTGATGTTCGCGAACGTTCCGCTGGCGGTCTACGACTACACCGCGCACGGCGACGGCTCCGAGTTCACGCTCCGCCGCAACCGCCAGGCGTTCGACTGGGTCGATCTCGTGCCGGGCGCGCCGATCGATCCGGCGCGCGTCGATCTGTCGTGCGAGGTGCTCGGCACGAGGATGCAGTATCCTGATCATGGTGGCGCCGACGGCGACGATGGTGCCGCTGCACCCGGATGGCGAGATCGGGATGCATCGCGCGCGGCCACCGCGGCGTCGAACACGCCGATGATCGTCAGCCACAACACCAGCACCGCCGATCGACCGCATCGCCGCCGGCGCGACCGGACCGCTGTGGTGGCAGTTCTATCCGTCGCAGAGTCTGCGACGCGAGCCAGGGAGATTCTCGATCGGCGCGCAGGCCGCCGGTTGCCGCGGCGGTCGTCGTCACCGTCGATCAGCAGGCGTCCGTACTACGAGCGCACCGCGCAGGATCGTAATCTCGGCGGGCACGCGCGCGCCGGCCGACGGGCGCGGCGGCGCGCGCCGCGCCGTCCGGCGCCGCGACCGCCGGGACCGGCGCGCGTATCGCCTGTCAGCCGGGACGGCTCTGGATACGTGGCGATACCTCGACGAGCGTGCGCCGGATGCTCAAGGTGCCGCTGCTCGTCAAGGGCATTCGTCACCGCCGAGGATGCAGCGCTCTGCGTCGAGCACGGCGTGGACGGCATCATCGTCTCGAACCACGGCGGCCGCTCGATGGACTACGGTCCGTCGACGCTCGAAGTGCTGCCGGAGATCGTGGCGGCCGTGAACCGGCCGCGATCCCGGTTCTCACCGACAGCGGCTACCGGCGCGGCAGCGACATTCTGAAGGCGCTCGCGCTCGGCGCCGAACGCGGTGCTGCTCGGGCACGCGCGACCCGCTGGGCGCTTGGCGCGTTCGGGCGCGCCGGGCGCGCAACGGCTGCTCGAGATGATGCAGCAGGAGCTTGTCGCCGCGGCCGCGGCCGCTGGCCGCCGGACACGCGCATCCATCGACAAGGCCGCCATCAGGACGCACTTTCGTCTGATCCCTCACGCCACGCCACGACGTCCCCTCGACGGCAGGAACGTTGCGAAGCAGAAAACGGCATCTCATGTCCCGGCAGCCGGTTGACTGACGGTTCGCGAGCTCGGTTACTCGAGACGCAGGGCGTCGGTCGGGTTCAATGATGCAGCGCGCCAGGCTGGGACCATCACGCCGCCGAGCGTGACGACGGCCAGCACCGCCGTCGCGAGCGCGACCGTCGGGCCATCGAATGCGCGAACCCCGAACAGCTCCGCTTCGACAAGGCGTTTGAGCGCCCATGCGGACGGGAGCGCAATCCGCGGTCGGCGGCGCCGACCATGATGAGGGCGTCGCGAACGACCAGCCACACCGCTGCCCGACGCGTGGCGCCGAGCGCCAGGCGAACGCCAATCTCCTGCGTTCGCTGGGTGACGACAAACGACATGACGCCATGCAGGCCGATCGCCGAGAGCAGCAGCGCTATCACGGCGAAGCCGGTTGACAGCCCTGCGACCATCCGCTCCGGTCCGCAGCGACCGTTCGATTTGCTCGTCGAACGTCGGTCAGCGTCACCGGCAGCGCCGGGGTCGACCTGCGCCACAGCCGCGCGAATCGCGGCGAACGCAGAATCGCCGCTCCCTCGCACTTTCACATAGAACGTCCCGCCACTCAGAATCCCGATCCCAGATAATGGAAATACACCTTCTCCCTCTCGGCGTCGCGAAGATCGCGAAAACCGATGTCTTTGACGACGCCGACGATCTCGATGTTGGTGACCGCGTCCGGCCGGTTGCCGAGGCCGATGCGATAACCGACCGGACTGCGGTCCTTGAAGTATCGGCGAGCGAAGCTTTCGTTGACGATCGCCGTTCGCTCGCCGGTTGACGCCGCCGCCGGGCGGCCGAACGTCGGCTTCGTCGAACTCGCGGCCGGCAATGACCGGCGTGCCGAGGGTTGCGAAAAACCCGGGCCCGACGCGCATGCGAGCGACCGCGCCATCGGTGACGAAGCGCTTGTCGGACTGGATGGTCAGAGTGGTCGAGGCCGCGCCGCCCTCGCAGGATGCGGGTGTTCGCCGCCGCGACGCGTTCGACGATCCGGCACCTCCTGCAATCTTCGGTACCTCGCGCATGGCGCGGTCGGCGTCAGCCGGCGAATAGCCGCTGCGTAGGTGGGTTGACTGACAGCATCAGCAGCCGGCTGCTGGGAAATGCCGCCTCGTCGTGCAGGTGCGCCAGCGTCTGAACGAACAGGCCTGCTCCAACGAGCAGAATCAGCGTGAAAGCCAGCTGACCGATCATGAGCGCCTTCCGCAGCCGCAGACCATCGCCGGCCGGCAGCGTCGATCGTTCCTTCAGCGCGGTAATCAGCGGAGTCGGCCGCGTCTGAAGCGCGGGTGCGATGGCGCACGAACGCGCCGATCGCGACGCTGGTAAGGAACGCGACCGCAAAGACGCCTCCGTCGATGTGGACGCTGCATGTCGCGATCCCTGGAGAGATACGCGAGCAGCACCGGGCTGCGCGCCGGCGCCGCGACCAGACCGAGCGCGCCGCCGGCCAGCGGTCACGAGCAGGCTCTCCACGAGCACCTGGCTCGGTGATGCGGGCGCGCGTCGCGCCGATCGCCATGCGCGTGGTCAGTTCGCGGCTTCGCGCCGCCCCGCGCGCGAGCATCAGTCCGGCGACGTTCAACGACGCGAGCAGGAGCAGCAGCAGCGTGCCGCCGGTCAGGATCCCAGAGCGGCCGCTCGAGCGCGCCGCGCAGGCTCGACAGGCCGCCAGGCGCGGGGAGAATGTCGACCGTCGACGCAAGAAAGCTGGTGCGCTGTTCGGCAGTCACTCGTGGAAAGCCTTCGCGGCGCGCGTCGGCCTCGAGCATCGAGTTGAACCATGGCTGGAGGCCGGCCTTCGCCTGTTCCAGCAGTCAGACCCGGCTTGAGGCGGCCGAGCACGTTCAGCCACGCCGCGCGGCGATCGAGCAGGCGGTCCCAATAGGCGTCGATGTTCGCCGCCTGCTCGGTCATCGCGGCCGGCACCCACAACATCGGCGGCGCGAGCGGATCGACGCCGGGGAAGCCGGCCGGCGCAACGCCGACGACCGTCATCGGATAGTTGTTGACGAGGACCTTGCGTCCGACCACCTCGGGCGAACCGCCGAGACGGTTCATCCAGTAGTCGGTAGGACAGCACGATGACCGGATGGGCGCCCGGGCTGAAGATCGTCGGACGACATCGAGGAGCCGGCCGAGCGCGGGGCGCACGCCGAGCACCGGAAGTACGACCCGACACGATCTCCGCGCGAACCGGCTCGCGCTGTTGTCCAGTCGAAACGTTCACGGTCGTCAGTGGCGGCAGAAGATCCCGTCGAAGAATTCGCGTTGCTCCTGCAGGTCGCGGCAGAGCGGATACGACATCAGACTACCCTGAGCCCCAATGCGAGGCGAGCGAGGTTGCCCCTCCAGACCAGATGAACGAGGCGGTCGGGGTCGCTTCACCGGCAGGGGCGCAGCAGCGACCTGATCGACGAGCGAGAAGATGGCGGCGTTGACGCCGGTTCCCAGCGCGAGCGAGAGCAGCGCGGTGATCGCGAATCCCGGACTCCGCCGCAGCGTGCGGAACGCGTATCGAACGTCGCGACCGGCGTTGTCGAGCCAGCGCCAGACCCAGGTCTCGCGCACGTCCTCGCGCACCTGGGCGAGGCCGCCGAACTCGAGCGCCGCCTGCCGCCTGGCGTCAGCGTCGGTCGCGCCGGCTTGCCGCAAATCCTCGACGCGCCGTTCCATGTGGTAGCGCAGCTCGCGATCGAGCTCTTGTTCCAGCCGGCGGCGACGCCACGGCAGCAGATTCAGGAGTTGCGCCATCGCCTCAGCTCCCCTCGTCGAAGATCAACTGGACGGCGGCCGCGAGACGGTCCCACGTCTCTTTCTCGGCCGCGAGCTGCCTCTCGCCGGCACGCGTGATCGAATAGAACTTCGCCTCGCGGCCGGTTTCAGACGGGCGCCACGCGGCCTTGCAGCCAGCGCTTCTGCTCGAGGCGGTGCAGCGCCGGGTACAGCGATCCCTGATTGACCTGGACGGCTTCGCGCGACACCTGCTGGATCCGTTGCGCGATCGCATAGCCGTGCGCCGGCCCCAGCGAGAGCGTCTGCAGAATCAACATATCGAGCGTGCCCTGCGGAATCGGAAAGCGCGCGGACGCCATGTTGCCTCAACCTTCGACACATAGCCTATGCCGGCGGCGCGGCGGCGGTCAAGAAGACGGCTGCGCTACGGCAGGAATCGCGAAGTGAGCCTGCCGATGGTCGATGACGCCTCGGGAATGCCAAGCGCGAAGGTCACGGCGAAGTAAGATCAGACCGTATGGACCGAGAACGGCAATGGCCGCGATGATGGGGTGGGACACCGGCAGCGCGAGCTTGATGCCCAACGCCACGACGGCAGCGGCAGCCGCCGCTGCCCAGAGCCGTGCGACGTAGGCCGCCGGCAATCCTGTTCGACCGATGCGCGCGTTGAGCGTCGAACGCAGGAGCTAGCATCTCGACCCATCCGGCGATGCCCGCCGACGCTGTCAATCCGGCGGCGCCATACAGCATCGGAATACCCAGGAGCCGCGGGAGCGGAAACGCGAACAGATACCCGAGGACCGTCGTCAGCGCGACGCGGACGATCGCGGTATCGCAAGGGCGTCCGCGTATCGCGGAGCGCGTAGTAGCGTCGAGGAGTACAGCCGACCCAGCGTCGAGGCCAGCAGCCCTACCGCCGATCCCGCGAGAATCGCCCACACGCGGACGGCATCGTCGTGCGTGAAGCGGCCCGTTTGCAGGAGCGCGGCGGCCACCACATCACCGAGAGCGAGAAACGCCACCGCGGAAGGCACGACGAAGAACGCGATCCGGCGAAGGCCGCCGTCGAGCCGCGCCCGTAAGGCGTCCGTGCCGCCCGTCTCCGATGACGCGACGCCGGACATCGTCGGCAGCTCCGCCGCTGCGACCGACATGCCGAACAGGCTGACCGGCAGCGTATACAAGAGAGAGGCGTTCTGCAGGCCGGTGACGGCGCCGGTCGGCAGAAAGCTCGCCAGAATCTGATCGACATACGCGCTCACCTGAACGACGCCGCGGCTGATGAACACCGGGACGAAGTTCGCGATGACGGCGCGCACGTGCGGCGAGGCCGTGTCGAGCGACAGACGCAGACCGTCCGCGACGCGGAGAACGGCGGGCAGCTGGACGGCACATTGCAGCGCGCTGCCGGCCACCGAGCCCCACGCCAGCTTCATGGCCAGGTCCGGCAGCGGCGTGCCCGCGCCGAACGCGACGAGCGTCACGATCATCGCCACGTTCCACGTCACCGGCGCGAGTACGACAGCAGGAACCGGTTGTGGCTGTTCAGCACGCCGAGACACCACGCCGACAGGACCAGCAGCCCGGCGCCCGGAAACAGCACGCGGACGATCGCCATCGTCAGATCGCGTTTCTCGCCGGTGAAGCCCGGCGCGATCACGGCGCTGAGCGCGGGCGTGGCGACGACGCCAGCCAGGACGACCACGGAGACGACCAGCGCGAGCAGGGCGCCGACGGCACCCGCCACGCGGTCGGCTTCGCGCGGCTCGCCGCGCGCGAGCAGCGACGCGTAGACCGGAATGAACGACGCGGAGAGCGCCCCCTCGCCGAACAGGTTCTGGAGGAAGTTGGGGATGCGGAAACCGGCGGTGAAGGCGTCGGCGGCGTCGCTCTGCAGGCCGAAATAGTGCGCGAAGACGCGTTGCCGGACGAGGCCGGCGATCCGGCTGCATGAAAATGCCGGCCGCCACGAAGAGCGCCCCGCCTCCGCTCGCCCGAGGCTCCGGCGCGCTATGGCGAGGCCCGCCTTCGCTCACGCGCGCTCGGCGAGCTACGGCGAGGCAGGCTATCAGTCAAGATCTTCGTCGGCCGAGGCCTGGCCGAGCGTGCCGCTCGACTTCTTCATCAAGTAGGCCTTGATGAAGACGTCGATGTCGCCGTCGAGGACGCGGTTCACGTCGCCGACCTGCTCCTTGGTCCGGTGATCCTTCACCATCTGATACGGGTGCAGGACGTAGCTGCGAATCTGGCTGCCGAACGCGATCTCCTTCTTGGCGCCGCCGATCTGATCGAGCTTCGCCTGGTTCTCCTTGATCTTGATGTCGTAGAGGCGCGCCTTCAGCACCTTCATCGCCGAGTCCTTGTTGCGGTGCTGCGAGCGCTCGTTCTGGCACGACACGACGATGCCCGGTCGGCAGAGTGCGTGATGCGGATCGCCGAGTCGGTGACGTTGACGTGCTGGCCGCCGGCGCCGCTCGATCGGAAGGTGTCGATGCGGAGGTCCTTGTCGTCGATCTCGATGTCGACGTCCTCCGGCAGCTCGGGCCACACGTAGACGGAGGCGAACGACGTGTGCCGGCGCGCCGCCGGAATCGAACGGCGAGATCCGCACGAGCCGATGCACGCCGGCCTCCGCCGACAGCAGGCCGTAGGCGTAGTCGCCGGTCGACGGTCAGCGTGGCGCTCTTGAGTCCCGCTTCGTCGCCCGGCTGGATAGTCGATCAGCTCGCGCTTGAAGCCGCGGCGCTCCATCCACCGCAGGTACATCCGCAGCAGCATCTCGGCCCAGTCCTGCGACTCGGTGCCGCCGGCGCCGGGATGAATGGTGATGATGGCGTTCTTGCGGTCGTGCTCGACCGCCCAGCATCTTCTTGATCTCGCCGGCCTGGACCTCCTGGTCGAGCGCCTCGAGGCCCTGGGCGAACTCGGCGTCCACCGCCTCGCCCGCCTGCGGCCCATTCGACGAGGACCGTCAGGTCGTCGCTGCGCTTCGTCGAGCGACAGCATCAGGTCGCGATCCTGCTCGAGCCGGCGGCGGCGCTGCATGGTCTTCTGCGCCTCGGCCTGGTCCTTCCAGAAGTCCGGCGCGGCGGCGCGCGATTCGAGGCGGGTCAGCTCTTCGTCGGGGCGGGCGGCTTCAAAGATAGCTCCGCAGATCCGCAGCGCGCTTGCTGAGATCCTCGTAACGGCGCATCAATTCGTCGACGGTGGGCATGCGCGTTATGTTTACACGGCGGCTGGCGGCGACCAACAGCACCAGCGTCGCGACGACGGAGCATACGCGAGCACGTCGCCGTGGCGCGCTGTAGAAGGTCGACGTCCGGAGGAAGCGCGCTTCGCCGACGAGGACGGCGCTCTGAAAGATCGGCGTCTGCAGCGAGCACGCGTCCGTATGGGATCGACGATGCCGCTGATGCCGGTGTTGGCCGATCGCACGAGATAACGGCCGTTCTCGATCGCCCGCATCGCGGCCTGCTGCGAAATGCTGATCCGGCGCCGACGTGTCGTCCGAACCACGCGTCGTTGGTGATCGTCGTCAGCAGCTCGCTGCCGCCGGCGACGAATTGACGGACGAGATCCGGATAGACCACCTCGTAACAGATGGCGACGCTGAGGCGATGGCCGTCGACGGGCAGCAGCTCCGGGCTGAGACCGGGTGAAAACGTGCCCGCCTGCTCGGTGAGCGGCGCCGCGAAAAACAGCAGACGCTGGAACGGCACGTACTCGCCGAACGGCACCAGGTGCATCTTGCGATAGACGCCGCCGGTCGTCCCGTCGGCGCGGACCAGGAACGCGGAGTTGAAGAACCGGTCCGGACGGCCGCGCTCGATCTGATCGCTGCCGAAGACGATCGGCACGTGTGCCTGCTGCGCGAGCGTTCGGACCACGGCTGGCCGCCGGGAGATCCTCTTCGAAGAGAAACGGCGTCGACGACTCCGGGCCACAACACGAGCTGCGCGCCTTCGCGTATGGCCTGCCGCGTCAGGTTCAGCGTAGTCCTGAAAGATCGCCGACGCGCGTTTGACGTCCCACTTCTGGGCCTGATCCACGTTGCCCTGGATCATGCCGATGCGGATCGGTTCGCCGTCGCGCGTCCACTCGCTTGCAGCCGCGCGACGACTGCCCCAGACGGCGATCGCCAGGACAATCATCACGGCACCGGCGGCCGGCATGTACCGGACCGGACCCTGCCGCGGACCGCAGCCGCAAATGCCAGCGCCGCGCTCACGGCCGCGACCAGCATCGACAAGCCGTACACCGAAGAGGCTCGCCAGCTGCGCAATGGGCAGGACGGTCACCTGGCTGTAACCAAGCAGCTCCCAAGGAAAGCTGGTGATGTAGCTTCGCCCGAGCTCCGTCGCCACCCACACGACCGGCGCGGCCATCAGCGCGCGCTCGCCCGTGGGCCATCACGATGCGCCGCGTGATCAGCGCGAAGAGCGCCGGAAACAACGCGAGATACGCAATCAGCCCGGCGTTGATCAGGACGGCGACCCACGTCTGCAGGCCGCCGTACACGGCCATCACACCCGTGATCCAGTAGAGCGTGCCGGTGAAGTAGATGATGCCGGTGGCGAGGCCGAGCAGAAAGGCGCGGCGAAGGGCCGCGCCCGAGAGCGGCGACGAGCAGCGGCGTCAGCGCGATCCAGCCGAACGCCGGGTGACCGAACTGGGGAAACTGAGAACGAACAGCGCGCCCGACACCATGGCGAGCGCGACATCCGCGCGGCTCGTGAGCAAGACACGAGCAGTCTAGCCGAGAGCTAGCGCGCCCGCACGACCGACTGCTGGCGGGTCACCCCAGGGGCTTGAACTGCTCTTCCTTCTGGAGCTTGCTGGCCATGTTTTCGGCCTCGCGCCGCGTGGGAAACTTGCCGATGCGGACGCGGAAGACGGTGGGCGCTCCGGCCGGCGGCGACATCACGTAGGCCGCGTAGCCTTTGGAGCTCAGACGCTTCGCAATCGCTTCGGCGTCGCCGCGGACGTTGAGGGCTGCGATTTGCACGGCGAAGCCGGCGCCGGCCGGTTCGGCAACCTCGTGGCGCACGCCGCGCGCGATTCGGCTGGCGCGGGCGCCGGCGGTGCCGTTCGCTGCGGCGCCGCTTGCGCAGGCCTTCGGCGCTGGCGGCTCTGCTTTCCGGAGTCGCCTTCAGATGCTCCGGGGCCGCCGCAGGTTTCTCGAGGCGGCTGAAGTATGTGAGATCGTCGGCGGGCGGCGCGGCGCTTCGTCGGATCTGAACCAGCTGGCATCGCCGCCGGCGGTGGTGCAGCGGCTGGCGCGGGCGGGGCCGTCTCGACATTCGAAGCGGTCGGCGTCCCGTCCGGAATCGCGCCGCGCTCGGCCCTGACGCCGCGGCCCACGAGAACGCCGCACAGGAAAATCACGACCGACACGACCGTCGCGGCCATGAAGAGAAACACCAGCTGTTTCCCGTTCAGTTGGATTTCGTGGAAGGCGTCGTCTTGAGCTTGAGCCACAACCGCTGTGATTTTAGCACGTTGGCCCTGGTCCTCACGCGAGTTCGGCAGATCAGGCTGACACGATCCGCCGAGAGAGTCCCGTTGATGGGGCTACGCGATCGCCGATTCACGTCAGGACCGGGGTTAGCGGCCTTCGAGCTTCTCGATCAGCTGCCGGGCCTCCTTCGACGCCGGGTCGAGCGCCAGCGCGCGATCGGCTTCGGCACGCGCCGCCGACGGAATCCTTCGCCTGTCGGTACGCCTCGCCGAGCAGCGCGTGCGCCTCCGCGCTTTCAGCGCTCCAGGCCGCAACCTTGAAGGCGGCGATCGCTTCGCTGACCCTTCCGTTGCGCAGGTGTATCCGCCCGAGCAGCAGGTGTCCTTCGGCGAGATACGGCGAGATGTACAGCGCGTGGTTCAGTTCGACGACCGCCTCGCGATCGTTCTCGCGCTGATACAGCCGGCGGCCGCGATCGAGGTAGAACGTCGCGAGCTGCTCCTGATCGCGCTGCTCGTTCGCCGCCAGCCTCGTCTCGATCGCGCGCGTGCGGCAGCTCGACCTCGTTCTTCACGCGTTCGAGACCCTTCGGCACGGCCTCGCCGCCAGGACGCCGGGCCACTCGCGTCATAGGTCGACGACAGCCGCCGCGCCAGTTCGCGCTCGCGCGCGTCGATTCCGCGATCTCTCCCTGCGCGGCGAGCGCGCCGCGCGAGCACGAAGTGCGCGTCGCCATCGGCCGGATTGCGCCGCACGGCTTCGCGCAGCCAGTAGATCGGCGCCAGCGGGATCGCGATTCTCCCAGTAGGCGTAGCCCAGGTTGAACACGTAGTCCTGGTCGCCCGGATCGGCCTCGGCCGCCTTCGTGAAGTAGTAGCGTCGGGACGCCGGTTTGCGCCGTTGCGCCGCGGCGAAGCTGGACGACGCCCAGGTTGTTCAGCACCGTCGGCGTCGGCTGCGCCTCCGCGAGCGCGTTGAACGTGGCAAACGCATCGTCGTAGCTCTTCAGCTGCAGCTGCGACACGCCAGCGAGAAAACGCGCGCTGCCGCGCCCATGACGAAACCGACGTGACGGATGCCGCCGCCGCAGCGCCGTTCTGTGGTCACCCTGCTCGGCGAGACATTCCCAGAGCGCCAGGCGCGCCCGATCGAACGACGGCTGCTGTTTCAAGGCCGAGTTCAAGTAATTGATGGCGGTCGCCGGTGTCTCCGCGAGCAGCCCCTTGATGAAGTCCTCGAAGACCGCAACCGGCGGCTGCTGACGGGCAATCTCCTCGGCGGCTGACCGACGATGGCGCGATGCGCCGCGCGATCCGCTCGAAGATCGTGAACAGGTCCGGCAGCGGGCCCGTTCCGTCACGTCGACCTGCACGCGGCCGGTGTCGAGCGTGATGCTCCTCGCCCGGACGACGAGCGCGTCGTTCTCCATCTGCAGCGACCCGACGACGACCCGCGCCGCGCCGACCAGCTGGCCAATGCGGATGACCGTCGCATCGGTGAGGGCGGCCACCGGCGGCACCTGCAGCCGCTCGAATGCCTGCAGCCGTTCCTGTCGCGTGATCGCGTCCGTGCCGAAGGCATTCAGATCGTCGGTCAGCAGCACGGCCGACGCTTCGCCGAGCCAGAAAATGCGCCCTCGCGTTTGAGGTTGTCGAATGGGACGACGAGGGTCCGCGGCATGGCGGACAACGGGGACATCCGGATCGTGCCCGGCCGCCCCTGCGCGCCTATCGACCGTCAGGCGCAGCACAGCGCCGCGGCGATCCAGCACACGAGCCGATTCACGGCGTCTCCGCCGGCTGACCGTTGTTCAGCGCCACGTTCAGGACGCAGCTCGTTTTCCCGTTCCGCGGCGGGCAATCGACTTCGATGTGCGCGCCGACGTCGAAGAGCGCCATCAGCCGCGTGAAGGCGGCGGCATAGAAGCCACAAAGCGGCGACGGACCGGTTCGCGCACGGTGCAGAAGATCGACGCGCGCAGGTCGACGCTGGCCGTCCGCGGCGCAGCGCGCGAGATGGCGCGGCTTCCCTGATGACTGTGCGCACCAGCGCCCGCGCCATCCGGAGCAGCGTGCGGTGCCGCAGCCACGCGGGCGACGCCTTGATCGAGCGAGCGCCTGAGTGGACTCATGGACTGGACGGTCCACTCGGCCGCATATTCGCCGGCCCGGGTGGTGATCATCCCGTAGGCGTCGCCTTCCTGGCGCAGGAAGCTGAGGACCGCGTAGAGCGGCGCCAGGCCGATGGTCCCTTCACGCAGACCCTCGGCGTTCAGCCAGTTTTCGTAGAAGGACAGACGCGTCGGCAGGATGTCCGGCGATGCCTGATGCAGACTGGCGACGAGCACGCGACCGACGCCAGCTTCGCGCATTCGAGGATAGGATCGAGCTGGGAGCCTAGATGCATTCGGTAGCCATTCTGGCGGGCGGCGATGCGCGGCGCTTCGGCGGACGCGACAAGAGCGCCCTCGTCGTTGACGGGCGTACGATTCTGGAACGGCAGATCTCCGAGCTCTCGGCGCGATCGACACAGGACCTGCGCGTGATCCGCCGCGAGGACGATGTGGTGCCGGGCTGCGGGCCGCTCGGCGGCCTGCACGCGGCGTTGAACGCGGCCCGCGGCGACGCCGTCTTCCTCGTCGCCTGCGACATGCCGTTTGTGACCGCGCCGCTGGCCGCTTACCTGCTGACGCTGGCCGGCGACGCCGATGCGCCGTCGTGCCGCGCACCGGCCGCGGCTATCATCCGCTGTGCGCCGTGTACGGGCGCGCCTGCCTGCCCTGCGGTCGAGCGGCGGCTCGCGGAGCGACGGCTCAAGATGCTGGACCTGCTGCACGACGCTGCGGGTCCGCGTAGTGACAGCTGACGATCTCGGCCGATTCGGCGACGTGCGATCGGCTGCTCGCCAACGTGAACACGCCGGCCGAGTACGCAAGCCTCGAGGCGCTTCAGGGTCACAAACGTAATCGTATCACGGGCGCAGCGGCAGATTACCGCCAGCCGACGGACGCGAACGCATCGATGATTCTCACCGTTCAACGACACGTCCACGACGCGCATCGCGGCGGCGATCCGCCGCCAGTACGGCCTGGAACGAGTGCCCTGATTTTCGCCGTCGAAGTGCCGCCCAGCCGCGCGCTCGGCGATCTCGCCGTGACGGTCGCCTTTCAGCTGGCGCGAGCCGCTGCGGAAGGCGCCGCGCGCGATCGCGCAGGAACTGGCGCAGGCGCGTCGGCGACATTCCGGGCGTGGCGCGCATCGTCGCCGGCGCCCAACGGCTATCTGAATCTGTATCTCGATCGCCGCGCGTTCCTCCTTCCGCGCGTGCGGCAGCGAGGTGCCGCCGGAGGTCGTCGCCGGCGGAAAAGACGATCGTCGAGCACACGGCCATCAATCCCAACAAGGCGGCGCACATCGGTCACCTGCGGAACGCGGCGCTCGGCGACACGCTCGTGCGCGTGCTGCGTTTCCGCGGCGCGCCGGTGGAGGTGCAGAACTACATCGACGACACCGGCGTGCAGGTCGCCGACGTCGTCGTCGGCTTCATGCGAGCTCGAGCATCGCACGCTCGCCGACGGTCCGCGAGATCGCCGACACGACGCGCTTCGACTACTACTGCTGGGATCTGTATTCGCGCGTCACGGAATGGTACGAGCGACGACAAGGCGCGCCTCGAGGTGCGCGCGCGCGACGCTGCACGACCTCGAACACGGCGGCAACGACGACCGCCGAGATGGCGCGTTCATCGTCGATCGCGATCGTCCGCGCGCATCTGGCGACGATGGCGCGGCTGAACATCGGCTACGACCTGCTGACCTACGAGGGCGACATCCTGCGGCTGCAGTTCTGGGCGCACGCGTTCGAGATCCTCAAGGCGCAACGGCGCGGTGTTCCTGCAGACCGAAGGCAAGCTCGCCGGCTGCTGGGTGATGCGAATCGACGAGGACGGGCGCAGGCGCCGGCCGACGCGAGGCGACGAGCATCGCGCCGAGTGAAGAGGACGAGCCGCGAGAAAGTCATCGTCCGCTCGAACGGCGTCGTCACCTACGTCGGCAAGGACATCGCGAACCAGTTCTGGAAGTTCGGGCTGCTGGGCCGCGACTTCCGACTACCGGCTGTTCGGCCACGCAGGCCGAGCGGACAGCCGCTGTGGTCGACGACATCGAGGCGACGGCGATCCGAGCGGCGCCGCCGTTCGGCCACGCGGCGCGGATCTACAACGTCATCGACTCGCGGCAGATGTATCTGCAGGCGCTGCTCAGCCAGGCGCTGCGGACGCTCGGCCACCCGCAGGAAGCGGAGAACTCGATCCACTTCTCGTACGAGATGGTCGCGCTGTCGCACGCGACCGCGCGCGAGCTCGGCTACGAGACGCCGCCGGACAGCGACGAGGCCGAAAAGCCGTTCGTCGAGGTGTCGGGACGCAAGGGGCCTGGGCGTCAAGATCGACGACCTGCTCGGACCTGCTGATCGAGCAAGGCGTCGGCGCGAGGTGGCGAAGCGCAACCCCGAGTTCTCCGACGACGGACTGCGCGCACGTCGGCGTCGCAGATTGCCGTCGCCGCGATCCGCTACTTCATGCTGAAGTTCTCGCGCGGCAAGCTGATCGTGTTCGATATGGCCGAGGCGCTCAGCTTCGAAGGCGAGACTGGGCCGTATCTGCAGTATGCTGTCGTGCGCGCGAACAACATCTTCCACAAGCTGCGCGAGCGAGAGGCGCTGACCGAAGGCCGACATCGTCGGGCGCCTCGAGCGGCGTCGAGCTGCCGGGCTTGCGGACGAGGGCGACCGTAGCTCTGGGCGCGTCGTGTTCGAGGCATCGCGCCTCGACGATATCGTCGAGCAGGTGGTGCGGTCGCTGGAGTTCTCGGTGCTGGCGAAGTGCGCCTTCGGGCTCGCGCAACTGTTCAACGCGTTCTACCATCGCGTCGCCGATCCTCAAGGAGAGAGGACGCTCGATCGGAAGCGGTGGCGCGCGGCCGGCGTCGCCTACTTCCGCGCGCAGCTCGACGCGCGCGCTCGACTTGATGGGGATTGACGTCCCGACGCGAATGTGACATGGCCATCATTGGCGATCAGCGCCTGCCGGAAGATCGAGGACTACAAGCAGTCCATCCTCCACGCCGGCGGCGAGGTGCGCATCGTCGACACATCGATGCGGGTCGAGGACGCGCTCGGCGGATGTGGACGGCCTGCTGCTCACCGGCGGCGAGACGACGTCGCGCCCTCGCGCTACGGCGAATCGCCGCATCCGGTCCGTCGTCGAAGCCGAATCAGGCGCGCGACGAGTTCGAGATCGATCTGATCGCCGCGGCGCGCAGAGCGCAGTCTGCCGATCTTCGCCATCTGCCGCGGCATCCAGGTCCTGAACGTGGCCGTGGCGGCACGCTGGTGCAGGACATCCCGTCACAGGTTCACGGCGCGCTCCCACACAGCCTGCCGGTGCCGCCGCACAGGCGTACGAGCTCGCGCACGAAGTGTGGCTCGACAAGGACACGCTGCTGACGCGGCTGATGCGCGAGCGGCTTGAGCGACGCCGACGCGTGCGAAGTGAACAGCCAGGCATCACCAGGCCGTGAAGCAGATCGCGCCCGGCTTGCGCGTCTCGGCCACCGCGCCCGACGGCGTCATCGAGGCGATCGAGGATCCAGCGGCGCGCTTCTGCCTCGGCGTTCAGTGGCACCCGGAAAACTTCTGGCGCACCGGCGAGTTCCGCCCGCTGTTCGAGGGTTCCTCGAGGCGGCGCAGAACGTCAGAAATAACGTAGCGTCGCTCACTCCAGATCGGCAGCTCCTCAATCTCGATCGAACACCGCCACTGTCTCTACGTGTGGCGTGTTCCGGGAAGAGATCGAACGCGTCGGCGCGCGCGATCAGTGTAGCCGGCGTCGACGAGGCGGCGCGTCGTCGCGCGAGGGTGGCGACGTCGCAGGACACATACACGAGCTGGCGGGCGTTGACCGAGAGCACGCCATCCAGCGCCTCGCGCGACATCCCGGTGCGCGGCGGGTCAACGACGACGGTGTCGATCGCCGGACGCCCCGACTGGTTCGCCACCGCTCGGAAGCCACGCCGCGAAGTTCTCGACGGGCTGGTGCGCCGTCGTCAACCGCCCGCCGGCCGCCTCTGCGTTGGTGCGCAGATCTTCGGCCGCCAGACGATCGCCTTCCACGGCGACGACCCGGCTTGCTCGCGTCAGTGCGGCGGAAACCGCAGAACACTCCCGCGCCCGCGTACAGGTCGGCCACCGCGCCGCCCGCTGCCAGAACACTCGACGACGTGCGTCACGAGGTCGCGCAGGAGGAAACGGTTTCCCCTGGAAGAACGACAGCGCGTGGCGGCGCAGCGTGAAGAGTCGTCTCGCCAATCGTCAGCGTGTCGGTGACGAACGGAGGCGGCGTCAAGCCCGGCGTCGATCGAACGATCTCGATCAGCCTGGCATCCGGCGGGCGCGACGTGTCCAGGTGAACCACGCGCTGGTCCGCGGTCATGTTCTCGGACAGCTCGAGACCATGGACCGTGTCCGTGCCGAACGATTGGATCCCCGACGCCAACCGCTCGAGCGCGTATCGCATGTCTCCGGCAACAACTGATGCGTCGCACGCGCGTCGCAGAGATCGTGGGTGCCTTCGCGGAAGAATCCGAGCCGGCCGCCGCGGAGGTGGAGACGCGCGCGCATGCGGTAGCCGTGCTCCGGCGATGCCTTGACGGTGACGACGGACGGCAGTGTCAGACGGCCGATGCGCGCGAAGGCGTCCGTAATCACCTGTCCTTTGATCTCGAGCTGCCGTGGATAGGCGATGTGCGAGTAGGTGCAGCCGCCGCAAGACGGGTCCGCAAACGCCGTGCGCCGGTCTGATGACGGCTCGTCCACGCCGACGGTTTCGGCGAAAGCGACGCCTTTGCCGACGCGATCGATGCGCGCCTGGACGTGCTCGCCCGGAATGGCGCCGCCGACGAGCACAACCTGCCCGTCAACGCGTCCGATCATGCGTCCGCCGGCCGCCGGTTTGTCGACACCGAGGGTGACTGTCTGGCGGTCAGCATGTTGATGACGCTCGGCTTTCCGCCTTCGCCGCCAGGCGGCTTCGGCGGGACAAGAAAGCCTTCGCGCTCCATCAGGTGAAAGAGGGCTTCGCGCTCCAGCGGGTGGAGAAAGCCCGCGCTGTCCATCCAGTGATCGAAGGCGATTCGCATTATTCGTGATCGAAGGCGATGCGCGGCAGCCTGAATCGCTCGCGGACGAGGCATCGAGCGCACCCTGACGGGGCGCGTCAAAGGCTCTGGTGCCATGCCGGCGCGAAACGGGGCCAGCGATTCTTCCACTTCGTTCGACAGGGCCGTACGAGTCGGGGCGTCGAGCAGCGCGCGCGCCTGTTGCAGCAGCTCCGCGTCGAGCGCCGCCAGGCGGGCGATCAGCGCCTGCCGCGCCTCGCCGCGAACGCCACCCGTCTTGGTCCGCGCCACGTCGAGGCTCCGCGGCGGCGCGATCGATGAAGCGCATCGAACGCGGCGCCCAGCGTTCCCCGGGCTCGCGCCTCGCTCAGCCGCAAGACGACTCGCTCGAGGTGCGCCGGCAGCGACGGTCGGGAACTCAGGGACTGGGGAATGGAGGACTGGGGGCTGGGGGACTCAGCATCGAGCCACTCGGGATCGTCGGGCCTCGCGATCGGTGTCACGATGCCGACCGCCCGGCGCCATTCGTCGAAGACGTCGAGAACGTCCGCCTCGCAGAAGTCGATCTTCACCGGACGGCGCCGCGGCCCTTGCGATAGTAGCGCTCGAAGCAGCGATCGATGCCGGCGCACGCGACTTTGAGCGGCACTCCTCGCGTCGCCCAGCCGGCGACGAGATCGAACGACGGACCGGTGACACGAATGAGATGCCCGTCGTTCTTGCGGCAGAGGTAAGTTTCAATCTCCCGACAGAAATCGGCGATCGCGGATCGCCGATCGTCGGCCGCTACTGGTTCCTTTCCCACACGAGCCTCAGGCCGTGAAGCGTCAAATCGGCGTCGACGTGCTCGATGAGCGATGTTTCGGGCGCGATGACTTCCGCCAGGCCGCCGGTCGCGATGCACAGCGCTCCTCCGCCGAGCTCGTCGCTCATGCGGCGCACGAGCCCCTCGACCATGCCCACGTATCCCCAGAACAGGCCCGCCTCCATCGCGCCAACGGTGGTCCGTCCGATCACGCGAGGCGGCTTCCGCACGTCGATGCGCGGCAGCCGCGCCGCGCGCTGAAAGAGCGCGTCCGCCGAAATCTGCACGCCCGGGCAGATCGCACCGCCAGGTATTCCCCTTTCGCGGTAATCGCATCCAGCGTCGTCGCGGTCCCGAAATCGACGACCACCATCGGCCGCGAGGCGCTGCGCCCGAACCGCTCGTAGGCGGCGATGCCGTTCACGATGCGATCGGCGCCGACCTCCGCCGGATTCTCGTAGAGGATCGGCATGTTCGTATTGACGCCAGGTTCGACGATGAGCGCGGAGACGCCGAAATAGCGCTGCGCCATGTCGCGGATGGTGCCGGTCAGCGGCGGAACGACCGAGCCGATGATCACGCCGCGAATCTGCACCCGTTCGATCCGGCTGTGCGCGAAGAGTCCGTCGACGAGCAGGCCGAGCTCGTCGGACGTCCGCTCGCGCACCGTCTGGAGGCGCCAGCTCTGAACCAGCTCGGCGCCATCGAACACGCCGAGCACGATGTTGGTGTTCCCTACGTCAATGGCTAGGAGCACAAGAAACACCAAGGACGCAGAGGAAAACCAAGGACACAAGGTAAAACCACGACGAACCGTTAGAGCCACTGCAGTTCTCCTGAGACAACCCGCTCCACGCGATCGTCGACGCGTACGAGCGCGCCCTGATCGTCCACGCCTGCCGTCACGCCTGTCACGAGGTTGCCGTCGACTGTGCGCGCGACTCGCGCGCCGACGGCCGCCGGCGCGCGGCGGCGCCAGGCGTCGAGAATAGCATCGAACCGCCCGACCAGCAGATCGCCGTAGCGGCGCGACAAGGCGGCGAGCGTCTCGACGAACACCGGATAGCGATCGATGCTCCGGCCCAATTCCGACTCGATCGATGTGACGCGCTCGTGCAGGTCCGGCGGGTACGACGCCACCGACGTGTTGATGCCGAACCCGAGAACCACGCGCTCCCCCGACGCTTCGGCGAGAATCCCGGCGAGCTTCCGGCGCGACACGGCATGCATCGTTGGGCCACTTGAGGTCCACGCGCAGTCCGCTCGCGGCGTCGACACCTTCGGCGAGCGCGACACCAGCCGCGAGCGTCAGCAGCATCGTGGCGCGCATCCGGATCCGCGGCGCGGCCGGGCGCCAGGACCACCGATGCGTACAGCCCGCTGCCCGGCGGCGAAAACCACGCATGGCCCCGCCGTCCGCGCCCGGCCGTCTGACGGTCGGCCAGGACCACGGCGCCCTCGGGCAGCGGCGCCGCGACGTCGCTGGTCGAAGCGACTTCCGAAAGAAGTGGACGGTGCCGAACGGTCCGAGGCGCGCACCGATCGACCGATCAGGTCGGCAAGCTCCGCAGGCAGGTTTCTCCGAGCGCAGGCTGTCTGGGCCGCTCTCGTGGCGCAGCCGCTTTAGGGCTGCCTGGGTCAGACGGGTTCGATTTCAAAGCTGATGTCGATTGCCGGCGCGGAATGTGTCAACGCGCCGACGGACACGGAAATCCGCCCCGGTCGCCGCCAGTTCCGGCAGCCGCTCGAGCGTCACACCGCCGGAGATTTCGGTTTTCGCGCGTCCTGTCGCGCGGGCGACGGCGGTGCGGATGTCGGCGGTGGACATGTTGTCGAGCAGGATCATCTCGACGCCTTCCGCCAGCGCCAGATCGACATCGTGCAGCGTCGCTGCCTCGATTTCGATCGGCATGCCTGGCCGGTGTGCGCGGGCGCGGTCGATGGCCGCCTTCACGCCGCCGGCAAGCGCGATGTGATTGTCCTTGATCAGGATCGCGTCGAAGAGGCCGATGCGATGGTTCTCGCCGCCGCCGGCGCGCACCGCGTACTTCTCGAGCGCCCGGCAGTGTCGGGGTGGTCTTCCGCGTGTCGAGGATGAGCGATCCGGCCATTCGCCGCCTCGGCGAACCGGCGCGGCGAGCGTCCGCAATCCCGACATGCGCTGCAGGAAGTTGAGAGCGGTGACGCTCGCCGACGAGCAGCGTGCGCGCGGGCGCGACGACGTCGGCGACCTCGGTGCCTGGCCGGCACCATTCGCCGTCTGGCACCCGGACGGCAAACGACGAGGTCCGACGGGCCCTTTGTCGAGCTGCCTGAAGACTTCGAACGCCACGTCGAGCCCGGCGAGGACGCCCTCGCTCTTGACGAGGAACGTCCCGCGCGCCTGCACATCTGCCGGAACGATCGCTTCGGTGGTGACGTCGCCGTCGCGGACGTCTTCGTCGAGCGCGCGGCGCACGAGATCGCGATACAACCGCGGATCGAGCGGCTCCACCGTGGTTTCGTCTCAGCCCTGCGGCGCCGCCGCCTCGTAGCCGGCCACGACCACTTCGCGGTCGCCGACTGATAGTTCGAATGCTTTCACGCGGAGCGCAGCCTTCAGGTCCGCCTCGACTACCGGCATGAGGGCGCACCGCTTCGGCCTCCGCCCTCACGGTCACTCTCGCGATCGGCACCTTCAGCGGCTGCTTCGCTTCCGATCGCTGTCTTCCGAACCTCGAACAGCAGATCGGTGGCCCACTGATAGGCACGCTCGTCGGCCTGTCGGGTCGCGTCGCTGTTGTCAGCCAGCTGCGACAGCAGCTCTGCCGACGTGGGCCATGGCGCCTGATGAGATCGATCCGGCTGCCACCACGACCAGACTTCGTCGGTGACGAACACGCAGAAACGGCGCGAACAGTCGCAACATGCACCGACAGCGCGCCGTGAGAGCGCGTGTTCGCCGATCCGGCGCCTGCCGGTCCCTGCTCGCCGTAGCGCCGGCCTTTGACGAGCTCCAGATAGTCGTCGCAGAAGCGCCAGAAGAACGATTCCGTTCTGCTGCAGCACGCGAGCGTAGTCGTATCCTCGAACGCCGGTCTGTCGCCTCGTCGACCAGCGCCGCCAGGTTGCGGATCATCGCGCGATCGACCGGCACGTCGATCGCACGGCGAGCAGACCTCGGTCAGATCCGTGGACGCGATCTGACTGTCGAAGCGCGAATTTCGAGGCGTTCAGGATCTTGATCGCCAGGCGCCGGCCGACGCTGCATCTGGCTGGTGTCGAACGCCGTGTCGGTGCCGGGCCGTCGCGCTCGCCGCCCAGTAGCGCACGCCGTCCGACGCCGTGCTCCTCGAGCAGGCGCCAGCGGCGTCACGACGTTGCCCTTCGACTTCGACATCTTCTTGCGATCCGGATCGAGTGATCGAAGCCCGAGATCGCCGCGTTCGCCCACGGCAGCGAATCGTGCTCGAGGTGCGCGCGCAGCACCGACGAGAACAGCCAGGTGCGGATGATGTCGTGCGCCTGCGGACGCACGATCCATCGGGAACGTCCGCCGCGAACAGGTCCTCGTCGTCGGGCCAGCCGCCACGAGTCTGCGGCGACAGCGACGAGGTCGCCCAGGTGTCCATCACGTCGGGATCGCCGATGAAGCCGCCGGGCTCGCCTCGCTGATCGGCGCGGTAGCCTCGGGCACATCGGTCGACGGATCGATCGGCAGTCGATCCTCGGCGGCGCGATCGGATGCTCGCGTAGTCCAGCGTGCCGTCGGATCGAGATCGGATACCAGACCGGAAACGGCACGCCGAAGAAGCGCTGGCGGCTCACGCACCAGTCGCCGTTCAGGCCGTTGACCCAGTTCTCGTAGCGCGCCCGCATGTAGTCCGGATGCCACTGCAGCTCGCGGCCGCGCTGCGAGCAGCGCCTCGCGGAATTCGATCGTCTTGAAGAACCACTGGCGGCTCGTCACGATCTCGAGCGGGCGATCGCCCTTCTCGTAGAACTTCACGGCGTGGGTGATCGGGCCGCGGTTCGCCGACGAGATCGCCGCTACTCCTTCAACTGCTCGACGATCTTCGCCCGCGCCTTCGACGCCGAGAGACCGCGCCAGCTGTCGTAGAGACGCCTGCGCCCGCGTCGGCGTCCGTGGACTCCCAGCCGTCGACGCCCCAGGTCACCGGACGCAGCGTGCCGTCGGCCTGGATGATCGCGCGGACCGGCAGGCTGAGCTCGCGCCACCACGTCACGTCCGGTGATGTCGCCGAACGTGCAGATCATCGCGATGCCGCTGCCCTTTTCAGGATCGGCGAGCGTGTGCGCCTTCGACCGGCACGCGCACGCCGAACAGCGGCGTCATCGACCTCGGTGCCGAAGAGCGGCTTGTACCGCTCGTCGTCGGGATGCGCGACCAGCGCGACACACGCCGGAATCAGCTCGGGACGGGTGGTCTCAATCTCGACGCGACCCGATCGCGCGAACCGGATCCGGTGATAGGCGCCCGGCCACCTCGCGATCCTCGAGCTCGGCCTGCGCGACGGCGGTCCTGAAGTCGACGTCCCACAGCGTCGGCGCTTCCACCTGATAGGCGAGGCCGCGCTGCGAGCAGGTGCAGAAACGCCAGCTGCGAGACGCGCTGCGCGCGCGTGCCGATGGTCGCGTAGGTCATCGACCAGTCGACCGACAGGCCGAGATACTTCCAGAGCCGCTCGAAGGCCTTCTCGTCTTCGCAGCGTGAGGCGCGCGCACAGCTCGATGAAGTTCGGACGCGACACCGAGATCGGCGGCTTCGCCGGCTGCTCCGGCGGCGTGAACGACGGATCGTACGGCAGCGACGGATCGCAGCGGACGCCGTAGTAGTTCTGCACGCGGCGTTCGGTCGGCAGGCCGTTGTCGTCCCATCCCATCGGATAGAACACTGCCTTGCCGCGCATCCGCTGGAAGCGCGCGACGAGGTCGGTGTGCGTGAACGAGAAGACGTGACCGACGTGGAGCGATCCGCTCACCGTCGGCGGCGGCGTGTCGATCGAGAACACCTCTTCGCGAGGCCGCGATCGGTCGAACCGGTACGCCGGTCTCTTCCCATCGCGCGATCCACTTGGCTTCGAGCCCCTCCAGTGCAGGCTTCTCGGGCAGCGGCATCCGAACAGATCGTATACAGAAGTTGGTGAATTGGCGAATTCGCGAATCGGCGAATTCAAATCGCCCATTCACCAATTCATTCACCACAACTACTGGATCGCAGACTTACTGGATCGCAGACTTGATTCGGTCGATCTCTTCCCGGATCATCCGTTCGGCAATCGGCATTCACGACGTCGGCGACCGTTTCGCGAACGATGCGCTCCGAGAGCTGAGCGAGGATGCGCTTGGTCACCTGCTCGACGATATCGTCGGCGGGCCACGAGGGACGACCTCGCCTTTTCTGCGGCGAGCAGCACCGCAAACGCATCGGCGAGCGTGGGGATCTGATGAATCGGCACCAGCGGCTGGCGCCGCGGCGCCGCGGTGACGCATGCCGGGCTGGACGGCGGCCTGGACGACGCGCTGCGTCGGCGGCAGGCGCCGGCACTTCGGCGGCAGGTGACGGCGCTGCGGCAACGGGCGCAGGCGATGCCGCTGTCGCCGAGGATCGGCACGTGCGGCGTTTCCGCGGACCGGCGCCGGTGGCGCGTCCGTGCCCGATGGCCGGTGCGATCAGCCGGCGCGCTGACAGTTGTTTCGGGTTCGGGCTGCCGTCGCCGCGAACGCCGTCAGCGGCAGGTCCGGCTCGCTCGTCCATCGCCGGCGGCGCCGGCAGCTCCAGATCCGGTGATGGCGCGGGTGTCTCGGCCTCGCCGCACCGGAACCAATCGATCTCGTCAGTCACCGGCGCGGCGCTGCCGCCGGAGCGTGAGTCGGCGGGCCGGACGTGGCCGCGGGCGCCGCGGAGACATTCGTGAACGCGGCGTCGAGCCGATCGAAATACGAGTCGAGCGAAATGGCCGGTGTACGGCGCGGCGCGGCACGCTGGGCGCGGTCGCCGGAATGGGGGCCGGGGCCCACTGTTTCGTGCGGAGGCGCCGACGCGCCGGCGACGCCGGTGACGGCGGCGGCCGCCGCCGTGCGCGAGGGAGTTCCTTCACGCGGCCGATCACGAGTTGCGGCTCGAACGGTTTCGCCAGCACGCCATCGCAGCCCGCTTCCGCCGCGCGCCTGGTCGACCGGCTCGAACGCGCCCGGTCAGCAGCACCACCGGAATGTGCGCCAGCCTCGGCGACTGCTTGATGAGCCGCGCCGACTTCGTAGCCGTTGCGCCCGGGCATCCTGATGTCGGCGAGCACGATGTCCGGCGGCGCCGTCTCGATGCGCTGAATCGCCTGTTGCGCCGTCGCTGACCGCCGTCACCTGGATGTCCTCGTCGGCGAACGTCAGCTCGATGACGCGCTGAATCGTCACGCTGTCGTCGGCCAGGAGGAGGTTGTATGGCACCTTGGTCCTATCGGATGAATGAAGCCGTTCGCTGTAGCTGTTAACAGTCTCAACTCTCAAGTCTCAGCTCTCAGCGTCAGGGTGTTTCAGCTGAGACGTTGAGAGCTTGAGACTTGAGACTTGCTTTGCTATACGCCCTCGCGTGCGTGTTGATGAAGTCGACGATGTCCTGCATCGGCGTGCCCGGGCAGGAAGATCCCTTTCACGCCAATCTCCTTGAGCTTCGGGATGTCGACGTCCGGGATGATGCCGCCGATGACGCACGAGCACATCATCGAGCCCCTTGGCGTGGAGCAGCTCCATGAGGCGAGGCGCGATGTGATTGTGGGCGCCGGACAGAATCGACAACCCCACGACGTCACGTCTTCCTGCAGGGCGGCCCGGCAATCATCTCGGGCGTCCGCCGCAGGCCGGTGTAAATCACTTCCATCCCGGCATCGCGCAACGCCCGTGGCGATGACCTCGGCGCCGCGATCGTGCCCATCGAGTCCCGGCTTTGCGATGACGACCCGCAGCTTGCGCACTCAGTGGTGATCCTTATCGCGGGCTCGGGGCTGGGGCTAGCTGTCACCGTCGCAGTCCCTGAGTCCCCCAGTCCGCTAGTCCCTAGTACGCCTGAATGCCCTAGCCCTTCGGCCTGCCGTGACAGCTAGCCCCTGGCCCCGACGTCCGTGCCGCACTATATCCGCGGCACCTCTTCATTACTCGCCCCAGACGTCGCGGAGCGCGTCGCACATCTCTCCGACCGTCGCGTACACCCGCACCGCCTCGAGAATGCGCGGCATCAGGTTCTCGGTCGTTCGAGCCGCCGCGCTCGAGGCCGCCGAGACCCGCTTCACGGCGTCGTTGTCCCGCGCTGCGCTTCAGCTTCGCCAGCTTCTCCGAGCTGCGTGTCCGCGGCGGAGTCGTCGATGTACAGGATCTCGATCGGCGGCTCATCGCTCTGCACGAAGTCGTTGACCGCCGACGATCACCTTCTCGCGGCGCTCGACGGCCTGCTGGAAGCGGTAGGCGCTCTCGGCGATTTCCTGCTGCGGGAACCGCGCTCGATGGCCTCGACCATCCCGCCCATGCGGTCGATCTGCGTCGAAGTAGTCGTGGGCGCCGCTCTCCATGATCTTTCGTGAGCCGCTCGACGAAGTAGGACCCGCCGAGCGGATCGACGACGTTCGCGCACGCCGCTCTCGTGCGCGATGATCTGCTGCGTCCGCAGCGCCAGCGTCGCCGCCTCGGCGGTGGGCAGCGCGAGCGCCTCGTCGAGCGAGTTGGTGTGCAGCGAGTTGGTGCCGCCGAGCACGGCGGACAGCGCCTGGAGCGCCGTGCGCACGACGTTGTTGTAGGGCTGCTGCGCGGTGAGCGACACGCCGGCCGTCTGGCTGTGGAAGCCGCAGCTTCCACGAGCGCTCGTTCTTCGCGCCGAACCGATCGCGCATCACCGCGCGCCCAGATCTTCCGCGCCGCGCGGTACTTGGCGATCTCCTCGAAGAAGTCGCTGTGCGCGTTGAAGAAGAACGACATCTGCGGCACGAACGCGTCGACGTCGAGCCCGGCGTCGACGCCCCACTGCACGTACTCGATGCCGTCGCGCAGCGTGAACGCCAGCTCCTGCAGCGGCGGTCGAGCCGGCCTCGCGGATGTGATAGCCGCTCACCGAAATCGTGTTCCACTTCGGCGCTTCGCTCGGCGCAGAACGCGAAGATGTCGGTGATGAGCCGCATCGACGGGACGCGGCGGAAAGATGTACTCCTTCTGCGCGATGAACTCTTTGAGGATGTCGTTCTGGATCGTGCCGGAAAGCGTCTTCCAGTCGGCGCCCTGCTTCTCGGCGACGACGAGATACATCGCGAAGATCATCGCCGCCGGCGAGTTGATCGTCATCGACGTCGTGATGTCGCCGAGGCGCGATGCCGTCGAACAGCGTCTCCATGTCGGCGAGCGACGTCACGTTGACGCCGCACTTCCCGACTTCGCCGAGCGACAGCTCGTGATCCGGATCGCGGCCCATCAGCGTCGGCAGATCGAACGCGACGCTCAGGCCGGTGCCGCCGGCGCGCAAGCAGCGTCTTGTAGCGCTGGTTCGTCTCCTCCGGCGTGCCGAAGCCCGGCGAACTGGCGCATCGTCCAGAGCTTGCCGCGATAGCCGGTGGCGTGGATGCCGCGCGTGTAGGGGAAGACGCCCGGATCGTTCACGTCGCGCGCGTACTCGAACGTCCGCGACGTCAGCCGCGGTGTACAGCCGCTCGATCGGCCGGCCCGAGATCGTCGTGAAGCGACTCGTGGGCTCGCGGTCCGTCTCCGCAACGGCTTTCATACAAACGTCATTTATACCCAATGAGTTACGGACGCCTCGCTTGACTCCCTCAGGCGGGCACGGTACGCTGCGCCGTTTTTCGCCTTCGCGCCGAAGAGGGCGGCGACCTTCCCCTACGCGCGCCGCGCTTCGGCGGAGACAGGCCGGCGAGAGCAGCAGGACGGACATGGCGGCGACGAACGGATCGATCTTTCGGCGCGATGCTTCAGGAGTTCGACGGCGCGGCCCGCATCCTCAACCTCGAGCCCGGCATCTGGAAGATCCTCACACACCCCAAGCGGCAGATCATCGTGTCGTGTCCGGTCCAGATGGACAACGGCGAGATCGAAGTCTTCACCGGCTATCGCGTCCAGTACAACATCACGCTCGGCCCGGCGAAGGGCGGCATCCGCTACCACCCGGGCGTGACGCTCGACGAGGTGACGGCGCTGGCCGCGTGGATGACGTGGAAGTGCGCCGTCGCGCACATTCCGTTCGGCGGCGGCAAGGGCGGCGTGATCTGCGATCCGACGCAAGATGTCGCGGCGCGAGCTCGAAGCGCTGACGCGCCGCTACATCGCCGAAATCATCGACGCGATCGGCCCCGAAAAGGACGTGCCCGCGCCGGACGTGAACACCAACGAGCAGATCATGGCGTGGGTGATGGACACCTACTCGCATGCACGTCGGCCACACGACGACGTCCGTCGTCACCGGCAAGCCGCTCGAGCTGGGCGGATCGCTCGGGCGGCGCGAAGCCACCGGCCGCGGCGTCATGATCGTGGCGCGCGAATCGGCCAAGCACCTCGGCTTCGAGCATCAAGGGCGCGACGGTCGCGATCAGGGCTTTCGGCAACGTCGGATCGATCTCGGCGCCAGCTGCTCGCCGCAGACACGGCGCGAAGATCGTCGCCGTCACCGACTGGAAGGGCGGCGTCTACAACGCGACGGGCCTCGACATCGCCAAGCTGCTCGACCACGTCGCAGCAGCACAAGACCGTGGACGGCTTCGCCGGCGGCGAGCCGCTGCCAGCGACCAACTCTTCACGCTCGACGTCGACATCCTCATTCCCGCCGGCGCTCGAGAACCAGATCACGATGGAGAACGCGCCGGCGATCAAGGCCAAGGTCGTCGTCGAGGGCGCCAACGGCCCGACGACGCCGGACGCGCACCGCCATCTGCACGAACGCGGCGTCTTCGTGGTGCCGGACATCCTCGCCAACAGCTCCGGCGTGACCGACGTCGTATTTCGAGTGGGTGCAGGATCGCTACGGCTATTTCTGGACCGAGAAGGAAGTGAACGAGCGCCTCGAAGCGAAGATGTGCGAGGCGTTCAACGCCGTGCTGCAGACGTCGCTCGAAATACAAGGTCGACATGCGCACCGCCGCGACATCGTCGCGATCAGCCGCGTCGCCACCGTGACGCGGATGCGGCGGCGTACGCGTAAAAGATCGAGTCGGGGCTAGGAGCCGATGTAGCCGGCCTCGCCGAAGCGAGGCTGCGGGCGAGCAGGGCGCGGGTCTGGGGCCAACCGCTAGGGCGTCACGCGCGGAAACCGAGGCGGTCCTTGGCGTTCAGCCGAATCCGCTGACGCGCGGTCACTGCGATCGTGTAATCGCCCGCGGCGAAACCGGCGAGCGGCAGATCGATCGCGTTCTCGCCGCCCGGCGATCGACGCCCGCGATACCGTCAGCTCCCGCAGCGCGTGTCCCATCCGCCCGAGCAGCTTCGCTGACACCATCCGGGACGGCATCGGATGGGCCATACGCGCTGGAAACCGAATCAGGAGACGCCCTGTTCGGCTGAACTCGCGCGCCACCACCGGCACCTGCGGCCGCGACATCGAGCGTGCGAAATTCGCGGGCGTTTCGTGAGCGGAGCACCTCCGGCGTGCCGATCGCCACGCCGCCACGCAAATCGCGGATCGACAGCTCGCGCACATCGCGATCGATCTCCTGCGCGGCGACATCCTGAATCGTCATCCGCAAGCGCAGGCGGCCCGGCGCGACGTCGAACACGGCGCGCACCGGCGTCGTTCCCGGTCCGTCGAGCGCCGCCGGTCCGGTGGGCGCCACAGCGCCCCTCGAAGATGACCGAGCCGTCGGGGGCCAGCGCCGTGAGGACGAGCCGTCTTGCCGTGTGACGCACACGCTCGCCCGGCACGACGCGCCGCCGGCTCCCAGACGAACGTCAGCGCGCGTCTTGCCGTCGTCACCACGCGACATGCCGAACCACGGACGGATGAGCGTGCTGGCGTGGAGCGCTGGTTCGACGGGCGCGGGAGCCTTGGGCTCGTTCAGCCGGGCGAGTATCGCGCGCGCGCAAAGCGCCTCGTCCGGCGACGCGCCAAGCAGCCTTTCTGGCGCGCAGCGTGACGCCCTTGCGCGCGACCCGCACGTCCACGCCGCGAAACTTTCCATCGTCGGGGCTGCGACGTCCGATACGTGATCAGGTAGTAGTCGGTGGCGTCGGCGCACGGCGCGGCTTCAGGCCGGCCGCGAGGCTGGCGGCCGGTGCGACCGTCGGTCTCACCGAGCGAGCATCATGGAACGAATCACTTCGCGGATCAGCGCGCGGCGCGTCGGCGTTTCTCCAGGGTCGAGCGGATAGACCGCGACGTTCGCTCGGTTCGCCGAGCGGACGATCGTGTCGAGCGTCGGCAGGTCCTGCCCGCGGCGCCGTTCCGCCCGGCCGATCTCCTCTGTGACGACGACGAGCGTCTTCCGCCGATCGCCCATGCTCCCCAGCTGAAGCGTGAGCGCACTGATCGCCGACAGCGCGACCTGCATGCGCCGCCTCGATTCTCGGCGGCGTTCCCGCCATGAACTCGCGCTCGTAGGTGTTGCGCGGCTCGTAGCTGCCCTCTTCCGGCCCTCGAACGCCTCGATCGCGCGATGCGCTTCCACGCGATCCGTCGTCAGCGCGAATCGTCAGGATCGAGTCGAGCGGCTTCATCACCACGAGAGGAGATCGCGTCGGTGCGAGGTCCTGATCGACGAAGCCGCGCGACCGCTTCACGGACGCGTCGACGTCGCGCTGGCGTCTGACGTGGTACTCGTCGAGAAAGACGGCGACCAGGCGCGGCTCCCCGCGACCAACCGCACGCCGTCGACGGCTTGTGTCGCGCCTTCCTCGCGGAGCTGGAAATCCCCGGTTTTGAGATCGAGCACGGCCTTGGCCGTCGCGCGTTGACCGCGCTGACGTCGATCTGGACGAG
>ERZ1370068.8808-contig-7633_pt1 | contig 33771 bp, 31 predicted proteins | sample MGYA00561227_ERZ1370068 | MGnify/ENA primary metagenome ERZ1370068 (study PRJEB38410, sample SAMEA6850437) | metagenome | study: Metagenomic assessment of the ecological functions of the soil: analysis of the soil microbiota associated with the...
GGTAGCCCGCTAGTTTCAGTTACGTATTGCTCGTGGAGGAGCGCCTCGTTCAGCGACTTGTACGAGTCCTCGTAGCTGACGTACTTGCCGACGATGCCGATCGTGACCTCGTCCACGGGGTGCTGGATCTTGTGGACGAGATCCTCCCAGTCCTTGAGCGACTTGCGGCGGTAGGGGAGGTCGAGGAGCTTCATGATGATCTCGTCGATCCCTTCGGCGGAGAGCGCCAGGGGCACCTCGTAGATCGTCTCGACGTCGCGCGCCGAGATCACGGCGTCTTCCGAGATGTTGCAGAAGAGCGCGATCTTGCGCTTGACCTCTTGCGGGATCGCGCGGTCGCAGCGGCAGAGCAGGATGTCCGGCTGGATGCCGATCGCGCGCAGCTCGCGCACCGAGTGCTGCGTGGGCTTGGTCTTGAGCTCGCCCGACGTCCCGATCCACGGCACGAGCGTCAGGTGGACGAACGCGGCGTTGGTTCCGTCCGACGTCGAGCCGGATCTGGCGGATCGCCTCGAGGAACGGGAGCGACTCGATGTCGCCGACCGTGCCGCCGACCTCGACGATCTGGATGTCGACGTTTTCCGAGACCTTGAGGATGAACTCCTTGATCTCGTCGGTGATGTGCGGGATCACCTGCACGGTCGCGCCGAGGTAGTCGCCGCGCCGCTCCTTCTCGATCACGCTCTGGTAGATCTTCCCCGTCGTGAAGTTCGCGTGCTTGTCGGCGACCATCGTCGTGAAGCGCTCGTAGTGGCCGAGATCGAGGTCGGTCTCGGTGCCGTCGTCGGTGACGAAGACCTCGCCGTGCTGGAACGGGCTCATGGTGCCCGGGTCGACGTTGATGTAAGGGTCGAGCTTCTGCATCGTGACCTTGAACCCGCGCCCTTCGAGGATCCGGCCGATCGACGCGGCGGCCAGCCCTTTCCCAAGGACGACGACGACGCCGCCGGTGACGAAGATGTACTTGGTGGTCCGCTTGGGCTTCATCATCGGGTGATCTCCTGGCGTGTGGATAGTCGTGCGGCGGCGCGTGCGAGGTCGGCAGGGGTGTCGACGGCGATCGAGCGGAAATCCGACGCGAGGACGAGAATCCCGATCCCGGCCTGGAGCGCCCGGAGCTGCTCGAGCCCCTCGTCGAGTCTCGAGCGGAGACGGGGGCATCGTCCGTGAGCGACAAGAGCGTCTCGCGGCCGGTACGCGTAGATCCCCTGGTGCTTGCAGGTAGCCGCGCCAGGCCGCCCGGCCGGGTCGAGGTGCTCCCGGAAATCGGCCCGGAGCGTCGTCGCGTGCCCGCGGTGGTAGGGGATCGGGGCGCGCGAGAAGTAGAGCGCCCTTCCGTCGCTCGCCGCGACGACCTTGACCGACGCCGGGATCGAACGAGCTCTTCCGACGTCGTCGAGCGGCTCGGCGAGGGTCGCCATCTGGAGGTCCGGCCGTCGCGTCGAACGCGGCGACGAGGCGGTCGAGCGCGGTCGGCGTGACGAACGGCTCGTCCCCCTGGATGTTGACGACGACGTCGAAGCGCTTCGCCCGCGCGCCGCACGACCTCCGCCGCGCGGTCGGTGCCCGACGCGTGATCGGCCGACGTCAGCATCGCCTCGGCGCCGCAGCGCGCGGCAGGCGTCGACGATGCGCATCGTCCTCGGTGGCGACGATGACGCGCGTCAAGCGCGACGCCGCGGCCGCCGCTCGACCACACCGCGCTCAGGAGGGAACCGTTTCCGAGGAGCGAGGGGTTTGCCGGGGAACCGGGTCGAGGCGTAGCGGGCTGGGATGACGCCCAGGGCACGCAGCATCGGGACTCCGCGTGTCGCCCGTTCGAGGATGCCAACCGCAGCGACGGCGCATCTTAGCAGCAGCGCGACCGTCCGTTACAAGGGATCTTGCGAGGTCGTCTCTCGCGCTTGTAGCGTTGGCCCTTCACGAGGTGCCCCATGGCGGATTCGTCTCTTACGCGACGCCTGTCTCGATCGCTTCCTCCATTACGTCACCTTCGACACGCAGTCGGACGAGAACTCCGACGACGTATCCTTCGACGGCGAAGCAGCTCGTGCTGCTGAAGCACCTCTCTGTAGCGAGTTGAAAGAGATCGGACTTGAAGGACGCCGCGATGGACGAGCACGGCTACGTGTTCGCGACGATTCCCGCGACGACGCAAGAAGGCGAAGCGTCCCCGTCGTCGGCTTCATCGCGCACGTGGACACCAGCCCCGAGATGCCGGGCGTCGACGTGAAGCCGATCGTTCACAAGAACTATCAAGGGCAGGACCTCGTGCTCCCGGACGATCCGAAGCCGGTGCTGAAGTTCAAGGACAATCCGCTGCTCGCCGACCAGATCGGCTGCGACATCGTGACCGCCTCGGGAGCGACGCTCCTGGGCGCCGACAACAAGGCCGGCGTCGCCGAGATCGTCGCGGCGCGCCGAGTACCTGATGAAGCACCCGGAGATTCCGCACGGCGCGCATCAGGGTCGGCTTCACGCCCGACGAAGAGGTCGGCAACGGCACCGAAGTTCTTCGACGTCGAGAAGTTCGGCGCCGCCTGCGCCTACACGATGGACGGCGAGACCAAGGGCGAGATCGAGATGGAAACCTGGTCCGCCGACGCGATCACGATCAGCTTCCAGGGTAACAACACGCATCCCGGCTACGCCAAGGGAAGATGATCAACGCGATCAAGGTCGCGGCGGATTTCATCAACCGCCTCCCCAAGGACCGGCTCTCGCCGGAGACGACGGAAGGGTACGACGGATTCGTCCACCCCTACGTCGTCAACGCGTCGGTCGAGAAGACCTCGGTGAAGCTCCTCCTCCGCGATTTCAAGACGGCGAGGCTGCGGGAGCAGGAGGCGTTCCTCACGAAGCTCGCCGAAGAGACCGGTCGCCGACTGGCCGGGCGCCACCGTCGAGTTCAAGGTCGAAGAGTCGTACCGCAACATGAAGGAAGTCCTCGACGACCACCCGCAGGTCGTCGAAAACGCGCAGGGAGGCGATCCGCCGCACGGGTCTCACGCTGCGCGAGCATCCGATCCGCGGCGGCACCGACGGATCGCGCCTCTGCTTCATGGGGCTTCCGACGCCGAACATCTTCGCGGGCGAGCACAACTTCCACTCGCGGCTCGAGTGGGTGTCGGCCCAGGACATGGAGCTCGCCGCGAAGGTGATCGTCGAGCTCGCGAAGGTCTGGGAGGAGCGGGCCTAGCTCTTCCCGCGGTGGACCTTGGCGATCTCGTCGTCGCGGCGCGACTCCGCGCGGCCACGGTCGATCGCGTAGTTCTCCTCGATCTTCGCGAGCGCTGCCGGGTCGCTGGTTCCGGCGACGTTCTTGCGGTGCAGGATCTCGAGCTCCGGCGAGCTTGGCCTGCGCCTCGCTCCGCAGCTCGGCGATCCGGTTCTTCTGCGCCTTGGTCAGCGGCGCCGTCTCTCGACGCCTTCCGCGACGTCCTTCGCCTTCAGGCGTTCCATGGCGAGCTCGAACGAGGACTTGAGCGGTTTGTCGGCCCTCGCTGACATCTTAGAAAGCTGCCGACGGAGCGAACTCAACGACGAGCGTCGGGTCCTTGCCGTAGCGCTCGCCGGCGTACCCGCCCCACGAGCCGTTTACGTCAAAGCCTCGACCGGATCCGGCTCGAAGCTCAGTCGGGATACCAGCACCGCATGGCGATCGGCAGCACGGTCTCGTTCGCAGGACCTCACCGGCGTACTCTCGAAAAATCAAGTCCGGTAGAGAACGAGCGGCTCGGCTTCGACCCGTGTGCGACGCGACGACTCGGTCACTCGCCCGCCTTCGAAGGGACCTCCAGTCAAGCTCTCGACGCCCGATGAGGCTCGCCACTCGGCGATCATCGATTCACGGTCCCCTTTGGGGCTGAACGCATTCAGGACGCACCGGCCGTCGATCGCGAGGTGCTCGCCGAACCGTTTCAACAGACCGCCGACCTCCGTCGTCCGTCGCCAGATTCTGCACCGGACGCGAAAGGGCGCGATGATGAAGTCGAGACCGAGAACCGAGACGCAATCTCGTGATGTCGTCAACCGAAGGACCGCTCGTTCCCGGTGGAGCTCCCGCTCGCCGGCAGCTTCTGCTTCGGCCGATCTCGATCATCGCCTGAGCGATCGACCCCATGCAGGAACACAGCACGCTTCGCCAGGGGATCCGAAACGTCCGTGCCGCATCCAGCTCCGAGCACCGTGCCGCGTGCCCCTGCGGCAGACGATCGAGATAGAACGGGATGTCGGCGGGCGAACCGAGGGTTGAGTCGTAGTACCGAGCCGCACCCGCTCGCGTGTCACTCGTGCCGGGAGTCGGAAGATTGACGCACCTCCGATCGAAATTGCACCTGACGAGCTGGACCACCTCGCCCGTGCGCTCGATCTCGGGGATGGGTGCCCACGCCGCGGGCGAAATGCGCTTTGCCGCTGCAAAAAGCCCCAGCTCCGGCAGAGAATAGTTCTTTGGTGACGACGGTTTCCCGTGCCGGAAGCGCAGAGCCAGCTCCATGGGGAACATTCAGCGATCGAGCTCCGGAGTCGATGCCCCGGACACGCGTAGGTCGTGGAAAGGATCTACGGTCATCGTCCTCCGCGTTCCCCGGCGAGAACTCCTCGAGTACGAGATACGCCCGCGCGGCGACCGCCGGGGCGATGATGCCCGGCCCCAGCGCCGTCGCTGACCCGCTTGTGAAGGGGCCGATCGATGACCTTGACCGACGGCTGCGGTCTCACCGGTTTCGCGTTGTCGCCTATACGGAGCGTCTCGTAGATGCTTACGTACTCCTCGCCGAAGTACCGAGAGGCACGCCCGTCTTTTGGCCGGGCGCGTACCAGTCGCGTCGGTGGCCTCGTGGTTGAAGGCCGTCCTCGAGGCCACGAGTCCCGGACGACGATGCATTTCACCCTGCGATCAGCGGTCGATCTCGTTCACGACGTCGACCACATCGAGCACTGCGTGGCGCTGCGGTATTCCCAGTGCTTGCCGAGCGTCAGAGCGGGAGAAGTAGGGATTCAGGGTGCGATGGGTGCTTGGGGTTGTCGAGTTCCGGCCCGGCCTGAAATCCGGAATCGTGGCGGGCCTCTCCGAGCACCTCGCAGGCGGCGAGCCGCGCTGTCGTGCCCGGTCGTCGCAGAGCGCGGCGGCTTCCTCCTCCGCGTCCGAGGGGTCGTCGGGCGGCAGCGGGCCCGCGAAGCGGAAGTTGGTGATGTTGATGCGGACGGCGCGTCCGGCCAACGCTGCTCCGTCGTCGACGACAGCTCACGCCCGGCAGCCCTCGCGCGCAGCGTTGGCCGTTTGCGTGCAGAAGCCTGAGCCTGGGCGTTGTTCCGGGCCGCGAAGCACGGCGCACGCTGAACGCAACCACCGGGCGGCGATAACCGATCGTCCGTTCATCGGGGTCCTCCTCTGTATCTGTTGGAGGGCTTTGCCGGGCGACGATCCTTCGCACACGGACAAGGTCGTCTGTCACCCCTAGGCGTTCCGTTGTGCTGCGCCGTCCCGAAACCCCCGGTGCCGCACAAGGTCGCCGCGCCCGGATTACGGCGCAAGAACCCCGTGCGCGGCGCCGGTACGGTGGACGATCGATCAAAACGGCGGTCGGCTGATGGGTGAAGCAGACTTCGTCGCCGCACGCCGGTGAGCCGACGGGGAGCGCGCTCAAAGACGCCGCGCGACGTCGCACGTGGGCGAGTTGGGCTGCGCATCCCGGTTCGAACGTCGTCGGGCTCGTGAATCGGGCGTTCTGGGCGCCGCGCCGGAGGCGCGGATCGAGAGTCCAGCGCCGCAGATTCCGGCTCCGCACACGTCGCCCACTGGTGCGGCCGTTCCCGTCATCGCAGGCGGAGGTATGGTGTTGGTGTGAGACGCATCCACGGACGCGGGGTTGCCTGGCCGTCGGCGGTTGCAGTCGTTCACCGTGTCGTCGCACCCTAAGGCCGACCCACGCCGAGGCACGTGCCGCCCAGTGTGCAGCTTCTGGCTCGGTGGTGCACGCGCTCCGTCGTTGCAGCTCGTCCAGTCTGACTGCCCCGCGCACGTGTCGGGGCGCCAGACGTTCGGGCAGACCGGATGTTCGTGTCCGCGGCAATGTCGTCGAGGTAGAAGCCGGCGAGCTCCGCGCCCTCGGTCGGAGGAGAACTGCCAGCGGAACCGGATCGTGTCGCCGGGATTCAGCCCGGTGATCGGATGGCATCCGGTGCGCATAAGGGCGTGACCGTGCCGCTCGTCAGCGAAGTCGCCGCAGGAGCTGCCGCCGCTAGCGGACCGCTGAAGGCATTCTTGGTCGACCGGGAAGCCGCACGCGTTGGAGCGCTGCCTCCGTGCAGCTCAGCGGCTCCCAGCCCGTCGTGTCGTCCGACGGGTCGCAGCCCAAAACCGCGGCTGTTGCTCGGAGCCGGACGTCCGTCGATCCAGGGGCCGCCGTTGACCGGAGTAGTCGACGGTCAGGCCGTATCCCAGTGATATTCGAGCTGATGCCGCTCCCAGTACTGCAGGTTGACGCTCGAAGCGCCCACCGTCAGATCGGCGGCGTTTGCAAGCTGCGGCGCAGCGTGAATGGCAGGTAGGTGTTGCCGGCCCAGGGCCTGCGTTCCGGTAGGCGTAGGCGCCGCCGGCGTGTGGTTCGCGCCCAAGTCGCTGGCCGTCTCTGACGAAGCGAAAGGCTATCCCCGTTGTTGGTCTGCACGGTGACGTCGAACGCGCAGCTGCGCCGAGCTATCGCCGCCGCCGTCCGTCCAGGTGCCGGGGCGCCGCCTGAACGCCCGGCGCGCGTACGGTGTCGCGAGACCGGGAAGAACGCCGTTCGAGTTCCTCGTTTCCGCCCCCGCACGCGCCGCCGTTTCCGGTGGTGCCATCCTCCGCGTGGACCACGTAGTAATACGTGGTGCCGCTCGAGAGATTGTCGGTGTCGAGATAGGAGGTCCCTACGACGCAGGTGGCGATCCGGTTCGCGGCCGACGGCACGAAGTCGGGAACCGTCCCGCGGTAGATGTTGTAGCGGACGCTCGGTGCGAGCGGGCAGCTCGACGATGCGGGCGCCCAGCTCGATCGTGACCCCGCAGTTGCTGACCTTCGGCGCTCGCCGATCGCGATGAGAGGCCTGGCGAAGCTCGGCTTGAGCGTGCAGGTTCCGGTGGCCGTCGCGCTGACGGCAGGGGCTCGCGAGGATCGCCTGGCACTTTCCCGGCGGCGTCCGGCGGCGGAGCGCACACGGTAGGAATAGGCGAGACCGCCCAGCACGGTGGTGTCGGCGTAGCTGGTCGTGGTGCCCGGCGCCGCGGCGAGCGGCCGGTAGAGTCCCGTCGCCGTTGCAGGCGCCATCGGCACGCTCGAGCATCGTACGCGCCCGGCGTCGGGGTGATGCCCGTCCAGCTCACCGTGATCTGGTTGTTGGCGGGCGTCGCCGCGCCGAGGCGCCGGCTGCAACGCCGGACGCGTGACGCAGGTCGTGCACGGGGCACTGGCCGGGGCCGCTCCCGGCGGGAAGGCCGCCGATGCGATCCGCGTCGACCACGCGTTCGTCGCGGCGTAGTACTGGCTGACGAACCAGAACGTGCAGTCGTCGGCCGGGATCGACTGCTCATGCTGAAGTAATCGCCCCAACGCGAGTTGCGCGGTGTTGTTGGCGGTCCCGGTGACGATCGTGGCCTCGGGGACCGTCATCGTACCCGGCAGGATCCGCCCTTGGCTCGGCCGGTGTAGCGCGAGCTGTGGTTCTCACTCCCATCGGTCTTCCCGGTCGTGCTGTAGCCGACGAGGATGTTCTCGGCCGTGTCCATGGCCAACGACGGCATCCAGCGGTTGCGGCCGTTCGGGACGTCCGCGATCGTTCCCTGTTGATAGATGCAGGGATAGGTCGGGCACGTCGCGTCGGGCGTTCCGGAGAGGCGGAAGTCGTACCAGCGGACACCCGAGACGAGGCTCGCTGACGCGACGGATCGACCGAGTGGCTGACGACGAGCGACTCGTGGTCGATGAAGTTGCGGTACGCCGCGCGGAACATCAGCCGGTCGCTGAGCGAGTCCAGCGGAGCCGGTGCCGGGCTGCGGAATGCAGGTGCCGCCTCCGCAGGCGGCGTTCGCAGGCGGCGATCGGCACGATCGCCTGCAACGTCTTGGTCGTGGCGCCCGGCGCGGCGAAGTTCACCTTCATCCGGTAGATGTACATGCCGTCGACGTGGAGCGAAACGAAGACGCCCGGCGCGTTGGTGGGCGGCAGGCGCGAACCCGTCGAGGTCCGCGGGCATGTGGCCGCCCTCGTTCGGGTCCTGGATCACGACCCAGGTGGCGGTCGGATTGCCGGCCGAGCATCTTGGTCCGGTCCATCGCGGCGAACAGCGCCACGAAGGTCCCGCCGAAGCCGTGCGCCATCATCAAGTAGGAGCCGTTCGGCCAGGCGCTGATGTGCGGGTAGTCGCCGAACCTTCCGGCAGGCACCGCGAAGCGCGCAGCGGGCGTAGGTTCCGGTCGCATCCGTCGATCGTGGACACCGCCACGCACTGGTAGTACACGCCGGCCGCGGCGCTCGAGGTGAACTGCGAGATCAGCCAACGCTTCGCCGTCTTGTCGAAGAGCACGATCGGGTCGCCGCTGTTCTGCGACCTCGCAGGCGCCGCCGAACCCGGACCAGAGCGTGTTGATGTTCACGGGACCGAGAACGGACGTCGCCACGTGCGTGGACCGGTTCAACGACCAGACCTGATAGCGCGTGTTGACCGTCTCGACGAACTGGTTGCTCCCCACCGAGCCGTTGCAATCGGACGGCGATCCGCCGAACGATCCCTACGCCCAGGAAATTGAAGCCCGTAGTGGGGGCGGCGACGAGGCACGCCGCTCAGCGTCGAAGCATCGCCGGGCTCGACGACGGGCTGGACGACGGGATCGGGAAGGTCGGACCGGATGATGCGTGCGGCGGGGAGCTGCGGGTTGGACGGCGGCTCGTTCGCTTCTGCCTGCTCCTCCCGGTCTGCCACGGCGGCCGCTGCCAGCTCGCGAAGCGGCGCGCGGAGCTGTCGAAGTGCGACGCCGAGATCGAATAGACGGTCTGGCCGAGCTCGTTGGTGTACTCCGTGATCGTGTCGAGCTTCGGGCCGCCGTAGTAGGCATCGAGGTTGGGGTCCTGCGCCGGTGCATTGCCCGGTTGGGCGCGCCGGGACCGGCGCCGCGACGGTTTTCTTTCGGGCCTTGGTCTTAGTTTTCTCAGCGGCCTGCGATGCCGCCGGGCAAAGGAGAGAGACCGCGACGAGCGCGCAGGAGAAGGCTCGATTCACACGCATGCACACTGCCCCCGGATCGGCGACCCTGTTTACTACGGTGAATAGTAGCGGGAGGCAAGGACCTCTCCGGTGCCTTAGGGGCACGGATTCGCGTTGGCCCTCGGCGTTCCCTGCCCGTTCGTGCCCAATCCGCTCTCGATGCCCCCGCAACGCCCGTGACGAGGTTGGACGAAACTCCGCCGGAAGCCGGCAGGATGTCGTCGAGACGTAGGATCGGTCAACCCGCAGTCGCGAGCCGCCAGCGCGTTGGCGCCCGGAGCTTGGGTGTACTCCCCGGTGGATTGGAGGAACGCGAGCGACCCGCGATAGCTGTTCCACGTGTCGTAGCCCGATTCAGGTTGCCATTCCCGTAGACGTCGGACGTGAAGAAAACGTAGATCAATCCGTCGTCGAGGTCGCACGCGTCCCCGACGCCGTCGTGGTCGAAGTCGGACTGCGCGGCATTGAAATCGAGGGGACGGTTGTCGCAAACGTTTCAGGCGATCGGCGTCCGTGTCGTCCTGGAACGGATTCGACGTCAGCGGGCAGGTGTCGCAGGCGTCGCCGCGCTGGTCCGCATCCGTGTCCACCTGATCGACGTTCGCGGCGAGCACGCAGTTGTCGCAGGCGTTGTGGATGCCGTCGCCGTCTGCGTCCAGCGCCCTGCGCATCCTCGTCGATCTGCACGTTGCAGTTGTTGTCGAGGGTGTCGCTGGATCTCCGGTGCACCGGGATAGATCGAGGCGTTCCGCGTCGTCGCAGTCGTTCATGGCAGATCCGGAAGGCGTCGCCGTCGGCGTTCGCCTCCGTGGCCGGAGACCGTGGGCCACGTGGGTCGCTGCAGTTGTTGTTGATGCCGTCGCAGAGCTGGGGCGCACCGGGATAGACCGAGGCCTTCGTGTCGCCGTCAGTCGCCCTGGCGAGATGCGGAAGGCGTCGCCGTCGGCGTTGGCTTCGCCCGGGGGACGGTCGGCCACGTCGGATCGAGGCAGTTGTTGTTCCGGCCGTCGCAGAGCTGGGGCGCGCCGGGATAGGTCGTGGCGTCGAGGTCGTTGCAGTCCCCGCCGGTCCCCGTGACCCTTCGCGTCGCGGTCGTCGAGGAAGCACGTTTCATGGATGCTGCCGCTGATGCTCACCCAACCCAGACAGCCGTTCGGCGCCTGAACTGATGTCGACGACGGAGCCGGAATCCGGCAGTGAACAGCTGAACGTCCGAGGCGCCCCTGTCACCGCAGCGCTTCGCATCCAGCCGGAGATGTAGTCGCGAAGAAGAGCCGAGCCCTGGTATGTCGGACCGAAGGTTGCCTCCGCGATACATCAGGCCGCCGATGATCGTGGCTCCACTGAAGGGCTGCGGTCCGACGCTGTGCCCGTAATAGAAATTCGGAAGACCGGGTTCGCGGGCGGCGGGCTGCAGGGCTGAAGCAGGGCGTTCAGCTCAAAACAGGGATAGCCGTAGTCGTTGCCGGGCTTGCCCTTGTCGATCTCCTCGTACGTGTTCTCGCCGACGTCCGCGATCCACGGGTGCCGTCCAGCGGATCGATCGAGAAACGGAATGGATTGCGCGAGCCGCCAGGCCCAGATCTCGGGGCGCCTCCGGGCTGTCGATGGAACGGGTTGTCGGCCGGCGCCGTGCCGTCACGGTTGATGCGCAGGAGCTTCCCACGGAGGTCGCCCAGGTCACGGACCACGGGTTCGCGGTAGCGTCCGTGTCGTTGTCTCCGACGGCGATGAACAGTGTCTTGTCGGCGCGAAGCGGAGCGTGCCTCCGTTGTGATTTGTCGCCCCGAGGCTCAGCTGCTCGAGGAGCAGCTCCTCCGGCCAGCGTGCCGCCGCTTTCCGGGAAGCGGACCGCGGTTGCGCGAGCCGGTCTGTCCGGCGATCGCGCAGGTGCTGGTGAGTCGCCGCGTGTAATAGAGGTACACGTACCGGCTGGAAGGGCCGGCAGGTAGTCGGGATCGAAGGCGATTCCAAGGAGCCCCGCTCGCCCGCGCTGTCGACGCGGGGAGCGTCGCCGCCACGGTGACGGCGCCGCCGGCTAGCGGCACGGCGCAGCACGCGCGGTGCTGCTTCCTTTCGAGCACGAAAGATTCCCCGAGCCGGGCTCGTAGGCCATTCCCGTGGTGTCGGCTGCCGACATGACGACGGTGTCTCCGGAACCCCGCGGGCGGCGTGGCTGGCGGCGACCGGGAGCGCGGCGAGCAGAGCAAAGCCCCAAGCACGTCCAACGCGGCTTCATCCAGAGAGCCCTCCCGGCCGAAGTCGTGGTTATACGCGAGGAACGGCGTGCGGGTGTGAGACATTCGCGCCGCTGGGCGAGTCGGAGACACCCCACCACGCGCGGCGTCGCCGGCGTTCCGGGATCCAGATTCCCGCAGTCCGCGGCGAGCCGGTCGAGGCAGGTCGTTGCCGAACGCGCGCAGCGTGGCGGCAGGCTCGGCGCGGCCAGCTCGGAGTCGGCGTCGAGCGCCTCGACGAGGCGTGCTCATCGCGCGCGCGGGAGCGCCGGGGTCCGCCGTGCGTCGCGAGGCGGTGGTCCGCAGGAAGTCGGCGACGACCTCGGTGGGCAACCGGTCGATGCGCAGCTTCGCCTCGCGTCGCGTGCCAGCGCGAGCGCGGTGAGCGAGCAGCGTCGAGAAACGCGGCGTGTCCTCGAACGGTCGGCGTTCGTCGTCGAGATGGTCGGCGGCGGTCGACCCGCGGCGCGTGAGAAGGGTTTCGCGCCGAGCGCTTCGCACAGGCTCGAGCGTCACGCTGGTCTCTTCGATCTCGGCGCAGCGTCGCGGAAGTCGCGCGCGGCCGCCGCTTCCTCGTCCTCGGCAAACGCGACGTAGAGGCGGGCGGGGAGGAGCAGCGGCCATGACGGGCGCGCGCAGCGGCGCGTCGATGAGGTCTTCGATGCCTTGCGTGGCCGCCGCCCCACCCGGTTTTGCATCAGACGCGGCGCGCGGCTTTGGAGCGCCGCGGCCAGGGCGTATCCCTCGCGGAAGAGCTCGATGACGGAAACCTCGGCCAGAACGCGGAGCCGCGGCTGCGCCGTCTCTGGCGCCCGTCGCTTGAGCGGCGCAGACCGACGTAGGCGCCCGCGCGTTCGATGACGCGCGAGTGCGTTTCGACCGAGCCGGCGTCGGCGCCGTCGGCGACGAGCACGCGGTTCGCCGAGCGCCATGAGGCCGAACAGCGCGCGCTCGCGCTCTTCGGGCGTCATGCGCATCGACGCGCGTGAACGATCGAGGCTCTGCGAGCCCAAGACGCGAAGCGACGCGCGCGGCGCGGCGAGCGCTCGCCGTCCATCGCCGGCGCGGGTGCGGCGGATCGCGGAGTGCAGGCGGTGCCGTTCCGGCGGAGCGTAGATCGACAGCGCCTCGTCCCACGTCGGGTAGCCGTGCTCTTCGAGACGGCTCGCGCGCCAGTGCAGCGCGGTCTCCTCGACCTCGGAGGGAAGCTCGAACAGCGCGGAGCGGACGATCCCCAGGTAGCGGTCGCGGTCGTCGAGGTAGATCGCTTCGGCCAAGCGGCGCACGGCGATCGCGTGCTCGGTGCGTTCGGGGAGAGAGAGGTTCGCGCCGTCGGGCGCGATGAAGCCGCGCTCGTCGCCCGTGTCGTGACGCCGTGCCCCTGGTCGGCTCCTCGTGGTCGATGTCGAGCGGTCTGACCCTGGCCCAGAGGCGGAACAGCAGGATCAGCGTCTCGTCGTCGATCGTCCGCGCGAAGCGCAGGATCGTCGCCTCGCCGGCTTCGACGAGCAGCGCCACCCAGGCGCCGCAGCGGAGCGGGTCGAAGCGATCACGCCGCCAGCTCTCGAGGTCGAGCAGGTGCGCGATCTGCGAGAGGCCGAGGCGAGCGCCAGAGGGCAGGGCGCCCTGCGGGCCGACCTCCGCGCACCGTCAGGTAGAAGTCGCCGTCGGGGAACGCGCGGACGAGGCCATGGGCTTCGGGGCCTCGAGCGAGGAAGGCTCGCACGCTGCTCGGCGGGAGGCGCAAGCACGAGCTCCGCCTGTTGGCGGAGCTCAAGCGCGATGCTTCGATGTCCGGATGGTCATCGCCCGGGATCGTAGCAGGCCGGGCGCTACTCGACCCCGTAGAGGATCTCGAGTCGCTTCACGCGACTCCGCGGCGAGCGTGACGAGGACGGCGGCGAGCAGCAACGATTCCCGGGATCGCGACCCACGGGGACGCGGGTCGCGCCAGGATCGCGATGCCCGAGTCCGGCGGGATCGAGACCGGACAGAGCGATTCCAGGTAGTGGATCACGCTGATCTTCTTGAGCACCGGGGGAGGAGCGCGTTGATCGACTCCCAGCCGAGGATCGCGACCGCCGGCACGATCGGATTCTTGAAGAAGACGCCCGCGGCCAGGAAGACCGCGCCGTAGCCGACGCACGGCGAGGCTCGTGACCAGCAGGTAGCCGCCGAGCTCGAACGAGCCCGTGCGCCGAGAGCCAGCTGCTCGGCGAGCGCCGACGGCCCGATGCGTCAGGTACAGGATGCGTCCAGGTCGCGAGCGTCACGCCGTTGAACAGGACGAGCGCCGCCAGCAGCCCGGAAAGGTACTTCGCGACGCGTGAGCGTCTGCCGCCTCATGGGAACGAGGAAGTAGTAGTGCAGCGACCGGTCGAGGATGTCGCCGCGGAACAGCGGGTACGAAGACGGCCACGCAGCCGAAGTAGACGACGAAGCGCAGGATCAACGTGCGGAACAGCGCCGGCATAGACGACCCGATCGTGCGCGATCGATGCCGTTCTGCTGCAGTGGAACACCTGCAGCGCGACGAAGCGCGCCGTGAACAGGAAGAGCGGGATCAGGGCGAGGAGATAGACGGGGATCGCGCGCTTCCCGAGGAAACGCTTGCGAAGCTCGAGCGCCTGGACGGCGAGGACCTGCCGCACGTCGTCGCGCAGGTCTGCGCTCATGAGCGTCGGCCCTTCCTTCTCGATCAGGTACCGGTAGACCGCCTGCACGTCCTCGTCGGCGGGGGCGACGCGCCTCGAGATCGAGCGCGTGCTCCAGCACGAGGCGGTTCAGAGGAGGTAGAACTTGTCGGCGTCCGCGTGTGGACGAGCAGGCCGCCCTTGTCCTCGTGGATCTTGATCTCGACCGCGCTGTCGAGCTCGAAGATGCGCGAGGCGACGAACGACGGCCGATCGCAGCGGACGAGGACCTGCATCGGATGCTCGTCGATCTCGTCGCGCACGCCGGCGATCGCGCCCTCGGCCACGACGTAGCCCGTGGTGGACGAGGATCACGCGGTCGGAGATCGAGGTCGACCTCGTGGAGGATGTGGCTCGAGAGCACGACGTAGCGCCCTTCGTCCGCGCAGCTGCCGGAACAGCGCGATCGTCTCCGCCCGCGCCATCGGATCGGGGCCGTTCAACGGCTCGTCGAGCACGACGACCTGCGGGATCGTGGGCGATGCGCCTGCGCCAGGCGGATGCGCTGCCGCATCCCCTTGCTGTACGCCGGCGACGCGCCGCCCGGCGGCCTCGGTCAGCCCGACCCGCGCGATCGCGCTGCAGGGCGCGCTCCCGGCACTTCGGCCTCGGCGAGGCCGTGAAGCCTCAGGGTCGCGTGCACGAACTCGTACCCGGTGAGCCCGGGCGGGAACGCGTCGTACTGCGTGCAGTAGCCGACCTTGCGGCAGAGCGCCTCGGGGTGGTCGACGGGCGTGCCCGTGACCGTGATCCGTCCGCGCGATCGGGCGCAGCGAGCCCGGTCATCAGGTTCATCAGCGTGGTCTTGCCCGAGCCGTTCGGCCCGACGAGGCTGGTGATCCCCGGCGCGATCGTCAGCGTCACGCGGTTGACGCCCAGCACCTCGCCGTAGAACTTCGAGACGTTCGTCGAAGACGATCACTTCACCACCTCGAACGCCCGGAGCTTCCGCGCGAGGACGCGCGATCGACGACGCCGCAGATGCGAGCGAGCGCGGCCCAGGCGACCGGCGTGGGACAGCTGCGCGCTTCAGCGGCACCTGATACAGACCCTCCCAAACGGTGTGCATCAGCTCCGGGAGGGCGAAGACGAACCCAGCCGCGTGTCGGAACATCTGATTGATCGCCTGGCCGGCGATGCTGCCGAAGATGATCACGCCCGAGAAGAAACGTCTGCGCGACGACCTTGCGTCGCGCGCGACCGCGGAGGTCGCCAGCGCCAGGAGCGAGATCGTCACGATCCAGATTCCCGCGCCGAGCGACGATCGCGACGCGCGATCCGCAGCGTTCGCGGCGAACCACGACCATCCCTCGAGCCAGCTCTGCAGAAAGAACAGGAACAGCCCGGGAATCCAGGTGATCAGCGAGATCAGGGCTGGCGAGCGTCGCGCATCTTTCCGACCGCGTAGCCGGTCCGCGTCGAGCGGCTCGGGAGAGAAGCAGCGGAAGCGCGCCGTTGGCGAGATCGGGGAGACGAGGCCCGGGCCCGACGAGCAGCGTCAGCAGCCCGCCGAAGAAGAAGCACTGCACGCCCATGAAGGCCGCGAAGAACGTCGCGTTGACCGGCGCGAGCTTCACGCCGTCGAGCCCGACGTTCGCGAGCGCCGCCAGGTTGTGGTGGAGGTAGATCCACAACGTGCGCGCCGACCGGCCAGGCGAAGCAGAGCGTGAAGAACACCGACGAACAGCCGCGATTTGAACACCTGCGCCCACGCGAAGCGCGGGAGGACCGTCCACCGCGTGCTTGAGCGGCGTGATCGGTCCCGTCGTAGCCGCGGTAGCGGCGGTCATACACGGCCACGGGGCTCCTCCATCGCCTTGAGGAAGATGTCCTGGAGCGAATCGCGCTTTGTAGTCGAGCCGCCGGATCTGGAGCTGCTGCTCCGCGCGCGATCCGGTAGAGATCGCGCACGGCGACCGCCTCCGGAAGCACCATGCTTCAGGCGGCCCGGGCCGAGCAGCGCGCAGGTGCAGCCCATCGCGCTTCGGCGGCCGCCGCGAACGCTGCGCTCGTCGCCGCGCGTTTCGACGCTGGAGGAACTTCTGGTTCGCGCCGCCGCTCTTCTTCGAGGTTGCCGTGGAACGCGATCCGCGCCGTCCTTCAGGACCAGCGCCTCGTCGCAGCACTCCTCGACGTCGCGCAGCAGGTGCGACGAGCAGGATGATCTGCGCCTGGCCCGAATCGCGGATCTCCTTGACGAGGCGGATCATCCGCGCGCGCGCCGGCGGGTCGAGCCCGTTGGTCGGCTCGTCGAGGAAGAGGATCTTCGGGGCGTGGACGATCGCCTGGGCGAGCTTCGCCATCTGCTTCATGCCCAGCGAGAACCCCTCGAGCGTCCTGTAGCGCGCCTCGCCCAGCCCCACGTACTGCAGCGTCTCGTGGGCGCGCTCCAGCGCCGCCTCGGCGGGCAGCCCGGACAGCTCGCCCATCATGCGCACGAAGCGCACGGCGGTGATCCCGGCGATGAAGCGCGTCGCTCTCCGGCATGTAGCCGATCGATGCCCGTGAGCCGCGCGGCGCCACGTGACGACGTCCTCGCCGTGCATCCGCGCGGTGCCCTGCGGACGGCGGATGGAACCCAGGAGCGTGTGGATGAGCGTCGTCTTGCCGGCGCCGTTGGGACCGAGCAAGCCGATGGCCCGCCCCGAAGGCGGGCCGTCAGTCGCTGCAGGATCGGGCGCGCGCCGAAGCGCACGCCCAGCCCTTGAAGCTCGATCGCTCCCGGAACCGTCATTCCGTGATTGCGCCTCCCGCGTTGCTCGCGCCTGCGTCGGGCATGCGCAGGAACGCGCCGAGACCGTGCCGCCGGAGATGATCGACCCGAGCAGCGAGCCCAGCCCGGCGCTCGCCGCGCGGAGCTGATGACGATGCGGTCGTCCTCGGCGTAGGCGGTCGCGAGGACGCGGCCGGCTCTCCAGCCGCCATGAGCTTCGAGCGCCTTCAGCCTCGTCCGCGCTGAGCGCGCCCGAAGCCGCTGGATGCAAGCGGGCCCGACGGTCGGGCCGAGGTGCTCCCAGACGAACGCCGGAGACGTTGACGTGGCCGTCGGTCGGTCAGGAGCGAGCCGTGAACGCTGCCGAGCGCGTCAGCGTGTAGCCGTTCCCGCGCTGCTCGATCGCCTGAGGTCGATCGAGCGCGCGGCTGGGCGCCGCGATCAGGTAGCCGTCCACGAACGTGTAGCGCATCGGTCGCTCCGTTGACCTCTTGGGACCGGTGAAACGCACGACCCAGTCGGTTCGGTTCCCGACGACTTCGCTCGGTAACCGATGCGACCTCTTGTGCCCGTGCTCGGCGGATGCGATCGTTGATCCGGGCGACGCAGGCTCGTGAACTCGGTCTGGAACCGCGCTCGGGTCGTTGACCTCGATCGCCGCCTTCCACGACGGTACGGGGAGCATCGGTCCGTCGAGCGCGATGGCGATCGTCGCCTCCGCAGCGTCGCGCCGCCAAGCGCCTGCAGGGACTGCGAGGTCGCTCCGCGGTGTCGATACTCTCGGCGTCAGGGGCCGATCCACGTCGAGCGCCTCGGCCAGAAGGCTTCGGGGCCGTTTCACGACGGCCGCGGCGGCGAATGCCGCATCAGGAGAGATGAACTCGAGCGGCACGCCATCGGGGCCGGGGCCGCGAGCCAGCCGGCGATGCCGCGTCGGGCGGCTGGTCGAACGAGATCCTCGGCGCGCGATCTCGGCGCCGTCGGTGCGCTTCGGTCCGCTCGACGATGATCAGGATGTGCGCGTCGAGCACGCCCATCGATCACTCGAAGCGTCCATGCCGCATCCGCTCCCATCCTGCTGGTGGTGAGCCCGCGCCTCGTCGACACTGCCTCGCGAGTATCGCCTTGAGGTCCACGGCAAACAGCCACGACGTTCCGTCGGCATGGGCCGTCGCCGAGCTTGTCCCGGAACGGCGAGTCGTTCCAGCGCAGTGAACGTCGTCAGCGCCTTCGTCGCGGGCGGTAGCGCTCGCCGCCGTCGCCGATCCGTGTCGAACTCGATCCGCACGATCGATCCGTCGAGCTTGCAGTCGACGCTCGGGCATCTCAGCCTTCGATCGCCCTTCATCCGTCGGCAGAGCGTCGGACGGAACGTCCGAGCTGGTCATGACCTCGGCCATCAGGATCGGCCGCGGATCTCGCCGTCGGCGGTCTGGGCGAGGCGCGATCACGATCTCGTCGCCGAGCTGCCGTCACCCAGGACTCTTGATCCTCGCGAAGGCCTCGTCCATGTGCTTGCGTTGCTCTCGGGCGAGCTCATGTTGCCTCGTCCCACCAGTCCTGCAACGCTCCGCTTTGCGCCGATCGTGCTCCTCGAGGACCTGCCTTGGCTGTCACGAGAGCATCGGTGATGTTCAGGGATCGCCGCGTAGAGGATCGTGCCGTCGGGCATCCGGTCGAGAATGCTGGAGTCGTAGCGCAAGCCGGGCGGGACACGCGCATTCGAGGTCCTTCGCTGAGAGTCGGCGATCTCGCTTCAAGAGCTGCATCGTAGCGCTGGGCGTCCTTGCTCAGGCGATCTCGTCGCCCACGGAGACGGCGGTCACGGCGTCCGACGTCGTCATCTGCTGGCCGGGCTTGAGGAGGCTCTCGCGCCCGTCCGCCGCGACGCGCACCGCGCCCTCGACGACCGAGACGCGCGAGCCCTTCGTGCCCGCGTTGACCGAGAAGATGGTTCCGCTGACCGCGACAGAGGCAGTCGTCGGTGCGGACGTCCAGGTGTCCACGAGCCCTGCGGCGAGACGCCTCGACGATGATCGCGCCGCCACCGAGACGAACCGTCGAGCCGTCGCGCCGCTTGGCGAGCGCGCGAAGCTCGGTCCGCTCGCGCATCTCGATGCGCGAGCCCGTCGTCCATCATCGACGAAGCGCCCCGGAACCTTCGCCGTGCTGCACCGCGTTCTTAGCGGACACCTTCATCCCGGGCCGCAGGGGCACGAGCGCGCCCGCGGTGACCTGGTAGAGAGGGCCCGTCGACGCGCATCACCTTGAGCTGCAGGGTCGGCTCCGAGCAGCGGCACCGACCTGCCACGCGGTGTACGCGCCGAGAGACGGCGGCGGCGGCCACGGCCGCGGCTGCGGCCCACGTGTCATGGCCGGACGGTCGTGAGCCGGACGCCGGCGGGCTCGCCGGGAATCGCGCCTGGGGCGTGCCGGGCCGCGATGAGGCGCGCGACGGCAGGGGATGCACTCGCGGCTGTGGTCCTCGAGGAGCAGCGCCGTCTCGCCGGGAAGCCGGCCCGCGAGGAACGCCGGGATCAGCGCCTGGAATCCGGCGCAGCTTTCGATGTGGATCGGCGATCGCCTCGGTCGTTTCCGAGACGGAGCGCGGCGCGGACCCTGTCGGCGGCGGCGTCGATCTCGGATCGCGACGGCTCGTCGTTACGGATCGAATCGAGGACCGTCGTCGAGCGACGGCTTGCGCGTGTCGTGGTCGTTCATCGGAGTTCTCCCTTCAGGTCTTTCTGCAGCTTGGCTCGCGTTCGGTGGAGGGTCACGGCGACCGTGCTCCACGAGAGTGTTCAGCAGCCGGGCGATCTCCCGGTTTCCGTATCCGTCGAAGTAGCGCAGCACGAAGATCTCGGCGGCTCGCGGGTTGAGCGCGGCCAGGGCGGCCGCACCTTGTCCCGGATCTCGGCAGCCCTCGCGCGCGCGCTGCCGGGGCTCAGCGTGATCGCGGAATCGCTCGCATCGCCGATCGGCTCGGGCGCGCCGCCTTGCTGCGGCGCAGCAGGTCGAGCGAAGCGTTGGTCGCCGCGCGGTGGAGGTAGCTTTGCGGCGTCTTCCGCGCGCAGGGCGGGCTCACTCCCGGCGCACGATGCGAAGGAAGACCGTCTGGAGGACGTCCTCCGCGTCCGCGGCGTCGCCGGTGATCGCGTCGGGCGACGCTGGAAGACGCGCTCGTGGTGCTGCGTGAAGAGCGCGGCGACGTCGTTGTCAGGCGGCGGCGTCTGGCGCGGATCGAATCTGGGGGACTGGCGTGCACGGCCTTCTCCTTTGTCGCTGTCGTCGCCCATGTAACGTTGCTCCCGCCGAGCGATTAACACACGGCGGACATTCCCCTTTCTTCCAAAGCTCCCCGGATACCGCTTTGGGAAGAAAAGGGAATGTCCGCCTATCTAAGCCCATGCCCGAGCTGACGATCGACACCGGAGATTCGGTCGCTGCTCAAAGTCGGGGTGGTCGAGGCGGCGCCCGTCCGCGTGGGACCGGCGGGGCCGGCGCTTCTGGCCGAGATCGAGGCTCTTATCGGCCGCACTGGCCGCGACGTATGCCGGGCCGGCAGCCGTCCTCGAGATCGAAGGGTTGGCGGCCGCACGGCGCGCCTCTACCGGGCGTTCAGGGATCGAGCCCACCTCGACGCGTCCTTCGTCCGAGGCGCTGCTTCGGCGGATCCTCCAAGGGAAGCCGTTCCCGTTCGGTCAATTCCGCCGTCGAGGTCAGCAACCTGTGCTCGACGTCGTTCCTCCTGCCGATCGGCCTGCTTGACGACGCCGCCAAGATCGAGGGACGTCACGCTGCGCCGCGGGGAGCCGGAGAGTCGTACCCGGGGATCCGCAAAGGACAGCGTCAACGTGGCCGGCGCGCCCGTCCTGGTCGATGCCGAGGGGCCGTTCAGGAACCCGACCTCCGACTCGCTTCGCACCTGCGATCCCGCGATGGGACGACTCGCCCTGTTCATGGTGATCTTCGCCCCTGCAGGTTACAGCCGTCAGGCACGCGCTCGACGCCCACGTCGCGGTGTCGCGCCGGGACGCCATTGATCGTCACCTGCGGTAGCTTGACAGCCGCTGCGGCCGCCCTTACCGTTGCCAAGGTCCTGGCTGCATTCTTGTCGTACAGAAACGATTGAATTGCGGGCCATCACCTGAAGCGGTGCTTCGGCACGCGAATCCGGATCGAGGGTTCGGTCCAGGGGCCAGGGACCCGGTTTCTGCTCCCGCAGGAGCCAGGGGTTCGAGCATGGGCACCAGACTGTATGGTCGGCAACCTTCCCTTCAGCGCTGACGACGAACAAGTCCGCGAGCTGTTCGCACAGAACGGCCGCAACGTCGTCGAGGTCAAAGCTGGTCACGGACCGCGACACCGGCCGACCCGCGCGGCTTCGGGTTCGTGGAGATGGGAAGCTCGGAAGACGCCGACGGCGCCATCCGCGACCCTCAACGGTCGTGACTACGGCGGCCGTCCGCTGACCGTCAACGAGGCGCGCGAGCGCACGGCGGGCGGCGGTGGCGGCGGCGGCGGCGGCAGTGGTTTCGGCGGTGGCGGCGGCTACGGCGGCGGCGGTGGCCGTGGCGGCGGTGGGAGCCGCGGCGGTGGCGGCGGTGGCGGCGGGAATCGCCGGTACTAGTCGATCTAGCTACGCGAACGTTCGAAGGCGCTCGCTCAGGGGGCGCCTTTGTTCGAGGACACTCCCTTTTCTTGAAATCGGATTACGGGAACATCTTCTTTCCGACAGCGCGGAATCCGGCGGCAATCCGGGGAGTCGGAACGAGCGAGCGGAGCGTCCCCTCAACTAGTAGGCCGCGAGCAAGGCGCGCGCGCGCTCAGCACGCGCGCCTCGCCGGGGAGGAACGCGTCCTCGAGCGGCGGCGAGTAGGGAACGCGGGGCATCGAGCGCGCCGACGATGCGCACCGGGCGCGTCGAGGTCCTCGAAGCGCTCTTCCTGGATGATCGCGGCGAGGCTCTCGCCGATCGCCGCCGGTGCGCGTGTCCTCGTGGACGATGAGCACGCTTGCCGCAGTGCCGCGCGACGGTCGAGAAGCGGCCTCGCGGTCGAGCGGCGCGAGGCTGCGCAGGTCGAGCACGGCGCCTCGACGCCGTCCTTCGGCGAGCGTTCCGGCGACGCGCAGCGCGACGTGGACGTAGGCGCCGTACGACACGATCGCGAGATCCGAGCCCGCGCGCCGCAGCGCGCGCCTTTCCGATCGGGATCGGCGCGGGCGGTCCGTCGGCGAGCGCCTGCTTGATCCGCGGCTCGCGGTAGAGCGCGATGTGCTCGTAGTAGAGGACCGGGTCGGGATCGGCGACCGCCGCGGCCAGCAGCGCGCGCGCGTCGTGCGGCGTCGAGGGGCAGACGATCTTCGAGCCCGGGCGTGCGGTAGAACCAGGCCTCCGTGTTCTGGCTGATGGTACGGACCGGCGCGGCGCAGGCCGCCCCACGGCATGCGCACGACCATCGGGCACCGAGCCGCCCCAGCGGTAGCGGATCTTCGCGGCGTTGTTGACGAGCTGGTTGAAGCCGGTCGCGACGAAGTCGTTGAACTGCATCTCGCCGATCGGCCGCATGCCCGGCGAGCGCCGCGCCGACGCAGACGCCGAGCACGCCGCCTTCGGCGATCGGCGAGTTCAGGATCCGGTCGCCGAACTCCGCGAGCAGCGGGCTGCAGGAGCAGGAAGGCGTTGCCGTACTTGCCGCCGACGTCCTCGCCGTAGACGAAGACGCGCGGGTCGGCGCGCAGCGCGTCGCCGACGCCCAGCATGACCGCTTCGAGGAAGGTCTTTCCCTTCGGCGTCGAACGGCGGGCGCCTCTCGACGGCGGCGGGAGCGCCGGGGCGGCTCGCGTGCAGCGCGCAGCGGCGGGTTCGAGCGGCTCGACGTGCCGGCGCGGCGGCTCGCCCGCGACGACGTCCGCGCCGGCGCTCGCCGCGTCGGGCCAGGGAGCTCGATCACCGCGCGCGCCTCCGCCTCGACCAGCGCCTCGGCCTCCGTCTTCGAATCGCGATCGAGGTCGCCGCTTGCCGATGATGCGCTTCCGGCGCGAGCGCGCGGCGTACGTCGCGATCGGGTCGCGCCTCGCCCAGAAGGCGAGACGCGTCGCGATCCGCGTAGCCCGCCGTCGGTGGGCGGCGGATAGCTCCCAGCGAGGGCTGCGGGTCCTTGCCGAGGTAGAGCATGTCGTCGTGGTGCGCGTGGCCGCACATGCGCATCGCGCACGAGCTCGATCAGCGCCGGCCCGAGGCCCGCGCGCGCCCGCTCCGCCGCCCACGCGAACGCCGGCGGCGATCGCGTCCGGATCGGTTCCGTCGATCGTGACGCCGGGGATGCCGTACCCCGCCGCCTTCTCGGCGAACACGCGCACGGCGGATTGCTCGGCGACCGGCGTCGACAGCGCGGTCTGGTTGTTCTCGACGCAGAAGATCGCCGGGAGCCTGCGCGCGGCGCAGAGGTTGATGGCCTCGTGCCACTCGCCGAGCGACGTCGCGCCCTCGCCGATGTAGCGAGACGGCGACGCGGTCCTCGCCCTCGCAGCGCGAAGGCCATCGCCATGCCCGCGACCGTCAGCGCCGAGATCGCCAGCGGCGCGGCGGCGGAGGATGCCCCGAGGTCGAAATCGCCGACGTGGAGGTCCTTGCCCGTCCATCGGCGGGCCGGCCTTGCCCATCTGCGCCGTTCAGGATCATGCGGACGGTCGCCGGCGTCGGGACGCATCGCGAGCGACCGCGCCGGCGTCCCGGATCATCGGGCCGACGACGTCGCCCGCCCACGAGCCGTCGTCGTCGCGGATACGCGTCGCCGCGCCGCAGGCGGATCGCCGACGGCGTAGATCGCCTCCTGTCCGAGCGAGCGGAAGCCCTTCCCCTGGAACGACGCCGCTGCCGTAGCGGACCTCGCTGCCCGTGAAGAACGCCTTCAGCCGGTTGTCGGTCGCGCGCGTCAGGATCATGCCGCGCAGGATCTCGCGCCGCTCGTCGGCGGTGAGCGACGGCGCGGATCGCCTCGCGCCGGAGGAAGCCGTCGCCAGGCCTCGACGATGGCTGCCTGCGCCTGGCGGAGCCGCTCTTCGCGCGCTGACGCCGGGGGTCGTCTCGGGGTGCCGCGCGGAACGCTGAGCGCAAGCGACTTTCTGAGCGCCGCCGCGAGCGGCTTCCGCATCGCGTCCGAGGCGGCGCGGGCTGCGGACTTCGATGGCTTCGGTCTTCGCCAGGACCGAAGGCGAGCGGCTTTGACCGCGCGATCCGAGAGATTCGGGATGACGCTCTGCGACGAACGCGGCGAACCGCGACGGCTAGGCCGGGGTTTCGTGGCACGAGCCGCCGATGCCTATCGTCCTCACCCCGCTCTCGATCAAGGCTGGCGTTCAAGTTCTCGAATAGGGCAAACTTCCAGGCTTGATTCTCCGATTTCGCGAGAAGTGCTCTTGAGAGCCACAAGTCAAACGCGCCACCACGCGGCCGGCCGTCGCCGCGATTGCAGCCGATGCTGTGCTGCTGTCGTCCGATCTTCGCGTGTGGGCGGGGAGCGCGTCGCGCACGCGGGCCACGAGAGCGCGCTCTCGGGCAAGGTCGAAGCGCTCCGTCTCGCCGCCGACGGCCGCTCGGTCGAGGGGCAAGGTCCGGGATCAGGGACCGACGCCCTACCGCGTCGCGGTCTCGGTCGACGGACGCGGACTCGAGAGCCGCTGCGAATGTCCCTACGAAGGCGGCCCGGTGCTGCAAGCACGCCGTCGCCATTCTCGAGGCGCTGCGATTTCCCAGCGCCCGGCGGTCATCCACGTCGCCGGGTCGCAGAAGCGGGCGCGCCGCGCGGGCCGGTTCGGCGCGCGGCCAGGGACGCATCGTGACGCACGCGCCGATCCAGGCGGGGACGCTCCTCGCCGCTCCGGGCGAGTGGGCGCTGACGCGCGACGAGCGCGTCGAGCTCGCGCGCGAGGACGAGCTCAAGGCGCGCAGGCAGCGCGCGCGAAAGGAAAAGCCGACGATCACGCGCATCGCGCGGCGCGGCGGCTGGGCTTGCCGCGGTTCCGCGTTCCGGGACACGGGCGCTCGGGTCCCTACCGGTCGCGCTCCGCGGCTTACGACGCGCAGCTCGCGTCGTGCACCTGTCCCGATTTCGAGAAGAGCGAGCTTTCGACCTGCAAGCACATCGAGCGCGTGCGCACCTGGTACCAGACGGCAGCCCAAGCGGCCGACCGGGCCGGTGCTCGTCGGTCTGGTGGCGCCCGACCGAGTGGTCGATCCTGGTCCCCGAGCCCGCTGCGCGAGATCCGCTGCGACGCCGTCGACGCGCCGCGCCCGGCGTCGCTAACGCCGCTTGTTCGACGACGAGGGGTACCTGCGCGAGGCGCCGCTCGGCACGCCGCGCCGATCGCGCTGGGTCGAATCCGCGCTCGCAGGCGGCGCAGGCCGGCGGCTCACGGCATCGGGCATGACGTTCGACCTCGATCCCGCGGTCGACGCGCGGCTGTCCGGAGGCGCGGCACCATCTCGAGGTCGCCGGGCGCCTGGCGCGATCCGGTGATCTGGGCGATCCGCCGTGGAACGAGACGACCGCCAACCTCGGTTTCCAGCTGCACCGTACCAGAAAGACGGCGCGCTCTTCCTCGCGCGCGCGGGCGCGCGCGTTCCTCGCCGACGACATGGGGCTCGGGAAGACGCCTGCAGGCGATCGTCGCCACGCTTCTCATGCGCAAGACCGCGGGGATCAACGAAGACGCTCATCGTCTGCCCGGCGTCGCTGAAGCACCAGTGGGCCGGCGAGATCGCGAAGGCCTGCGGCGAGGAAGCGCGCGTCGTCGAAGGGTCGCGCACGATGCGGACGGCGGCCTACAGGCGCTGGAAGCGCGGCTTCCTGATCCTGAACTACGAGCTGGCGCTTCGCGATCTCGACGCGGTGCACAGGCGCGAAGGCGGAGCTCGTCATTCTCGACGAAGCGCAGCGCATCAAGAACTGGGAGACGAAGACGGCGAAGGCGATCAAGGAGCTGACCAGCCCCTTCGCGTTCGTGCTGACGGGGACGCCGCTCGAGAACCGCCTCGTCCGAGCTGCACTCGCTCGTGGAGTTCGTCAATCCGCGCGCGCTGGGGCCGCGCTGGCGGCTTCTCCCGTTCCACGCGGTCTCAGAGCCGGGCGGGAAGATCGTCGCCTACGAGGCGCTGGACATCCTGCGCGGACGGCTCTCGTCGTTCTTCCTGCGGCGCGAGCGGAGCGAGGTGCTCGACCAGCTGCCGCCGCGCACCGACAACACCTTCTGGACCGAGATGACGCCGGCGCAGCTCCGTCCCTACCGACGGCACGCGCGCAAGGTCGCCGCTGCTGCTCGCGCAGAACCGGCCGCTCAAGACCGCCGAGGTGCGCCTCCTGCTCCAGGCGCTCACCTCGATGCGCATCCTCTGCAACGCGTGGGCGCAGTACGAGTGGGACGCTCGCGGAGCGCGCGCTCGAAGGTCGGCGCAAACGGCGAGCCGGACCTCGCGCTGGATCCACTCGCCGAAGCTCGAGGAGTTCGCCCGGCGTCCTCGAGGACCTGCTCGAGCGCCCCGGCGCGAAGGTCCTGGTGTTCAGCCAGTGGGAGCGGCTGCTCGCGTCTCGCCCACCACGTCGTCCGGCCGCTCCTCGACGCGCCGCGGCGAGAGGGCGGGATCTTCCACGGCGGCATGGACTCGAGAGCGCGTCAGAACACGATCGAACGAGTTCCGCTCCGACGAGACGATGCGCGTCCTGTTCTCGACCGACGCCGGCGGGCTTGGGCTGAACCTGCAGGACGCGGCGTCGGTCGTCGTCAACCTCGAGGTGCCGTGGAACCCGGCGGTGCTCGAGCAGCGCATCGGCCGCGTCTCACCGCATGGGACAGCGCAAGAGCGTGCAGGTCCTGCACTTCGTCACGCGCGGGGCGATCGAGGAGCGGGTTCGCCAGGTCGTCGAGAACAAGAAGGCGCTGTTCGACAGGCCTGCTCGTCGACGAGGTCGACCGCGTCGTCCTCGACGAGGCGCGTTCAGGCCAGCTTCGTCGAGCGTGTCCGGAGCCTCTTGGAATAGGGCGCTCCACTTTTTCTCTGGCTCCGAGCTGCACGGGGACATTCTTCTTTTTCTGACAAAGCTCCCCGGATACCGCTTTGATCAGAAAAAGGAAGAATGTCCCTTTGAAGACGGAGAAGCCAAGAAAAAGGACGTTTATCGCCATACTGAACTCGCGTCAAGCCACGCCGAATCTCGACAGCACTTCGTGCTCGACCAGCTCGACGAGCGCCATCGCGTCGTTGGCTGTGCCGCCGCCGACGTTCACGAAGAAGTTCGCGTGCTTGGGCGAGACCTGGATGCCGCCGACGCGCCGGCCCTTCAGCCCGGCAGCTTCGATGAGACGTCCCGCGAAATCACCCTGCCGGTTTCAGGAAGACCGAACCGCACGACGGGTAGCTCCGTGGGCTGATTCGCCTACGGCTCTCCGGGAATCGCGCCAGCCGGTCCTTCACGGCCGTCTTGCCGTCTTCGGTCAACGCAAGCTCGTCTGAGAGCGCAACGCCGCCACGCCCTCTGAAGGCGCTCGATCGATAGCCGAGACCTGACACGGCCGCGCGATCGTAGCACCGCGACCGTCCCGTCACGCTCGAGATAACGTGACGCGCTCGACGACGTCTCCGATCTCGAACTCGTGCCAGCCCGCGTTCATCACGATCGCGCCGCCGACGGCGCCCGGGGATCCCCGCGCCGAACTCGATCCCACGCGAGTCCTCGCTCGGCTGCGGCGTTCGCGAGCGCCGGGAACGACGCCCCGGCTCCGCGCGACGACGGCGTCGCTCCCGCAGAACGTGACCGTCGTCCAGGGTCTTGCGCAGACTCGAAACCACGCCCGCGGACTGCCGTCGTCGCGTCACCAGCAAGATTCGAGCCGTCTTCCGAGACACGCGCCACGGCAGCCCGCGCGCACCGGCCCAGGAGACCGCGACGATCAAGATCGCTCGGCGTCCCGGGCGTCGCCAGAGCTCTGCCGGGGCCGCCGATGCGCCAGCGGTGGTCAGCGGCGGCCAGGGGAGTTTCCGAGCAGCGATGTCGCCGCGAAATCCCACGGTCCGCAGCGGCTTCGTCCAGCGATCTCGGCCATCGTCCGGGAACTCTACCAGTGTCGGACCCGGTCTCATCGTCGGGAGGAAGACCTCGTGTTCCCATCCATTCGTGGCATTCTTCGCACAATGGACGAAGAGACCGAGTCTCGTCCGCAAGGCGCGTGACGGCGACCGGCGGGCGTTCGACCGGCTCGTTGCGAGCCACCTGCCGCAAGCTCTGGGCGACGGTCTGGCGCATGCCGCGCCACCGCGAGGACGCCGAGGACGTGGTTCAGGAGTGTTCAGTCACGCGCGCACCGCGCGCTCTCGGCTTCCGCGTGCGACTCAAGTTCTCGACCTGGCTCCATCGCATCGCCGTGAGCCGCGCGTTGAACCACCTCGAAAGAGCGCGAGGAGAAGCTGCGCCGCGCCTCGGGTCCATCGAGCTTCTGGCGGCCGCAACGGCCCGCGGGCGATCGGAACGCCGCTGGCGGCCCTGGAGGCGAAGGAGCCTGATGCGGCGGCTCGCCGACTGAATGCCCTCGAACGCCTGCCGGCGGCGTGGCGCGCGGTGCTCGCGCTTCGCGACGCCGAAGAGCAGCACCTACGAGCAGATCGCGGAGGTGTTGCACGTCGAGCTCGGCACCGTGCGCTCCCGCCTTGCCCGGGCCCGCGCCTCGCTGAAGAATTGCGTCGAAGGGAAGGCGGCATGAGCGGCTCGGCCAACCAGCCATCCGCGACCGGCTCTCGGAGTACCTCGACGACGAGCTTGAGATCGAGGAGCGCAGCGGAATCGACCGGCATCTGGCCGTCCTGCGAAGCACTGCCGCTCTGAGCTCCGACGCGCTGCGCCGCCTCTCGAGGGCGCGATCGCCGAGGAGGCGTGCCGCCGGTCCCGGTCGACCTTGCGGCCAAGATCGGCGTCCTATTGGACGAAGCCACGGTGGCGCGCCCTCGCCGGTGGCGCTTCGCCCTGCCCGCGACGATCGCGGCCACGCTCTCGGCCATCGGCATTCTCGTCGCCGTGCAATGGCGCGAGGGAAGGCTCACGCCGCTCGGCCCGTGACGGCGCTGCGAGTCGCGCACGGCCCGGGACAGACGGACGACTTCGCGACGCGCACCCGCGCGCCCCGTGTCGCCGCGCGCCTGGCGCGCCGCTGAGCACACGCGGCGAGGTTGCCTGCGAGCGCAAAGTGAAGCGGATAGATCGGACGTGGCTGGATGCGCCGGAGCGGGACTCGGCTACGAAGACCGTGCGCTCCCGAGGCGGAACGCGCGTGGCCGCCGGCGGCGTCGCCATCCGTCGGGCGGCGGACTCGCGCGGCGTCGAAGAGGGGCGATCCTGGCGGCGCGCACGCAGAATCGAGCGCGCGGCGCACCCACCGTCCGGCCCTCCAGTGAACGGCAGTCGACAAGGAGCAGGACGGGCCGATCTCGAGCAATCGACGCGGCATGCCGCGTGGTCGCCGGTGCCCGCGCCCGGCCGCCAAGGTCGAAGCGCGTCTCGACCTGCGCCGATCGTTGGTCGGACTCCGGCGCGCGCGGGACGTGGGAGGTGCCGGACCCCGTCGCGACGGCGCGTGAGCTCGACCGATCGCCCACGATGTCGGGCGGCATCGGGCTGCTGGCGGGGACGCGACGACGGTCGCCCCTATATCTTGATCGTGCCCTCGCGGCCGGTACACCGGAGGTCTTCGACGCCGCTGCGCGCCCGCGGCAGTCGGCGGGCTGGTCGACGCCGCCGGCGCTCGACGGCCGGGCGACGATTGCACGGCACTGCTCCATCACGATCGTGCGAGCGCGCCGGGGCTTCAGACGCGAGAGCGCCTGGTCCGGCTTCGACGATCCAGAACGGCGCGTCGGGATCTGCCGGCGTCGCGCCGCGCCGCCGCGAGCGACTTTCCCGCGACGTACGCGTCGCGCGCCGCCGGCGCGATCCTTGAGCGCCGCGTGCGCCTCGCCGAGCGCGAAGAGGTCTCGGCGGAAACTCCCGGCCGCAAGCGCGACCGCCTTTTCGCCTGCGCTCGAGGCCCGCCTCGGCGTCGCCTGGGCCGACGGGCCAGCCGGGGCGCGCGAACGAGAACGAGCGCCATCACCCGATGGGGTCCCGCGTCGTCGTAGCTGGGGTCCTTGTCGATCGCGCGCTGGAGCGCGGGGACCATCGTCTTCAGGCCGTCATCGGCGGTGATGCGCACCTCGCGCGCCTGAGGCCCACCGCCAGCGCCGAGCCAGTAGTCGCAGGCCGCGAGCTCCGGCGCGCCGGCGCTGCGCACCACTGCGCGGTCTGGACGGCCGAGACCGCGAGTCTCGGCGCGGCGCCGCGCGTCGCGCTCGTGATCGGTCAGCCAGGCCTTCGCCCGGATGGCGCCGGATCAGGCCGACGGTGTCCTTGTCGTCGGCCTCGCGCCGCGCGGAGGTACGAGAGCCTCCGGCCTCGCCTACCGCCGCGACGTCGGGGCGCTTCGGCCCAGCGGAGGTCGGCTTCGCTGGAGGAAGGAGGCCGCATCGGAAGCCGGAACCGGCGCGGGCTTGCTGGCCAGAGATCGCGACCGACGGCGGCTCGCGCAGGGCGGGCGAGCAGCCTGCAGGCGAGAGCCGCCGCGAGAATGAGGCTGCCGACGCTCACTGGGCGTGGGTCGGAGCCCGTGTCCGACGCGCGCGCCGCGGCGATCGCCTTTGGCGTCCGACGGCGACGAATCTTCGACGAGGCGCACGGCGTCGAGCGCGGCGACGTCCGTCCGAGTCTGAGTCGCACCTGAGCAGCGCCCCGACGAGCCGGCGTCGCGTCCGACTCGGCGTGCGCGCCGACCGTGCAAACGACGATGCCGGGAACCGGCGGAGGTGGCGACGACCGTCGAGCTCGGCGGCGAACGGGAGCGTCGGCAGCGACGCGGCCTGCGACGCGTCGAGGAGCACCGCGACGCTCGTCGCCGTTCGCGGCCTTCCGCAGGGCCGACAGGACCTGGCCGTTCGACTGGAACTTCACGTCCGCAGGGAGGCTCCCCACGTGCGAGGGCGACGTTTCTGATGAAATCCGGGCGCGTAGGCGGCGAGGCTGACGATGGTGAAGCCTGGCCAGCGACCAGGCGGACGTCACGCGCGCCCCTTCTTCGGCGACGAGCGTCCACGTCATCGCCGGCTGCGCCGTCCTTCTCGACCGCTTGCGCCGCGCGCCGTCAGCTTCAGCTCGCTCTGCGTGGGCGAGGTAGAAAGGGAGCGGGACCAGCGCGAGCGACGGCGTCGCCGCCTTCAGCCGGGCCACGCCGGCGTCCTCCGTTTCGTGGTACTCCGCCGCGAGCGGTGAGCCGGGCCGACCCGCCGCGGTCGGACACCGCGGCCGCGAGCGCGTCCATGCTAGGCTGCGCCTCTTTCGTGGTTCCGGGTATCCGGGAGCGCAGATCACGAGCGTGACCGGCGTGGGCGCGGCGGCCGCGACGAGCGGCGGACGCCAGAACGATCGCGGGGAGGATCGGGGTTCTCTTCGACATGGCCGCGCCCCATTATGCATTGCACCGAGGCTAGTCGTCCTCGCGAGGCGCGCGACTCGCGTCGCGCGATCGTCGATCACCCGTGGATCGTGCTGGCGATCTGGCTCGTCCTCGCTCCGGCCGCCGTGTACTTCGCGCTGTCCGTCAAGAGCGACAACTCCCCCGACCGGCTGATCGTCGAAGGACGACGAGGACTACCAGCAGACGCGCGCGTTTCAGAAGATCTTCCCGGAAGGGCAGTACGTCGTCGCTGCTCGCCGAGGCCGACGATCCGTTCGCGCCGGCGGCGCTCCGGCGGTCGGACGAGCTCGAGCAGGCGCTTCGCGCGCGTCCCAAGGTCAGCCCGCTCTCGGCGCTCACGATCTACCGGCAGACGCATCCCGATTTTCAGCCGACGCCGGAGGACGCGGCGGCGTTCAAGGCGCTTCGCGACCGGGACCGACGCCTGTTCCGGAAGCAGGGGCTGGTCGGGCGACGGCGTGCTCGGGATCCCGATGGAGCTCCAGGTCGCAAGACCGCGACGAGCTGCAAGTCGTCCTGGCAGCGCGGTGGACGCCGCGCTCGCGCCGTTCGCCGCGCAGCCTGGCGCCGCTCTCGGCCGTCCGCAAGATCGGCGGGCCCGTACGTCGACCGCTATCTCGTCCGAGCGAAACCCAGCGCTCGACGCTCCTGTACATGCCCCTGTTCGGCCTGTTCATCGTCCTTCTGAACCTCATCCTCTACCGCTCGTTCCGGACGCTGTTCGCGCTTCGTGATCACGATCGGCCTCACCGTGCTCTTCACCGAGGCGTTCGCCGGGCGTGATGGGGTTCGTCTCGACGATCGTCTCGTCGCTGGTGCCGCCTGACCGTGCTGATCACGTGCACGTCGACGCTCGTCTACCTCCATTCCCTGTACGTGGCGTGCTCCCGCGGAGCGCGGACCTGCGCGAGCACCAGGTTTTCACGCTCTGCAACAAGTTCCTGCCGTGCACGGCGTCGATCTTCGCCGCGGCGGTCGGGCTTCCGCGGCGCTCGCCGTCTCCGGCATCCGGCCGATTCGCGAGATGGGGCTACTGGGTCGCGGCCGGAATGGTCGTGACCTGGCTCGCCTCGTTCACGCTGTTCCCGGCCCTGCAGAGGCTGCTGCGCACGCCGACGTCCTCCGAGCGCCGCACCGCGGGCGCCTGGTGGCCGCGGATCGTCGATCGCATCCCGTGGTGGCACCTACCGGCTGCGGTGGGTCCTCGTGCCGGGCTCGATCGCGCTCATGCTCGTCGGCTTGGGCGCGCTGCTCGGCGTTCCGGCCGCTCGTCGCGCCGATGCGCCTCGAGATCGATTCGCTCGAGTACATCGACCACGAGCCTCCCGCTCTACAAGGACACGCGGCGGTTCGAGGCGACGATGTCCGGGCTCACGCGTGACGGAGGCCTGGATCCGCGTTCCGAACGGCGGCGTCCTCGACGCGGAGCGTGCTGCGCGGACTGCACCGATTCGGCGAGAAGCTCGAGGCCGATCCGCGCGTCGGATCCGTCCATCGGGCCGACGACGCTCCTGCAGTGGATCCGGCTACGTCCAGGGACAGTGGGACCGCTCCCTGACGACCCGGCCGTCGTGGGACAAGCTGGCGGGCGATTTCCAGCCAGCTCGTTCGATCACGCGCCCGGAGCTCCGTGGATCGATCGACGTCGCGACCCTCTCGAACGCGCGCATCCGTGTGATCACGCGCGGAGGGGTTCGACGGGTACGCCGAGCTCAAGAGCTTCCTATGCGGAGGCGTGGGCGGAAGCGCAGCGCCGCGACCCGGCGCTGGCTGCCTGCACGATGACGCGTCGTCGGCGAAGGCGTCTTGCAGGCGAAGATCGCGCACTACCTCGTCCCGACGCTGACCGAGAGCTTCGGCATCACCGCGGCCGTGATCTTCGTCGCGTTTCTCCTCGTGTCTTCCGCTCGCCGGCGGCGCGGCTCGATGGCGATGATCCCGTCGGTCTTCGCGATCCTCGGTCATGTTCGTCGTCATGCGGCTCACCGGGATCGCGCTCGAACGTCGCGACGATCCTGATCGCCTCCACGGTCCTGGGCGCGTCCGAGAACGACCAGATCCACTTCTTCTACCATTTCCAGGAAGGGCGCAGCGCCGGCGGCACCGGAGGCGGCGCTGCGCCACGCGCTGCCTCGTCTGCGGGCGGCGCGATCGTGTTCGCGACGTTCATCAACGCCGGAGGGTTCCTCGCGCTCGCGCTCTCGCCGCTTCCGCCGATGCGGCAGTTCGGCGTCGTCTCCGCGTGCGCGTTCCGTGCTGTCGATGATCGCCGATTTCACCGCGCTCCCGGCGTCGCTCTGGCTCGATCTCCGGCGACAAGCCCGCAGGAAGCG
>ERZ1370068.1058-contig-10968_pt1 | contig 33765 bp, 55 predicted proteins | sample MGYA00561227_ERZ1370068 | MGnify/ENA primary metagenome ERZ1370068 (study PRJEB38410, sample SAMEA6850437) | metagenome | study: Metagenomic assessment of the ecological functions of the soil: analysis of the soil microbiota associated with the...
AATCACCGCCACCACCGCAAAAAATACCACCAGTAACGCGGTGAACGGCATGGCGTCCTTGAACGCATTGCCGATACGATGCTCGTCAGTGATGCCGGTGAACGCAGTGATCAGGACGATCACCATCAGCCCGATCAGGCCGACTTCCGCGATGTGAAACGCCAGCCCTGCAATCAGGATCAATGCCGCGGTGCCTTGCACCAACAAGGCGGCGCGTTGGCGTGTGAGGTTCGTTCAGCCAGCATTGTTCGGCGGCATAGTTGGCCAGCACCGCACGCATCGTTGTCCGGCAGCAGGGTGCCATAACCGAACCAGCGCAAAGTTTCTCCAGCAGCACACACAGGTCACCAGGCCGGCGACCAGCACTGCGCGAAACCGGGGCCACCTTCAAAAAAGAAATCGGCGAAATGCCAACCCATCTCATGGCCGATCAGCAGGTTCTGCGGTTCACCCACCAACGTGCACACACTCCGCCTAATGCCGTGCCCACGGCACCGTGCATCAACAGGCTACGCAAGAAGGCGCGAAACTGTTCGAGGTCTGTATGGTGAAGTGCGGGCAAGTGCTGGTCATCGCTGAATTCGCTGTCCTGACGTGATCATTGCCCGAAGCGACGCGGTGATAGACCGAATAAAACCCCATGGCCGCATCTGATAATCACCGCAGTCACGGTCAAGGCATCATCCAGGAAGGCCGACAGGAATGCCGAAAGGAAGCAGAACATCAGCGCCAGAAGTGCCTTGGAGCGAAACCCCAGCAGTAAGCGCGAGAACAGAAACAACAGCAGGTCTTTCATGAAGTAGATGCCGGCCACCATGAACATCAACAGCAAGATGACCGGAAAGTTGTGCAGCAGTTCGTCATACAGCGCCTGTGGCGTGGTCATTTTCAGCAGCAGTGCTTCGATCAGCAACAGTCCGCTGGCATCAGCGGATAACACTCTTGAGCGCCATGGCCAGGGTGAAGATGAATTCCAGCACAAGCAGCCAACCGGCTGCGACTGACCGACCGTCCAAAGCACCAGAGCGTTGATTAGGAAACCGATAATGCTTGCCTTGTACCAGCGAGGTGAGTTGCCGGAGAAAGTTATGCGCGAACGCCTGACCATTGAACCGACATCGGCTACTCCTTGTTTAAAGTAGCGCGCAACTTGCCGTAACAAGATGGAAATATCAAGCTCGGGAAGCAGTTGGTCTAACCGAGATAGCGCACTAAGGCCTTGTAGTTGCTATCCAATGAATAACCGCCCACGACAACTTTACCGTCAGCCTGAATTGCCACCGACGTCGGTGTCCAGGCTGCGGCCCAGACGCGTGCGAACTCCAGCAAGTGCCTTCGGCAAAAGCCAGATTCAGTTGCCCGGCGGTTAAATAGCGGGCCAGCAGGAAACCGCTTCGATATACCGCCCAGGGTGGCGCCGACCGCCACCACGGCCATCTGACTGGCGCCGGGGCGGCAGTCCACTGGCAGCTGTTACGTCCAATGCTCAGTAGCTGAGGCTGACCGCCGTTGCAATGAATATCCGGGCGACCATTACCGTGTACCTTCAAGGCTAGGCAGTTCATGGGGTCGCGACTGCTGCCAAGACACAGCAAGTCGCCATTGTCCTGCTCGATCTGGCTGACCTGAGCACCGCGCTGCTCGGCTCTGAACGTCAAAAACCCTCCACGGCGAAGCGACTCATCCAGGCGGCCGTGTCGTGGGAGGTAGCGGGCCAGCGCTTCTTCGGGGGAAATTGACTGATCCATCGACTTACGATCCGACCACGTTGCACTATCAGGCTGCTGAGCCAGGAGTTCATCAGCAAATGCCTGACGATGACAAACCGCGGCCGCTGAAGGAGGTGTCAAGCTCGCCTGGCGGGTGAGGCGATCAGCAGGCCGACATGATCGGCCAGTTCGAAATGGTGGTTGGCCAGCAGCAGGATCTTCCGCACATCAGCCTGACCTGTACGTCGTAACCTTCGGCCCCCGGGACGCCAGGGGGAGCCAGGGACTCGCGTATGCCCGCGACAGGTTCCTGGGCAGGCGTACGATGCAGAGCCCGTTGTCGGCAAATGTTCGACGCGATGACCCTGCGCACAGAAACTAATAATAAAAGCAGTGTGGGTAACGCCTGATGAGGTTTCATAGTGCAGGCTGGCTACCAGAATATGCCTGCTACGAGACATGGACTTTGCCTCGCCATTGCCTCGTGACCGCGCTGGAACTGCCCGATAACGCCCCCATTGGTGCCAAATGACAGGTCCGCCGAGCCATCTTCCAGTAAACGAGCGAGGCCAAAGCAGCTTCCATGCAGCATGCCGACGGTAGCCGCCACCAGCAGGCGACCATTGGGGTCAATCTCCACGCCGTTGGCGATACTTCTGAAAGCGGCTACCGGCGAAATACACTTGAGTTTTGCCACTGGAGGCGAAACCGTCATCCAGATCGCCAGCCAGTTCCGTGGGGCAGGTAGGGCAAAAGCCGTTTGGCGTGGCATGCGCATCTCCTGCGAGCTGACCGAAACCCGAGGCGGAGGGCAACTGCTGTCTGCTAACTGTCCAACCCTGAATGAACGATCGCACAACCGTCATAACTAACAGGCGGAGGGTCAGGTGCCAGAACAGCGTGTCTTTTTCGAACCACTGACAAGTCTGTCAAGTAATTCGATTCGGCGAAGTTGCAGCGTGGGCACAATTCATTACCGTTGATAACAGCCAACTTGATAACAGGGCGAAGGGGCGGACTACGCTGAAGTAATCCGCAATCGTCCTTAGTGTGGCATGGACCATGACTGTAATTGATAACCATCCTGACTCAGTTCGGCTTCCGGGCCTGCTGAAGCAGGTGTTCGAGTTGTACCGGGGCCTGCAATAGGCACTGCTCGGGATCTGGGTGTGACCGATAAGTGGGTATTGGTGCGGTCAATGACAGTGATGCAAAGCTTCTCGCCATTGCCGTCTTGTTGAGCCCAGGCGACGCACTGGAAAGGCTTGAATGCGCGGTCGGCAATCAAAAGAGCTTCGTTGATACGGAGCGGGGCGGTCATGGGGTCTTCTCTCTGTATGCCCAATCAAGTGATGTGCCGTCGGTTGGGCTTTACCGTGCGGCGGGTTACTTGTACTCGATGCCCCCAACAGTGGGGTCAGGTCACACACAATCAGAAGAAATTTCAACTCTTCTTTCATATGACGCAACGCAGGGGCTTTCTTTCGAAAGCTGACCGCCAGGTCTTCACCTCGTCAGGTGGCCTCACAACAAAGCCTGCGCTATAACTAACTGAGCAGCGCTCTCTATAGTCAATCGATACAAGGACGCTGTCAAATTCTTGCTAATGTTACAGCCAGTGTCCGCCAAATGACTGTTTTTACGAATATTTCCTATAATTTGGCGCCAAGGAACAGTCGGCGATCGAAGCGCCCGCGTTACGACGTCTGTTAGTAGTAGACCCTTCGCGACGACTGCCATCGTCTGTTGCCGGGTTTGCGCTCTGTGGGTTGGGATGTCGATAGCTGCACCCTGGAGAACGCCGCCGATCGAACTCTTGCGACGTGGGCCTCGTTGCGACTTGCAACCTTTTCATCTGGAACGCCCCGAAGCCGTCAAAGAGCTGATCAGCCGCAGCGCACCGAGTGGATCGCCGCCGTCCTCGATCAGGAAGCCACTCGCGCTTGCAGAATGCTCGGGGACTTCGTTTGCGAATGGTTTTTCGACTTCCGCTACTTTTGCCGTTTGACGTGTCCCGGGTGCAGGTCACGCTGGGGCGGGCGTTCGGCATGGCAGCGCCTGCGCGGGCAGGGCACGATTCACGTCGATCAGCCTGAACACGAACTACTGGGCGACAGCAAGCCGGTTCGTGAACTGCGCAAGTTGCTGAGCAAACTGGCGCCGACCGAATCTCCGGTATTGATTCGTGGCGAAAGCGGCACTGGCAAGGAATTGGTCGCACGCACACTGCATCGACAGTCCCAGCGTCACAGCAAACCCCTTTGTCGCGATCAATTGCGGTGCTATTCCCGAACACTTGATCCAGTCCGAACTGTTTGGCGCATGAGAAAGGCGCGCTTTACCGGCGCCCATCAACGCAAGGTCGGACGGATCGAAGCAGCGAACGGCGGCACTTGTTTCTCGATGAAATCGGCGATCTGCCCCTGGAGCTGCAAGCCAATCTGTTGCGCTTCCTGCAGGAAAACAGCATCGAGCGCGTCGGCGGCAGTCAGCCGATTCCGGTGGATGTGCGGGTTTTGGCGGCGACGCACGTCGACCTTGAGGCCGCCATCGAGAAGAAACGTTTTCGCGAAGATTTGTACTACCGCCTGAACGTACTGCAGCGGCGAGTCACCGCACCGCTGCGCGAGCGCCATGGCGACTTTGATCGATGCTGGCCAACCACTTTTCCCATTTCTACAGCCATGAAACCGGTCGCCGCCCTCGCAGTTTCAGCGAAGACGCGCTGATTGCCATGGGCAAACACGACTGGCCAGGCAATGTTCGCGAATCCGGCCAACCGGGTACGACGCGGGTTGGTGTTGGCCGAAGGCCGGCAGATCGAGGCGCGAGACCTGGGGCTGATCAGTCAGCATGCGGTCGCCGCGCCGATGGGCACCCTCGAAGACTATAAGGCCCGGGCCGAACGCCAGGCGTTGTAGCATGTACTGAACCGCCACAGCGATAATCTGAGCGTCGCCGCCAAAGTACTGGGGGTTCCACGACCGTACCTTCTACCGTTTGTTGCACAAGCACCAGATCCGCTGAGCTGCCGAGCCTGACAAACCTGCTGCGATAACAACCCGCCGAAAAAGCGGGCTTTTCTGTAGGCTGCCGTGTTAGAAGTAGTACGGGAATTTCAGGCTGAACTGGAAGTCCGGCGCATCGTCGGTCACGCCGATGGACAGGTTGGGAACGATGGTCAGGTTGTTCGGTGGCGGCAATGGTCATGCCGATGTTGAAGTTGGCCGGCGTTGGCATCGCTGTCGGCAATCGACTGCCAATCGCCGCCGTCCGGCTTGATCTCTGCTTGCGCGTGGCGAACCAGGTCGGTGACCGAGAACGACATACTCATCTTCTCGTTCAAGGCGAACGCAATACCGGCGCCGATCTGGCAGCTGTCGCCGACTTGCACGTCTTGCCAGGCGTCTTTGGAGTTGACCGTGAGAGCTGATGTCGTCTGAAAGATTCTTCCATGTTGTGGGTGTAGGCCAGTGCTGCCGAACAGCACGGCCGGGTCGAAGGTCTTTGACCAGCGAGAATACCCGGGGTGATCGACCAGACGCCGTTGCCGGTAGGCAAGGTCCTCGGGTACGGAGAGGTTGTCGTTGTTCGGGTCCTTGACTCAGCTTGATGCCGTAACGGGTCACTTGCCGGTCGGCGCCTTGACGCGCAAGGTGACGACGGCGTCCGGGCAGATTGGCCGATCTCGTCCAGGAATTTGTAGGCAACGCCAAAGTTCGACGTCGCCGATGGTCGGGTCTCGTGTAACGGTTGCGGTCCGACGTTAGCGGGCCCGCGCCACCGGCGCCACCGGAGGAGTACGTTGATTCGCGATAGATCACGGGGACGTTAAGGTCGAACTGCCAGCGTTGTGCCACGTTGTAGCGGCCGGTCAGGTCCAGTGTCCAGTTGTCGGCCTTGATACGGTCGAGGTTGATGTTGCCAAGAAAGATCGAGTCCAGTGCCAGAAAGCCGTTGAGCGTCAGCGCACGGGTATCGTAGTGGGTGTAGGTCACGCCGGTTTCGAAGCTGAACTTGCCGCCACCGAAGAAGCCGCTGGCCTCGTCATACAGGTTGGAAACGCTTTGCGCCGGTTGCGAGTCATCCTGGAGCGATTGGCCGTATGAACTGCCTGCGGGTTCGCGCGCTCCGGCGGCCACCGTCTGGCCACACCCCTGGCTGCTTCAGCAGGGATCTGAGTGCAGGCGTTGGGGAGCCGGGGTCGCAGGTGCTTCTTCGACCTGGCGAACGCGCTGCTCGGTAGCCCATCAGCGCGCGTTCTGTTGTGCTTCGTAACGCTGTTTCAACTCCATGAGTTCTTGTTTCAGCGCTCTCGACCTGCAAGCGGGGGTCCGGTGCTGCGTACGGCAGTGTGGCCGGGGCCAGGCTGCTCAAACAAACGACAGCTCTGAACGTTAGCGATCGGTGCATGGGTTAGCCGTCCCTTCTGACTACCCATCTGGTGAGACTCGGCGTAGATCAGAATCCGTGAGCGCGAAGACCTTTGAGCTGGTCCAGGTTGCCGTTCAGCGACCCGGCTGTCGCTGCAAGTTGTCACGCAGCACGACATTGAGGGACGTGAGGTTGCGGACCTGGCTGCCACCGGCCGAGCAACGTCGCGTTCTGCATCAGCCCACCCTGAGCCGCAGGCGCTGTACGGTACTGCCCTGGTTGTTGTTGGCCACGATGTTGAGTTGCACGCCGGTACCGGCCGAGGAAACGCTCAGCGAGCCCGCGCCGTTGGCGCTGCCGACCAACGTCGAGCCTGCGGCCAGTGCCTGGCCCTTGCTGTTGCGTTGCCGGCGCCTGGTTAGCCTTTGTGACGTTGATGTCAACGTTGTTGTAGGCGGGTGTTATTGGTCGCCGGCAGCACGCACGACTTGAGTGACGCCTTCTGTGCTGTTGAGGCCGCTGCCACCAGTGACGGTACCGGTTCCGATGCCTTGCGAACGCGCTGAGCCATTACCTTTTGCGTCGATGATCGGTCACCGTAGAACTGTGGCGTGATGGTCGGTTGCTGAATTTGCATCGAGGAAGTTGCCCCGATCACTTCACCGCTGGCATTTTGCCAAGATGCTGGTCATGGCAATGCCGAAACTGACGCATCCGTCCCGGCGCGTGACATAGCGGCCCCCGCAGAGTTCCGACAACTCGTGATCGCTCAGTTCAATGGGTTTGAATGTCTGTGCCTGGGTCGGCAGGCTGGCGGCCCAGGCGAGCCGCAGACCAGCCAGATTGGAGTCTTCAGGTGTTGGGATGCTCCCGAGCGTCGTGCTCCACTTGTTATTAGAAGAAGTCGCTTTGGATGAATCCGAAATCCATCAACTCTGCGTCTTGCACCGGGCTGAAGGTGTTGACGCGGTTCTTGGCGGTCAGTGGCAGGGGCGGGTCGAGAGCAGCGCGTTGGCTCTTGTCGTGTGCCCTGGCCGATGACGGCAAAGATGATGCCGTCTCCAGCCTTTGACAAAGTCGTCGACTTTGTAACGTTTATGACCGAGTACCGGATCGCCGATATGGACCCGGCCCCTGATGGACTCTTTTTGCATGACCACAAAGTGTTTGCCCAGCCACGGATATCCATGAGTACCACAACCGGAATTCTGATCTCGCTCGCTAACGTCTCCGTCGCTACCCAGATAACCACGGGCCCGCATGCCGATGCTTTCCACGTAGCGCTTCATGTCGAGCATGGAGAAGCCCTGGACGCGGACAAGATCCTGATCGGAGTTTCGCCAGCATGCCTTCGATGACTTGTTCTTCGTTCACGTCCAGCCAGTAGGCCTGGCGCAATACGGTCGCCAGCGCAGCTGCGCCGTGCACACTGAAGTCGGTTTTCTGTTGGACCAGGTCGGCAAATTTACGCTCGCGGATGCTCTGGATCCTGGCTTGTACACCACCGACGCCGCCCGGCAGGACGGATAGCGGCAGTTGTGCAGCCTCGCTGACGCTGGCCACGCAAAGCAAAAATGCCAAGGCGATGATGCGCATGGTGGGATCGCCTTCTGGTTGTGTTGAAAAGGCCCCGCAAGGGGGCCTCGAGAGCGAGCAATCTAGAACGACTGGTTGGCAATGGCCAGCGAGTTGCTTTGCTGGTTACCCACGCCAGCAGCCACGTTGACGCCCAGGAGCTGCCACTGCCGCCATTCACCGAACCGCTCAGGGTTGCAGTGTTGGTCACAGGGTTGGCCCAGCCAGTTGGAGTCAAGCACTCCTGATAGGGATAGGTGTTGCCTGCGAATCATAGGAGCTGCTCTCACTGAAGCCTCCCTGCTTTGGCGAACTCGGACTCGGACGATTTGCTGCCCGATTTTTCGTACGCGGAGTGCGCTATTTTTCGATACGATGCATCGGGCGTACTCATCGGAAAGACGAGTCTTTCGATTTGTCGTACGAGGATTCGCGCGATTTGTCGTGACGCGGAGTCGCGGGATATCTGTCGTACGAAGGAGTCGCGCGATCTGTCGAACGAGGAATCACGCGACCGCTTGAACGAGGAGTCGCGCGAACGGTCAACGAAGTGTTTAGCGCTGCGTCAAGCGATTTGCGTCCAGCGATGCGCTGTAAGCGATGCGTCCCGGAACTGCTGCTGCGGGTGCGATCGCGGCCGTGGCTTGACGGTAGTGGAGTGGGAAGCCGTCGCCGCTTCCAGGCTGGGCGTCCAACGTAGCGCTCAAGGCAGCATCCGAAGGACCGCTGGCATTGCTGCTGTTGGTACCGCTGGCACTGCTGCTGTTGGTGCCGCTCGCAGCGCTGCTGTTGGTACCGCTGGCACTGTAAGCTGCTGTGGGTGCTGCTCGAAGCACTGCTCGCATGGTGCCGCTCTTCGGCGCCGCTTACAGCCAGTGCTAAGGGAGCCGCTGGCATCTGCTGCTTCTGGCCCCGGCGGCAGCTCCAGCCCGAAGAAGCGCTTTGACTGCCGCTGAGCATCGAACGACATTGTCTCGAGAGAAACTACCGCTGGCGGTGTTGGTTACGGTGATCGTAGTATCCACGCGGTAGGTGCGATCAGCGCGTTGTTGTTGTTCACGGTCAGGCCAGGACCGCTTTGATCGGCGGTGAGGCGGTGGCTGTTGCGTTACCCAGTGGGGCATTGGAGTTGGCAATTGCCATGGTGTTTTTCTGCTGGTTGAGGTCGCCACCAGCAATGTTGACACCCATATTGCCGCTGCCGCCATCGGCCGATCCGCTTCATCGCGGCCAAGCGTTGGTGGTGCCGTAGTTGCCAGACCCTGTTGTTGTTGCCGGATTGCGTGACGCGAGCGCGTGGCGTCGGCAGTGCCGAACACGAAGCCGTTATCGAGGCTGGAGGTCGGAGGGGCCGCGTTTGCGTGATGGCAGCCGCGCGTTGTCTTGTTGGTTTGCCAGCGCCTGCTGCCACGTTGACAGTCCGACGTTGCCGCTCGCGCCTGAGGCCAGAGCTGCTCATCTCCCGGCTGAGTTGCTCAGTCCCCTTCGTTGCGGACGGCGGTGTTGCCGGTACTGCGTCTGCCTATCGTCGTGCGCTGATGGCGGTCGCGTCGGTATGGACTTCACTGTTGACGAGGAGGTTGGTTGTGTGGCTGGCCACCGTTGTTGTGATCGACCATGGTGATCACGCCGATGGTGACGCGGGCAGCTTGTGCAGCAACAGCCATGACCGCAGCGCTGCGAAAACCAGAGGGTTCCTTATTGCCATCGAAGGTCTCATGGTGGCTTCCTCCGTACTTGTTTTAGGTTAAGTGTTGTTCTCTACCTGCTTGGGTCAATCCGCGAGCCCGTACGCTCAGGGTGTTGGCCGTTCGGTTTCCCACCCCGTGCGCTCTGATTCGAACTGGATCACCCCACTGGCTTTACCGGTGAAGGCCTGGTCGCTGGTAGCGACCTGGCGATAGCCTGCGTCGCAGAGTCAGTTGGATCGGAGTTGGTGAGCAGCGCCACGTTCTGCTGCCTGAGGACGCTGTCGTCGATGTCTTGCGGCTGCGTACCGACGCCTGATCCGCAGGGCGTTGGCTTGCTGGTTGCACGGCGCCCAGGCGCTCTGGTTATTGACGCCCAGTACGCCGGTGCCGTGGCTGGAAGAGAGTCGCCCCGAATGCTGGATCCGGGCATCGATCGCTGGGGTCGACTTCTTCAGGGGTACGCAGCGGTGGCGTAGACCTGTGTGGTCGCGCTGGCGCCCATGGCCAACGGCGATGGTCGGGCGTTCGCCTGCTGCTGCTGGTCGCCGGCTGCCTGGTTGACCGCGAGGTTGCCCTGGTACTGGGCGCACCTGAACCGTCGATGTTGGCGTTGTCGACGACGGGGGGATTGGGCGAAGGTCGGTGCACTGCAGAACATGGCGATTAGTCAGGCAGCGTACGAGTCATCTTAACGGTCTCCCGTTATGACTTTCAGAGCACCCAGGCCTTGCTGGACGCTTGAATTGACCATGTTGGCAATACCGTTGCCGGCATTTCCCGAACGTCCAGCGGGGGTTGGAAAGCTGGGTCTGGTTGCTGATATTGCCGCCCAGGTTGTTGGTGTTTTGAGTGATCAGGCGGGAGATACCTGCACCACTGGCGACACCGGCAAAGTCGCCGATCGCGCTCAATTCGCTCGTTTGCGCGAGGATTTCTTTGGACGGGTTGGCATTGGCGGTCGTGGGGCTAGGGTCGAGAATCATCGGCGCACGCGTTGCCATGCGTGGTTGGACATCACGTTTGATAATGATGATGCCGTTGTCAGCGTGTACAGGCGAGGCGAACACTTGAGCCCAGTGCGCATCCCGATCAGCAGGGGAGGCTATAGACGTTGTTTACAAGTTTCCCGGCAATTCCTTCTGTAAGTGGAACGCTGGCCCTTATCAGCGTTGCGAGGGGAAGAGAGAGCAGAAGGTGTGCCGGTTTTCGTTTTTCTTTTAAAGCTCTGCAGTTGGTTGGCTTTTCATTGTCGAGGTGGTCAATAAGTTTTGTAACGCCGCACTGAGACAGAACCACGCAAAACGCCGTCCATGCTGGCGGTATTGCTCGCTAAGGGCGCTGAAGGCAGGTTGTATCAGTGGCTTGCATCTTCTTGCAGAAGGAGTGCTTGAGCCGCTTTAGTTCGCCTTAATTTGCGCAGGGGATGGTGTTTCGGGAATGGACATTTTCGGCAGGGGAGGGGGTACCGCTGTCAGGTCTTTAGCAGGCGCATCACAGCCTCTGAATGCTGCATCCTTGCGCTACGCTTCCAATCATCTTGCGGCACCTGGTAAGGCTGGCGGTGCAGGTCAAGCCATTGGCCTGGCCTGGAAAAACGCCTGGCGTTCTGTCAGTTGCGGTTGGCAACGCTGCCCATCGTCATGCCAGGCCACGGTTTCGGGGCTCAGCAGCAAATGCAGGTCGTAGTGCCGTGCCAGCAATGCTTGCTCGATCCACGTCGGGCAAGCGCCAAACAGGTCTGGCTCCAGAGGATGTTGCTCAGCAAGTGAGTGTCGAGAATCAGCAAATGGCTGCCGGGCGCGTGCCTCATCCTCCCATTTCAGCTGCCCTCGGGCGATTTCCGGAATGTCGAAGCCAGGCAGGTCTCGTGAAAGGTTTTTTGTTCGATGAACCAGCGTACATATTCGTGGGACCCCGCCGAAATGCTGTTGTAACTCGGCTGCCAGCCAACTCTTGCCGCTGGATTCGGGGCCTGTGAGTACCAGAACTTTCATGTATTGCTCAACGCCGGATCGGCCCGCCATTCCCGCCAGCCTTGCACGGCAATCAAGGCGAACAGCGCGTAGAGCCCGGCGGTCAGGTACAGGTCTTTAGCCAGATAAACAGCCCGACGAAGATCACATCAGGGTGAACCACAGCGGCCAGCATTGAACGCGCGTTTTTGCGCCATCCCATACCTGCGCCACCAGGCTGAAGCCAGTCAGTGCCGCATCGAGCCAGGGTTGTGCGGCATCGGTCCGGATTCGCCATTGCAGCGCCCAGCAACAGACTGCCGACCGCTCAATGACCAGACTGATAGCGACCGATTACCGTCGAGCAGGCTGACCTGCCGACCCTGTTGCGCGCCCCCGCATGCGTCACTGCCACCAGCCATAGAGCTGCAATGCGGCGTAGATCACCTGCGGGAGCATGTCCGAGTAAGAGCTTCACCTCAAAAAGATCCAGCTATAAACAGCACCATGACCAGGCCGATCGGCCAGCGCAGGGTTCTGTTTGACCGTCAACCAGACGGCAATGACACCGAGGGCGGCGGCAAACGGTTAAGCGGACATGGAGGTTCCTTGGGGGAAGACGAAGAGGGGCGGATTGTAACGGCAGGCGCTGCCAAGTAGAACCGGCGTGCGCCGCCCTTTAACGGGGCTGTCGTTACACCCGGAACTGCTTGAGCAGCCCGTTCAGTGCTCACTCAACCTGTTCCTTCAGATGTACGCTGGCCACGCTCGACTGTTCGGCCGCCAGCGCCGTGCTGTAGGACAAAACCGGCCGCCTGGGTGACGTTCTGGTTGATGTCCTCGACCACATGCGCCTGTTGCAAGGTTGCGCTGGCGATAGGCGTTCAACCCATTGAGGTTGCGCAGCGCCTGGGCAATGGCATTCAGGCTTGCGCCGGCCAGGCCGGCCTGCTCGATGGTCAGCTTTGCGATGCGGCTGCTGTCGCCGATCACTTTGACCGCCGCTTCAGGTGGCTTTGCAGGCGTTCGATCATCGACTGGATCTCGGCCGTGGACTTCTGGGTACGCTGGGCCAGCAGTCGCACTTCATCGGCCACCACCGCAAAACCGCGACCTTGCTCGCCGGCGCGGGCGGCTTCGATGGCGGCGTTGAGGGCCGAGTTTCAGGTTGGTTTGCTCGGCGATGGAGCGGATTACCTCGAGGACGCTGCCGATCTGCGTGCTTTCGGCGGCCAGGGTACGAATCACTTCCACCGCCTGATCGATGGTCGAGACAGCTTGTCGATCTGTTGCAGGCTGCACCATCGATGTTGACCTGACCTTGCTGCGCCTGAGACTCGGCATCGCGCATTTCGCTGGCGGCGTGCTCGGCGTTTTTCGCGACGTCGTGCACGCCATATGTCACTTCATTGATGGCAGTGGCCACCAGTTCCATTTGCTGGGACTGTTGCTGACTGCGTTGCTGGGCCTGGGCGGCGTCGTTGCCCAGTTCGCTGGGAAGACTGGCCCAGGGCACTGGCGGACACTTGCGGTTCCTGATCACCAGTCGCAGCTTGGCGGTGAAGGCGTTGAAGTGGCGTGCCAGTTGCGTGACTTCATCCTGGCCATGGGTGTCGAGGCTGTGGGTCAGGTCGCTCTCGCCGCTGGCGATGTTGGCCATGGCGTTCACGGTTTCCTGCAGTGGACGCACGATGCTGCGCAGGCAATCAGGATGACCAGCAGCGCCATGATCAAGCAATCACCAGCCCACGAGCGAGGCCTTCAGACCTGGCCATAGGGCATCTGGCCTGCATGTCATCGACCATACACGCCCGAACCGATCACCCAACCCCAGGGCTCGAAGAGTTTGATGTAGGAGGTTTTTCTACCGGCGCGCGGCGCCCGGTTTCAGCCAGCGATAGTCGACGGTGCCGGCACCCTTGGACTTGGCGACGGCGACCATTTCGTTAAACAGGGCAAAACCGTCGGGTCGCGGATCGCCGAGAGGTTCTGGCCATCTGGTTTCGGGTTGGCCGGGTGCATGATCATCACCGGCGTCAGGTCATTGTTGATCCAGAAGAAGTAGTCATTCCTGGTCATAACGCAGGCCGCGAACGGCGCTCAGCGCCTGCTTCTGTGCAACATCGCGGGTGAGCGTGCCAGCGGTTTCGAGGTCGTTAACGACGGGCGCGTGGAAGTGCGGCTCGAGAGCAGCGCCGACGGCCACGCCTCGATCATCGTCCGCGACACCGGCGCGGGCATCTCGCGCGAATTCCTGCCGCACGTGTTCGACCGGTTCCGGCAGGAAGACGCCGGGCTGCAAGCGGCGATTCGGCGGCCTACGGCCTCGGCCTCGCCATCGTCAAGCACCCGCAGTGGACCTGCACGGCGGCTCGGTCGTCGTGGAGAGCGGCGGCCCAGGACCCCCTCACGGCTCGACGTTCAGTCGTCCGGCCTCCGGTCGGGCTTAGGAGCCTGTCCGAGTCATGGCATGGGTCGCGTTCCGAGCGCCGCGCCGGCAGATGCAAGGCGCCGCGACGCAGGCAATGCGGGACATTGTCGAGGAGCGGCAACGCCGCAGATGCCGGCGCGCCGCCGGAACCCGCAGGGCGCATGGGGGTTGCGGGCGAGCTCGTCGTTGCTCGTCGTCGCCGATGTGCCGCATCGCCTCCGCCTCGCGCCTCGATCTCGCCTCGCAAGCCCCATGCGCGCGACCCATGCTATGACTCGGACAGGCTCCTATGCGCACTGAACACCGATGGCCCCACGCCAGCGACCGAAGCGGCACTTGAATCCGCGATCCAGGGGCTTCGCGCGCTGCTCGGCGCGCGCGCCAGCGACGCGCCGCCGTCCGCGAGCATCACAGCCACGGCGAGTCGTACCATCCGCCGGCGGCGCCCGACGTCGTCTGCTTCCCGCACAGCACCGGGCGAAGTCGCGGCGATCCTCGGCGATCAGCGCGGCGGTTCAGCTGCCGGTCGTCCCGTTCGGCGCCGGCACGTCGCTCGAGGGCCACGTCAACGCGATCCACGGCGGCATCTACGATCGACCTTCGCGAGATGAACCGCGTCGTGCGCGTCAGCGCGGAGGATCTCGACGCGACCGTCGAGGCAGGCGTCACGCGCCTGCAGCTGAACAAGGCGCTGCGACAACACCGGGCCTCATCTTCCCCGTCGATCCAGGCGCCGACGCGACAATCGGCGGAATGGCGCGCCACGCGCGCGTCAGGCACGACCGCCGTCCGCTACGGCACGATGCGCGAGAACGTGCTGGCGCTGACCGTCGTGCTCGCCGACGGCACGGTCGATCACGCACCGGCACGCGCGCGCGAAAGTCGTCGGCCGGCTACGACCTCACGCGCCTGTTCGTCGGATCGGAGGGCACGCTCGGCGTCATCACCGAGGTGACCGTGCGGCTGCATCCGCTGCCGGAGGCGGTGTCCGCGGCGGTCGTGCGCGTTCGACTCGATCGCGGGGCGCGGTCGAGACGGTGATCGCGACGATTCAGCTCGGCGTGCCGGTCGCGCGCATCGAGCTGCTCGACGAGGCGCAGATGGACGCGGTCGAACCGCTACTCGAAGACCAGCTATCCGGTGGCGCCGACGCTGTTCTTCGAGTTTCACGGCGACAGCGAGCGCGCACGTCGCCGAGCAGGCCGAAGCCGTGCAGGCGCTTGCGCGCCGGAGCGCGGCGGCCGCGGATTTCACGTGGGCCACGCATCTCGAGGATCGCGAGCGGCTCTGGCAGGCGCGCCACGACGCGCATACGCGGCGCTGGCGCTGCGGCCCGGCGCGCGCGGCGTGGACGACGGACGTGTGCGTGCCGATCTCGCGCCTGGCCGAGTGCATCGTCGAGACCAAGGCGCGATCAACGCCGGCGCGCCGTTTCCGATCTGCCTGGTCGGCCACGCGGGCGACGGCAACTTCCACCTGATCTACGTGCTCGATCCGGACGAGCGCGTCGGAGCTCGGCGGAGGCGCGCCGGCTGAACGAGCGGATGGTGGCGCGCGCGCTCGCCATGGGCGGCACGTGCACCGGCGAGCACGGCGTCGGGCTACGGCAAGATGAAGTTCCTCGAGGCCGAGCACGGGCGCGGCGCTCGAGGTCATGCGGACGATCAAGCGCGCGCTCGATCCGACAATCGGATGAATCCGGGGAAGATGATCTCCGTCGGGGCTGGGGGCCTAGGGAGCTGGCTGCATCCCCGTCGGTCAGGGGCTGAGGCATAGCTGCGTTCGCAGAGAAAGTCTTTGACCTCATCGATGTTGCTGCGCGTCTCACCGACGGGGGAAAGTGTCTCCACCAGCGCCGGGTTCGGTGAATACGCAATCACCGGAGCTTGCCGTAGCGTATCGCCAGCGCGATTTCAGACGCTGTTCCCGCTTCGCCCGGCAACGCGACAATCGCCGCGCACGACAACACGTTGATGTGGTTGCGCGATAGATCGTGCGTGCCCTCTGCACCGCTGTACGGAAGGTGCGTATGGATCGCCAGCTCGACGAACTCGTTCGGGTAGCGGCCATGCCTTCGGCCTCGCGCGATCGGTCTCGCTCTCGCAGGGAATGATGCCGATACAAATGCCTCGAGTTCGAGGACGTTGGTGAATGCGCGACTGACGCGGTCATGACACCGCGGCCGCCCCGGTGAGCAGGTTGACGCCCAGGTCGGCGAGCAGTTCGCCGGACGGCGCGCGCGATCGACCCGTGCTCGGAACTGCCTGAACCGATGACACCGACTGTCACGCCATGCATTGGCAACGGCTGTCCTGCGAGCGCCGCACGTTCAGCACGCCAGCACGGCTTCGACGACGCTACGGCGGACGCGGTCGGCAGCGCGGTGAGACGAAACCGGCTTTGCCGAGCAGCGATGAGTACTCGGCTTCGTGTGCGTTCCTGCCACTCCGGGTATGACGAGCATGACCATATCCAGAATCTTTCCCGGATGAGGCGTATCGCCCGCGGGCAGGACCATCTCGACAGATCAGGACGACGGCCCATCCGGTTTCATCGCTTTCCGGCAGTGGCCGAGGATGGTGAGACACTGATCTTCGGTCAGTCGTGGATGATGTGCGACAACACGTAGGCATCGCCGCCGGCAGGAACCGACTCGAAGAAACTGCCCGGCTCGATCGTCACGCGCTCCTCGACACCGCGCGCCTTCAGCAGCAGGCGCGTCGCCGACCACGTGCGGGCGATCGAACAGCACCACGCGGTCCCGCATGCCTGGACAGAATCGCCGCCAGCATGTTGCCCGTCGCGCCGCCGACGTCGACGACCGTCTTGAAGCCGGAGAAGTCGTAGGCCGCGGCGACAGCCGGCGGCTCGGCGCCATGGAAGCCAACCATGGCTTCACTGAGAATTGGACGCGTCCTCCGGGTGTTGCGCCCAGGTATCCGAAGATCGGCATGCCGACCGCCTTCTCGAAGCCGGTCTTGCCGGTTTGCGGCGAGTAGAGAATCTCCTCCCAGCCGCGCCCGAACCACTGGCTGCAGAACGCCAGCAGCGTGGCTCGCGCCGATCCGGGCGCGCCGGTCTCGAGCGCCTCGCCGAGCGGCGTCAGCGCGAACCGCTGGGCGCTCTCGTTCCGTGAGGATGCCGAGGCTGGCCAGCGTCCGCATCAAGCCGATGCAGCGACGGTGCGTGCGTGCCGCGTCGCGCCGGCGAGTTCGGCGGCGCTCTTCGGTCCGGCGGCCAGGTGATCGGCGAGGCCCAGTTTGGCCGCCGCATAGACGATCGCGGGACCAGGACCCGGTCCCCATCTGGATCAACTGGGCGTGGGGCGGCAAGGCATCGGATCCGGGACTCTGTTCACGACTCATGCAACACTCCTGCAATGGGGAGCGCGAGGATAGCACGATAGAATGCATGACATGACTTGTAGAATCTCGGCACGCAGGATTCGATGCTCCGCGCTCGCGATCGTTCTGCTGTTCGCCGGTGCCAGCCGCGCGAGCCAGCGAGCTCACGGACGATGTCAGGCGCGGCGCGCGCGGGTGATGAGAAGCTCGGACCCGACGCGATGCTGATCCTGTGGAGCGCGCCATCACAGCGCTACTCGCTGGACATCGACTACGAGTACCCGGCAGGACAGCAACCTGTGCTACCTGACCGGTCTGACGCAGGAGAACACGATCCTCGTGCTGATGCCGGGGAACAAGACGCAACGCGAGCTGCTGTTCGTGAAGGACCGCAACCCGGCGCGCGAGCAGTGGACCGGGACGCTGCTGACACTGGAGCAGGCGAAAGCCAGACCGGCGTCGACCGCGTCTTCCGCGCCAGCCAGTTCGACGAAGATCATCGCCGGCGTCCTGAACCGGCTGCCGGTTGGCGGCGACGAGGATCCGATCGACGCGTCACGGTTCTACGAGGCGTTGTCGGCCGGCCGCGGGCGCGTCGCGCTCGCGCTCGGTCCCCGTCCGTTGAACGCCCCGCTGACGCCGGAACTGGAGTTCGCCCAGAAGATCCGCGAACGCTACGTCGGGTTTCAGGTGGCGGACGCGCCGCGCCGACCCTGAACGCGCTGCGCGCCGTGAAAACGCCATACGAGCAGCGGATCCTGACCAGAGCGTGGAGATTTCCGGCGAGGCGCAGATGGCCGGCATGCGCGCCGCGCACGCCGGGCGCCTACGAGTACGAAGTGCTGGCGGCGATCGAAGCGGTGCAGAAGGGCGCGGCGCGGTGTCGTGGAGCTATCCGTCGATTGTCGGCAGCGGGCCGAACGCCACCATCCTGCACTACCCGCGCGGCGAGCGTCAGATGCAGAGCGGCGAACTGCTGCTGGTCGACGCCGCCTGCAACTACGGCTACATGGCGGCCGACATCACGCGCACGCTACCCGGTCAGCGGCACGTTTTCCCCGCTCCACAAGGACATCTACCGCATCGTGCTGCAGGCTCAGGAGCGAAGCGATGCGGCGGCCGGCTCCGGCGTATCTCTGCAGGACGTGCACAACAAGACGGTCGAGGTGATCAAGGCAGGCCTGCTGAAGCTGGGCCTCATCACCGATACAACGGGCGACCAGTACAAGATGTGGTATCCGCACGGCGCCAGCCATTTCCTCGGCATCGACGTCCACGATGTCGGCGACCGCAGGGCGCCGCTCGCGGCCAGGCATGGCGTTCACGATCGAACCCGGCATCTACATCCGCCAGGGCGCGCTCGACGCGCTGCCCAGGACGCCGGAGAACAACGCGCTGATCGAGAAAGTCCAGCCGGCCGTGACGAAGTATGCAGACATCGGCGTCCGCATCGAAGACTCCTTCCTCCTCGAATCGACCGGCCTGCGCCGCCTGTCTTCGGCCGTCCCCGGACCATCGAGGAGATTGAGGCGTTCCTGAAACCCAAAGGCTCCCGATGAATCGGACCCGGTTTTCCGCTCTGCGACGCCCCGCCGCCGCCGTTGCGGTCGCGCTCGTGGTGGCCGCGCTCGAAGCGGCGCCCGCGCGAATTTTCTGTGGAAGGCGACCTCGAAGTCCGGCGGGACCCTGTACCTCGTCGGATCGGTGCACCTCCCTGCCGAAGGACTCCTATCCGCTCAATCCGGCGCTCGAAACCGCGTTCCAAGAATCCGACCTGCTGGTCGAGGAGGCGGATCTCGGCGAGATGGGCGTCAGCGCCCAGATGACGTTTCTCAGCCGCGGCATGCTGCCCTCCAGCACGCCTCTCGACAAGGTCCTCTCGCCCGCCACCTACGCCCTGCTCACCAAACGCGCCGCCGACATCGGCGTCCCGATCGAGCCGCTGAAACTGCTGAAGCCGTGGATGGTGGCGCAGATGCTCGAGGTCATGCAGTGGCAGAAGGCCGGCTTCGATCCCGAGCTCGGCCTCGACAAGCACTTCTACGATCTGGCGCAGGCCGCCGGCAAGAGCATTCAGGGGCTGGAGACGCTCGACTTCCAGATGTCGCTCTTCGACGGCATGACGATGGCCGAGCAGGACCACCTGCTGGCGGAGACCCTGAAGGAAATCGACACCGAGCAGGCCAACATGGCGAAGCTGATGGAAGCCTGGAAGGCGGGCGACGCGCCGACCGTCGAGCGCATCGTGCTGTCGGCGCTCCGGCAGGAGCCGCAGCTGTATCAGCGCCTGCTGGTGGACCGCAACAAGGCGTGGATCCCCAAGCTCGAGGCGCTCTTCGCCCGCAAGGGCCACACCTTCGTCGTCGTCGGCGCCGCGCATCTGGTCGGCCCCGACGGTCTGATCTCACTGCTCAGGGCAAAGGCTACACCGTCGAGCAGATGTAGCGCGGCCACGCGAATCAGCGGGTGGCCGCCGTCGCGGGCGCGGCGAGCTGCCGGCGCGCCATCCTCGGTCGCTCCCGCGCACAACTTTCGATGGCCGGCGATGAGATTGAGATACGGCGCCAGCCACGGCACCGGCAGATTCCGCAGCAGTTCGTCGATGAACGGCGCCTCGCGATCGAGGTCGACGTCGAGCGCAAAAGCCGGCCGCCACCTTCGGAGCGTCCTGCCTGTCGAACAGCGAAACGATCACGCGCTCGACACGCACGCGGCTTTCGTAGAGCTGCAGTTCTTCGTCGCTGCCGCCCTTCGGCGGCGTCAGGCCGCTCCTGAACTGCCGCCTGCGCTCGCGGTACTACGTCGGCGCGTTTCACGGCGTCCGGCGGCAGCGCGCCCATCTGATCCGGTGCGGCGATCGGCGCCGACACCAGCGACGGGCGACGGCAGCGGCGCTGGCTGGCAGCTGGTCGTGAACGTCTGCGCGAACCGGCGCTGCTAAGACCTGGGCCGCGAAAAGTGCTTCTGCGCAACGGATGCTCCGATCGATGCTGTCGACGACGTGCTTCGATTCGCGGATGCCGTGTCCTTCGCGCGGGTAGCGCACCATCACGGCCTCGGTGCCGACGTCCTTCAGACCGATGTAGAACTGCTCCGCTTCGGCGATCGGCACGTCGTTGTCGTTCTCGCCGTGCATCAGCATCGTCGGGCGTGTGCGCGTTGGCGACGTGGCGGATCGACGACCGCTGCAGCAGCGTGTCCATCAGGTTGCCCTGATGCGGATAGACGCCCCACTCCATCGCCTCGTACTGGTTGTAGTAGCGTCATGTAGTTGTAGCTGATGATGTTCGTGATCGCCGCGGTCGGGATCGCCGCCTTGAAGATGTTCGTCTGCGTGATCAGCCACGTCGAGAGCTGACCGCCGTAGCTCGTGCCCTCGACGCCGAGGCGATCGCGATCGATCCACGGATAGCGCCGCGATCGCCGCGCTGACGCCGTAGAGCACGTCCTGCCCTTCGTTGCCGTTCTGATCGGCGAAGACGCGCGTCCGCGAATGCCCTGGCCGTAGCCGGTTGATCCGCGATAGTTCACCATCAGCGTCGCCCAGCCGCGTGCCGCGTACACCTGATTCTTGAAGTTGAAGGCCGGTCCCTGCTGGCCGTGCGGTCCGCCGTGGATGTTGACGATCAGCGGATGTGCTGGTGCCGGTCGGCGAGGCCGATCGGCTTCGTGAGAAACGCCTCGACCTCGAACTTGTTGTCGTTCGAGACGAACGTGAACGATCTCGACATCGGCGAGCGGCTTTCCGCGCAGCACGTCCGCGTTGAGGTCGGTCATCTTGCGCGCCGGCGATATACAACTGCGCCAGATCCGGATGGCGTCGCGAGCGTGTAGGCCAGCACCGTTCTCGGACATCGAGAAGCCGCCGACGCGTTCCGCGATCGCTCGACCACCAGCCTCGGGCTTGCCCCCGCGATCGGCTGGCGATACAGATGCACGCTGCCGCGCTCCTGCACCGTGAACAGCAGCGCCCGGCCGTCCGGCGTCCACTCCGGCGGGCCCTGGCGGTTGTCGATCGTGCCCGATTTCGCGACGACTGGTGCCGTCGGCGTTGACGACCCACGCGTGCGTGTCTTCCATCGTCGTCTCGCGATCGGTGAGCCCGCGCTTCGTCGCCTGGAACGCCAGCATTTTTCCGTCGGGCGACCAGCGGGGTGATACTCGTTGCTTTCGGTCGCGCTCGAGGCGGCGGATCGATTTGTCCGCGAGCTTCATCACGTACACGTCGTAGTTGAAGAACTCGTCGTCGATCGGCGTCGCGATTCGTGAGAAAGGCGAGCTCCTGGCCATTCGGCGACCAGTCGACCGAATGTTCGTAGAACTCCGCCGTCGGTCAGCTGCTCGACGCGGCCCGACGCGACGTCGACCACGAACAGGTGAAGCCGCCGGTTGTCGTTGAAGCGCGTCATCCCTTCGGCGGCATCCGGCTTGTAGAGATACCGGGTGATCACGATCGGATCTCCGGTCGCGTCCGGCGGTTTCGGGCCCGGCAACGGACGAGACGAACGCGATTCGCTTGCCGTCCGGCGCCCACGCGATCGTCCTGCCGGATCCGGGAAGCGGCGCATTCGTGCCGCTCAGTTCCGCGAGCCACCTCGCGCCGGATCCGTCAGGCTTCGCCACGACGAGCCCGGACTTTGTCGCCGACCCGGCCTCGATAGGCAATCCACTGGCTGTCGGGCGACCACTCCGGGTTCCCGGACGGCTCTTTGTCCGCTCCGAAGCGCACGCTCTTCCCGTCCGCGATCGTCATCACCCACAACTGACCGCACGGACGGCCGGCGCCGTCGTTGTTCTCGACGGTGTAGGCTACACGCGTGGCGTCCGGCGACACTCTCGACTCCGGACACCGACCGCAGCTTGAGGAGATCGGCGCTCTGCACGCCGGCCTGCGCGAGGGCGGCAGACGCCGTCGCGACCACGCCTGCGGCCACGGCGCCGCGGACGATCGAAAACCGGATGGCTCATGGTTTGAATCTTGCCTCCGTACTCCAGGGGTTGACCGGTGGTCCACGGGTGATACTGATTGGCGAAATCAATCCGCTCGCCGAGCGGCGGATGGCTCTCGCGAAAGATCTTGTACAGCAGTCCCGGGCGCGGGTTGGCGAGCGCGTCCTGCTGCAGCTTGCACGAACGCCGTGCCGGCGCTGTGGTTGGTTTGCGTGATCTCCAGCCCGAAGCGATCGGCCTCGTGCTCGATGTGCCGCGTGAAGCGCCAGCTCGAGCGGCGTCACCACGAGGCCGAAGGCCGACATCAACAGCGAGCAGAAGCGGCAGCGACGCGACGTCAGCGAGCGACGTGAATCCGAAGCGGCGCCATATCGGGCCGATGCACGGCGCCCGCCGTCCGGTACGCCACGTACAGAAGACGCCGCGATGATCAGCGACCGAAAACGCGATCGCCTGCCAGACGTGGTGGAGCACGTAGTGGCCCATCTCGTGGCCCATCACGAACAGCAGCTCGCGATCCGTCATCCGCTTCAGCGATCGTGTCCCACAGCACGATGCGCTTCGGTGCCGAACAGGCCGGCGACGTAGGCGTTGAGCGTCTTCGTGTCGACGCTCTTGTTCACCTGATAGACGCGGCTGCCTTCGATGCCGGCGCGGCCGGCGAGCGACAGAATCTTCTGCTCGAGCGCCTTGTCCTGCATCGGCTCGAACTTGTTGAACAGCGGACGCGATCCAGATCGGCGCGACCAGGTTGGCGAGGACGATGAACGGCACGAGCGCGATCGCGGTGTAGAGCCACCATCGCCGCGGGCTCTTGCGCAGCAGCAGGTACGGCACCCACATCACCAGCGCACCGACGATGCACGCGACGGCGAGCGACTTCAACGTGTCGCCGAACCACTTGCCGAACGTCTGGTTCGACAGTCCGTAGGCGTGCTCGCGGACGTACTCCGTGTAATAGCTGCAGCGGCAGATCGACAATCGTGGTGACAACCGTGAACAGCGCGAAGTAGACGACGATCGTGAAGAACCAGTTGCGGCCAATCCGCCGGGCGGCGTTCCGCAGGGAAGCCGACAGGCCGGTCGCGAGCAGAAGGACGAGGACCGCGATCGACCACGCCTGTTCGACGAACCACAACACGTTGCCGGAGCGGTAGTCACGCATCGCCTGCTCGCTCGGCTCCGGAACCGCGACCGGCGCGGTCTCGTCCTCCAGCACCATCGCCTGATCCGGAACGCGTCGGTCGTTCCGGCGGCGGGATGGCGGGGGCGGCGTCGGCTGCATGCCGGCCGAGCCGGCGGCGAGCGCCATCGCGCACACGAACGAAAGCACCATGCTGAGGCTGTTATTCTATCGCCCTGCGGAGGGGGTAGTCTCATGCGTCGAGTGTTGATGGCGGCAGTGGTCGTGACGCTGGCGGGCGCGGGCGCTCATGCGGACGCGAAGCGCTGGTGGTCGTTCGTCGAGTCGCTCGCGAACGACGGCATGGAGGGGCGCGACACCGGCAGCCCCGGCCACAAACGCGCCGCGGAATTCGTCGCGGCGGAATTCAAGAAGGCCGGCCTCGAGCCGGCCGGCGTCAACGGCTACATCCAGCCGGTCACGTTCAAGTCGCGCCGCATCGTCGAGGAGAAGTCGAGCCTCGCCCTCGTCCCGTCCAGCGGGGCGCCGCGAAGCCTGAGCCGCTGACGCTCGGCGAGGACGCCACGATCAGCATGCGAGTCGACCCGGCGCCGTCGCTCGAGGCGCCGCTGGTGTTCGTCGGCTACGGCCTGAACATTCCCGAGCGCAACATCAACGACTTCGCCGGTCTGAATCTGAAGGGGGCGATCGTCGTGTACATCTCGGCGACGCCGAAGTCGCTGCCCGGTCCGCTGCAGGCGCACTTCGGGTCGGCGGCCGAGCGCTGGCAGATGTATCGCGCTGCCGGCGCGGTCGGCACCATCAGCATCGCCAACCCGGAAGAGCATGGACATCCCGTGGGCGCGCTCGACGCTGGCACGTGCTGCATCCGGCGAAAGTCGCTGGCCGATCCGTCGCTGCAGGACGGCGCCGGCCAGCAGCTGTCGATCACGATGAATCCGGCGCACGCGGACAAGCTGCTCGCCGGCTCGGGCCATACGTTCAAGGAGCTCCTGGCGCTGGTCGACGCCGGCCAACCGGTGCCGGCGTTCGCGCTCCCATGGCGACTCAAGGCGACCGACGGCGGTCGAGCGCACGGACGTGGAGTCGCAGAATGTCGCCGGCATCCTCCGCGGATCGGACGCGACGCGGCGCAACGAGTACGTCGCCGTGTCGGCGCACCTCGATCACCTGGCGTCGGCGAGCCGATCAACGGCGACCGGATCTACAACGGAGCGATGGACAACGCTTCGGGGATCGCGGCCATCCTGGAGGTGGCGCACACGCTGCACGAGTCGGGCGTGAAGCCGGCGCGATCGATCCTGTTCGTCGCCGTCACCGAGCGAAGAGAACGGCCTCCTCGGATCGCGGTATTTCGCCGCGCACCCCACGGTGCCGCGCGGCGAGCATTGTCGCCAACATCAACACGGACATGTTCCTGCCGCTCTTTCCGCTGAAGACGTTGATGGTGCTCGGGCTCGACGAATCGGATCTGGCCGCGACATCCGTGCCATCGGCCAAGGAGCTCGGCCTCGGCGTGCAGGCCGATCCCGAGCCGCAGCGCAATCGCTTCGTCCGCAGCGATCAGCACAGCTTCATCGAGCGCGGATCCCGGCGCTCGCGATGAAGGTCGGCTACGAGGAGAACACGCCGCAGGCCGAGATCGCCAGGAAATGGACGGCGGAGCGCTACCACGCGCCGTCGGACGACCTGAGCCAGCCGATCGATCTCGGCGCGGCCGGCACCTACGTGCAGGTGGTCGGCAATGTGGCCGTGCGCGTACGCGAATCGGCCTGACCGGCCGACGTGGAACGATCTCGAGCTTCTTCAAGCGGGTTTGCGAAGAGTGGCACCCACTAGCGAGACCGGGAGTAGCCGCGACGGTTTCGCGAAGCGCAGGCGTTAGGCCCGCTAACAGGCCGTCAGTCCTTCAGTCGTTCTTCGTGCTTCGTGAAAGCCGTCGTTGCATGCTGCTGTGCGCGCTCGCGTGATCTGCGGTGATCGTGTCGCGGCGGCGCAGGATACCGCGTCGACGTGTGCGCGCGCTCGGCGAGGTCCTGAAGCGCGAATACATCGACGTCGACGTCGCCGCGAAGGCTGACGCTGCGCTCCAGCGCGCGCTTGCGGACGGCCGCTATGCCAGCGGCATCGACGCCGGAAACGCTGGTGCCGTTGCTGAACCGCGATCTCCAGGACGTCACGCACGACAAACACATCTTCGTCGAGGTCGTTCCGGCGGCAGCGCCGGCGCAGTAGTGGCCGACACCGGCGGGTTCGTCCACGGATGCGAAGGCGGCGCGCGCCGAAGCCGTGCGCCGCTCGAACGCCGGCGTGCGGCGAGTCGAGATCCTGCGCGGCAACGTCGGTTATCTGGATCTGTCGAACTTCTTCCGTCCCGAAGAGGCGCGCGACACGATTGCGCTCGGCGATGCGTCTGCTCAGCAAGGCGGACGCGCTCATCATCGACATGCGCCGCAACGGCGGCGGGTCGCCGGGCACGGTCGTGTTTCTGCTGGGGTATCTGATCTGACGCGCCCGGCGCGACGCTGTTCGAGATCGTCCATCGTCCGCCGGAACCGCCGGACCGCTACGCACTTCGACGCGACGCTGCCAGCCGAGCGCGACGGCAAGCGGCCGATCGCGGTCCTGACCTCGGCGCAGACGTTCTCCGGCGGCGAGGGACTCGCCTTTCTGCTGCAGGAACGTCATCGGGCCGGAGATCGTCGGCGAGGTCACGGCAGGCGCCGCGAATCCAGAGCACGACCTATCCGGTGAACGACCGGTTCCGGCGTCAACGTCCCGAACGGCCGCATCAAGAGCGCCATCGGCGGCGGCAACTGGGAAGGCGCCGGCGTCACGCCTGACCGTCAAAGTGCCGGCGGCCGACGCGCTGCAGACCGCGCACGACCGGCTTCTGCGCACGCTCGGCCGATAACACGCCGGCTAGCAGCCAGCCTGACAACCCGCCGCCACGTATCGCATCCTCTCCCATCGACGGACGATGGGAGAGGCCGTGTCGTATGTGCCTGATCTGCCGCCCGGCACGCTGGAGCTGCTGATCCTCAAAACCTCGCCGGCGGCGGCGATCCGATGCACGGCTACGGGATTGCCCAGCACCTCAAATCCGTATCCGACGAGGTGCTCCAGGTCGGCGAAAGCTCGCTCTATCCCGCGCTGCAGCGCCTGCTGCTCAAAGGCTGGGTCGAAAGGCGCCTGGGGGCGCGTCCGAGAACAACCGCCGCGCCAGGTTCTACACGCTGACCGCGGCCGGCAAGAAACAGCTGGCGGTCGAACGCCGGGAATTCGACCGGCTGATCGTCGCGATTCACAAGGTCCTCAATCCCGCCTAGAGGTCCGCATGCGAGACTACTGCTCCGTCGTGGCGATGCGTCATCCGACAGCGGCAGTTCGAGCGCGATCTCGCCGAGGAGATCGAGTTCCATCGCGCGATGGCGCAGCGGGATCTGGAGCGGAACGGCGTGCCTCGCGTGAACGCTGAAGACGCGGCCAGGCGTCGCGGTCGGCAACACGACGCTCGCGCGCGAAGACTGCGCGCGGCGTGTGGATCTGGCCATGGCTCGAAAGCCTCTGGCAGGATGCCGCATACGCTCTGCGGAACCTCCGCCGGCAACCGGTCTTCACCGCCGTCGTGGTGCTGGTAGCCGCCGACGGTCATCGGCCTGCACACGACGCTGGTCACCGTGATCGCGGGTGTGGTCGCTGCGGCCGTGGCCCGGCGTGCAGGATGCCCATCGCGTCGTCGCCGTGCATCTGCTCGGCCCCGCCGGCCGAAGCGCCGGGTTCGCCGGCGGACTTCCGCCGTCGGCTCACCGCACGGTTGCCGAGCGGGCGAGATCGCTGAGCGCGGCGTCGTCGCGACACGTGCCGAAGAGGTGCTGGTCGGAACCGGCGACAGCGCGCGATCCACGCGAGGCGCTCCTCGTCACCGGAAACTTCTTCGACGTGTTGGGAATCGGCGTCGCGCCGGGACGCGCGCTTCGGCCCGGACGACGATCGACCTGAGCGCGCGCAACCCGTCGCGGTGCTGGCCTACGATTACTGGCACAGTCACTTTGGCGGCGACCCGGCCGTCATCGGCGCCAACGTTCGCGTCAACGAGGTGCCGTTCACGATCGTCGGCGTCGCGTCCCGCGACTTCTCGAGCGCGGAGCCCGCCCACGGAAAGCAGCTGTTTCTCCCCATGACCGCGGCATCGCAGCTGAAGCCGCACGATCCGCCCATCACCTGCTGCGTCGATGTCGCCGGACGGTTGGCGGCCGGCGCCACGCGCGAGCAGGCTCGCGCCGAACTGGACCTCCTGAGCCGCGAGTTCGTGCTGCCCGACGGCATGAGGCCTCGCGGCGTCATCGTGACCGGGACCGAATTCGCCTCGCGCCCAGGGCCGGTCCGATTCGGTCGGGCCGCTGGCCGCGGCGTCGGCCATTTCCGCGGGGATTGCTGCTCGTGTGGTTGGTGGCGTGCGCGAACATCGGCAATCTGCTGCTCGCCCGAGCCGCGGCGCGCGTCAAGGAGATCGGCATCCGCCTGTCGCTCGGTGCGAGCCGCCGGCGTCTGATTCGGCAGTTGCTCACGGAAGGGTTCGTGCTGCGCGCTCAGCGGAAGCGCCATTGGCATCGGCATCGCCTACAAGCTGCCCTTCGTCCTCCTCCATTTTCTTGGCGGAGCGACCGCTGCGTTTCCGTTCCGAATCACGGTCGACGGCGTGAGCATCGGCTATGCCCTGCTGCTCGCGGGCGTGTCGGCCGCCGTGTTCGGCCTCGCACCCGCCTTGTTTGCTGCGCGCACCGACGTCGCCACCGCGCTGAACGAACGCGAAGGACTGCCCGCATCGAAGTTCCGCTTCGCGGACTGCTGCTCGCGGTGCAGGTCGCCCTCAGCGTCGTCCTTCTCGTCAGCGCCGGCCTTCTGATGCGCGGCGCCCAGCGGGCGGGGGCCTTTGATCCCGGCTTTTGCCGTCAACGACGTCACCGCCGTGTCGTTCGAGCTGCCACCGGGCACCTACGACGATGCGCGAAAGCGTGCGTTTTTCGCGGATCTCACCGACGCTCTGCGCGGGCTCCCGGCCAATGCGATCGACGCGTTCGGCTTCGCGACGTGGGAGCCGATTTTCATCCGGCGCGGCTACCAGACGCCCATCCACCTGCCGGATCAGACGCCGGCGCAAGCGAAGATGATCACGAGCGCTGACGTTTCGCCCGACTATCTCCACGTCCTGCGCATTCCCATCGTGGCCGGGCGCAACTTCGAGGCGTCCTCTGACGGAGCGACCGGTGGCGGTCATCAACGAGACCATGGCGCGGCAGTTCTGGCCGAGCGAGAATCCCGTCGGCAAGACGGTTCCTGATTGGCCGCGCGGACAGCCGCGAGGTCGTCGGCGTCATGCGCGATGCGCACACGCACTCGATGGACCGTGCCGCCGCTCGTTCTATCAGCCGCTCCGCCTGGGCCGCGTGGTGCCGCAGGCTCGTGATTCGTAGCAGCCGCGGCGTGCCCTCGGCGGAACTGAAGCGGATCGTCGCCGGTATCGACCCTCGCGTCCGGATCCAGACGACGCCGTTGTCGGCGCACCTCGAAGCTCGCGTCGCGGAATCGAAATGGGGGCCGATGCTCGGCGCCGTGCTCGGCGGCGTTCGCGCTGGCGCTGGCAACGGTCGGCATGTTCGGCGTCTTCGCGCTACGCCGTGCGCCGACGGCGAACGCGGGAGATCGGCATCCGCAGTGAGCGCTCGGCGCGCAGCCGTCCGCCGTGGTTCGATTGGTGCTCGCCGGACACTCCGCGCGCGGTCGCGGCCGGCCTGGTCGCCGGGCTGTTCGGCGCAGTGGCCTCGTCCGTCGTCATGCGCAGCCGGCTGCACGGGCTCAGCCCGTTCGATCCGGTGGCGTATCTGGGCGTCGCCGCCCTTCTGGCCGCGGCGGGGCTCGCCGCCAGCTACGTGCCCGCGCAGGCGCGCCGTGCGCGTCGATCCGGTCGTCGCGCTACGATACGAGTGAGTCGAGCACGAAGACGACGCGGCAGCGTCCGATGCGAATGATTGTTGCTCTCGGCCTTCGTGGCGGCGCTGCAGATCACGCGGCTCCGTCCGCCGGACGTCAAGTTCGTCGGGACACCCCAGAACGTCGTCGAGGCGATGCTGGCGCTCGCGAAGGTCACGCCGGCGGACGTCGTCTACGACCTCGGCTCCGGGGACGGCCGGATTCCGATCACGGCCGCGAAGCTGTTCGGCGCCCGCGGCGTCGGCGATCGAGATCGACTCGTTCCACCTGCGGGTGGCGCGGGACGACATGGCCAAGGCCGGCGTCGGCGACCGCGTGAGGTTTCTGAACGAGGATCTGTTCCAGGCCGACATCCGCGAGGCCACCGTCGTCACGATCTTCTCTGCTGCCGAAGCTCAATCTGCAGCTGATCCCCAAGTTCCGGCGCGAGCTGGCGCGCGGGACGCGCATCGTGTCCCACAAGTTCGACATGGGCGACGAGTGGCCGCCGGAACAATCGCAGGACGTGAATGGCCTGATGATCTCATCTGTGGACCATCCGCTATGATCGTCCGAATTGGGATGACGGGTTGCGACATTGAATTGCACGCAACCTCCGGAAGCTCCGCCCCGGTTCGCGGCAACACGGGAACAATGCCAGGCCTCCGGGAAGATCACCGATCGACGGCCGTTAACGATGACGGCATCAGGAGCCATGTCGTGAGTACACTGTGCACTAGAGAAGCTGCGTTCGGAGCCGCCGAGTCGGCATGCGCCGCAGCTCCTAAGGCGCCGCGAGCGCAGGGTGCTTGCGAGCGCGACGCCGCGATGCGCGGACATGCGAGGACGCCGGCAACCGCAGACGTCGGCGTTCGCCGACCTACGAGATTACGCTGCGAGTCAGCAGCGCGTGACGGCCGCCTCCGCCGAGCGGACGTGGTCGCGGCAGCGTCGTCATCGTGATGACGCTGGCCGCGGTCGCCATCCTCGCCCGCTCGGCGATCTTCCTGTTCCGCGACCAGTCGTGATTTCGACTCCGATCAGGCCGTGATCGGCCTGATGGGCAAACACCTCAGCGAACTGCGCGCCTTCCCGCTGTTCCTCTACGGCCAGAACTACATCCTCGCCGTCGAAGCCTGGATGGCCGCGCTGTCGTTCAAGGTGTTCGGCGTCTCGGTCGCCGCGCTGAAGCTGCCGCTGCTCCTCGTCAACCTCGTCATCGCGTTCCTGCCGCTGCGCATCGGTGCGCGAGGCACGGCTTGACGCCCGTGCTCGCCGGTGTCGCGTCGCTGTTCTTCATCGCGGCGCCGCCGGGGACCCGCTGCGATGCTCGTGGAGGCGAGCGGCGTCAACATCGAGCCGTTTCTCACACGCTTCTGATCTGGCTGACGCGCGCACGGCCCGGCTGGTGCGGCGCCATCTTCGCGGTCGGGTTCATGCAGCGGAATTCACCCTGCTCGCTGCTGAGCCTCGCGCTGATTGCCGGTATCACCGGAAACCTCTTTACCCGCGAGGCGCTGCGACGGGCGTTCGCCGGCCTGCGCGCCGCGGCGGAAGTGTGCTCGTGGTCACGCTCGCCAGGCAGTACTCATCGGCGGCGGGACCGGGCACGTCGATCGCCGACGTCCGCGCTCCGGCCGAACAACGTCCTCGAGCTGCTCACCCGCATCTGCTTCGACCAGGGCACCGTCGGCGGTGGCGTCTGGCGGCTGCTCAGCGTCCACATGACGCAGCTCTTCGGGACACGGGTCGAGCCGCTCTGGCAGTTCGCCATCGATAGCAACGTCACCGAGGGACTGCCGTTCGCGTGGGTGCTCGTCGCGGGCGCGATGGGCCTGGCCGCGCGTGCGCATCGCGCTAGTGGGTCGCGCGGCAGAGACAGCTGCCACGGGAGACCTGGTTCCCGGCGTACTCACAGCCGTCGGCCTGACCGGGGCGGCGGCGTTCGTCATCGCCCGCTGCGGTGCACAGGGGCATGTCCGGTATGCGCTGCCGACGCTCTTCGCGGCGATCGGTCTGGGGGCGTGGTTTCTGTCGATCGAACGCGACCGGAGGCTGCGGACCGTCTGGATCGTGCTGGTCGCGGCGTGGGCGTCCGTGTCCGCGCTGAGCCACGCGAAGCTGTACGCCGAATACGCGACGCACCCGCCGCCGGGCACGAAGCTGCTCCTCGTGCGGCACCTGCAGGCGCGCGGCATCAAATACGCGATCGCGGACTATTGGATGGCGTACTACATATCGTTCGTCACGAAGGAACAGATTGTCGTGATGGCGAACGACTTCCCGCGCATCCTCGAATACGAGCGCGCTGGTGAACCAGCACCGCGGCGAGGCGGTCGTCATTTCACGCCGGCCTTGTGGGGACGTCAAGCCCGTCGTGGAAGGCGTGTATCTCTGTCCCCCGTAGGGGCAGGGCTCGGGGCTAGGGGCTAGCTGATGGACGCCGTCTGGTTCAGCCAGCCCCTAGCCCCTAGCTCCTACTGTTTTTTGTCAGCAACCGGCAGGTCGTCGCGATTGCCCCACTCTTCCCATGCGCCGTAGTAGTTGCGCAGCTTGTCGTAGCCGATCAGGTGCAGCGCGAAGAGATCGACCGATGCCCGCATGCCGACCTGGCAATAGGCGATGACCTCGTGTGACGCCAGGATGCCGCGACCTTCGTAGATCTGCTTCAACTCGTCGGCCGGCTTGAACGTTCGCTTCTGCGCATCGAGAAGGTCTTCCCAGTACACCGGCACCGAGGACGCGACGAAGCCGCCGCGCTTGATGCCGCGCAAATCCGTGCCCTCGATCTCCGCGGCCGTGCGCGCGTCCACAATCTTCACGCCCGGCTTGTCGATGGCGCTCACGACGTCGGCCGCCGTCGCAACCCATCGCGGCTGAGGCCGCGCGGTGAAGCGCGCGGCCGCCGGCACCGGCGCGGCCTGCTCCGTCGCGCGCTGCTCCGCCGTCCATTTCACCCAGCCGCCGTTCATCAGCGCGACGTTCGGATGACCGAAGTAATTCAGAATCCACCACAGGCGCGCGGCATAGATGCCGCCGCGTTCGTCGTAGACGACGACGCGCGTGGCGTCGCCGATGCCCAGCTTCGCCATCAGCGCCTCGAACTCCTGCGGCGTCGGCAGGAACGTCGGCGGCCGATCGGCGACGCGGATCGCGACCGGCGACAGGTAGACCGCGCCGGGCACGTGGCCGCCGGGATACGCGGTCGCGGCGGATCGCATGTCGACCACCCGGACGTTCGCGTCGCCGGCATGCGCCGCGACCCAGTCGGTCTCCACCAGCTGTTCAGGGTGCGCGTAACCGACCGCCAGCGCGCAGAGCAGAGGAATCATCCGCAAAGTTTACCGCGCTCTCGCCGAAAGCCGACAGCTGATAGCTGATAGTTGACAGCCGACCGCCGAGAGCCACTCCACGCGAACGGCGTTGGGGTACAGTGAGTGCGTGAGTGCGACAACTCCTGGCGGTGCATCGGTCGTCGTCGCGGGCGCCGGCCTGGCCGGGCTTTCAGCGGCGCACGATCTCGTCGCGCTCGGCGCCGACGTGACGGTCTTCGACGCGCGCGACCGCGTCGGCGGCCGCGTCTGGACCATCCGCGACGGGTTCGCCGAACGGCAGCACGCCGAAGCCGGCGGCGACATGATCGACGAGGCGCAGCACGAGATCCGCGAGCTGGCGCGGCGAGCTGGGCCTGAAGTTGACGCGCATCCTTCGCGGCGGCTTCTCGGTACGTCCGCGCCGATCGATCCGGCAAGGCGAAGATTGTGCAGCGGGATGCGTCGCGCGGGTGGGCGCGGCTGGCAGAAGCCCTGACGACTGGGCTCGCCCGTACCGTCTGGCCGAACAGCGGTGGGACTCGCCGATCGCCGCGCGTCTCGCGCGCCAATCCGTCGCGCTCCTGGCTCGACAGCGATCAACGCCGACGACGAGCTGCGCGCCACCGCCACCGGCCTCCGCGGGTTCTTCCTGGCCGACCCCGAGGAACTCTCACTCATCGCGCTCGTCGATCAGTTCGCGCACGGACGACGGACCCACGCTCCAGTCGATGTACCGCATCGACGGCGGCAACGATCGCCTCGCCGCCGCGCTGGCGGCGCCGCTCGGCGATCGCCTCCACCTGAACACGGAAGTCGTCGCCGTGTCGCACCGCGGCCAGAACGTCCGGGTCAGCGTGAAGAACGGCCGCGCCGTGTCGCAGATCGGCTGCGACTACGCCGTGTTCGCCCTGCCGGCCACCACGCTCCGGCGCATTCCGTTCATGCCCTCGCTGCCGGCGCAGCAGCACGACGCGATCGCCAACCTGAAATACGGCCGCGCGACGAAGACGCTGCTGCAGTTCTCGAAGCGCTTCTGGCGGATACCGGGACGGCGCGCGCCTTCGGATCGGCGCTCCCGTTCGGCGCGGTCTGGGACGGCAACGAGGAGCAGCGCGGCGCGCCGGGCATCCTCTCGCTGCTCGCCGGCGGCGGCGGCCAGCGACGCCACGCAGGCGATCGTGGCGAAAGAAGGGCCGCAGGGACTGGCGCGTGCGCTCGAGTGGCTCGGGGCGGACCAGGCTGAGCTCGGGAGCGTGGCGTCAGGTCGTGTGGGAGCAGGAACGGCAGGTGCGCCTTAGCAATGCGTGG
>ERZ1370068.3276-contig-2392_pt1 | contig 33762 bp, 41 predicted proteins | sample MGYA00561227_ERZ1370068 | MGnify/ENA primary metagenome ERZ1370068 (study PRJEB38410, sample SAMEA6850437) | metagenome | study: Metagenomic assessment of the ecological functions of the soil: analysis of the soil microbiota associated with the...
AGTATGCTTCGTTCAGTGCATGTGCTCTCGATCTGAAGCTGCGGAACCTGCCCGGCGCGATCGACGAACGCCCGCGCGACGCCCGGAACGCGTGGAGATCGTCCGCAGGACGTCGTTGGCGCAGCCGCCGCAGCTCGTCGAGTGTCGTCGCCGAAGACCTTGATGACGATCTGTCCGTCGATCTGCGAGATGCTCTCGAGAACGTTGTCGCGAATCGGCTGCGAGAAGCTCGGCTCGATGCCGGGCATCGTCATCAGCGCGCTGGTTCATCTGCTCGATCAGCTGCGTCCTTGCGACACGCCGCGCCGCCACTCGGACTGCGGCTTCACGTCGACCAGGAACTCCGCCATGTTGATCATCTTCGGATCGGTGCCGTCCTCGGGCCGTCCGGCCTTCGACATGACCGATGCGCACTTCGGGAACGTGCGCAGAAGCGCGCGCGATGCGCGCGCAGCTGTCGCGAGGTCTCGCTGACGGAGATGCCCGGCGGCAGCATGATGTTGATCCAGATCGTCGCCTTCGTTGAGCTCGGGCAGGAACTCGGTGCCCGAGCCGCGGCACCAGCGCGAGGCTCGCCGGCGAGCAGCGCAGACGCGCGGCGCCGAGCACGACGCCCCGCGCGCGCCAGCGCCAGCCTGGCAGAACCGGGCGATACAGCGCGCTTGCAGAACCGGACGAGGCGGTTGTCCTCTTCGCGGCCGCCCTTGCCGCAGCAGGAACAGCGACAGCAGCGGCACCAGCGTGAGCGAGAAGAGCAGCGAGCCGATCAGCGCCGACACGACCGGTGTAGGCCATCGGCGCGAAGATGCGCCCTTCGCTGGCGCTGCAGCGTGAAGATCGGCAGGTGCGCCGAGGATGATGATCAGCATCGAGAACAACGTCGGCCGGCCGACCTCGCGCCGCCGCGTCGAGGATCGATCGCGCTTCGGCACGTCGCGGTCGTGCTCGTGCTGCTCGGCAGATGCCGGAAGACGTTCTCGAGCACGATGACCGGCGCCGTCGACGATGATGCCGAAGTCCATCGCGCCGAGCGACAGCAGGTTCGCCGGAATGCCGCGGATCGTGAGGCCGATGAACGTCGCCAGCAGCGACAGCGGGATGATCGACCGCCACGATGCCGGCCGCGCGGAGGTTGCCGAGGAACAGATACAGGACGATGCGTCACGAGCAGCGCGCCTTCGAGCAGGTTCCGGAACACCGTGCGTGAGCGTGCGTGTCGATGCAGCCAGGTGCGATCGTAGAAGGGCACGATCTGCACGCCCTTCGGCAGGATCGTGTCGTTGAGCGTCGTCGACGCGCTCCTTGACCGCCGTCAGCACCTGCGACGGGTTCTCGCCCTTGCGCATCAGCACGATGCCGGTGACGATCTCGTCGTCGTCGTCCTGCACCGACGAGCCCCTGCCGGGAACGGCGCCGATCGTCACGTCGGCGATGTCGTCGAATCAGCAGCGGCGTGCCGCCGTGCTCGGCGACCGACCACGTTGCCGATGTCGTCGGCCGAGCGGAGCATGCCGATGCCGCGGATCAGATACTGCTGCTCGCCCTGTTCGAGGAAGCTGCCGCCGGCGTTCGCGTTGCCGCGGCCGAGCGCCGTGAACACCTGCTGCAGCGAGACGTTGTAGCGCCTTCATGCCGGCGCGGTGTTGACGGTCACCTCGTACTGCTTGATGAACCCGCCGAAGCTGACGACGTCGGCGACGCCGGGAATCAGCTTCAGGTTGCGCGCCGACCACCCAGTCCTGCGATGCTGCGCAGCTCGGTCGGGCTCAGCGCCGTCGCCCTGGATGCGGTAGCGGTAGATCTCGCCGATCGGCCGTGGACAGCGGCGCGAGCTGCGGATGCACGCCGTCGGGCAGATCGACGCTCTGCAGGCGCTCGAGCACCTGCTGGCGCGCGAAGTAGTCGGTGGCGTTGTCGTTGAACGTCAGGATGATGAACGAGAGCCCGAACTGCGTGTGCGAGAACATGCGCACCGCGTTCGGCAGGCCGCTCAGGCCGATCTCGAGCGGCATCGTCACCTGCTTCTCGACTTCTTCGGGCGCGTGGCCCGGGAACAGCGTGATGACGGTGACCTGGACGTCGGTCACGTCGGGGAAGGCCTCGACCGGCAGCGATCGGAACGCCGCGATGCCCGCGCGCGACGAAGAGCACCGAGCAGCATCACGATCAGCAGCGGCTGATGCAGCGCCGTGGAGACAATGCGGCGGATCATGGCCGTGGGGCGTCGGCTTCGAGCTGCCGGAGCAGGAGCACGCCGTCGCTCACGATGCGGTCGCCGGCCGACAGGCCCGACACGACGCGAAGGCGATCGGACGCCGATCGGCACCGTTTCGATGCCGCGCCGGACGAACTCCGGGGAATCGGCTGCGACCTGCACGTAGACGAAGCTCCTGCCGTCCTCGACGAACACCGCCTTCACGGGCAGCGTCAGGGCCGGGCCGGTCTGCGGCAGCGACAGGCTGACCGCCGCGAACATCCCGGGCTTCAGGCGCAGCGTCGCGGTTGGCGACCTGGATCGCGCACCTTGGCGGTCCGCGTCTGCGCGTCCACGACGCTGCCGACCTGGGCGACCTGCGCGATGAAGTGTTCGTCGGGATAGGCCGTCGTCGTCACGTCGGCCCTCTGGCCGACGGTGATGTTGTGCACGTCGCGCTCGAAGACGTCGGCCTGCACCCAGACGCTCGACAGGTCGGCGATCGTCGCGAGCGGAGGGTTATCGGGCCCGACGAACTGCCCGTTGGTGACCGCTGCGCTCGATGACGGTGCCCGCGATCGGGCGTGCGGACCGGCAACGCGGCGCCGGCAGGTGGGCGGCGTCCTCGTCGGGATGGCTGTCGAGGCCGAGGACCTGCAGCACCTCTTCGGTCTGCAGCACCCTGGCCTTCGCTTTGGCCAGCTCGTTTTCGGACTGCTGCTGGGCGATGCGCGACGCCGCCTGGTGCTCGAACAGGTCCTGCGTCATCGCGTACGTCTTCTCGGCGAGTTCGAGGTCCTTGTGGCTCGCGCGGTGATCCGCGATGGCTGCGGCCACCTCGCGGCTGCTGAGGACGAAGAGCACCGCGTCCTTGGTGACGGTGTCGCCGACGTTGATGGCCAGGTCGTGCACCTGGCCGGACACCGGCGGCAGGATCCGCGCCATCCGGTCGGCGTTGAACTCCACCACGCCCGTCGTCCGGATGGCGTCGTCCGGTGCGCTGGTCGAGACGCGCTTCGACGTGGACCTGCTGGAGCTGCGGTCCGTTCAGGCGCACGCAGACGGCAGCGCTCGCCGGCGGCTGTCGCGCGGGCGCTGCGCCGTCGATTGCCTGCGACGTCTGCCGCCGGTGCGATCGAGCTGCCGCAGCCGGCCAGCGTGGACGAGCGCTCCAAGAGAGACGAGGCGTCGCTCTGATGATCATGGGAGGACGTCCTTGTTGACGGTGAGAGACAGAGCCGGCGCCTGGGCCCGCCGGTAGGCAGCCTGCGCCGAGTAGTAGGTGTCCATGGTGTCGTTGAACGCCCGCTGGGCGTCGAGCACGTCGAGCAGAGATGTCGCGCCCGCCTGATAGACGTACGTCACGCTGGCCCTCGCTTCCCGAGTGGGCGCCAGGAGGTCGCGTTCGATGTCGGCGAGGAGCGAGCGCGCCGATTCGAATTCCTGATACGCCGCTGCCACCTCGCCGGCGACGCTCGTTTCGCCGGCGCGAAGCGAGCGCCCGGCCTTCTCGCGTTCGGCCTCGGCCCGCGCGATTTCGCCCTGGTTCCGGTTGGAGAACGGCAGCGGCACGCTGACGAAGAAGCCGAGCATGTTGCCGCGTCCGTTGACGCCTTGCTCGCGCCGGTATTCGGCGCCGAGCGTGTAGTCGACCTTGCCCTGCGCCTGTTCGAGGCGCAGGTCGGCCACGCTGCGGGCCTGGTCGTTGCGCAGCGCGAGCAGATCCGGGTCGCGCGAGCCGTGCGGTCTGCAGCAGCTGCGGCAGCGCCGGAGTCTCTCGGAATCGTGACGCCGAGGCGATCGTCGATGTCGACGGGCGCCTCGTCCGGCCGCCGGCCGAGCAGCGGCAGCAGCTTCAGCCGGGCCTCGCTCACCGCCAGCTGTGCCGGTCCTGACGGCGCTCCGGTACTGCAGCATGGCCACGCGCGACCGCGTGACCTCGAGCTGGGGAATCGCGCCGCTGCGCGAGGCGCTGTTCGTTGAGCCGCACGAGGCTGCTCGAGCGGCTCGAAGGTTGTCCTCGGCGAGCGGCAGCTTGGCCTTCGCTTCGAGGACGTCGATGGCTCGCGAGCGCGACGTCCAGCTTGAGCCGGCGGCACCGAATCGGCGAACTCGCGCCTCGGCCACCTGCTTCTTCTGGGCGGCAACGTCGATGCGGAGATCGCGCTTGTCGCCCCGCTCGAACGGGACATCGACGCGGACGGAGTGACTGCGGAGGACCCGGCCTGGTTCGCGCTCGTCGAACCCGGTCCCGAGGCAGGTCAAGGCTCTCGCGCGCTGCCCGAAAGCACCGGGTTGGGACGCAGCCGAGCCGTGATCGAGTGCGGCGTCGGCGATCGACAGGTTGGCCCGCTCGGCGAGCAGCGCCAGGTTGTTCTGCACCGCTTCGGCGACCGCGCCTTCGACGGTCAATCGTCCGCAATGCCTCTTCGGCCGCTGAGGGCATGTGCGCGCCAGCGCACGAGAAACCGCCGCGAATAGCAGTGATGTACGACATTTCATAAGCAAACGACTCCGTCGGCGCCGGAACGCCGCCCTGACGCGCGGTAGCGTCCGCACTCGAGGCGGACGCAACCGACCGGCTGAAGCCGGCTGCTACGTATCGCGGGACTTACGAGAAGGAGTGCGGAGCGCGACGGGGCGGAGCGCGGGAGGTGAGGCCGACGAGAGGCGCAGGCTGAAGCGCGATTCGGTTGAACGCTGATGCTCGAACGCCGCTGAATGGCCGCCGTCCAGCGGACGGCGTGCAGGCATGCCCGCGCGTCATCGCGGCGTGAGTCCGGTAATCGAGGCGGCACTCGAGGGGTCCGGCGCGTGCCACCGCGTGACTCGGTCTGTCGACCTCGGCGCGCGAACGGAGCGACGGCTCGAGGGCTCGAAATCGCCGCTGCCGTCGTTGAGCCAGACGCCGACGACCTCGCGCGACAGTGCGCCGCTGACGACGACGTCCAGGTCGTTGTCGTGGTCAACGTCGGAGACCCTGACCGTGAGCGCGTCCTGCTCGGATTCGAACGCGACGGTTTTCGACTCGGGCCGGAAACCGCGAACTCGATGGTGAACGATGCGCCGCCGATCGAGCGTGGAGACGCGATCCGCGATGGCCACGTCCGGCGTGCCGTCGGTGTTGAAATCGCCGACGGCTGTCGACCATCCAAGCGATCCGGCCGCCGTCCCGAGCCTGAATTCCGGAAAGTTGGAGCCTGGCGGGGGACCCACCGTCGTGAGTGGCGAGAGCGCGGTCGCAGGCGTGGCAGGCCTGCGACGACTGGCCGCGCGGCCAGACGCACCAGCATGCCGGCTGCGACCGACAGAAGTCGCCGTGCGCGAATCAACCGATTGAGCGGGCTCTGGTTGCCGATACAAGAACAATAGATCAATCACGGCGCGAGAGCCAAACCGCGCGCCGCTCGTAGTGTTATGATGACGGGTTGAAGCCATGAAACGAGCCGAACGACAGCGCCTGAAACAGAATGACCTGGGCGAGTTGACGCGCCAGGTGCAGGAACGTCCTTGCCGAGCGGACAACGCGATCTGGCGTGGATCGCTCGGCCGTCGTCCTGGTGGTTGGCGCTGCCGCGCTCGGCTACTGGGCCTGGCATCAGCGCGGGCAGCAGGGCGCGCAGAAGCTGCTCGCCGATGCGATGGTCGTGGCAGGAGGCGCGCATCGGGCCGCCGGCGGCGGCGACAGGCGGAACCGGTCTGACGTTTCCCGACCGAGCGCGAGCGTGCCCAGGCGGCGCTCGTACGAAGTTCAAGGCAGCCGCCGACGCCGTATCCAACGACCGACGCGGGCCTGTTCGCGCGCGTATCAGGAAGGCGTCGACGCAGATGGTGCTGGGCAATCCTGCCGAGGCGGCGAAGGCCTATCAGGTGGTCGATCGACCGCGCGGGCGATCGCTCTGATCGGCCAGACGGCCCGCCTGGGCCTGGCGGCCGCGCACGCCCGCGGCGGGCAGTTCGATCAGGCGATCACGGCCTACAAGGAGCTGGCCCAGCGCAAGGACGGCGGGCTGCCGATCGACGGCATCCTCATGGAGCTCGGCCGCGTCTATCGGGATGCCGGACGCGCGAGCGACGCGCAGCAGACCTTCAATCGCCTGATCGAGGAGTTCCCGGATTCGCCGTTCAACGCGGATGCCAAGCGCGAGCTCGACGCGCTGAAGAAGGCCGCGGCCTGATAGGCGTAGCCTACGCGTCCTGACCTCCGGTCCGAACCGATACGACAGGATCTTGTAGAGCAGCTTCGCGCACAGAAAGTTCGGCGCGACGTTGCCTGGCATCGGGCGACAGCTCGACGATGTCGCAGCCGACGACGCTGCCGCCGCTCGATGACGCGGCGCGAGCAGCGTCAGCGCCTCGTACCAGCTCAGCCCGCCCGGCTCCGGCGTGCCCGACGGCCGGCATGATCGCCGGATCGAACCCGTCGACAGTCGATCGTGATGTACACGTCGTCGCTGAGCGAGTCGACGACGCGATCGATCCAGCTGCGCGTCCTGCCGCATGTTGTAGTCGTAGAAGATCGTCGTCTGCAGCGACGGGACGCGCGGCCGCTTCTTCGGTCGACAGGCTCCGGATGCCGACCTGCGTGCACGTGCGCGTATTCGAGCGTCCGGCGCATCGCGCACGCGTGGTTGTGCGGCGTGCCCATGAACGAATCGCGCAGGTCCGCGTGCGCGTCGATCTGCAGCACCGACAGTCCTGTGTGCTTGCGCGGCCACGGCCGCGACGACCGGCGCCGTGATCGAATGCTCGCCGCCGAGCACGACCGGAAACTTGCCGCGGCTGACGAGCTCGGACGCCACCCGCTGAATCTCCGCCATCACCTCGTCCATCGACGGCGAACGGAAGCTCCATTTCCGGCAGCGTGCAGATGCCGATGCCGTGGACGTCGGTCTCGCGTCTCCTCGTCCCAGCAGCTCCATGTGCGACGAGGCGACCGAGGATTTCGTGCGGGCCGGTCCGCGTGCCGGGGACGTAGGACGTCGTGCGATCCAGCGGAACGGGCAGGATGACGACGCGGGCGCTCGTCGAAATCTGCGGCGGTTGGAGTCGATGCCGCCGAACTCGCCCGGGGTGACTCTGCTCGTACTCAAACGGCAGGTTCATTCGACGTCCTCGAGGAGGTCATGGCTGGCTGACGCTCACGCGCGGAGACGTCCTTGAGAAATGCGAAGTCCACGGTCGGCGCGACGGTGGATGTTGGAGAGATCGCGCTGCGCGACGACCGACGTTCGTCTTGCACCAGAGGCTGATATACGGCGCCTGCTCGGCGATGAGCCGCTGGGCCTGGTCTGAACAGCATGCGCCGCTTGCGCGTCGTCGGTCGACGTGGTGGCCTCGTCCAGCAGGCCGATCGACGCGCGGATCGCTGAAGTGGCCGCGGTTGAAGCCGGCCGGCGGCATCTGATCGAAGTGGAAGACGCGGCGCAGGATGTCCGGGATCGGCGACGGCGCCGCCGACCCACTGCAGTGAAGTACATCTGGAAGTTGCCGCGTTGAGCACGTCGGCATAGAGCGTCGCGAACTCGTAGCGTCCGAACGTCGAGGTCGATGCCGACCGCGCGCAGGTTCTGCTGGATCGACCGCGCGCCTGCAGGCGGTTGAACTCGACGCTCGACATCTTCAGCGTCAGGTGCAGCCGCGGCGCCGGACCGTCGCCGTCAGGATCGGGATAGCCGGCCTCGTCGAGCAGCGCGCGGGCCTGCGCCGGATCGTACGTGAACGTGAACGCATCGGGATCGAACGCCCACGACATCGGCGGCAGGATGCCGGCCGCGGGAATCGCCAGGCCGCGGCGCAGGTAGTCGATGATGGCCTGGCGGTCGATGGCGTAGCCGATGCGCCTGCCGCACGCGCACGTCCTTCAGCACCGGATCGCGCATGTTGAAGCCGATGTACTGATAGTCCACGCCGGGCGACTGCGTCGTCTGCAAGCCGGCGTCGCGCTCGAGCTGATGCGACGATGTCCGGCGGCGAGGTCGTTGACGACGATGTCGGTCGTGCCTTTGCGGAGCTCGAGGCCGCGCCATGATGTTGTCGGGCACGACCTTCAGCACGACGCCGTCGTTGCGCGGCGCGGCCGCCGAAGTAGTCGTCGAACGCCGCCAGCTCGAGATGATCGTCGACGGCGTAGCGGACGAACCGATACGGGCCCGGTGCCGATCGGATGCTCGCGGAACGAGCGGCCGGCGCCGTCCGGCACGATCTGCGGCATGACGAGGTTGACCGGGAACGAGCCGAACGGCTCCTTCAGCGTGAAGACGACGGTGTAGCGATCGCGCGCGTCGACCGACTTGCAGCATCCGAAACGCGCCCTTGTGCGGCGACGACGAACGTCGGGCTCGAGCAGGCTGCGGAACGTGTAGACGACGTCGGCCGAGGTCAGCTCGTGGCCGTCGTGAAACCGGACGCCGCGCCGCAGCGTGGCGACGTACGTCGGTGGGCTCGGGGTTGTCGAGCCGCTCGGCCAGCTCGGGCACGACCCGCAGGTGCTCGTCGAGCGTCATCAGGCCGTTGAAGATCAGCTGCGCGCGCTTCTGCGACACGTCGTCGCGTGCCGACCCGCGGATCGAGGTTGTTGGGCGCCGCTCGCGACGCCGACGACGATGACGTTCGGGATCGGCCGACGGCGGCGGACGCAAGCGCAGACGCCGCACGCAGCGACAGAGCGCGCAGCGTCCGAGCGCGCGCACGCGAGCGGCACGCGTCATGACCGGCTCTTGCTTCGAGCTCCGCCAGCAGGCGTCAGCGCTTCGAGCGGCGTCATGCCGATCGACGTCGACGGCCGCGAGCGCGGCTCGCAGCGCGGTCGTCGGCGGCGGCGGCGGCTGAAACAGCCCGAGCTGCTGCTGGGGCTCGGACGGCGTGCCGCTGACCGACGGCCGGCCGCCGCGCGCGAGCTCGTCGCGCTCGAGCGCCTGCAGGATCTCGCGCGCGCGGTCGATGACGGCGGCCGGCAGGCCCGGCGAGCCGCGCGACCTGGATGCCGTAGCTGCGATCGGATCGGCCGGGCACGATCTTGCGCAGGAAGATGATGTCGTCCTTCCACTCGCGCGCCGCGACGTGGAAGTTGACGACGCCGGGCGTCGCGTCGGCGAGATCGGTCAGCTCGTGGTAGTGCGTGGCGAAGAGCGTCTTGGGCCGCGATCCGCGGATTCGTCGCCAGATGCTCGGCGACCGCCCAGGCGATGCTCAGGCCGTCGAAGGTCGCGGTGCCGCGGCCGATCTCGTCGAGCACGACGAGGCTGCGCGACGTCGCGGTGTGCAGGATGTTGGCCGTCTCCTGCATCTCGACCATGAACGTGGACTGGCCGCGCGCGATGTTGTCGGATGCGCCGACGCGCGCGAAGATGCGATCGACGAGCGGCATCTTGGCTTCGCGCGCCGGCACGAACGAGCCGGCCTGCGCCATGCACGCACAGCAGCGCGGTCTGCCGCAGATAGGTGGACTTGCCGCCCATGTTCGGGCCGGTCAGGATGACCAGCTGGCAGCGTCGTGCCGTTCGAGCGTCGATGTCGTTGGGCACGAACGCGCCGCTGCCGGCGACGGGCGCGCCGTTCGACGACCGGATGCCGGCCGTCGAGCGACCGATCAGCTCGTCGCCGTCGTGCACGTGCGGCTTGGTGTAGTTGTTGACGGCGGCGACTTCGGCCAGCGCGGCGAGCACGTCGAGCGTGGCGAGCGCGCGCGCGGACGCCTGAATCCGCGGCGCTTCGGCGGCGACCGCGCGCGCGCAGCGCGCTCGAAGATCTCGAGCTCGCGCTCGAGGATCCGCTCGTCGGCGCCCGAGCACCTTCTCTTCGTATTCCTTCAGCGCCGGCGTGATGAAGCGCTCGCCGCCGGCGATCGTCTGCTTGCGGTGATAGTCGGGCGGCACGGCGTGCAGGTTCGACTTCGAGATCTCGATGTAGTAGCCGAACACGCGGTTGTAGCGGACCTTCAGCGACGCGATGCCGGTGCGCGCGCGCTCGCGCTCTTCCATCTCGGCGATGACCTGCTTGCCCGATCGGCTGATCGCGCCGCAGCTCGTCGAGCTCGGGGTCGACGGCCGTCGCGCGTGAAGCCGCCGTCGCGCGCGAGCGCCGGCGGCTCGTCCACGAGCGTCGCGCTCGATGTCGTCGCGCACGTCCGGCGAGATCGTCGAGCTCGGCGAGCGAGCGACTGCACGAGCGGCGCCTGCAGATCGGCCAGCACGGCGCGGACGCGGGGAATGACGGTCGAGCGACTGCTGCGAGCCCGACGAGATCGCGCGGGTCCGGCCGTGCCGAGCGCCGCGCGCGCGAGCAGCCGCTCGAGATCCTGCACGGCCTTGATGGCGTCGCGAAACTTGCCGCGCTCGGTCGTGCGGAAACGCCAGCTCCTCGACGGCGTCGAGCCGATCGCGAATCGGCTCGAGCGTCACCAGCGGGCGCAGCAGCCACGACGCGCAGCAGGCGGCTGCCGATCGAGGTCATCGTGCGATCGATTTCGTCGAGCAGCGATCCGTCGCGTCCGCCGTCCGCGCCTTCGATGATCTCGAGATGCTTCGAGCGTGGTCGGGATCGATGAGCAGCGCGTCGGCGCGCGGCCGGTAGGCGATGGCGCGCACGTGCGCGAGATCGACCTTCTGTGTCGTCCGCAGATGATGGACGAGCGCGCCGGCCGCGGAGACGGCGGCGGCGTGGCCGTCGAGGCCGAAGCCTTCGAGCCCGCCGGCCTGCAGCTGCGTCGAGCAGCGTCCGGCGCGCCGATTCCGTCTCGAACATCCACTCGTCGATGCGCCGTGAGCGGGATGCCGTCGGCGACGATCGGGCGAGGCAGGCGTCGTGCCGGCGGCCACGACCAGCTCGCGGGGCTTGAGCACGGCGATTTCGTCGGCGAGCGCCTGCAGGCCGTCGGCGCCCTCGTATTCAGCCGCGCGTGAACTCGCCGGTGGACAGATCGAGCAGCGCCGCGCCGACGCGTGCGATGCGGCGGATCGCGGTCTCCGGCAGGCGACACGCCATCAGAAACGCCGGCTCGCGGGCGTCCAGGAAGCCGGCGTCGGTGAGCGTGCCGGGCGAGACGACGCGGACGACCTCGCGCTTGACGAGGCCCTTGGCCTTCCGCGGGTCCTCGACCTGATCGCAGATCGCGACGCGGAAGCCCTTCTTCACGAGCCGCGCGATGTAGCGTGTCGACGGCGTGGTACGGGACGCCGCACATCGGGATGCCGCCGCCGTTGGCGTCCTTGGATCGCGACGTCAGCGTGAGCTCGAGCGCGCGCGACGCGACGAGCGCGTCCTCGTAGAAGATTTCGTAGAAATCGCCCATGCGGAACAGCAGGATCGGAATCGCGATGCTGTTCCTTGGCGTCCAGGTACTGCCGCATCGCCGGGGTCGCCGACGCTGACATATGCTTAAAGTCTATCGCATGCGTGTGATGGCTCTTGACACAACGGGACGCGGCGGGAAGCGTGGCGCTCGTCGAGGACGGCCGGGTCGTGCGCGAACGGGAGGGCGATGCGACGCGCACGCACGGCGAACGCCTGCCGGGCGAACTGACATCGCTCGGCGTGCCGCTGCTCGTCGGTCGACGTGTTTGCCGTCGCCGTCGGTCCCGGATCGTTCACCGGCCTGCGGATCGGCATCGCGACGATCCAGGGACTGGCACTCGTCGAGCAAGCGGCCGCGTCGTGGGCGTCTCGGCGCTCGAGGCGCACGCCCAGCTGGCGAGCCGGACGCTCGACACGGGCGCGCTCGTCGCGTGCTGGATCGACGCGCAGCGGGGCGACGTGTTCTCGGCGCTCTATCGCGTTGCGGACGCGCCGCCATGTTCGACGCCTGAGCGGCTGCATCGAACTCGAAGCGCCGGCGGTCGCCGATCCAGCGCGCACGCTCGCGGAGTGGTCGAGCATCGCGGCATCGATTCCGCAATATTCACCGGCGATGGCGCCGTGCGCTACGAGACGCGCGCTGCCTCATGCCGGCGATCTCGATATCTGACTGCGCTCCGGTGCCCATTGCCGGCGCGATCGGCTGCATGGCGGCGGTGAGCGCGGCGCGCGGGCTGGCGGCGCTCGCCCGAGACGGTTCACGCGCTGTATGTCCGCAGGCCCGACGCGGAGCTGCATCGGGACGGATCGCGCGTTCGCTGAGCCCCATGACCAGTGGATCATCGAGCCGCTGCCTCGTCGCCGTCGCAGATCGACGACATCCTTGCCGTCGAAGAAGCCTCGTTCACCAGCCCGTGGACGCGCGAGATGTACTCGCCGAGCTCAACAACACAGGCGTGTCGCATTTCTATCTGGCCAGAACGGACGTCGGGCCGAGGTCATCGGATTCTGCTCGTTCTGGCGCGTGCTGGACGAGCTCCACATCAACAACCTCGGCGGTGCTGCCGGCGCACCGCCGGTGCGCGCATCGGGACGGATCTGCTCGCTGCGGGTGCTCGCGGACGGCGCCGCAGCTTGGCGCGAACCGCGCGACGCTCGAAGTGCGGCGCTCAAACGAGGCTGCCCAGAAGCTGTACGAAAGTTCGGGTTCAGCGTCGCGGGCGTGCGCCGCCTGCTACTACAGCAGCCCGCCGGAAGACGCCCTCGTGCTGTGGCGGGAGGGCCTGGTGTGAGCTTGCAAGGCCTCCGGACCTTGTGCTACGTTGCCTCCGAGATCATCATGCAGCCGCACGATCTGGTCCGATCTTGTCCTCGAGCGAGCAAAGGAGGCCGGGCATGAATGAGCAGTCACAGAATACCGACGAGGAGTACCACGATCTCGCCGCCAAGCACCACGAGCTCGATGAACGCCTCAGTCAGCTGACCGCCAAGCACTACCTGTCCGAACCCGAACAACTCGAAGAAGCCACCCTCAAGAAGCGGAAGTTACAGCTCAAAGATCGCATGGAAGATCTTCGCCGGCGGCGCGTCGGACGTCCGCTCCCAGCCGCACGCCAGCTGAGGCGGGAATCCTAATCCGGTGGTGCGCCCGGCTGACCCGCGTTCGCGCGGTCAATCGGTGCGCCGCTCCCTATCTTGCGCATCGATTCCGCGGGCTTCCCATTCATCATCGCCGCGCTGGCTCTGGCCGCGCTGGCCGGCGCGGTTGGCGGGTGGCTGTTTGCCGTGCCGCTCGCGGCGCTCGCGCTGTTTTTTGCATTCTTCTTCCGCGATCCCGAGCGACACGGTCCCGGCCGATGCGTCCGACAACGACGTGCTGTCGCCCGCCGATGGCGAGGTGCTGGTCGCCGGAGAAGCGATGGCTGACGCGGCCCCTCCGGGATCGTGGCGCCAGGTCAGCATCTTCCTGTCGCCGATGGACGTGCACGTCAACCGCGTGCCGGCGTCGGGGCGCGTCACGCGCGTGGTGCTCACGCGGGGACGCTTTCTCCCGCGCACGCGCCGCGAGGCGGCGACGGTCAACGAACGCAGCGAGATCTGGATCGATCATCACGGTCAGCCAATCGTCGCGCGGCAGATCGTCGGCATCCTCGCGCGACGCGTGGTGTGTCGTCTGGCAGAAGGCGTCACCGTGCGGGCCGGCGACCATCTCGGGATCATGAAATTCGGGTCTCGTATGGATGTGTTTGTCCCTGCAAATGCGGTCATCGCCGTGAAGATCGGCGACAAGGTGCGCGGAGGCGAAACGGTGATCGCGGTGCTACACTCGAAATAGCTGTGCTCACACAATCAGAAGGACCCTGTCCGCTTCTTCCGGCGAGCAGAACGATCGGCCGCGCCGCGCGCTCCGGCGCGGCGTGTACTCGCTGCCCAGCCTGATGACGATGGGCAACATGTTCTGCGGCTACGCGTGCGTGGTCTACGCCGACGCGCGGCGAGTTCGAGACGGCGGCGCCGTTCATCGGTTTCGCGATCGTGCTCGACATGCTCGACGGACGCATCGCGAGACTCACGGGCACCACGAGCGAGTTCGGCGTCGAGTTCGATTCGCTGGCCGACATCATTTCGTTCGGGATCGCGCCAGCCATCCTGTCGTTCTCGTGGGGACTGGCATCGCTCGGACGCCTCGGCTGGGCCGCCGGGTTCCTGTTCGTGGCGACGGCGGCGATGCGGCTGGCGCGCTTCAATATCCAGATCGGCCGCCGGCGGCGACAAGCGCTATTTCGTCGGGATGCCGAGCCCGGCCGCCGCGGCAATTCCGGCGGCGACCGTCTATGCGTATCCCGTGGGGCCTTCTCGACTACCGGGCCGCGCTGCCCGCGCTGGCGATGGTGCTGGTGCCGGCGCTGCTCATGGTCAGCACGATTCGCTTCCGCAGCTTCAAGACGATCGATCTGCACGTGCGCCGGTCATACACCATCCTGATCGTCATCGCGGCGGCGCTCGTCCTGATCACGACGCATCCCGCGGTTCGTGCTCGTGGCGATGGCGTACGCCTACCTCGCGTCGCCGTTCGTGGGAATGGCCTTCAACCGGCTGCGACCCCAAAAATCCATCTAATCATCTGGTCATTTAGTCATTCGGTCATCTGGTTCGTGAGAATGCTCATTGATTCAATGGATCAACGATGACCAAATGACCAGATGACTAGATGACCAGATTCGCGATCGGTAATCGTCATGGAGACCGTTGTCCCGACGCCCTTCGTGCTGCTCAGGCTGATCGTTCCACCGATCAATTCGATGTTGCGTTTGGCGATCGTCAGGCCGAGACCCGTGCCGGTCGCCTTCGTGGAGAAGTAGGGCTCGAACATGCGCGCGAGGCGCGTCCGGCGTCCATGCCGACGCCCGTGTCGGTCAGGTCGATCACGATGACGGGCGGCCGCGCCGGCGCGCGCGGATCGTCACGCGGCCGCGTGCCCGGGCATGGCGTGCAGCGCGTTCTCAATCACGTTCGTAATCGCGCGGGCGAAGAGCGTCCGGTCGATCTGCGCCAGCGGCAGACCGTCGGGCATCGCGACATCGATCGCGATGCGGCCGGCGAGCCCGGTGCGGTACGGCGACGACGACTTCCTCGATGATGGCCGGTAGCGACGGTCGGCTCCGGCCGCGCCGTGGGCGACGAGGCAAAGCTCGAGAACTCGGCCGAGATCTGCCGCAGCAGCCGACCTGCGTCAGGATCGCGTTGACGCAGTCGTCGAGCACCGGCGACAGCGGCCGTCCGCGGTCGATGTTGACGCGCCGGGCGTGCTCGGCCGAGAGCTGGATCGGCGTCAGCGGGTTCTTGATGTCGTGCGCGACCTGCCGGGCCATGTCGGCCCAGGCCTCGAGCCGCTGCGTCCGCTCGAGCTCGGCCCGCTGCCGCTTCAGGTCGTCGGCCATCCGGTTGAAGTCCTCCGACCAGGCGGCCGAGTTCGTCGGACGGACGCGACGGCGATGCGCGCGTCGAGATCGCCGCGCGCGATACGGCGCGTGGCGTGGCTCAGGCGATTGATGGGATCGGCGATCCGCTCGGCCATCCAGTAGCCGATGCCGGCGCCCAGGAGGCTGAACAGCACGGCGCCGAAGATCACCTGGCGATCGAGCGTCGTCGATCTGCCGCTCGATCTCGAGCTGCCGCAGCGGCAGCGGCACCGTGACGATCCCTCGCGTCCGCCGGCGCGGATCGGAGCGGCAGCCACGCATGTAGTCGACGTCGCCGAGCTGCTCGACGCTCACGAACGTCGGCAGCCGGTCGAGCACGATTCGGCGATAGATCGCGACTGGGCGTCCGCGGCGGAGCAGCCGCTGACGCGAACAGGTCGCGCTGGCTCGTCGCCTCGAGGCTCGACCGATCGAACAGGTTCACGTCCTGATCGATCGGCGCGGCTGACGAGCACCATGATCTGGTCGTCGATCGGCCGCAGGCGCCGGCGCCGCAGCTGCTGAAGGGTGGCGTAGTCCTCGACGAGCCGCTGCGCGACCAGTGGCGGTCCTGGCCGCAGCGTCCTCGACGCCGGCGCGCGCCTGCGTCGGCGAAGTAGGTCCGCACGGCGAACGCGAGAATGGCGACGGGAACGACCGCCACCGCGACGATGCGCCAGGAACAGCTTCCGGTAGAAGCTCGAGCGGAACTCGCGGAGCAGCGCGCGCCGCTCGATGGCCGGATGCGCGGCCGCCAGAGCGAACAGCCGATGCGCCGACCAGGAGCACGACGTAGAGCGCCCGGAGAGGACGACCAGCTCCGCGAGGCTCGACGAGATGACCGAACCAGGTCACGCGCGGGTAGCCCAGGGCATAGATGCCGCCGCGATCGCTCGCGAGATACACGCGGAATCGTTCGTCGTCACGCGTCGAGCGTCGTCCAGAACGGCTCGCGCGACGCCACCGCGCGTGCGAACGCATCGTCGGGCAGCGGCCAGATGCCGGTGCCCGACACGTAGATCGGCGCGCGGCTCCATCCGTAGTAGCCGAACTCGACGTCGTTGCCCTGCAAGCCTTCCGACGCGGGCTGACCGTCGGGCCGCAGCGACTCGAGATACGGATTCTGCGGACGAGATGAAGGGCAGCGTGCGGTAGTCGAGCATCGACGCGCACGACGATCGCGCCGCGAATGACGCCCTTCTCGCAGATGCCTTTGCTCGCCTGCGGGACGTGGCGCTCGGTGGCGCCGAACGGCAGGACTTCTTCGAAGACCTCCCAGTTACAGCTCGTGGCTTCATGACGGCGGCGTCGCGTACTCCGGGCAGGAGCGCGAACCGGCTCATCAGTCCGCCGTCGCTGCTGTAAAGCTCGACCGACGACGTGAGTCGATAGGTGGCGAGCGCGGTGTTCGACCAGACCGCGAACGCGCGATCGATGGTCGGTGTTGCCGTCGACGCGCCGGAGACGAAGTCGGCGAGGCCGGGCAGGCTGTCGATCTGCTCGAGCGCCTGGTAGAGGCGATCCTGAAGATCCTTCCGCTGGCTCGTGACCTGCGGCGCGTATGTGGTCGCAATGAGGCGTTCCTTCGCTTCGGTCGCGAAGAAGAAGAGCGACGGATACATCGCCGCCGCCGGAACGACAGAGCGCGACGAAGAGCGCGACGAGCCGGGCGGCCTGCGAGCGCGCGGCGCGAGTGCCGCGTGAGCCACTCGAACGCAGCGGCGCAGACGCCGGCACGTGGCAACCGCGATGCCCCACGGCAGCCGAGCGGAATCGACTCGAGGTTCGCATGAACCAGCGCCATGGCCGCGGCGGCGCCGGCGAGCCATCCGATGATCGCGGTGGCGCAGAGATCCCAGCGCCGCGGCCGCCGCCAGAACACGCCCGCCCCGTGCGTGGCGCATCGCAGCGCCCCCAGAGGACGGCGGCGTGCAGGAGCACGAGGCCGAAACCGACCGCGAGACCGCTGACGCTGAACGGATGCAGGGAAAAATGCACGACGTCGATGTTCGTCCGCCCGACAACCTCCTGCAGGAAGCGTTCGTATCCGGCCACCGCGACGGCCGCGAGCGCGCCGGTCACTGCGTATACCGCCGCGATGCGATAGTCGCCGAGCGCGCGCGGGTCGTCCCTCAGCCACAAACGCGCGCCGTGGGCGCGCGACGCGCCGCCTGACCAGCGCCTCGCCACCGAGGCCCACCAAGGCCGCGGCGGTCAGGGCCGTCCAGAGCACGTTGGCGGGTGAGCCGAACGGTTGAGGACCGGCGACCGACGAGACGATCCAGAGGAGCGACTGCCCGTGCAGTCAGGCAGGATGATGGCCATCGCGCCGGTGACGCGAGAAGTGCTCCGTGCGTTCGGGACCGGCTGCGGACATCGAGCAGCGGCCCCGCGCACAGCAGCAGCGCGAGGACGAGCGACGAGCACGCTCGCCGCCCATGGTTCGCGCTGCGCCATCGCGAGCGCGCCTCCGCGAGCGCGGTGCGGGAGACGTGCGCCTCGACCAGCAGGCCGCCGGTCGGCGACGGAATCAGAAACACTGGCCGTCGTCGCTTGCCGCCTGGCCTTCGGCTGACCCGGACCCTCGAACTCGGTGCAGAATGGTCACCGGCACGAGCGACGTGGAGACAATGGCGCGGCGACGAGTCCGGGCGTTGGCTGCAGTCCCGCCAGCGATTGCTCGACAACGACCGTCGCCTCGCGTGGAGGTTCGGACGGCTCGGATCGACGACCGGCTCCGACACGGATGAGCCGCGGCCAAGCGCGCCCTGGCGCGACAAACAGCGGCCGCGGGACCGATGACGCTCCTTCGCGAGGATCCATCACCCGACCTGCCCACGCCGAGCGGCCGGCCGGCCGTGTCGTAGACGGTGATTCCCGTGCGGCCAGCCAGGTCAGCTGGCAGTGCCGCTGACACGACGTCGAACAGCCGGGTCGCGGTCAGCCGGATCACGCTCGCGCGAGCCTGGATCGCGGCGCGACGCGCCACCACCCGCGCCGCCATCGCCTGCAGGGCTTCGGCGCTGCCGTCGAACTGGCGGCGGAACTCCGCCTCGACCCTCGACAGGGCTTCTCGTCGTCGGCTCGACCCGAACCGGGCACGCTCCCAGATTCGGCCTGCGGCGCCGAGCGATCAGACTGCCGAGCAGTCCGCCAACGACGAGGCGTCCGGCTAGCGTGCGCATGACATTTATGGAGTCGGCCCGCGGTCGCCCGCTCGACCAGCATACAATTGAAGCACGCCGGTCACACGCGGCGAATTGTCTCAACGTGAGCCTGAAACTTCTCCTCAAACGTGGCGCGCTGCTCGCCGTCGCCAACTGGCAGGCGGTCGCGATCCAGTTTCTCGCGGAGAGCGACCTTCCAGGTGCTGCTGGCGGTTCCGATCTTCGGTGCCGCCATCCTCGTGGCGGTGGCGATTGGCGCCGACCTCGGCGACCTGCTGCAAGGGCGGCCTCCGGGACATCGTCGGCAACATCACCCGGGCGTTGACGTCCGAGCCGGTTGCGCTGACGTCGTTCCTCGGCCGCTTTCGCGATCGCACTGGCGGCCGGGTCGGCGCTGATGTGCCTCGTCAAGGGCGGGACGCTCGACGTCCTGCTCGCCGCGAACGAATCCGCCGGCCCGATCGAGAGCGAACCGCTCACGTTCGAAAGCGTCCATTCGGCGGCGCAGTTCAGCCTGCCGCGGTTCATGACCGGTTGTGTCAGGCTGTTCCGGCGTACCTGGGTCTCGGCCTGGTGCTGATGTGCGTCTACGCGGTCTCCGGCGCTGTCTATCTGGCGTGCGTCGTCTACGGGTATCGGGCCGCGGAAGGCGTCGTGAGCGTCATCGGCTGGACGATGATCGCGGCGGTCGCGACCGATCCTGCTGATCCTGTGGATCACGCTCGTCAACCTCGTCTATCTGTTGCTGCAGATTGCGATGGCGGCCGACAGTATCGGGCTGCCCGACGCGTTTCGCGCGGTCGGACGGTTCGTGCGCGCAGAGGTATCGGTCCTGGCGAGGATGTTCTTGATCATCCTCGGTCTGGTCGTTGGCGCGACGCTCGTGTCAGCGCTGGCGTGGTCCGGCGTCGGGCTGATCGCGTTCGTGCCTGTCGTTGGCCTCGCGGTGGTTCCGCTGCAGGTGGTGGCGCTGATCCTGCGGGGGCTCGCCTTCGAGTACATCGGCCTGGCGGCAGCGCGGCGCGTACTCACGCTCTATCGTCGTGCGCCCCGATCCGCCGAGCGAGCAGGACGCCGGCGTCATGGTCGCGGCGGCGGGGACCCCGGGGCAGCCGTTGCGCCCGGCTCAGACGGCGTCGCCGTCGGGCTCACCGAGGTCAGGTTCGGGAGCGGTGTGATCGGCGCGGTTGGCGGATCGAACGACCGCGTCAAGGCGGTTACCGTCACGCCCTTGATGAGATCGCGTGCCAGGGCGATGAGCACAGGGAACGCCCGGTCCGCCGGCATGAACAGGTGAGGCGCGGCCGCCAGCTCTCCAGGCAGGGCAAACTCGCCCGCTGACTTGCCGTCGGCCACTCTGTAGGCCCGCAGCATCGGCGCCGGCCCGGAGACGACCAGCGCGTCGGCCGCGTGCAAGGGTCCGGTGGCAGGACGCAAAGGCAGAGGGATCTTCCAGCGCTGCACACCACTCGACCTGTTCAGCGCTCGCAGCACGTTGTCGAGCGACACGAAGAACGTCGTGCGCTCGTCGACAACGGGCACGCCAATCACGGGGCCGCCCGTCCGCCAGCGCCATTCGACGATGCCATCTTCGGCGTTCAAGCGGTGCATATGCTTGTCCTGCGACCCGACGAAGAGACGATCGCCGCTGACGAGGATGTCGTTGGCCGCGCCGCCGAGGCGCCGTTCCCAACTGGGCGCGCCCGTGTCCACTCGCAGCGCGATGACGCGGGAGTCGGCGCCCGGCAGATATGACGGAATCGCGGGCCAGCGTTGGCTTCGCATGCGCGGTGGTGCCAACGTTGCGCCGCCAGACCAGCATGCCGTCCGTCGCGCGAAACGCGAGGACGTCGCCGGCCGGTCGTGACGACCATAAGCCAGCCGTTGTCCCAGACAGGAGGTACTGCCAGCGCGTCGGCAAGCGGTAGCTCCCACGCGGATGTGCCGTCGGCGGCGCGCAGCGCTGCCAGATGCACCGGGCCGGACGATGAAAACGAGGTCGTCTCCAGCCGCCGGCTCGAACGTTGTGCGGACTGGCGCGATCCAGAGCCTTGCACCGGTGGCGAGGTCGTAGGCGGCCAGCTGATCGCCCTCGAGCGGGAAGTACGCGCGCGTCGCGTCAGCTACGCAGGCGCTGCCGTGAGGCCGTTGTTGAGCGGGAGCGTCCAGAGCGTTTGCAGCGGGAACAGGGACACCGGCGTGTGATCGTTGGCGGCGTACGTCTGTTTGACCCGTCGCGTTTGAGCCGAGCTGGTGCCCGGCAGTGCGGCGATGAGGGCAAGTGCACTACAACATATTGTGGTCAGTCGAGTCGCCACCCCGCTATAATAGCGGCTAATCGCTCCACTCCTTCGACAAGCTCAGGCGGTCCTTCGGTGAGCCACCAAACCATCGTCGTTCTCGACTTCGGGTCTCAGATACGCAGCTCATCGCTCGACGGCTTCGCGAGCTGTCGGTCTACTCAGAGATCTGGCCGCCGGATGTCGCCGGCCGAGAAGATTCGCGCGCGGAGGCCGGCCGGCATCATCCTGTCCGGCGGTCCCAAGAGCGTGTCCGATGCCGGGCGCGCCGAAGTGCGACGCCGGCCGTCTTCGACGTCGGCATCCCGGTGCTCGGCATCTGCTACGGCATGCAGTTGATGGCGCACTCGCTCGGCGGCGCGGTCGCGCCCGCGCCGGCAGCGCGAGTTCGGTCACGCGCACGGTCACGGTGACCGACGCCGGCGCCGCTCTTCGCCGGCGTGCCCGCCGGAAATCCGCGTCTGGGCGAGCCACGGCGACTTCGTCGCGGCCGCGCCAGCGGGCTTTTCCGTCGATCGCGACGAGCGCCAACGCGCCGGTGGCGGCGATGACGGATCCGGGCGCGCGGCTCTACGCGCTGCTGTTTCATCCGGAAGTCGTGCACACCGAATGCGGCCTGCGAGATCCTCCGCAACTTCGCGTACGGCGTCTGCGGCTGCACCGGCGACTGGACGATGGCGTCGTTTGTGGAGGAGGCGACGGCGCGAGATCCGGCGCAGGTTGGCGACGGACGCGTCGTCTGCGGTCTGAGCGGCGGCGTCGATTCGACGGTCGCGGCGCTCATCATTCATCGCGCGATCGGCGACAAGCTCACGTGCATCTTCGTCGACAACGGCGTGCTGCGGCTGGACGAGGCCGCGCAGATCCGGAAGCGGTTCGAGCGGCTGCATCTGCCGCTCGTGTTCGCCGACGCATCCGAGCGGTTTCTCGACGCGGCTGGCGGGCGTCGTCGATCCCGAGCAGAAGCGGAAGATCATCGGCGCGACCTTCATCGACGTGTTCGAAGAGGAGGCGGCCAAGCTCGGGCAGGTCGATTTTCTCGGCGCAGGGCACGCTCTATCCCGGACGTCATCGAGTCGGTGGCCATCGTCGGCCAGTCGTCGCTCATCAAGAGCCACCACAACGTCGGCGGCCTGCCCGAGCGCATGCGCATGACGCTGGTCGAGCCGCTGCGCGAGCTGTTCAAGGACGAGGTGCGCGAGGTCGGGCGGAAGCTGGGCCTCGAGGACGAGTTCGTCATGCGGCAGCCGTTTCCCGGGCCCGGGCCTGGCGGTGCGGATTCTGGGCGAGGTGACGCCGGCGCGGCTGAGCCTGCTGCGCCGCGCCGACGCGATCGTCGTCGGAGGAAGTGAAGCGCGACGGCTGGTACTACGCGCGTCTGGCAGAGCTTCGCCGTGCTGCTGCCGATTCAGAGCGTCGGCGTCATGGGCGACGAGCGCACCTACGAGTACACGGTCGCGATCCGCGCCGTCGAGAGCCGCGACGGCATGACGGCCGACTGGGCGCGGCTGCCGCACGATCTGCTCGCGCGCATCTCGTCGCGCATCGTCAACGAAGTGCGCGGCATCAACCGCGTCGTCTACGACATCAGCTCGAAGCCGCCGTCGACGATCGAGTGGGAGTGAAGAGTCCTGAGTGCTTAGTTCTGAGGTCTGGTCCTGGTCCTGATCCGTGGTCAGCTCGGCCGCCAGGACGATCGCCGGACCTGACGAGCTCTCAGGCCGGATCCTGACCAGGACGGACCATGAACCAGGAACCAATCCAGGGACTATCAGTGACCGACTTCGTTCACCTGCATCTGCACACCGAGTACTCGCTGCTCGACGGCGCGTGCCGGATCGACGAGCTGCTCGATCAGGCGGTCGCGCTGAAGATGCCGGCGATGGCCGTGACCGAGCACGGCAACATGTTCTCGTCGGTGATCTTCCACGACCACGCGCGGCAGCGCGGCATCAATCCGATCCTGGGCTGCGAGGTCTACGTGGCGCCGGGCAGCCGCCTGACGCAAGAGCGGCAACCCCGGCGAGACGGCGAACCACCTGGTGCTGCTGGCGGAGAACGCACGAGGGCTATCACAACCTGATCAAGCTCGTCTCGGCCGGCTACACCGAGGGCTTCTACTACAAGCCGCGCATCGACAAGGAGCTGCTGGCGCAGCACGCGAAGGGGCTCATCGGTCTGAGCAGCTGCCTCAAGGGCGAGGTCGCCGAAGGGCCTGTCGCACCAGCAGGAGCGCAAGGCGATCGAGGCGGCTGGCGCGTATCGCGACATCCTCGGCCCGGACAATTTCTTCCTCGAGATGCAGTGGCACGGCATCGAGGAGCAGCGCAGTCGTCAACAGCGGGCTGCCCGGCGATCGCGCGCGACCTGAAGCTGCCGCTGGTCTGCACGAACGACGTGCACTACCTGCGCGCAGGCGACGCGCATCCGCACGACGTCCTGCTGTGCATCGGCACCGGCAAGGCGCTTCAGCGATCCGAAGCGCCTGCGCTACGACGCCAAGCAGTTCTTCCTGAAGACGGCCGACGAGATGGCGGAGGCGTTCAGGGATTTCCCGGACGCGCTGGCGAACACGGTGCGCATCGCCGAGCGCTGCAACGTGACGCTCGGCGGAGGGCGAGAACTACCTGCCCAACTTCGACGTGCCGCGCCGGCTTCACGCTCGACGACTACTTCGAGCACGTCGCGCGCGAGGGGTTTCAGCGAGCGGCTGCCGCGGCTGCAGCAGCTGGCGGCGACCGGCGCGCTGCGCCACACGATCGACGAGTACGAGCGCCGGCTGTCGTACGAAATCGAGATGATCAAGCAGATGAAGTACCCGGGGTACTTCCTGATCGTCTGGGACTTCATCCGCTACGCGCGCGAGCAGGGCATCCCGGTCGGGCCCGGGCCGCGGGTCGGCCGCCGGCAGCCTGGTCGCGTACTGCCTGCGCATCACCGACGTCGATCCGCTCGACTTCGACCTGATCTTCGAGCGGTTCCTGAACCCCGAGCGCGTGTCGCTGCCCGACATCGACATCGACTTCTGCGAGCGGCGCCGCGGCGAGGTCATCGAGTACGTCACGCGCAAGTACGGCCGCGAGAACGTCGCGCAGATCATCACCGTTCGGGACGATGAAGGCGAAGGCGGTCGTGCGCGACGTCGGCCGCGTGCTCGAGATGCCGTTCGCCGACGTCGACAAGGTCGCGAAGCTGATCCCGCCGACGCTCGACATGACGCTCGACAAGGCGCTCGAGGAGAGCGCCGGCGCTGCAGGCAGCTGGAGCAGAACGATCCGAAGGTCAAGGAGCTGCTCGACGTCGCGCAGGCGCCTCGAAGGGATGACCCGCCACGCGTCGGTGCACGCCGCCGGCGTCGTGCATCGCGCCGAAGGCCGATCACCGAATACGCGCCGCTCTACAAGGGGCGCGCGACGAAATCACGACGCAGTGGTCGATGAAGGAGATCGAGCGCATCGGCCTGCTGAAGATGGACTTCCTCGGGCTGAGCACGCTGACGCTGATCTACGACGCGATCGCCGAGATCAAGCGCACGACCGGCGAGACGCTCGACATCGACCGCGTGCCGCTCGACGATGCGAAGACGTATCAGGTGTTTCAGGACGGCGCAGACCTACGGCATCTTCCAGTTCGAGAGCAGCGGCATGCGCGACATCCTGCGCAAGGCCAAGCCGCAGCGGCTCGACGACCTGATCGCGCTCGAACGCGCTCTACCGGCCCGGCCCGCTGCGCAGCGGCATGGTGGACGACTTCATCGCGCGCAAGCAGGGCAAGACCGAGGTCAGCTACGAGCTGCCGCAGCTCGAGCCGATCCTGGCGGAAACCTACGGCGTCATCGCCTATCAGGAACAGGTGATGCGCATCTCGAACGTCGCTCGCCGGCTTCACGCTCGGCGAGGCCGACCTGCTGCGCAAGGCGATGGGCAAGAAGAACGCCGAGGTGATGGCGAAGATGCGCGGCAAGTTCGTCGACGGGCGCAGAAGCTCAGGGCATCAGCGAGAAGAAGGCGGCGCACGATCTTCGACCTGATGGAGCACTTCGCCGGGCTACGGCTTCAACAAGTCGCACTCGACGGCGTACGCGTTTCTCGCGTATCAGACCGCGTATCTGAAGGCGAACTACCCGTGGCACTTCGCCGCGGCGCTGCTGACGATCGAGGCGCAGAACACCGACAAGCTCGCGCTGTACTCTCGGCGAGTGCCGCGAGCGCGGCATCCCGGTGCTGCCGCCGGACATCAACGAAAGCCAGCTGCGCGTTCACGGTCGACCCCGGCAGGGCGTGCGCTTCGGGCTGACGGCGATCAAGAACGTCGGCGAGGGCGCGATCGAGTCGCTGCTCGCGGTCCGGCGCGCAAGCAGGGCCGATCACGTCGCTGCAGGCGCTCTGCGAGGATCTCGACCTCCGGCTGTTCAACAAGCGCGTGTTCGAGAGCCTGGCGAAAGCCGGCGCGCTCGATTCGCTGGCCGGCGGCGTCACGGGACATCCCGCGCGACGTCGAGGCCGCGGCTGGTCGCGGCCGTCGACGTCGCGTGCGAGTACGGCGCGCGGCTGCAGCGCGACCGGAACGAAGGGCCAGGCGCAGCTGTTCGGCGGGCAGGACGACGACGGCCGGAGGCGCGCGGCCGGCGGCGACTGTCCTGCCCGAGGCGGCCCCGTGGAGCGAGATCGAGCAGCTCGCGTTCGAGAAGGAAACGCTCGGGCTGTATTGGAGCGGCCATCCGGTCGATCGCTATCGCGGCGACCTGAAGGAATTCGGCGCGCGGTCGATCGGCGAGCTGGCCGAGGCGCCGACCAACGCGCCGCGCGCCGACGCGTGGGGCCCGGGCGGGCCCAAGCCGATCGAGCCCGACACGAGCGTCGGCGGCATCGTCGCCGCCGTGCCGCCAGCTGAAGACGCGCAAGGGCGATCGGATGGCCGTCTTCACGCTCGAAGACGCGCAGGGCGGCGTCGAAGTGATCGCGTTTCCCGAGGCGTTCCAGCGCAGCGGCGGCGCTCATCGAGACCGGCACGCTGGTCCTGGTGCGCGGCAAGCTGGAGCGCGACGAGGAGTCGGTGCGGCTGCTGGCGTCGGAGATCCTGCCGCTCGACAGCGTGCGCGAGCGCGCTCGCGCGCGAGGTCGCGATTCGTGTCAAGATGCCAGCCGACCGGGGCATGTTCGAGGCGCTCGGCGCGGTGTTCTCCCGGCACCGGGGCGATCGGCGCGTGTCGTTCGAGATCGAGGTGCCGCTCGGGCGCGACAGCCGCTGCGCGTGCGCGCCGACGTCTCCGACCAGATCCGCGTGCGGCCCTCGCCGACGCTGATCGCGGAGGTGGAGCAGATCGTCGGCCACGGGTCGGTGTCGCTGAAGTGAGGTCCGTCAGGACCGTATGGCTGAAACGCTGGACTTCGAAGAACCGATCGCCGAAGCTGCTGAAGGAGCTCGAGTCGCTGACGGTCGCTGCCGACGGACCGACGCCCATCGAGCGGGCGATCGACGCGCTCGCAGCGACCGGCTCGACGCGGTGCGCGGCGAGGTCTACGCGTCGCTGACGCCGTGGCAGCGCGTGCAGGTGGCGCGCCATCCGAACCGGCCCGGCCTCGACGGGCTTCATCGAGCGGCTGTTCGCCGGGTTCGTCGAGATCCACGGCGACCGCCGCTTTGCCGACGACCACGCGATCATGACCGGCTTCGCCGACTACAAGGAGCAGCCGGTTCTCGTCGTCGGGCCACGTCAAGGGCGGCGACACGAAGGACAAGATCTTCCGGAACTTCGGCTACGCGCGGCCCGAGGGCTATCGCAAGGCGCTGCGCGCGATGCGCCTGGCCGAGAAGTTCAGCCGGCCGATCGTCGATCTTCGTCGACACGCCGGCGGCGTATCCGGGCATCGAGTCGGAGGAACGCGGCGTCGCCGAGGCGATTGCCGTCAACCTGCGCGACATGATGCTGCTCGACACGCCGATCATCGTCATCGTCAGCGGCGAGGGCGGCAGCGGCGGCGCGCTCGGCATCGCCGTCGGCGACGCGTCATGATGCAGGAGCACGCCATCTACAGCGTCATCCCGCCCGAGGGCTGCGCGGCGCATCCTGTGGCGCGACGCCAACAGGAAAGATGGACGCGGCCGAGGCCCTCAAGCTGACGGCGCCCGATCTGCTCGAGGCCGGCGATCATCGATCGCATCATCCCGGAGCCCGATCGGCGGCGCGCATGCTGATCCGGACGCCGCGGCCGACTCTGGTGGACGGCGTGCTGTGGCAGGTGCTGAACGACGTCACGGCGCTCGACTCGCGGACGCGTCTGGAGCGGCGCTACGAGAAGTTCCGGAACATGGGACGGCTGGGCGTCGAGTTCTCGTGGACGAAGGATGATGCCGGCCGCTTCTCCCGCGGTGGGAATCGCAAGCCTGCGACGAGGGCCGCGGCGGCGCGGCTGGCGGCCGCGATCGGCGTTCCGCCTGATCGTGGCGCGCCTGCTGTGCCAGCGCGGGCTCGACGACCCGAGCGCGCGTCGCGCTTCCTCAACCCGTCACTCGATCAGCTGCACGATCCGATGGCGCTGGCCGACATGAAGATCGCCGTCGATCGCATCCTGGCCGCGATGGCGCGCAAGCGAGCGGATCGCGATCCACGGCGACTACGACGTCGACGGCATCACGTCGACCGTGATCCTGCGCCGCGCGCTCGAGACTGCTCGGCGCCGACGTGGTGCACTTCATCCCCGAGCGGCTGCAGCGACGGCTACGGCCTGCAGCCGGCGGCGATCGATCGGCTGCACGCCGACGGCGTCGCGCTGGTCGTGTCGGTCGACTGCGGCATCCGCGGCGCCGACGCGGCGCGGCGCGCGCGCGAGCTCGGCGTCGATCTGATCATCACCGACCACCACGAGCCGGACGCCGAGCTGCCGCCGGCGCTCGCCGTCATCAACCCGAAGCGGCACGACTGCACGCTATCCGGACAAGTACCTGGCCGGCGTCGGCGTCGCGCTCGAAGCTGGTGCAGGCGCTGTGCCGCGCGCGCCGGCCGCGACAGCTGGCTGCCCGGTTTCGTCAAGATCGCCGCCATCGGCACGCTCGCCGACGTCGTGCCGCTCGTCGGCGAGAACCGCGTCATCGCCAAGATCGGGCTCGACCTGCTGTCGCGGGGCCCGCACAAGATCGGCCTGCGCTCGCTGCTCGACGTCTCGGGCCTGACCGGCAAGACCGATCGACAGCTATCACATCTCGTTCATGCTGGCGCCGCGCGTCAACGCCGCCGGGCGCATGAGCACGCCGGACATCGCCACGCGGCTGCTGCTGGCGCAGCGACGAGGCGCTGGGCGAGGAAGCGCGCGGCGCTGGCGATGCAGCTCGACGGCGAGAACGTCCGGCGGCAGGAAGAGGAAGCGACGATCCTCGCCGCGGCCAAGAAGATCGTCCAGACCGATCCGGATATCGGCGCGCGGTCGGTCCTGGTCGTGGCGGGCGAGGGCTGGCACCGCGGCGTCATCGGCATCGTCGCCTCGAAGCTGGTGGACGCGTTCCACCGGCCGGCGATCGTGCTGTCGGTCGAAGACGGCGTCGCGCACGGCTCGTGCCGCAGCATCTCGCGGTTCGACATGCTCGGGCGCGCTCGAGCGCTGCGCGCATCTGCTCGATCCGGTTCGGCGGCCACAAGCAGGCCGCCGGACTGACGATGGACGCCGACCGGATCAAGGACCTGCGCGCGGCGGTGAACGCCGTCGCCGACGAAACGCTCGGGCCCCGACGACCTGATGCCGCGGCTGCGGATCGACGGCGACCTGCTGTTTCGCGGCATCAGCGGCGACGTCGCCGCCGGCGTGGCGTCGCTGGCGCCGTTCGGCGCCGGCAACCCGCGGCCGGTGTTCGCGGCGCGCGGCGTCGAGATCGTCGACGGCCCGCGCAAGCTCAAGGAGCGTCATCTCAAGATGACGCTCAAGCAGGACGGCCGCATCTTCCGCGCCGATCGCGCTGGCGCGCCGCCGAGCGCCACGACTATCTCGCCGAGCACAAGGCCGCGCTCGACGTGGCGTTCTCGCTCGAGCAGAACGAGTTCAACGGGAGCCACGTACCTCGAGCTGTCGCTCTCGGACGCGAAGTCGTCCGGCGACGCAACAGCCGCTGACTCCCGCGCCGTCGCGCGCGTAAGGTCGTCATCATGCGCTGGCAGAGATCCGCACGAATCGTGATGGCAATCGTGGCCGTGGCGGTCTGCGTGGCCGTGGGACTCACGATCAAGCGCCGAGGCAGACGGGCTCCGTCGCTCCACTCGGTCCGCACCGGACCCTCGCGCCGTGGTCGAAAGCACCGGCGGCACGTCGATGCGCTTCAAGAGCGGCCACGAAGACGTGCGCGTCGAGTATCGAGCGCCAGCTCACGTACCAGGACGGCCTCGACGAAGCTGATGGGCGTGAAGGTGTCCACCGACGATCGCGGCGACGGCCGATCCTTCGTCGTGACCGGCAAGGAGGGCGATGTCACCAAGGGTGAGTCGGTGGTGATGCTCAGCGGCGACGTGAAGCTCGTTGAGAAGCGACTGGCTTCACGGCGCGCACCGGTCGCGCGCCTACATACGACAGACCGACGGCGTGGTTCGGGCGCCCGGTCCGGTCGATTTCTTCCACGGAAGGCTGTCGGGCTCCGGCCACGGCATGACCTACGACAAGAACACCGATACGCTCACCACTTCTCGACCAGGCGGTCGTGCACATGGCCGCCGGACGCAAGGGCGACGGGCGGCCGCGATGTCACGGCGGGAGCGCGACGTTTGCGCGGCCGCGAACAGATCGTGCGGTTCGACCGGACGTGGTGAAGATCGTTGCGCGACGGGCAGAGTCATCACCGCGCGACACCGGCGTCGCGCATCTCACGGCCGAACGAAGAGCGGGTGGACGTCCTGCGAGCTGCACGGCAACGCGAAGATCGCCGGGCGCGACGGCCTGCGGCCGGCGGCACTGAAGGGGCTCGGCGGCCAGGACGTCACGCTGACATACGCCGCCGACGGTCAGGCCCTTCAGCGCGCCACGATCGGCGGCGAGGCGCGTCGATTCGAGATCGCCGGCGAAGCTGGAAGGCCGCGCGCCAGATTCACGGCTGGCACGATCGACATCACCCTGGCCGCCCGATGGTTCCGACGCCCACGGCGCTCGACGGCACGCGATGCCGTGCAGCTCGACGCCTGCCGGCTGAGACGCGGGATCGCGGCGCGCACGTCAAGGCGGCGTCCCTCGATGCCGACGGCGAGCCGGGGCGCGGCCTGACGAAGGCGCGCTTCGCCGGCAACGTGGACTATCGCGAGAAGAGCGCGACGGTGGATCGCGACGCGCGCGCCGCCCGCCTCGAAGTCGGGTTGAAGGCGGGATTCAGCGCCTTCGACCAGGCCGCCTTTCTGGCGGCGTGCGGTTCGCGGATCCGAAGTTCTTCGGCACCCGCCGCCGTGCAGTTACGTCGTGGACACCGGCTCGCTCGACACTGACCGGCAGCGAGCCCGGCATTCCTGATGCCACACGTTTCAGACGGACCAGATCGCCGTGGACGCCACGCGCATCGAGGTCGTGCTCGCCGGGCCAACGATGCACGCGACCGGCAACGTGAAGAGCGTCGTGGAGCCGCCCAAGAAGTCGGAGAAGCCGACCGGACAGGCGGCTTCGAGACAAAGATCCCGTCCGATGCTCAAGCAGGACCAGCCGGTGAAAGTGACGGCCGCCTCGCTCCGCTACGACGGGACGACGTCGAAGGCGACCTACGAAGGGACGGCGCAGTTGTGGCAGGGCGACACGAGCATCAAAGGCGACGTGGTCGGGATCGAGCAGCAGGACGGGCGACCTCTGGGCCTCGGGCTCCGTCGTGACGACGATGATGCTCGACCAGATGGACAAGGACAAGAAGAGGAACGTGTCCGGAACATGGGCGCGTCGAAGGAGTTCAGAATGCGAGGACGAGCGCACCTGGCGACCTACACCGGCGACGTGCACCTGAACGGCCCATCCGGGCGACGTCATCGCGCGAGAAATTCGAGGCATCACCTCGAAGGCATCGGGCGACGAACTCGAACGCGCGGAGGCGTACGATACGACGAACAGCCTGACGCTTGCGCGAACAGGGCAGCAAGACCACCGGAACGCCACCTGACGTACACGTCCGCCGACGAGATCTACGTCGTGACCGGACTGCCGGTCGCGATCGTTGACCAGATGCGGCCGCGAGACCAAAGGGCCGAACGTTGACCTTCCACAAGTCCACCGATACGATTCAGGTCGACGGCAACGATCGGGCGCGCACGCAGACGAAGGGCGGCAGCGACAAAGTGTCAATGATGCCGGTCACAAGCCGCTGATGGCCACTGTCGACTCAGGACCTGACCAAATCGTACGGCGGCCGGACCGTGGTCCGGGCGTCAGCCTCGACGTGGCTTCGGGCGAGATCGTCGGCCTGCTGGGACCCAACGGCGCCGGCAAGACGACCACGTTCTACATGACGGTCGGTCTGGCGGCGCCCGACTCCGGGCGGCGTGATCCTCGACGGCCTCGACGTCACCGACGATCCGATGCACGTCCGGGCGCGCAAGGGCATCGGCGTACCTGCCGCAGGAGCCGTCGATCTTCCGCGGCCTGACGGTCGAGCAGAACATCCTGGCGATTCTCGAAACCATGGACCTCGATGCGGCGGCGCGGCGGGCGCGGCTGCGGGAGCTGCTCGCGGAACTGAACCTGACGCCGCTGGCGCAGGCGCCCGGCCTACACGCTGTCGGGCGGCGAGCGGCGGCGCGCGGAGATCACGCGAGCGCTCGTCATTTCGCCGAAATTCATCCTGCTCGACGAGCCGTTCGCCGGCATCGATCCGATCGCGGTCGACCGACATCCAGAAGATCATCTTTCACCTGCAGCGACCGCGGCATCGGCGTCCTCATCACCGACCACAACGTGCGCGAGACGCTGCGCATCACCGACCGCGCCTACATCGTGCACGGCGGCGTGCATCTTCAAGAGCGGCACGCCCGACAGTCTGGCCGCCGACGAAGAGGTCCGGCGGATTTATCTGGGGACCGAGTTCCGGTTGGACTAAAATAAGGCCTGGGAATTGCATCGAGCTGATGGTCGCGGCGATCCAGCCGCGATCGGCCGCGGCCACGCTCGATCACGAACTAAGCTGTTATCAAGCAAACGACTTAGCTGACGCATACGGCGATCATGGGCATCCAGCAGAAACTCCACACCAAGCTCGTTCAGAAGCTGATCCTGACGCCGTCGCTGCAGCAGGCGATCAAGCTGCTGCCGATGTCGACGCTCGAGCTGTCCGACCTTCTGAACCAGGAGATGGTCGAGAACCCGATGCTCGAGGAGGTGCCGACCGAGGACCTGCAGCCGGCCGAGGCTGCCGCGGACGCCGGAGAAGCCGGACGCCGAGCAGCAGGCCAACAAGACCGACACCTGGGACGACCAGGACTACGAGTACTTCTTCGGCGACTACCTCGACGACGGCTACCGGCCGCGCGCGCCGCAGGAGGTCAAGGAGCTCCCGCCGATCGAGAACACGCTGTCGACGGCCAGCTCGCTGTCCGATCACCTGATGTGGCAGCTGTCGATGCAGACCGACGATCCGCTGATGCGCGAGATCGGCTCGGCCATCATCGGCAACCTGGACGACGACGGGTATCTGGTGGCGTCGTTCGACGAGCTGGCCGCGATGGGGCCGTGGCCGGTGGCCGACGTCGAGCGCGCGCTGCGGCTGGTCCAGAGCTTCGATCCGACCGGCGTCGCCGCGCGCGACCTGCAGGAGTGCCTGCTGCTGCAGCTGCGCCACCTCGGGTCTGGAGGGCACGCCGACCGAGAAGATCGTCACCGATCACCTCCGGCTGCTGCAGAACCATCAGGTGCCGGAGATCGCCCGCAAGCTCGGGCATGACGATCGACGACCTCAAGGAACACATCGAGATCATCCGCAACCTCGATCCGAAGCCCGGCAGCCGCTACAACCCGACGCAGTCGCAGTACGTCATCCCCGACGTCTACGTCATCAAGGTCGAGGATCAGTACGTCGCGGTGCTGAACGAAGACGGCCTGCCGCAGATGCGCATCAGCCCGGTCTACCGCCGGCTGCTCGACAAGGGCGCGGCCGACAACAACGACGAGACGCGCGCCTACGTGAAGGACAAGTTCCGATCGGCGCTGTGGCTGATCAAGTCGGTCGAGCAGCGGCAGAAGACGATCCACAAGGTCGCCAACAGCATCATCAACTTCCAGCGCGATTTCCTCGATCACGGCATCGAGCACCTGCGGCCGCTGGTGCTGCGCGACGTGGCCAACGACATCGGCATGCACGAGTCGACGGTCAGCCGCGTGGTCACGAACAAGTACATGCACACGCCGCAGGGCGTGTTCGAGATGAAGTAACTTCTTCCACAGCGGCATCAGCAGCTCGTATGGCGAGAGCGTGTCGTCGGTCACGATCAAGCAGCGCATCCGGAAGATCATCGAGAACGAGGACCCGCGCAAGCCGCTGAGCGACTCGAAGATCGTCAGCATCCTGCAGCGCGAAGGGCTGGTGCTGGCCCGCCGCACGATCGCGAAATACCGCGAGGGAACTGAAGATCTCGACGTCCAATCAGCGCAAGGTCCTCTATTGACGGCCGTGCCAACGGAGAGGTAGTTGGCCCCTGCGCCCGGCGTCACCGTTCGCGGCCTGATCGACAGCCGCCCCGACGCGCTGGATCTCTCCATTGAACTGCCGGCCGGCGCCGCCGGCCTCGATCGCCGGATCACGAACCCTCATATGTCAGAAGACAGGTCTCGCGCTGGCTGGTTTTCACGAATACCTGCGGCCGCCGAGCAATACGTAACTGAACGAAGCACACCGAGTGCGCGCGT
>ERZ1370068.1511-contig-11408_pt1 | contig 33758 bp, 46 predicted proteins | sample MGYA00561227_ERZ1370068 | MGnify/ENA primary metagenome ERZ1370068 (study PRJEB38410, sample SAMEA6850437) | metagenome | study: Metagenomic assessment of the ecological functions of the soil: analysis of the soil microbiota associated with the...
AAACAACGCGGCGCGGAGGCGGAACTGCGGGTGATGAAAGCTCGGGGAGACGATCGCGCTGGATAGCAAAGTAAAAAGTTGAAAGGCTAGAGTTAAAAAGGTCGCTGTGGCTAGCGCGGCTCCTTTTAACTTTTAATCTTTCAATCATCTCAACCAGGCACGTTCACAGCCGCGAAACGTTACGGGATCGAATAAGAAATCACTAATGCCAATGGGAGATAATGGTGCCAGTCCGGCGCAGCAACTTATCCCCGGACGCTCTGTCCCATGCCGCAGCGAGGTTCGTCGATTCTTTAAGCGATCAACTCCAGTGAAACTCAACAGACGCAAAACGCAGTCGATGATTTCCGCTGGGCTCGCTTTCTGGAGCCGATCGCTTATTAAGTTCCGCTGGCCGAAGGAAACGCCTGGCTGCCGTACCGTCCGATGTTAGCCGTAACAGCGTGGCGTGAGGCGCTACGGTAGAGCTGACCTCTACGACCGGAAGTTTACACAAGCTAGAGGAGTAAGAGTTAGGTTTGTTCCGATCAGGTCTAAAGACACAAGTTACCAGGACACACGCTGACGATCTAAAAGATAAAACCAATGCGAAAACGAATCAGTTCGCAGTCGCAGCGAGAAAGGCCGTCAGCGAATACCGGCTGGCTCGACTTAGAAGCCCTGGCCCGAGTCGAAGTCACATCGGAAGACGCAGCGCACCCGATCGAATCAGCGCTGTTGACTATTGGCGCAACAGGATGGCGCGCGGAAAGCCCAGGAGAACAGACGATCCGCCTCCTCTTCGAAGCGCCGCAGAGGCTTAGTCGCATCCGCCTGCTGTTTCGAGAAGAGAAGGACGAGCGCACGCAGGAGTTCGTCCTGCGCTGGTCGCCAACGGCAGACGGCTCATCGCGCGATGTCGTGCGCCAGCAGTATCACTTCAGCCCATCGGGCGCCACAGAGGAGTTCGAGGAATACCGAGTCGAGTTGGAAGACGTGGCTGCCTTGGAACTTACCATCATCCCGAACCTGAGTGGCGGCTCATACGCCTCACTGGCGCAATTGCGCTTGGCATGACCAACGATGCCGCACATTTCCCGTTTCCCGGTAATTTGTCGATATGTTTTTCAGAACCTTCATCTTACTTCTTACTTTGCCCATCGTCGCGCAGGCAGATGTGGATTTTTCGAACTATGATGTGCCCCTCTACACGCAGATCGTAGATCGTATCAAAGCCAAAGTCTCGGCCCGCCTTGGTGAGGGCAGTAACACGCGCGAGCGGTATTTCATCATTCCTTTTGCTTACGAAGACCGCGGGAACCACCCGGAATTTTCGCACTCGTTTATCTCTGTCATCCGAGTCCTTGCGGATAATAAGCAGCCCAAGCTGACGCCGGGTCTCAAACTACGAAGATATAGGAATCGGGAATTTGAAGCGTTTACCATCAGCTGGCTGCCTCACGATTTCCTGAGCAATCCCCATCTGTGCGTCTTTGACGGCGCGGGCAGCCGCATTATTCCAGAGAGGAATAACTGTCCCGTATCGACCGGCCGAAACTTTACGCTCGCAGAAACGATCAAGCTTGCCGTGGATGCAAAGAATGCGGTGGCCATGTGGGGACCTTATGAGATCAAGAAAGCGGGGTTTGATCTCGCAGTGAAGCGCAAACGCTTGCTCGACGGAGGAACCATTAAATATCGCGCCGACGATCGTCTTTATCGAAAAGACAAAGTCGCTATCAGTTGCTTTCATGCCATGGCCGGTTTGGACGAGCTTTTCCCCAACGGCGGACTTTTCGGGACGGGATTTAAGATGTGGGGCTTCAATGGAACGGCACAGAGTGCTGATCGAATACACTGAGAAGGCGCGTAACAAAGGCTTACTTCTTGAGCCGGTGGATGTAAAAAGGGACCGCTACGGCTTTGTCTATGCGCCGACACGAAATGGCCGGTGTGCCGTATGATCCCCTGAGAAGCGCGTCCGCTTATCAAAGATAACGCTGAGTCAGAGATCTCGCCTGTCGTCCGATTTGGCGAACGTCTCACTTGTTAGGGTCCGCGCCAGGCACCGTCCGGTGCGCGCAGCGACACCCAGCCCCGAGCATGCTTTTGGCAATCGCGCTTGCAAAAGCGCGCAGACATCCAGCGTTGCGCGCATGAAACAATGCGGCCGCATTGGCTTTAAATGGTTGCCGATTGCGCTGGCTTCGCTCGTCCTATGCAGCGGATGCTCGTTTGTGCCTCGTCCTTCAACAAGACTCTCCGGCAATCGCGCTTTCATCGACTACTGGCCACCGGATCCAAATCAGCAAACGAACTAAGGCTCGCGGTTAAGGATAACATTGATATGAAGGGCGTAGTTACGACCGCCGGTTCGGAGATCTTTTCCAAAACCCACAAGCCCGCGGAAAAGGATGCCCCGTGTCTGGCGATCGCGCGCCAGCGTAACGTGCAGATAGTCGGCAAAACAAACATGACCGAATTCGCGATCTCGCCGTCCGGCATGAATGAATATTTCGGGACGGCCGTGAATCCGTTGAAGCGAAATCTGATTCCGGGCGGATCCTCGTCTGGAAATGCCGTCGCGTTGGCATCCGGAATGGCGGACGTGGCTTTGGGCACGGACACGGCCGGCTCGATCCGTGTGCCTGCCGCTTGTTGCGGTGTCGTCGGCTTGAAGACGACGTACGGCTTAATTCCGATCGAAGGTGTTTATCCGGTTGAGCCTAAGCATCTCGACACCGTGGGCCCGATGGGGAAAGACATCGCTCATACCGTTCAAGGGATGGAGCTTCTTCAAGATGGTTTTGCGGCGAAGTATGCGGCAGCGAAGGCAGCAAAGCCAACCGCGCGAAGCATCCGGGTCGGACGCCTCAAGCTGAAAGGCACTGATCCAAAAATCGATCAAGCGATTGACGATGCGCTTGCCAAGACGGGATTCCAAGTCGTCGAGCTGGACGAAAGCCTGAGCGACAAATTTGAGCAAGCGAAGAAGGACGGCAACTACCGTTGCTTCAGCGGGTGCATGGATCAGCGACGAACGATTTCAATTCGCGCTAGGCGTGACAGCTCGAACCCAAGTCTGTAATTCGACTCGGCCAGATAACCTATACCACGGGTTACCGCAGCGCATTGGCCAGGCGGAGCGCGTGGCAGCGGACGCTGCGCAAAGTTTTCGAGAAGGTGGACCTCATCGCTTTGCCAACCCTTCAAAAAACACCGCCGGGACTGCCGCTGCTCAACTTGAGAATAGGCATCCTCGAAGCGCACGTCCTTCAGGTGCAAAACACGGTGGCGGTCAATTTTGCGGGCAACCCGGCGCTGGCGGTCCCCGTGCCCCTGCGCGGCGCGAAGGTTCCCTCACGAGCCTGCAATTGATCGGGCCGCGACTGGCCGAGGCGGATCTGCTCAATGCGGGACGGCTGGTCGAGAGACGCGGTGAAAAGGTAACCGACGAGCTATTTCGAAACGCCTCGCCGGTGTGAAATCGGCGTCGGTAAACTGCACGTCCTGGTCGATGCGCGCGCCATTGAATTCCGTCACGCTGTTTTTCCGCGGCCCGTGCACGGTCAGACTGGCTGGAATCGGATGGTGCTTTTCATCACGCGCGACTCGAGTGACATCAATGCGGCGGACGAGTTCGCCTGAGGATGAATATTTCTCGATCCGCATCGGCACGAAACGCTGAGGATCAATCCAGCTGCGCACTTTGGCATAGATGGAAACGGAGGAGCTGTCCGGCTTCGATTCGAGAATCTGGCAGTTCACTCCGTTGATCGTCTCCGAACCGACGAGGGCCTGCTTTTTCCAGGCGAAGAAATTCTCCACCGCGTCCTGATAGGAGAGATCACTGTCGAACAATCCCTCGTTCATTTGCGAGGCCTTGATCGCGCGAACCGGTTGCTGCGGAACGATGATCGAGCCTTTCGCGGCACCCTGGGCCTGGTGCAAGATGACGGCTTCGCCTTTATGCTCGTCAGGCCAAAGCACTTGATAAACAAGATCGGTGGTCGTCTTCGTCCGGCGCTGCTTGATCTGGAGTTGCAGGACGCGCTTGGCGCCCTCGAGTGATCGGACCTCGAGCTTGGTGCGGATCAAGGCGCTGCCCTGACTGACAGCGTCCAGCCGATCAGCAAGTTCTGCCGCCGACATTGCGGGCGGTGCGGGTTCCGCGGCGTGAATGGAGATAAGGCAGAATGCCGCAGCGGCGATGGCGAGAGCGAAGAAAGGTTTCACGGATGAAGATATGTTCCAGGATGAATTCGCACGGATCGATTAGTTTGCGCTGCTCTCATCCGGCTTGCAAAGCCAGGCTCGGGTTTAGCCGCGAGCTCCGCCAGGCTGGATAAAGGCCGCTGATAATTCCAACCGCAACGGCGATGACGACAGAAAGGCCAAGGAGCGCAATGCTGAGGTCAGGCTGCAATAACCCTCGAATCGCCGGCGTTGCGCTCAGCACCTTGACGCCGATGGCACCAATAGCCACGCCAACGACGCCGCCGAAAAGTCCAAGCAGCGCGGATTCGTAAAGAATCATCCGCATGATTCGCCCGCGCGTCCAACCGACGGCGAGCAGCACAGCAAATTTCATGGGTGCGCTCGAAAACGGTCATGAGCATCGTGTTCATCACGCCGAGCACACCCACAAGGATGGCGAGGAGAGACGTGCCCCAACTCATGGCCTTAACGAGCCGAAATCCCTCGTCGTGACTCAGGTGTTCGCTCACGGTCACAGCGCGAACTTCCGGGACCAGTTGTTCGATCTGTCGCGTAAGTTCCTTGATTTGTTGCTCGGTAGTCGAAGGCGTCACGCGAATATCGATTGCGTTGATCTGGTTGGGAGAGCCGATGATTCCCTGTAAGAGCGGCAGAGAAAGAATGACCGATCCATCTTCGACGAGCGCGCCACCCTTCACGATTCCGACGACCTGTCAGTTGCTTCGTTTCAATCTGAATCGGGTCGCCAACTTTTTTCTTGAGCACTCTCCGCCGCGGTCTGACCCAAAACCACTGCCTCTTCCGTGGCATCGCGCGGCATGCGTCCGGAGACAAGTTCAAGATTGTTCCAGGCAAATCCTCCCCATTCGCGAGCGGACAGAATCATCAGATCCGAGTCTTCAACGCTGGTCACCTCCACCAGAAGATTGCAGGTCGCGGCGATGCGCGGAAGGCTGGCGATCCGATCGCGGACGGACGCGTCGAACGGCTTCGGCGTGAGCGATCCGCTCTGTTAGTGACGACGATATCGGTTCCGCGCGCCTTCAATCCAACCTGCCAGCCTTTCTCAAAACCTCGAGACATCCCGACCAACGCCACGACTGCCGCGATGCCGATGGAAATTCCCGCGAGAGTCAATCCCGTGCGCAAGGGACGACGCCAGAGACCGCGGATGACAACAGTAAAAAAGGTCATCGTTTATCGTCCGAGACGATTCGACCGTCGATCATGCGAAGAATCCTTCCCGCTCGCTCGGCAATCGTTGGGTCATGAGTGACGAGCACCATGGTGCGACCCTGCTCCTGTTGCAGACGAATAATGAGGTCGAGAACCGAATGAGCGTTTTCGCTGTCGAGATTACCGGTCGGTTCATCCGCGAGGAGCAGCGATGGCCCATTAGCGAGACTGCGCGCGATGGCGACGCGCTGTCGCTCGCCACCGGAAAGTTTGGATGGAAAATGATCGAGGCGATGTTCGAGGCCAACCAGCTTCAGCAATTCGAAGGCGCGCTCGCGTCGCTCAGAAGCCGAGCGATCGATTTCGAACATCGGGATCTGCACGTTCTCGGCCGCGGTGAAAGTCGGCAGGAGGTGAAACGCCTGGAAAATAAACCCGACCTCGCGAGCACGGTAGGCTGCCGGATTGGGATGATCCGGCAGCGATATTCCGCGATAGAGAAGGGTTCCGGATGTCGGTCGATCCAACGCACCGAGTAATTGCAGCAAGGTCGATTTACCGCATCCGCTCGGTCCAACAATGGCAACGAAGTCGCCCTCTTGATGGAAAAATCGACTCCGCGCAGTGCCTTGACCTGCCCTTCGTCGAACTCGCGGGTGAGAGCTTTGCCTCGAGAAGAGAGGCGGCGCTGGCAGACATGGTGCCCTCAAGGAAATCTATTCATTCCCGAGAAGCGTGGTCAATCGATCGATCAAATCGTCCGCCATTGCGGCCCGACGCGCGGATCGGCAAGGCAGCGCATCAGTTCAACCAAGGCGTAACGATAACTTGGATACGGTGTTCGCTCGCCCGGTTTTTCGGCTGCAATTTTTCCACGTGTTGGGGCAAAACGGAGTGAGGCAGACCGGCACGTTGATGATGAACTCCATGAAACGGTTCGTGAAGCAGCGTGAAAGCAACCAGCCGCCCCAGCCAGCTCTTCGCGACGATGCTCCGGGTTGAGCCATTTACCGTGTCGCCCGTCATCCCGACGTGCTCGATGTATTTGCGCCAACTCTGCAAATTAGCCGCCAAAACTGCCGGCGCGAGATACATCCAGAAGAAATATTTCCACAGGCCGAATGTTGCGACCGCCCAGAGGATCAAACGTCCAGGTCACAACTGTCAGCGCCAATTCCGCCCAAATGCGCTGGCGAACGCGCTTGCTTCGGACCGGCGACGGAGAACAGAAAGAAGGCTCGCAGGAAAACAAACGGAGAATAAAACAATCCGAAATTCAGCTCGAAAAATGCGGCCAGACATCTCTTCCACCGCGGCATGGTCGTTTGAGAGAGTGGCCAGAATTCGTAGTCTCGCTCCGTCGCGAGATAAGCATGATGCGTTTGATGGACGACGCGATAGAGGCTGAAACTCATCAGGCTCAACGTGCCGATCACGAGCTCCATCAAACTCATTGAAGCGGCGATTTTTTCGGAGAAGCCCGTGAGCCGCCTCGTGCAGGCCGATGAGAGTGCCGTGCATCAAATGGCTGGCAACAAGCACGAGCGGCACCGCCAGCCAGATCAATCCGCGATGCACCGTTAGAGCGAGCATCACTTCAGTGAAAACCAAACCGAAAACGAGAAGCTGAAACGCGCTCGCGCAATACCCAGTGCGGCTCATGCATCTCGCTGAAATCTTCGTCGATGGCGGCGTTCATTGAGGTCGGTTCAGCACTTCAGAGATTCGGTTCTCCGGCGAGCGGCAGATGCCCGCCAGAACTCGCTGAAATATGCCATCGAGACTTTCAATGTCACGTCGGGAAAACAAATTCTCGCGAAAAAGCCAGGCGACTTCCAGACCGTCGCCGGTCTTCGGTGATTTCGCATCCGAGCTGGAAACGTGCGGTGCCCGTCGAACGCATGCTCAGACGTGCGGAAAGATTCGGCAGCGAAACCTCCGGCATGGGATGGTTCTGCAAAGCAAAGCGAACCTCGAAAAGTGGATTATATCCCGCTTCCGATTGCTCGCCGAGCGCGCGCGCCAACTCGACGAAAGGGATGGCGTTGGCAAACGAGTCAATCGTTTGCTGATGGCCCGCTCGTAAATGATCGGCCGCAACGCGCGAGCGATCGATCTGCCCGCGCAGAGGTACAATGCCCGCGTAATATCCCATCGTTTCTCGCGCGGTTTGCCTGGTGCGATTGGCGACCGGCGTTCCCACCACAAGATCATCGAATCCGCTCCATTCGGAGAACGCAATTTGGAAGGCCCCAAACAGCGCGCTGAAGAATGTGACGCTAGTCTGACGGGCCAGTTCGCGCGTTTCGTTAGTCAGATTCGCAGGAATTGCGGAAAGCCATCGCTTGGGCGGCCCCGGCGTGATCGGCAGATTCCACATCCGACGTGAACCGGCTAACTTGGTTCTCCAAAACTCGACGCGCTGCTCCACAACCGCCGGTTGCCAGAAAGCGCGCTCGGTTGCGCCCCACGCCGTGTAGGTTTGCGGCACGGGCGGCAAAGCCTCGGACGATCCCATCACTACCTCGATGTAAGCAGCGAAAAGGTCCTGAACTAATACCCCCAGGCTCCAGCCGTCAGCAATGGCGTGATGAATCGCGAAAACCAACACGTGGTCGTTGGCCGCCCGACGCAAGTCGGCCGCGCGGTAGAGCGGCCCTTGCACGAAGTCGAATGGCGCGCGGAAAATCTCTGCCGCCAATTCTTCAATCGCTTCCGGTTGCGCATCGTTGGGCGCAACTTCGCGAAATTCAAAATTGATCCCGCAACTCTTGCGGATCATCTGGAGTGGACGCTCTTTGCCGGGAAGGATCGAGAGACGCAAAACCTCCTGACGATCGACCACTCGCTGGATCGCAGCGCGACACTCTCGCTCAGTCAGGAGTCCGTGCACATCGATGAGACAGCAGATGTGATTCGCGTTGTCCTCCACCGGCACCGGCGAGACTTCCCAAAGTTCTCGTTGTGGGAAAGTCAGCGGATGAAGCTGCGCTTCACCGCGATCGAGCCATTGTTTGAGACGAGCGCGTTGATCGGCCGGCATCGCGGTTACACATGAGCCGGCGCTTAACGCTTGGCGTCTTCGATCGCTTCGGTCTCTTCGGAGTCGGACTCGCGCCCGAGCAGGCGTTCGATTTCTTCGTCGGAAATCGCATCGAGGTCGACTGCACTAGTTGCTTCCGTTTGCGCCGACACTGGCGTGGATTCCGCGACGGGTGCCGCGCCACCGAGGTGACCTGCGATCAACGAGGCGATCTGACCGATGGTCCGAGCTCGCATCAGACTCGTTGGAGGTAGAGCAACGCCGACCGCCGCTTCAAGCGAGGTCTCGATTTCGACACCCATCAACGAATCCAGTCCAAGATCGGTGAGCGGCTGATCGTCACGCAGGCTGTCAGGCTTGACTCGCAAAACGGAACCAACGGCTTCCCGCACGGCCTGGCAGATAACAGCCTGTTTTTCAGCCGGCGAAGCTGCGTCGATCCGGCTTCGCCAATCACTCGTTGCACCAACTGACTCCTCATTTTCAAGCGCGGCGAAAATGCGCTCCAGAAAGGGATTTTCCTGCATGCCTCGAAAGAATTGACGCCATTTTCTCCAATCAACCCGAATCGAAATCGCTTGGGCACTTCCCGCACGAAGGAACGACTCAAGCAGCGCCGTCGCTTCACCGGGCGAAATTGCAATTGTTCCCTGCCGGGCAAGGAAATCGGCGACACGCTCGTTGCGCGCGACAAAGCCTTCGCCGCCGAGTACGCCCCAATTCACGGTAAGCGCAGGAAGGCCAAGCGCCTGACGATGGTGCGCCAGGCTGTCGAGAAAGGCGTTCGCCGCGCTGTAATTTCCCTGAGCGGGATTGCCAAAAATGCTTGAGACAGAAGAGAACATCACAAAGCAATCGAGTTTCATTTCCCGGGTTGCTTCGTGGAGCAGCCATGCGCCGTGCGCCTTTGGTCCGAGGACGGTTCGCATGCGCTCGGGCGTGAGCGCCGCGAGCGGCGCATCGTCGATTACCATCGCGAGATGAAAGAGACCGCGCAGCGGCTGTCGCGCCGGACTTGATCTCCGCAAAAAGTCGCCGCACGTCGTCAGGCGCGCCGATATCCGCAGACACGACGCGCACTTCCACACCGCGCTTCTGCAGGTCCGCAACAAATTTGCCGGCCTCCGGACTCGAAGCGCCGCTGCGGCTCGTGAGCACAAGATGGCGCGCACCGCAGTCAACCAGCCACCGAGCCAGCACTTTGCCGTATCCGCCGAAAGCGCCGGTAATGAGATAGCATCCGTCCGGCTTCACCTCGAATCCCGGGCCGGGCAATTCACCGCGCCGCGGAACAAAAGGCGTCGGGAATGCGACCACAACTTTGCCGATATGTTTTCCGCCCGACATGAGCCGAAACGCGGAATCGATGCGGCGAGGCAGGAAACGCTCGATAGGGAAGCGGCCGCAACGCGCCCTTTTCGACCAACTCGGAAATCTCCTCCAGCATCTGGCGGGTCAGTTCTTCGTTACCGTGGAAAACCGCATCCATGGCCACGACGTGGAACGAGGCATTGTTGCGGAGCGGCCGAAGCGGAATGCGCGCGTTTTGGTAAATGTCGCGTTTGCCGATCTCGATGAAGCGGCCGAACTCGGCGAGACAGGAGAGACCCATCGGGATCGCTTCCCCGGCGAGCGCGTTCAGAACCACGTCCACTCCTTTGCCATCAGTCAGCTTCATCACTGCCTCAGCAAAATCGCCGCGTCGCGAGTCGATCACGTGTTCCACTCCGAGCGTTTTGAGCAGAGCACGTTTGCTCGGGCTGCCGGCGCGTGGCGATCACTTCCGCGCCGAGATGCAGCGCGATCTGGATCGCAGCCATTCCGACTCCACCCGCGCCCGCGTGAACGAGGACGCGCTCGCCCTCGCGCAATCGCGCCACGTTTCGCAGCGCATGCCACGCGGTCATGAAAACGACCGGTAACGTCGCCGCCGCCTCGAAATGTCAGACCTGCCGGAATCCGTCGCACGTCGCCCGCGCGCGCGATCGCGTGCGTGGCGATTCCGAAGACGGCGAGACCGAACACACGATCTCCTGGAGCGACGTGCGTGACGTCCGAGCCAACTGCTTTGACGATGCCGCCAACTTCGTCGCCAAAAATGCGCGCATCCGGAGCATCGCCCGGATAAAGTGCCAGCGCCTTGAGCACGTCGCGGAAATTCATTCCCGCCGCTTTCACTTCGATCAACACCTGACCCGGGCCGCACGGCGGCAGTTCGAACGGAGCAAAGCGGAGCGTGTCGAGACGACCGCGCTCGCGGGATTCCAAACGCAACGGCAGGATCGGATCGAGCCACTGCTCGCGAGGACAAGCGACCGCGATCGAGTCGCCGAACATAGCGAGCTTCACCTCGCAAGGCGATCTCGCGTTCCCGTCTTTGCGAGATAGCTCGCTCCAAAGCGATGCCGCATCTGCCGAGGACGGTTCCGGGGAAGATCGATCGCGCGCCAGCAGAGGTTGGAATGTTCGTTCAAAATGACGCGCATCAATCCGATGCTCGGCGCTTGCGCCACCGCCGTCGGTCGCGGATCGTTGCCGGCCGGCTGAGCGTTCCGCGTTACCAAGTCCAGGCGCAGCTTCGCCGCCGGGCTGAGCGGATTCGAGCGCCTGTGTAAGATGGAGCAGTGCGTCCAGATTGGTCGCCATGTCGGCTCCATTTGCGTGCATCGAGATTCCAAAGATAAACGATGCGCTCAGGTGAGGAGTCCTGACAGTCCTCGACGAGCTGTTGCCAGTCTTCCAGCGTTCCCGGTCGCAAGCGTAAAAGCGTCGTTGCCATCGAACTCGAAATGGTTTCCCTGCGTGGCGACGCGGCACCTGGCGCCAAGTTCGCGCAGTCGCGAAACCAACGCATCGCCCACTCCCGAGGCGTCGGCGAAAACGAGCCATGATTTCTCCTCCGGCGCTTGCAACTGGGTCTCAGCCGGCACCGAAGCTTCCTCGTAGGACTTGCGCGCCAACAGGCCGATCTGACCTTCGCCTCCAGTTGGGCCGATCAGACCGGGCAACGAAGCCGTTTCAGCGAAACCGGTTTCCCGCAGCACCGTTTCCCATTGTGCTCTCTTGAGTAACGGTTGCTCCGGGCGCAGATCGCGATCAGTGAACCGCCACCAGCCGCTCGTTAGGCCGAAAACCGTCTCGGTCCAAAGTTGCGGCGTAGCCGTGTCCATGAAAATGAGGCTGCCTCCCGGCGCGAGCAGGCCATGCAAATTGCGCAATGCGGCGCGCACATCGCTGACGGCGTGCAGCACGTTGGTCCCGATGATGAAGTCGAATGTCTCCGCTTCGAGTTCCTGTTCCACGCCCGGTTTTTCGAGATCGAAAATCTTGAACTCCACCTCCGAAAACGCCGCCAGCTTCTGCGCGGCGCCGGAAAAAATGCGGCCGAGACATCGCTGAATGTGTAGGAATGCAAACCGCGCTCCAGGAGCGGTAGAACCTGCGACGCCAATCCGCCGGTCCCCGCGCCGATTTCCAGGATGCGCAGGCCGCGTCCTTCCGGCAGACTTCGCGCTGCCGTGCTCACCGCCGCGGCGATGGCCGCGAGCCAGTGACTGGTGAAGAGACCGTCGCCATAGAATTGATCGAGCAACTCCGCGCCGATCCCGGAGAACAAGACCTGCACCGCATCCTTTTCGCCGCGCAAAATCGAATCCCAACTCAGCACAGTTTCCTTCGCAAAGGAGCGCCTCGGGAAGATGTCCGGGGTGCTTCTCGATGTAGTTGCGCAGAACTTTCCCGGCGGAATCTGCCGCTTCAGCAAAATCAGGCGCCGGCTCAAATCCCGCTTCTTTTTCCGGAGCAAACCATGCCTAACGAGACCGGCCATCAGCCGCTCAAAGACAGGTCGCATCGGGGTTGCTACCTGCAGCGTCGCCGCATCAAAGGCAACATTTGGAGTCACTCCCATTTCCCGCAGTCCGCGCGCCAGTTGCGCGGCGGCGAGATCGTCAAGAGCGCAAAGCGCCGCCTCCAGTTCGGAGTGGCCGCGAACGTCAACGACACGGTCCAGTGCACTCTGTGCCGCGGCCTTCAACTGATCCAGCGGGAGCGGCGACAGCGCCGGTTTGGGCGACTCGTCAGGCACCCGCTGCCAGGCGACATGATATGTCAAATCGCGTGTGCCGCCGGGCGCGGCAGAGCGGCCCGCGCCGGAAAGGCTGATGGCCCGGAATCCATCCACCAGCACGCAAGGTTTTCCCTCCTCATTATATAGAGTGATGTCGCCTTCGAGGAAGTCATCGCTAAACTCGCGCACCTTTGCGCACACCCGACTGGAGGCGCCCGGTGAGCCGAGAAAGAGAATGCGGCGAAATCCGACCGGCAGCTTCATCCGCGCCTGACGACCTTCAACCGTTGCCGCGCCAGCGGAGAAAACTTGAAGCGCTCCGTCGAAGAGAACCGGGTGCAGAGCATATTCGCCCGCGCGGGGAGACAGCGCGTCCGACAAGACCACGCGTCCTGCGGATCGCCCGGCACCGGCCGACAGTTCGCGAACGGGTCGAAATTCCTCGCCATAACGCAAGCCCAGATCGCTCATGTGGCGGTAGAAGCCGTCGACCGCGACGGATTGAGTGCCGGAAGGTCGCGCCCATTTTGAGGAGGCAAAGATGGATTCCGTGCGCTCGCCGCGCATCGAGCCCACCACGTGGAGGGACCAGGTGACGCTTTGTTCGAAACGACTTTGGATGGAAAAGGTGCGTTCGTTAGGCGAGTAGGAGAACTCGAGCTGCACGCCCGATGGCGGATCCGGCAGGATGAGCGGCTTGCGAATTTCGAAATCCTCAACCACGAACGGTTGCCCCTCGAACAACTGCACACCGGCTTCAAGCGCCATCTCAACAAATGCCGCGGCCGGGAAAATGACATGGTTTTCAACCTTGTGATCTTTCAGAAAAGCCATGTGGCGCGAGTCCAGCCGAACGATCCAGGTCGGCATCGCGCGTGGCAGCCGGACATCAAACAGGCCGCGTCCACCCGGTGCGAGGCGGCCATCGCGAGCATCGCTTGCTTCGTTCCACCAACGGGTCTTTTCCCAAGCGTAAGCCGGCAGCGAGAGGAGATGCCGGGAAGGCGTCATCGCGGAAAAATCGAGCGGAACGCCGGCGCGGTGCAGATCCATTGCAGCCTCGAGCACGGATTCAAATTCGCGCTCGCGGCGGGCCGATGAGATCACGGTGGCTTTGGCTCCGCGCGCCATAAGGCATTCCTGGACCGGATGTGCCAGCGCGGGATGGGCATTGAGTTCCAACCACACGTCCGCGCCGAAGTCCGCCAGCGCGCCCACGGCCGAGGCAAAACGCACCGGCTCGCGAATGCCGCGCGCCCAGTAGGCGGCGTCGCATGATTCGCCAGCGCAACGCTCACCCGTCACCGTGCTGAAGAATGGGATCGGCGCCCGGCTGCGGTTTGAAATCGGCACAGCGCAGCTTCCAAAGCCTCCGACGCCGGTCGCATGAGCGGATGATGAAACGGATGATCGACCCTAACGAGTCGCGCGAACGCGCCCTGCGCCTCGAGTTCGGCGGCCATCGCCTCGAGCGAAACGCGCGGACCCGAGAGCGTGATGGAACGCGGCCCGTTGAAGGCGGAAATCGTGACAGTGCGATCGTGCCGCGCAATGAGCGCCAAGGCTTCGTCCTCAGGCAATCCAACCGCGAGCATCGTTCCTTCGCCGCGTCCGCACGATTCCATGAGACGCGCTCGCAGCGCGACGATCTGGGCCGCTTCTTCGAGAGAAAAATGCCGGCGACGCAGGCAGCCGCGATTTCACCCACGCTATGACCGACGATGGCTGAAGGCTCGAACGCCCCAGGATTTCCAAAGCGCCGCGAGCGCCACTTGCATGGCAAAAATGGACGGCTGTCCAATCTCCGTCCGTTGCATCTGGGATGTTTCTTCGGAGCGGCCGAGTTCTTCGAGAAGCGAGAAGCTGGCCCACGGACGGAGCGCGGCGTCACAATTTTCAATCGCCTCGCGAAACACCGGCTCATGCTTCATCAACTCGCGACCCATTCCCCACCATTGCGGACCCTGCCCGCTCATGATGAAGCCGATGCGCGGCGCTTGTTCCCGGCGCGCTGTGAAAGCCGCGCGGATTTTTGGGCTTTCTTCTTTCTTCGCAAACGCGTCGAGTTCCTCGGTCAGTTCCGCCCAACTGTAAGCGACGAGAGTCAGCCGATGCGGGTGATGATTCCGCCGGACTCCCAGTGTATAAGTAAGATCCGGCAGAACGGGCGAGCTGCCGTTGGCATTGGCATGTTCCTTAACCCATGCGCTCAGATTCGCCGCTGAAGTCCGGAGCGATGCTTCCGAACGCGCGGAAAGCATCACTGGCCACGGCCGACTACCTGGAATGGTCGAAGATTTTTCCGGCTGATGCGGCGGAGGTTCAGCCAGAATGACGTGAGCATTCGCGCCGCCGAATCCGAATGAGTTGACGCCTGCGATGCGCTCCGCCGTTCCATTCGGGAAAGGCTCGAGCTCGGTCGGCACGCGCAACTTGAGCTTTTCAAAATCAATGTGCGGATTCGGCGTCGAAAAATGGAGACTGGGCGGAATCTGGCCGTGCTTAAGAACCAGCATCGCTTTGAGAAGTCCCGCGATGCCCGCTGCAGTTTCCAAATGGCCAAGATTGGTTTTGATCGAGCCAATCGGCAGTGGCGCGTCGGCGGATCGATTACCGCAGAGAGCTTCCGCGAGAGCATGCGCTTCGATCGGATCGCCCACCGCCGTCCCAGTGCCGTGGGCTTCGACGAAGCCGATCGCCTCCGGCGCGATTCCAGCATCCCTGCAGGCATCTCGCACCAGTCGCGTTTGCGCCTCCGGGCTGGGCAACGAGATGCCGTTGGTGTGTCCATCTTGATTGATCGACGTCCCCAAAATCACGCCCTGAATCGGATCGCCATCCTCGATCGCCCGCGAAAGTCGCTTGAGCAGGACCATGCCAGCGCCTTCACCACGCACAAATCCGCTGGCGGATGCATCGAAGGCGGCGCACCGGCCCTCGGGCGAAAGCATCGCAGCCTGCGAAAACCCGATAAACCCGCCCGGCGAAATCATCACTGTGACGCCTCCCGCCAAGGCAACGTCTCCACGCCCGGCCCAGATGTGCTCGCACGCCGCGTGAACTGCGGTGAGCGCGGATGAGCAGGCGGTATCCATCGCGACACTCGGGCCGCGCAGATTCAAGCAATACGAAATCCGGTTTGCGGCAATGCTGTGCGCGCTCCCGGTCGGCGTATGAGGTCCGATACTGAAATGATCAAAACTCGTGCTTTGAATTCCCTGATAATCGTTATGCGAAATGCCGACGAAAACTCCGAGATCGGTTCCGCGTTCGAAATCGAGCACGAGTCCGGCATCTTCGATCGCCTCCCATGCGGTCTCGAGGAGGAGTCGATGTTGCGGATCCACGTAGGGCGCTTCCCGCGGCGAGATACCAAAGAACTGCGGATCAAATTGATCGATGGCGTCAATAAATCCGCCGCGCAAGGCGATGGATTTGCCAGCCACGCCCGGTTCAGCATCATAATATCGCTCCACGTTCCAGCGATCGGGTGGCACTTCAACGACGCCTTCCCGGCCTTCGACGAGAAGCTTCCAAAGCGAATCCTTCGAACTCACGCCGCCGGGGAAACGGCAGCCGACTCCAATAATCGCAATACGCTCTTTTTGCATGGCGGTGAGTTGCTCCGCAGGGGCGGACTGATTAGCGCTGCCTGTGACCATGTCAAGTCAGCTACCAATCCGGTCGCGGATTTATGACGTCAACGGACGGTAAAACATTCACTGATCCAACATCAATTCGTTTTTAGCATGCTCGACGCATTTACTTACCATCATTTCCCGGCATTGTTTTGTTTAACTGCGTTGGTCGCTCATTTCCCAACTTTTCTCTTCGGCGTCCTCTGCGATGCTAATGGCAGTATGCGTTCCAACAAGCTTTCCCGTTCCAAGCCGATTTCATCAAACTGCCCCCGCGAACAGGTGGTCAGGACCGTTAATCTATTCGAACGAGATCATGTGCGGCGTCGCGGGAATAATCGACTTGGTTGGGCAGCGCCCGGCGCCGGAAGGTGTGGTGCAACGGATGGCGCGCGCAATCACTCACCGCGGGCCGGATGAGGAAGGTTTTCTTGAACAACCGGGAATCTCACTTGCTTCGCGACGATTGAGTATTGTCGACCTGGCTGATGGGCAGCAGCCGATGACAAACGAAGACCGCAGCGTTTTCGTGGTCTTCAACGGCGAGTTATTCGACTACGTCGAACGGCGCGAAGAACTCGTTAGGCAAGGACATCGCTTCCGCACTCATTGTGATACGGAAATCATCCCGCACCTTTGGGAAGATCATCACGAAGGAATGTGGGAGCGGCTGCGCGGACAATTTGCCATAGCACTGTGGGATGCGCGGCACCGACAACTCCATCTCGGCCGCGACCGCTTCGGTATCGCACCACTTTTCTGGAGCCGGCAGGGCGACTGGCTGCTCTTTGCTTCCGAAATCAAAGGCCTGCTTGCGTCAGGAATGGTTCCACCGCGACCCGATCGCAAGGGACTCGATCACGTGTTCACCTTCTCCGCGGTGCCGGGGCCGAGGACCTGTTTCGAAGGTGTTCAACTCCTGCCACCAGGACACTGCCTGCGCATTGCGCCGGGAAGTTCGGGCACGAGTCCGGTCATTGCCGAACGCGCCTACTGGGAAATGGATTTTCCGGCGCAGGGTGAAGAGGAATGGGGAAACAATCCGAATGCGCTGGTGGATGAATTCGAGCGACTGCTCTTGCAGGCCGTCGAAGAACGGCTGCGCGCGGATGTGCCGGTAGGATCCTATCTCTCCGGCGGTGTGGATTCGAGCATGATCCTCGCCTTAGCCTGTCGCCTCAAGGGTCCAGCGATCAACACCTACACCGTTCGGGTGGATGAGCCGGAGTTTGATGAACTGAGTGCAGCGAGTCTCTCGGCGCGGCACATCGGAGCGAAGCCACCCATTGTCCAAGACTATGGCGATCGCGAAGCGCTCGAAAGTTATCCCAGACTCATTGAAGCCGCCGAAGCGCCGGTGATCGACACCGCTTGCGGCGCCTTGCTCAAACTTGCCGAGCGCGTTCATGCCAATGGCCAGAAAGTCGTGCTGACCGGCGAAGGCGCGGACGAATGGCTGGTCGGTTATCCATGGTACAAAGCGGCCAGGCTCATGGGGTTTCTCGACGCCGTGCCGGGATTGAATCTGAGCGATTGGGCGCGGCGCGGTTATCTGCGCCTGAACAAGGTGCCGCATTTTCCGCCGGAATGGCGCGAGCGAGTGGAAAGTTCTGTCGGCGGTCAAAACGCGTGGATCGATTCCTATGGGTTGCTCGCGATTTCGAAGCTGCGTTTCTACTCTGAGCAGATGCGCGAAGTAATGAACGACAGCCATCCGTGGGGCGAATTGGGATTTCCTCTCGAAAAAGCCAAACGCTGGGCCCCGCTCAATCGCGGCATCTGGATCGCGGCGCGGGTCCTGTTAGCGGGCCATCTGTTACAGGCCAAAGGCGACCGCGTGGCCATGCACTCCTCGGTCGAAGTTCGTTACCCGTTCCTGGATGAGGAGGTCTTTGATTTCACCGCGAAATTGCACCCGCGCTGGAAGCTGCGTGGATTCCGCGACAAGTATCTGCTGCGTCTGCTCGCGGAACGCTGGATTCCGAAATCGATCGCTCGACGCGGCAAAGTTATCTTTCGCGCACCACTCGACAGTTTTCACATGGACCCGGAACCGCGGTTTGTCGCGCAGCTTTTAAGTGAAGATTCGCTGCGCCGCACCGGTTACTTTGATGTCAGCGAAGTGACGCGCTGGCGCAAAGGCTTTCGTGAAATGCGGGCCGGATCGCTGCCTCGACTCTCCGTGGAAATGGGGCTCACTGCGGTCGTCGCCACCCAGCTTTGGCACCACCAATTCATGGGCGGCGGCTTGGCCGATATGCCTGAGTGGTCCGCCTCCGAAACATCTTTGCAAACGACGTAGTGCCGTCGCGCCGGCCCCATCATCCCAGCTTTTGCAGGGTTTGCTTTCCGATCTCTTTCATCTCCGGGTCATCCTTTTCTTTGTCAGGCATGGCCATCCCCTTTTGAATGTACTTGCGCGCCTCTTCTTTGCGTCCCATCTGCGCATAAATGCGGCCTAGTTCGATGTAATGCATGAGCCGGTTCGGGTTAATTTCGATGGCTTTTAAGAGACATTTCTCCGCCGCTTCGTTGGTCGTTACCGGCAAGTCGCCGATAAAGCGCCTTGGCCAGCACCCGTTTCACCACGCTAATATTTGCAAGCACGCGATTCCAACGGCCGAGAATGTGCCACGCGTTGTCGTTGGTCGGATCAAGGAGAAGGGTCCGGTCCACCGCCGCCTTGATCCGGGGCGAAGCATTGATCTGATCCTTGCTGCCCATGAAGGGGAGCATTTTTCCAAGGCTGATCGCGGGCGAGAGTTGGGCTTCGGCATTATTCGGAGCGAGGGTCGCGGCGCGACTGGCGAATTCGAGCGAGATATTTCCCAGCCGCAGCTTTTCTTGTTTCGATGACGTGTCGCTCATCAGATGGCGATACTGCCGAGCAATACAAACGAGAAGCTTCACGTTGTCCGGTTCCAGCTTGTTCGCAGGCAGATATACTTCGAGCGCCTCTTTGGCCTGGAGTTGTTTGTCGAATTGGTCGCCTTTGCGATCAAGGCGTCGGTGTCTTCTGCCCGCGCCGCCAGGCCGGAGAAGCAAAGCACCGCACAAAGCAACCTGAAAGTGCGAAGGAGATGATTCGGATTCATCGAATGTAAATAGTGGAGCCGGGCAGTCTACTTAGCGATTCGCCGCTGGTCACAATCTTGGCCGCGAAAAGCCTGTCAGCGCTGATCTCCTTACAGCTGTTCCTGGCTTCCGCGCGGTGATTAGCCAAGCGGCAGTCACGAGGCGGGAATCGCTCGGTCCTGTTTGTTGCTTCGATTTCGCCAGCCGAGAATTTGTCCAGTTCGCTGCTGGTCGCCTCCCACCTCGCCGCACGCCTTGACGACGCGCGGCTCGTCGATCAATGTACGCAGTTTTGGCAGATGACCGAGGAGCGGTGGCGCAGTGCCTCGACCTACCGATCGACCTGCTCCGGCACGGCGGGGGCCGAATTAGCTGTTAAACTTGCTGCCAGCTTAGTTCGGATAAGGTTCGTTCCCGTTCACGGTTTCTCGCCCACATATTGCGCATCAACAACATTTACGGTGCCGTTTGCTAGTCTCGATGGCCTGTCCTCAGCTGTTCGCAAGAATAGATAGATGGAATGGCAAGAACTTCGTCGTGCGCTATCAACTCTTGAACAGATTCGATCTGGAAGCCCTGTCGCGGCTGGGATTGCCATGACAGGACCCTCGAGGCCGTAACAATGCCTTCATCGAAAACGTGACCGCCGGCGCTTTGACCGAATGTCACGAACAACGCAAAAATCACCGGGCCTGCTGGAACTCGTATAATCCCAGATATTCCCCACGTGCCGGCAGACGTTGTGAAGGTGAATCCGGATCGAAGATGTCGTGGACATCTTTTTCGAGTGTAATCTTCATTCAGAGTAAGCGTTTTCATATGTTATTGAGTCGAGCTAATTCGCCGTCAGAAGTAAGGCTTTGGAAATCACATCTAATCAGACGATCTAGCCACCCGCCGGCCGCTCTGATACTCCGCTTCATTTTATGAAAACACATCCAGTGCAAGCCACGCTCGCCCTCGCCAGCGGTGGCTGATCTTTCGCTCGTTAGGCGTCTAAGACCTAAGTCCAATAGCGTAAAACCATGCGAGGCGTTAGATGCTGCCCATGAAGAAATACAACTACCCATTCTTTACCCTGCTCGTTGTTGCGCTTGCTTGGTTTACATTCTCAGGATGCCAAACGAGCATTGCTCATGGCGTCTTCCTCGACGGCTCACTTGGCACATCGCGAGAACCGCTGAATTTGGAGGCCAGCTTCACCCTCGGTATCATAATAGATGGTGCGCAAGTAGCATCACTCAAAAAGGACCAAACCTACGATGGCACCTTGTCAGCAGGGGAGCACGACATAACTCTCCACGTAACTGGCCCGAATCATTCCTGCCACGGCGAAAAAGACTGTTACGGCACAGGCAGGGGCAGACCTACAGCTTCACTGCAACGTGGGACGGGAAGCACTTAGTGCTGGGCATGAGCGTAGCGATCGCAAACCATTGCTGGCGCCGCCGAGCGAGATCGACGGCGCGACCAGGTTGTCGATGTTGACAGACGTCGGCATTACCGTCGGCGCTCATTATTTGTCCGCCGCTTCAAGTCTGATAGGCATATATTTCCCCAGTTAACTCATCAAGCGGCACATACGATCACAGGCGCACTTTGGACACGCTCGGCGCGATCAGACCGATCATACAAGGCAAGGCGTAGGTTCGAAACAGCAGGAAAGCCGCAGAGTTTCGGTATCTTTGTCGCAAAGTGAAAATGGCGCTGAGGAGGGTGGCAGGATTCGACCTTTAGCCGGGCGATTCTGTCTCGCGCGCGCGTGGAATAGGATTTCGACCCGTCACAGCGGCCGATGCCATTTCTGAAGGATTGCGAGCGTTGCCGACTCCGTCGACAGGATCATTTCAATCATCTCCCTGTCACTTTGCAGGTCGGATCCAGTGACCTCGTCAACCACCCCGAGCCAATACGCCTCTTCCGGTGTTAGTTGGTAATCTTTCGTTTGCAGCAGACGACACAATGAAACGACGAAATACCATAGGACGTCCAGCTTGTCTGCCGCATGGCTCTCCAGATAAACTTTGTGCTCTTCATCGCTTTTGCTTTTGAATTCGGCGCTTTGCGCCTGGGTCAGAAACAGGCTGCCATAAACCTCCAGCTGAGCATCCAGGTCCTTCGTTTGCGAAGCGTAATCATGAATGAGATTAAAGTCGCTCGCCACTTCGCGCATTCCCGTGCGGCTCAACAGCCAATCATCTTCCTTATGCAGTCTGCTTCTGTAGTCCACGATGGCCCGCACCAATTCGGGCTCCAACTGCTTGTTTGGCCACTGCGCGACGTTCTTGCGCTTCTTCAAGTAATTATCGGCCGCAGTTTTGACCTCTTGCAGTGATTTTTGCTTTGCAATCGCCTCTCTCAGCAGCATCGCATTTTCCGGTGTGAATTTGGCCGTCAAAGCCTCGACCAATTCTTCCAGCCCTTCCGGTCCATCCCGAAATTTCTCGATCGCATCCTTCAACTGGACCACGCGCCAGATAATCCTTCGGAACGAAGAACGCGCCAGGCGAAGCGCAAGCCTTTCGTTGGCTTCCTGCAGATTGGCCGCGACCGAGGTTGCCCCCTCAAAGGTCAGCAGTTGCTCGAACGCTTGTCTGGACCCGTGATAAAGAATGTCAGCTTGAGGTTCCGCGATGGCATAATCACCCAGCGCCAACAAATCCGCTGCCGCGCTCGCCGCCGTCCCTATCACGACCGTAATTAATCGGCATCTTCTTCCGTCCTGATCCGGGGCCTTAATTAGAAAACGGATGCCCTCCGCTACCGCAGATGATCCCCCAGGGCTGTCGATGTAAAGGGTTATCGGATCTCCGCTGGCGGCTCGGAGCTCTTTTATTCGCGGGCTTAGGGCGTGCGCGGTCTCCTGCGTTATTTTTCCCGTCAGGAACAATGAGCGCGCGAAATTCTCCCGATAATCTTTGTCGTGGACGGACATTTACGAAATGCCGCCTCGTCGCCATCGTCCGACGCGGCCTCAGCCTTCCGATTCACCTCTATTCTGTAACGCATCGATTCGACAAACGCCTTCACATCCCCGTCATATTGCTCAACAATGATCCGAACAACCCTCGCCAGACGTTCATCCACCCTCAGGGCTTGTTCTTCTTCAAGGTCTTTTGTCGAGCATTTCTATCAATCCCTTACGCGTGATGGGAGCCTTGCGGCCATGGGGCGACCACCCCAGATTCTCGATCCAGTAGCCGGCGCGAAAGCTTCGCGCCAGCCACTTTGCGTTTCCATCGTTACCGGCTCACGCCGCAGGCATGACCCAGAAACTCTTTCGCTTTGGCCACTTCGGCATCCCATTTCGTTAACTGTTCCGGGGTAAGGAAGCGCTCCAGCCCCTCGCGCAGTTCGGCTCGGCGAGATCCGACCGCTTTGATGATGTCCTGCCGGGTAACTTCCGGATGGGACTTCTTGTATTCATGACAGCCTGCCGGCCGCAAAAGCCAGCCGCTCGTGAAGTTTTGTCTTTTGTTCATCCGAGAGGTTTATATCCCCTGCGAAGCGTTTGAGTTCATTTCTGATCACTTGACCTTGTTCATCGCTAATACCCATTATTCTACTCCTTATTTAAACCGGGAATTTGATTTTGGCTCCCGTCCGCCATCCGGCCAGATTGTCCGCTTTCGCGCTACACTGACCGAACAGCTAATACATCTCAGGTTAAACCTTAATCAATTGGACCTTAGTCGTACAAGGTCTTCGGCTCACGGGTTCGCAATTCGCTATGTGGGTTTCTAGGGGCACGCACACCGAAGCGCGATGTTTTCGTATCGACGATACGATTGCGCGCCATAATGCCGATCGCGTCAATCGTTTTCCTAGTTGAGACAACGACGCGCGCGCGCGGGATTCGCTTTTCACGGTCTTTTCTACGGTCTGCGAAATTTTCGCTGCAAAACCGCGCACTTCTGCGCAACGCGGCGCGAATCCGAAACCACCGAAACACCTGGCGTCAGCAATGCTGCGCAAGCCAGTGAAAACGCGCGCAAAAACTCTGTCTTGAATTACAAATCAGCTGCTCTACCAACTGAGCTATGCCGGCATTTTGCGCGCGGAAACGCCACCTTCAGCAGCAATTTCCGTCCTCACTGTATATCGCAATTTTTTATGGGATGCCAGTTGGCGCCATGAGCACGGGGCAAAGAGCAAAACGAAATTAAGAACATCGTCTCCTGTGTGCTTCGCGGAGCACCGCCGAACAACATGCTGCACCAACTGTATTCGCTGTGACGCCTTCGTTGGTTCGTTGTTGTGGCAATTATAGAGGCGTCTGCGCAAATCAAAAAATAAAGTAAAAAAGAATTGAACGCTTGCAGGCGTTTTGAGTATTCGTCGGATCAAGGAGAACAAATATATGAACAAAGTCCAACTTCCGGAGTGCGGATTATTCCGCAAGAGGTGCGGTTCTGCTGGCGATCTTTTTCGCCATTGTGTCTAACCTTCCAGCGCAGGGTAATCCGCCCAGTCGCCCTCATAGGCCCTCGCCCTCGCCTGGCGCCCGGCGCCCGTAGCCCGAGACGCGCAAGGGAATGTCGTCCCAGCGACCGGCGCCGCAGCCACGGCGGAGCGCGTCATCGTTACCGGCTCAAACATTCCGACGGCGGAGGAAGTGGGGGTTAACCCGGTCGACATTTACAACCGTGAAACCATGAGCAAGTCGGGTGCAGCGCACGACGGAACAATTTCTCCAAAGTCTTCCGACCGTTAACGCGAACGTCATTCCACAATCCAACAACGAGAACGGCAGCAATACGGCGGTGGGCGCCGCGACGCATTGCCCTGCGTGGCTTCGATGCGCGCGCCACTCTCATCCTCATTGATGGGCGGCGCGTCGCTCCCTATCCCACGGGAAACAATCCCGGCTTGGTTAATGTCATGTTCGTCGATCTGAATTCCATCCCGCAGGCCGCGATCGATAGCATCGAGATTTTGAAAGACGGCGCCTCCACCACGTATGGCGCGGACGCCGTCGCGGGCGTGGTCAACATCAAGCTGCGTCACGATTATCAAAATGGCGCGGAAGCGACCGTCCAATACGGCAACACGGAGCACGAGGATTCGGGTGAGTCCATCGCTCCGGCGATTTTCGGCGTCGGCAATGACACTACCAACATCACCGGCGTGTTGAATTACTACCGCCGCAATTCCATCTTCCAACGCGACCGCGCATACTCAGCCGTGCCCCCATTCCTTAGCTCAAACGCCAGCCCGTATAATCTTTCGCTTAGCAGCGACGTCGCGGCAGCGGCCGGCGGAGCAAATAACTAACCCTGGCGGAACCGAATTTGCAAGTCGCACCGGATTTGACGAACGGGTTAGCTCCGGCCAGCGCCTATATCTACGATCCAACGCGCGAATCCTGATCTTGCTAGCGTTAGAGCAGCTGGCGCCTCCGACCGGGGTTTAACTTCAATATGACCGCGAGCTCGTTCCCCGCAAAGCGAGCGCTACGGCGGTTATCTCGCCGCTGAGCACAAAGTCTTCGGGGATCAGATGGTGCTCTACGCCGACGGATTATTACGAAAACGTGAAAACGCATAACGAGGCGGCGCCACCTGCGACCGGTGATTTCAAGACCAAAGGCCAGACCACCCTCGCCATTCCACCACACTCACCCTTTGCCCGGGGTCTCACCCGCCAACACGCCGACCTTTGCCGAGACTGGTGTTCCGGCCGATGCGTTCAATCCCTTTAACCCGTTCGAGCAAATCATCTCAGGCGCCACCCGCGCTCGCCTGGCTGAGTTTGGGAATCGGTTATTCGACAATGAGACTGATGCCTGGCTTACAACTCTCGGCGTCAAAGGAGACAAGCTATTCGATGGAACCTGGGGCTACGATGCCGGCTGGCGCTACAGCCAGCTCAAGAACGTCCAGACCGGGCAGCAGGTATCCGCTTCGCGCTTTAATCGTATCTTGAATCAGAACGATCCTATCTTTCGATCCGGAACTCCTGCGATTCATCGGCCAGACTGCCGTTCAATCCTTTTGGCGATTTCCGCGTTCCGATCGCGGCGAATGAGGCTACGGTTGAGTTTGCCAGGTGCATCCCAAAGACGAAGACATCTCGAAACTGTGGACGCTTGATGCCAGCGTTTACACGACCTCGCTCTTCGAGCTACCGGGTGGCGGCGTTGGTTTTGCCTTCGGTGGGCAGTTCCGCCGCGAATCGCTGAAGGAGACTCCGGATGCGCTGAACGTAGAGGGCGATATTGTCGGCAATTCGCCGGTCCACGCCGCCAATGGGGGAAGAAAATCCTACTCCTTTTACGCTGAAGCCAGGATTCCGATTTTTGGGCCGAACAATGCCATTCCCGGCTTTCACTCGCTGGAATTTGAGGACGGCGTGCGCTTTGAAGAGTTCCTGAACAACGACACCAATGTGCTGGTGCCGAAGTTCGGCATGCGCTGGCAACCATTAGACGAGCAGCTAACGCTGCGTGCGACCTGGAGCGAAGGAGTACCGCCAGCCGTCACTCGAGGAATTGTTTGCCGCTCCCATCTCCACATTGCTGAGTACTCGCGATCCACTGTTCAGGGTGGGCATTTCGAGCCGGAAACGAACACTCTTATCCAGAGCAATAAGAATCTTCAGCCGGAGGATTCTCGATCATTCAGTGCCGGCTTCGTTTACACGCCCAAGTATGTCCCTGGGTTAACCATGTCGGTTGATTTCTGGGATACTGAGCGCACTGGCATAGTGGCCGCTCCCACTGCCCAGCAGGTGCTGGAGCGCGAAGCCACCGGTAGCCTATTACCGGGAGAAGCGGTGGAACGCGATCCGAATACCAGTCAGAATCAACCGGATTCTGCTCTCAAACCAGAATCTGGGTTCTCAAGAGGCTCGCGGGTATGACTTTACCGTTCAATACCAGAAGCCAACGCCTTGGGGAACGTTCACCTGGCTGACGCAGGCGACTTACCTGGATGAATTCCTCTTCCCGCAGTTCATCCAGGGCGGAGTTCGGACCGAATCCGGGAAATCTGGCCGGTAGAACTACCGATCCGGCTACCTCAAACGAAGGCTGGTACAAATGGAAAGGCACCAGCCAGCTCGATTGGAATTGGAACCATTTCGATATCATCGGCACCGCGCGCTACATTGATGGGTTCCACGAATTTCTGAGGGATGCGCGTTACACCAGCACTGGGTTGACGCAAACCTGGAGCGTTCGATCTACAGGCCAGCTATGATTTCACCGGACTTGTTCCGGTGGAGAACAAACCTGTGCCAGGTTATTCGAAAGACGCGAAGGACGTCGCACGCGGCAAAGAACGCCAGTATCAAGGAAACAGCTCCAGCCCAAACCGCCAACTACGGTGTTTCCGCCTGGCGACGCTTTCTATTCGACGGGACGATCATAACTGTTGGGGTGCAACAATCTATCTGATCAGGATCCGCCGGTGGCAGACGGCGAAGTTGGCAACGGTCAGGATTATCCCGGCTTCACTTACGATGCTACGAACCGGTTCTGGTACGCGCGCCTGACGAAGAAGTTCTAACTCAATTCCAGCGAAACCGTCTGAATCTCGGGTAAACGCGGGAGGGATCATTCCTTCTCGTGTTCGGTCCGGCTTTCTTTGACGATTTGCAGCGCGAGCCAGCGGGTGTATTTTGGGTTGTGAAGAGTGTAATAGCTGCTGGCGTTACGGCTCTAATCGCGGCCAGCGCCTCGCTTGCCGATACGCCGGTCAAGGGCAGCCCGGAGCGAAAGGAAAAAGTGACTGAGCAGACGGTTTTCGTCACCGGTTCGCTCATCCCGCAACGCATCAAAGTGCAGCGCGTGGGCACAAAAACGGTTTCGCCCATTCGCGTCATTCCTCGTTGGGAAATCGATAGCTACAGGACGTGGGACGACGCCAGGCGCTTTTGTGAACGATCCTTCGGTGCGCATCATTGGCCACTGAGCCTCCGAGTTGGCGGCGGAACAATCCAAGTCAATTCGGCGACTGAGCTGCGACATGGAATTGCCAATTTGCTGCGCGATAGATTTCGGCCTCGTAGTCCTCGCCGGATGCATCATCGATATCCTGGCAAATCTTTTCGTTCTGCCGCTGCTCGGTGGTGCACAACTGAAAAAGCGCGTTTGAGGATTCGGCTATGATGCATAATTTAAGACCGATGCCGGCCGCGTTTTATCAGTCTGAATCTGACCAACCGCATCCGGGGCGGGCGCGCGCGATCATTAAAGCGCATCCGGAAGTGCGCCAGCTGATGGTTAGAAATCCCTGGACCGCGCTGATCGCGCTTTCGGTCGTGGTCCTGCAAACGTCCCTAGCCTTTTGCTTTGGCAAACTCGGCTTCGGTTACTGGTGGCTCAGCCTGGTGATCGCTTACTGCGTCGGCGCGTTCGCTAACCATGCCAATTACGTCATCATCCACGACGCCACTCATAATCTCATTTTTCGAAATAAGAGCTGGAACAAGTTGGTCGGCATCCTGGCCGATCTTCCGAATTTGAATCCGGGCGCGATGGGTTTCCGCGTTTATCATTTGCGCCATCATTCGCATCAGGGCGATTACGAACACGATGCCGACCTGGCCAACCATTGGGAGGCGCGCCTGGTCGGCAACAAATGGTATCGTAAAGCGATTTGGTTGATGCTCTTTCCGTTTTTCCAGCTGACGCGGCCGCCGCGTCTGAAAGCAATCACCATGTGGGACCGATGGTTCTTCGTAAACTTTGCCTGCGCCGTCGCCTACGATGTGGGCGTGGTTTATTTCTGTGGCTGGCCGGGGTTCCTTTACCTCGCGTTTTCGTTTTTCTTCTCCATCGGGCTGCACCCGGTAGGCGCGCGTTGGATTCAGGAACATTACACGAACGATCCTGAGCAGGAGACCTACAGTTATTACGGGCCAATCAACCGGCTGGCGCTCAACATGGGTTATCACAACGAGCACCACGATTTGCCATCAATCCCTTGGAACAATTTGCCGAAGCTGCGGGCGATGGCTCCTGAATTCTACAACAACCTAAAGTATCACTCCTCCTGGAGCCGACTTCTGTTCGAGTTCATCTTCGACAAAGTACAGCCTGTTTTCTCGAATCGAGAGAGAACGAAGCGGCGCAACGACGAAGCGCCATCCTCTCCGCCTATGCTCCGGCCAGCCGACTCCGGTTGCCCTGAGCGCGGAGACATTTACCTTTTGATGTATGACGCGGCTCTACGTCTCAAATAAAAATGAAAGCGTGCCGATGTTCGAAAGCCGTTTCATGGAGTTTTTTCGCATGTGCATCCGGCCACACCGCTGGTCCTTTACCTGCCGGTGATTGCCTACTTTCTTTACCAGGCGCTGTGGCAGAGGGGCCTTTCGATTCCCTTCGTGCTGGCGCTGTTTGCATTCGGCATTCTAATCTGGACCCTTTTGGAATACGTCATTCACCGGTGTGTCTTTCATTACGAACCGAAAAGTCGTTGGGGAAAATTCTTGCACTTCATGCTCCATGGCGTTCATCACGACTACCCCAACGACGCCAGCCGGCTGGTGATGCCGCCAGTAGTGAGCATCCCCTTGGCCGTATTATTTTATTTACTGATCACGCTAACGTTTGGGCGAGTTGCACCCGCCATCTTTGCCGGCTTGGTCTTCGGCTACGTGTGCTACGACGCGATCCATTACGCGATACACCATTTCGCCATGAAACGCGGAATCTGGCTACGGTTGAAACGGTATCATCTTCGTCATCATTACCACGACGATCACATCGGCTTTGGAGTCAGTTCGCCCCTTTGGGATTACGTTTTTCGAACCACACGAAAATAAAAGTGGTGCGACTGCTCCAGGTGATGGCCTTACGCCGGTGAAGGGCAGATATAAAAATCTTGTCGAAAACCGCTCCGCCATTACAATGGCTGCCCCGATATGGCAGCCGAATTGTCGGAGCCGCCATAGGAAATGACTCAATTATCAATCAACGTTTAGCGGGACTTATCTGAGGGATGGTTGCCGGGCTAACCTTCGCCACCGAGATTCTTTTAATCCCGTCAAAATCGAGTCGCACGGCAAATAGCCCCAGCGATCTTTGCGTATGAGTGAAGACCCGGCAAAACTCAGCCTTAGCAATTTCCTCGCGGGCGAGACCAATGATCCTCTTGAGGCCCCGCCGAAGTTTCACCAATTGGATGCGAGTTGGCGCGTGGGCGGTCAAGCTGTATGAGCCAGAACTCCTGGCCAGCCGCTGACGCTCGTGCCGCACCATTAGTTATGGTGGTCAGCCGAAGTCTGTCATTAATCTTTGCTCCTACAATTATCTCGGTCTTGCCAATCACCCCGAGGTAATCGCTGCAGCGCACGAAGCGCTCGGGACTCATGGCCTGGGAGCGTGCGGTTCGCCGATGCTTTCGGGAATGACCGACCTGCATCGAGAACTTGAACGCCGTGTAGCGCAATTTCTACAGCGTGAAGACGCGATGATTTTTAACAGCGTGGATTCGGCGGCGCCCTTGGCACGATTTCCGGACTGCTTCGTAAGACTGACGTAGCAATTCTCGACAACCGGTCGCACCTCAGTCTGCGTGACGGCGCAATCCTTTCTCGTTGCCGCACGGAAAAGTTCGAACATAACGATTCAGGCTCACTCGACGCTGCTCTGGCGCGACAAAAGGGCCGCCGTCAGTTAGTCATCGTGGAAGGGATTTATTCCATGGACGGTGATTTTGGGAACCTCCCCGAACTGCTCGCGGTAGCTGATTCACACGGTGCCAAGGTTTTTATTGACGAGGCGCATTCGATGCTAGCCTGCGGCCCGACCGGTCGCGGCGCGGCGGAGAAATTTGGAGTGCAGGATCGTTTTCCGCTCGTTTACGGCACGTTTTCAAAAGCAATTGGCGCGCTCGGAGGATTTGTCGCCGGGTCGAAAGAGACTCTGCAATACCTACGGTTTTACGCCCACCCTTATGTCTATTCGTGTGCGCTTCCCCGGTCGTAGTCGCGGCCATCCTTCAAGGCACTGGAGATCGGCATCCGGTCAGCCCGAACTACGAACGCAACTATGGGACAACGCCGATTACTTCCATGCCCAACTGCGAGGTCTTGGTATCGATACCGGCGCATCGACCACCTACATCATGCCGATTGTAATCGGCGATCGAGAGACTGAATGTATCGACTTGGTCACCAGTTACGAAGGCGCGGTCTGTGGGTGGCGCCAGTGGATTATCCGGCTGTCCCGCAAGACCGGATTTGCTTCCGCGCTTGTGTGACTGCTAAACACACTCGCGCTGATCTCGACGAAGCGCTGAACATCCTCGAGGACACCTTGGCTCCGGCTGCGCTGCAGCATGCCTGAGTTGTTGCTCAGGACTGCCTGTCAATGCCGGTGCAGATCATCGAACCCTCGACCGCTCCGGAAGCGACTTACAAGGCGCGCGAGGTCGAAGGAATTCTCGATCTTTATTTTTACCGCAAGATCGGGTTTTGGCTCGCGCAGTTCTTCGCGCGGCTGAATGTCACGCCCGGCAGGCGTGAGTCTTTCGGCGCCCTCTGCGGCGTAATTGCGGGTCACCTCTACTTCTATCGCAATTTAGGCACAAATATCATCGGCATGGCGCTGCATGTCTTCGCCAATGCTCTCGATAACGCAGATGGCGCAGTTGGCTCGCTTAACCGGAAGCGAGAGCCGGGAAGGTCGGGTTATCGACAGCCTGGCCGATCACCTCATCTTCTTAAGCATCTATCTCCATTTGGCGCTTCGCTGCTCGACTGAAGGTGCATCGCCGCTCGTTTGGCTTCTGGTCGGTGACTGCCGGAATTAGCCATGGTTTGCAGAGGCGCCGCCGCCGATTATTACCGCACAAGCTATCTTTATTTTGTGAAAGGCAGATCATTTGTGGATTTGGATTCTTCCGCGGCGCTGCGCTCGGATTATGAAGAACTCAGTTGGCGTGATCAGCCCTGGCACAAGTTGTTGCTCGCGCTCTATTTGAATTTCACTCGGCAACAGGAAATGCTTGCACCACGTCTAAAAAGATTGACGGGAGATATCGATTCGATCGTTTCCGCACCGAGATTCCGGAATGGTTCAATGCGCGGTACCAAAGGTCTGCCAGACCAATGTTTAAGTTGTGGGGATTATTGATGACAAACACGAGGATGCTTATTTTGTTTGCCGTCCTGTTGATTGGTCGGCCTGTTTGGTATTTTTGGACTGAAGTGACTGTCCTCAATCTTGTGCTCGCCTGGCTGATTTATCGTCAGGAAGAGATGTCGCAATCGCTGCTTGAACTGGCGACGACGACACCTTAGAGGAATCTGCCGTTCGTGTCCGAGATTAAAGATTTCGCAAAGTGGGGTCGCGCGCGGACCGCAATGCCTTCATCCGGTTTCCCTGGTGTATCTACGACAACGACCCTGCGTGGGTGCCGCCGCTGATCATCGAGCGCAAGGCCTTTCTCAACCGCAAACGTCATCCATTCTATCAGCACGGCGATGCCGCTTTGTTTCTCGCGAGGCAAAACCAGAAGATCGTGGGCCGGATTATGGCGAGCGACGATCCAAATTACAACGCCGTGCATCACTCAAATGTCGGCTGCTTTGGCCTCTTCGAGTGTATTGACGATCGCAAAGTCGCTGCTGCGCTTTTTGATGCTGCGGAAGGTTGGCTTCGACGGAAGGGTCGGCGCGAAATAATGGGGCCGATTGATTATCTCGACCAACTACCTTTGCGGGCTATTGATCGCTGGTTTTCAATTTCCGCCCACCATTCTCACAGCGCACAACCCACCGTATTACGCCGAGCTAATCGAAGGATGTGGCTTCGAAAAGAGAATAGATTTTTATGCGTGGTGGTTCAGCGACGCGACCAGAGCCGCGGCCCGGTTGCGCAAGTTGGCGACAAGATTACAAACCGGGAGGCGGTTTACAATCCGGCCCGGTAATCTGCGGGACTTGCCGGTCGAAAGTGCTCGGCTGAGGCGAATTCTATAATGAAGCCTGGCGGGATAATTGGGGTTATGTGCCATTTACCGAAGCCGAATTCGCGCACCTGACGAATGAAATGAAACCATTACTACGTCCCGAATTCACCGCCATCGCGGAAGTGGATGGGGAAGAAGCCGGTTTCATCATCGCGCTACCGGATATCAATGTCGCGCTCCAGAAAATCAACGGACGCTCTCACTACTTTCGGTATTCCGATTGGCCTGATCAGGCTTTTATACGAAAAACAACGGCTGAGAACGGCGAGGCTAATTGCGATGGGCGTGCGTCCAGAATTTCGTCAGCATGGCGTCGCAGAGATGTTGGTTCTGCGGATTATTGAAGAGGGAATGTTCAAGCTGGGATTCAAGGGCGAGCTAAGCATGACGTTGGAAAACAACGTCATGATCAACCGATTCCTCGAAGCGATCGGTGCGACGCAGATACAAGACGTATCGGATCTATCGCAAATCGTTGCCCTAGATGTCCTAGGATTTTTGCGTCGGAGCCGGCGGAGCGACCAGACGAGCGTGAGGAACGTCAATCGCCGCGGTGAGCACTTCCCACCCGGCCATAACGATTAGCGCCGTGGCCGGGCCTGCAAAATGACCGCGGCCGCCAGGACCCAAACGTAGATATTGCGTCGTCCGCCCAGCAACCGCACTAAGCGGTCGGAGCCGTCCGGGTTCGTTCATCAATTTCTCGGAAGCGGAATAAATGCCAGCTTTGCCAATCCCATCAGCCTCGGCCAGTAGCAGCACGGCCAAGTAAATGAAAGCTCCCGGCAGCTGGCCCGTGGTATAAAAGTGATAGGCAAGTGCGCTCGGCCAGGCGACCTCGAATAATGAATCGAACCGATGCTCAAGTGTGCCGCTCTTGGATGTTTCTCACTTTGATCCGTGCCTGTTTGCCGTCGAGGCCGATCAAGAGATCCCGACAACCAGGGCCAGCACAATTCCCCAGATCAGATGCCCGAGCGCGAATAGGATCGTCGTTGCGCGGGCAACGATCAAGCAATCGTTAGCTGATGAGGGGTAATCGAGTCCCTGCACAGGTGTGAAATCAGGAACTTCTCAATGGGAGCGTGAACCAGCGCAGGAAGATCGAGCGAGCCTTTTTGCACTGAGGTCCAGAAGAAGCGTTCTCGGCGAACGCAGAACTTTGTATTCGAAGGCAGAGGGTGTCGAGGAACCAAAATGGTCATAACTTGCGACGCAGCCCGGGATCGTAAGAGAGGTTGCTTCGCTACATCCAGCAATACGGCACGTTGTTCCAATCCAGCGCGCATGGCTTTGTCAAAAGGACCGCTTTGCTCTAAAACCCATTTATGTTGAAGCAGCGCCGCGCCACAAAGTTTACCCACGCTTGCCTTTGGGCGGAAGCGACAAGCGACTCGGATTCTACTGGCACCGCGGAGATCAGCCAGCGCCGTTGTGGAGTCTTGTCTCAGGAGGAGGCACAAGGCGAATGTCGAAAACGGCATCGCCTCGAATCACCAATAGAACTCGAGCAGTTTCTGGCCAAACATCGACAATCTGCTCAACTGTCACCAATTCTGTCAGATCGCTGACAAACTCTCAGACTCACTCGTGCGCGTGGCCACGCTGGCCCCGCGAGGGACTCGGGAAACTAGTTT
>ERZ1370068.274-contig-10247_pt1 | contig 33756 bp, 46 predicted proteins | sample MGYA00561227_ERZ1370068 | MGnify/ENA primary metagenome ERZ1370068 (study PRJEB38410, sample SAMEA6850437) | metagenome | study: Metagenomic assessment of the ecological functions of the soil: analysis of the soil microbiota associated with the...
AGTTACGTATTGCTGCCGACGGCGACGAGGGCGCGACGTCATCCTGCGGCAGACGCTCCGCGCGCGCGACGAGCTGGCGCGCTCGGCGTCGCCGCGCCGGGAAGGTCACGCTGCGGTTCCGCATCCGACGACCGACGACTACGAGGCCGTCACCGGCCAGCCGTGGTTCACTTCGGCGACGGTGTTCCGCAACGAGCTGCACCTGCTGCCGCTGGCCGTGCTCCGCGATCGCGGCGTGCTCGATCGCACCATCCGCCATCAGCCTCGTGCGTCATGATCGACGCGGCGCTGGCCGACCGGCCGCTGTGGGTGCGCGAAGGCGCGGCGATCTATTTCGCCGGCGAGCAGGCGATTCCCGGCGGCCCGCCGCGGCGCCCGGCATTCACGCCGGAGCGCCGCACCTCGTGCCCCGGCGACAACGAGCTGCGCCAGCCCGTCTCGGTCGGCGCGTTGAGCAACGCCTACGCCCGAGCGCGCGCGTGCTTCGCGCGCCAGATTCAGGCGAGCCGGTCGGCGGGACGTTCGCTAGACACGGATTAGGGATTAGGGATTGGGGACTAGGGATCAGGGACCAGGGGACCAGGGATCAGACGTGGAGCAGAGCCGGCGAGGCCGTTGATGACGCGGCCGACTTCGTCTAATCTGCCTTTGGACTCTCAATCGATCTTCCACAGCCTTGATGCCGGCGGGTAGCAGCGTTCATTGGGTATCGAGTTCCGCGTGGAGCCGAGTGAGGACGAACGGGTGGTGCTTGCACCTCGGGTTTTGGGCCGCGTGCCTTCCGCGACATTGGACGGGATGAAACAGCTTGGGTTTTCTCAGTTGAGCAGCCAGTCCGAAGTGTTCGCGGCGCGGAAGTGGTTCGGTAAGGTCGTACATCAACTCCGCGAGGTCCATGGCTTTTTGCCAGGCGATGAGATCTCTGAAGCTCGTGGATTTGCGACATGCGGACAGCTATCGCAAACTCGTTCCAGCTCCCTGATCCCTAACCCTAATCCCTAATCCCTAATCCCTACTTCGGGTCCGGGGCCGCCGGCACCGTGTAGGCCTTCTTCAGCGCCTCCTGATACTCGCCGAACAGCGCCTTGATCCCGTCGAACTCCTTCTTGACCGCCGCGCGGTAGTCCGCGTGCGTGGCGAAGTCGAACAGCACGCGCCGCCATCGCCTGCGCGTCGATCGGTGAAGCCCTTGTGGCCGATCTCCTTCAGGTTGTCGGCGTCCATCTCGTAGGTGTGGTTCGACGCACGTCGACGACTGCGCGGTGATGCCGATGCCGGGAATGTCGCGCGACACGCTGCCGGTTTCCTCGTACCCCTGCGGCTTCGCCGGGCTCGGGCTGACGCTGGTGGCGCCGAACTTCTTCATGTAGGCGAAGCCCGACTTCCGCCGAGCGTCGGCGACGCCGATGCCGTCGAGGTCCTTGCCGTAGTGATCGATCTTGACCTTCGTGCCGGTCGCGAGCGCCGCCGCCTTCGCCGCGTTGTCGACGAACTCCACCACCTGCTGCGAGATAGACCTCGTCGGGATAGCGGATGTAGAAGTCGGCGACCGTCCGATCCGGGCACGACGTTCGGCGCCGCGCCGCCTTCGAGTGATGATGCCCTGGATGCGCGCCTCGGGCCGGATGCTGCGCGCGGACGGCGTCGATGTTGTCGAACAGATGGATCACCGCCTCGAGCGCGTTGCGGCCGTTCCACGGCGTCATCTGGTGCGTCGGCGCGCCGCTGAACGTGTACTTCGCGCCGACGATGTTCAGGCAGCAGGTGCCGAAGCCGTGCGGCCGGCCGCGACGTCGCGCTCGACGGCGTGGCTGCGGACGATGACGTCGGCGCCGTCGAACACGTGCGCCTCGTGCATCACCGTCTTCGCGTTCGGCGGCATCATCTCTTCGCCGGGCGTGCCGTAGACGACGACGCTGCCGGGCGTGCTTGGTGCGCGTCGAGGTACTCGGCCATCGCGATCGCCGCGGCGATGCCGACCGGCCCCTGCGCGCTGTGCTGATCGCCGTGGAACGCGCCCTTGGTGCCGCGCAGCGCGTCGTACTCGACGATGACGCCGAGCGTCGGCGCTGCCGTTGTTGCTGCCGATACTTCGCGACGAACGCGGTCGACAGGCCGCGCGCTGCCGGTCTCGACGCTGAAGTCGTGCTTGCTGCAGGTAGTCGGTCAGCTTGCTGACCGAGCGCTTCTCCTCGAAGCCGATCTCCGGGTGCGTGGCGATGTCGTCGGCCAGCGCGAGCAGCTCCTTGTCCATCAGCTCCTTCGCGCGCGACCACCACCGCGCGTCGCGATCAGGCGCTCGGCCCAGTCAGCCTGGCGACGATCGCCGGCACGTCGAGCGACTGCCTCGAGCGCCGCCATCTTTCGCGAGCACGTCGCGGGCGGCATCGCGCTCGGTCGGCGTCTCCTGGGCGACGGCGGCGGCGCGAGAGAGGATCATCGCCGCGGCGAACGCGCGGCATGTCGTGGAAAGCACGCCGCGTCGAGTTATGCTCAGCCTCGACGGGCACCGCGGCGGACGCCTCAATCGATCGTTGAACGCAAGCCGCGAAGCCTCGCAGAGCACGCAGAACCCACGAGGTTCTTCTTTGCGGTCTTTGCGAGCCTTGCGTTGACCATCGATCGCGCTACCAGCAGATGCCGCGGTAGTCGGCCTGGAGCAGCGCGCCGCGCATCGGCAGGCGGACCAGATCGATGACGATCTGGTCGGCCGGCAGCGGCGTCAGCGCGTCGGCGAACTCGGGCGACTGGTTGCCGACGACGATCACCTCGGAGCCGTCGATGCACCTCGTCGATCGTGTCGGCAGAGCAGCGACGACAGGTGCGGGATCTGCTTCTCGATGTAGTCCTTGTTCGCGCCGACCAGCTGCGCGAGCGAGACGTTCTTGTCGTAGATGCGGAGCGAGCAGCCCTTGCCGAGCAGCGCTTCCGCGAGGATGACGATCGGGCTCTCGCGCAGGTCGTCGGTGCCGGCCTTGAAGCTGAAGCCGAGCAGCCCGACCTTCTTCTTGCCGGTCTCGAGCACCTGATCGATGCGCGTGCTCGAATCTGCAGCCGGTTGCTCGGCAGGATCGCCGAGATGACCGGCAGCTCGACGTCGACTTCCTTGGCGCGATACTGCAGCGCGCGCACGTCCTTCGGCAGGCACGAGCCGCCGAACGCGAAGCCCGGCTTCAGGTAGTACGGCGAGAGGTTCAGCTTCTCGTCGCTGGCAGAAGATGTCCATCACCTCGTGGCTGTCGACGCCGAGCTTCTTGCACAGGTTGCCGATCTCGTTGGCGAAGCACACCTTCAGCGCGTGCCAGGTGTTGCTCGTGTATTTCATCATCTCGGCGACGCGGATGCTGGTGCTGATGAGCGGCGCGTCGATCGCCTGATAGAGCGCGATCGTGCCGCTCGGCGTCGGCGGCGTGGTTGTGGCCGACCAGCGTCAGCGGCGGCTTGCGGAAGTCCTTGAGCGCGGTGCCCTCGCGCAGGAACTCGGGATTGACCGACACGCCGAAGCCCGTCGCCGTAGTTCTTGCCGGACGTCGCGCTCGAGCGCCGGAATGACGACGTCGTGCGTCGTGCCCGGCAGCACCGTGCTGCGCACGACGACGACGTGATAGCCGTGCTTGTCCGCGAGCGCCGCGCCGATCTGCTCGGCTGACGCGCTCGAGATAGCGTGAGGTCGAGGCTGCCGTTCTTGCGGCTCGGCGTGCCGACGCAGAGCAGCGACACCTCGGTGTCGCGGATCGCGTCGGCCGTGTCGGTCGTCGCGCGCAGCCGCCCGTCGGCGACGCGCTGTCGCGAGCAGCTCGTCGAGACCCGGCTCGACGATCGGGCTGCGGCCGGCGTTGATCGCCGCGACCTTGTCGGCGTTGACGTCGACGCCGACCACGTCGTGGCCGTCGCCGGCGAAGCGACGCCGCCGAGACGCATCCGACATATCCGAGACCGAACACGGAGACTCTCATGACTGTACTGGATCTCCGATGCTGCGTCGGACGGGACAGATCGCGCGGCACGCGTCGAGATGCCGCGTCCGGCCGTGCTCGACGGCGATGCGCATCAGTGCGTCTTCGAGCTCGCCGGCGACCGCCGACCAGTCGTAGCGCTCGACGACGAGCGCGCGCGCCGCGGCTTCGAGCCGGCGCGCGCGCGGCCGACGTCGCGCATCAGACGGACGACGGCGCGCGGCGAACGCGTGCCGGCTCGTCGGCGAGCAGCACGTGCTCGCCGTCGGTGACCGGCAGGCCTTCGGCGCCGACCGTCGTCGAGACGACCGCCTTGCCCATCGCCATCGCCTCGAAGATCTTCAGGCGCGTGCCGCCGCCGATGCGCAGCGGCACGACATAGACCGCCGCGTCCCGCATGTACGGCCGCACGTCGTCGACGCGGCCGGTGACGGTGACGCCGGCGTCCTCGGCGAGCTTCTGACCGCCGGCGTCGGCGCGCGGCCGACGATCGACAGCGTGACGCCGCCGGCTCCTCGGCGCGGATCAGCGGCAGGACGTCGCGGCAGAAGTAGACGCATCGCGTCTTCGTTCGGCAGCCAGTCCATCGAGCCGGTGAACACCAGATGCGTGCGGGACGGCCGACGCGCTCGCCGTCGGCGCGAAGTAATCCGGTGTCGACGCCGGTCGGGACGACGTGGACCGGCCGGCGAACGCGTCGCCGGGATAGAGCCGCGCGGAAGCGTCTGCGCGATCCGCATCCGGAGACGGCGAGGACGCCGTCGAAGCGCGCCAGCGTGCGCCCTTCGTAGCGCAGCATCCGGCGATACTGCGCGCCGGCAGAGCAGCGCCCGAGCGCGCCGGGCTTCGTTTCGGCGTGCCGCCGCCAGATCTCCGACTCGACGTTGTGCGTGAAGATCACCGCCGGACAGGGCAGCCGCCGTCGGCAGGTTGACGGCCGGGAACAGGAAGTCGCAGACGATGCAGATCGAACGGCTGTTCGGCGAGCAGCGCGCGCAGCCGCGTGCCGATACGCCGCCGATCGATACTTGCCGACCGCGTAGGGCAGCGGATCGACCAGGTGCAGGGCGGCGTCGGCGTAGAAGCGGAAGCGAGCCGCTTGGCCGGTTCGCGCCGCGGCATCGGTCTCGACGCGCGCCGCGACCTCGCGCATCCCCTCGACGTCTGCGCCGCCGGCTGGTCCGGGCTCGGCGAACGCGAGGTAGGTGATGTCGTGGCGCTGCGCCAGGTGACGCATCAGGTGCCACGTGCGCAGCTTCCCGCCCTTGTCGAGCGGCAGCAGCAGGTCGGATTTCAGCCACGAGGATGCGCATCAGTGCGGCTTGCTCCACGGGAGCACGGCGGATCGGTGCGCGCACGTTCGACCGGCGCGCGGCAGCGTCTGCACGCCGTCGCCGTCGATGAACGTGCGGTGCCACAGCTCGAGGTTGAGCAGGCTCCAGATGCGATCGCCGCCGTCGGTGCGGCCGTCGGCGTGGTCGCGGAGCAGCGCCTCGACGGCCGTCGCGGCTCGATGATGCCGCGCTCGCGCGAGCGGCGGTCGAGCAGCACCTCGCGCGCGACGCCGTTCCAGCGCGCCGCGCATCCAGCGGCGCGAACGGCACCGGGAAGCCCATCTTCGGCCGGTTGAGGATCGACTCCGGCAGCGACGCCCTTCATCGACTCGCGCAGGACGCGCTTGGTCGTCCAGCCGTGACAGCTTCCATTCGTCCGGCAGCGTCGCGGCGAACTCGACCAGCTTGTGGTCGAGGAACGGCACGCGGCTCTCGATCGACGTGGCCATGCTCATCTGGTCCTGCTTCATCAGCAGCTCGACGAGATAGGTCTTGATGTCCGCGTAGAGCAGCCGATCGAGCAGCGTGCTCGGCGCCGGTCGGCGTGTTGAAGTAATGCGAGCGACGAGGCGTAGGCCGCGTCGCGGCGTCGCCGACGCGCGCAGGCGCCGGCGCCAGCAGCCGCCGCTGGTCGCGCGAGACGGATCGACGCGAAGTTGTCGAAGAACATCGACTCCGGCGTGCGGTCCATCGCGAGAAACGACCGCCGCGCGTAGCGAGCCAGCGCTGCCGGGCAGCCGCGGAACGACGCCGTGCGCGATCGACTCGCGCATCGCCGGCCGGCAGCATCCGCTCGTAGACCGTGCCGGCGCGCCAGTTCCAGCGACACCCGCGGATACTTGCCGTAGCCGGCGAGCAGCTCGTCGCTGCCTTCGCCGGTCAGGACGACGGTGACGTGCTGGCGCGCGAGCGCCGAGACGAAGTACAGCGGCACGCTCGAGGGGTGGGCGATCGGCTCGTCCTCGTGCCACACCAGCTGCGGCAGCGCGCCGAAGAAATCGTGATCGTCGATGACGATCTCGTGCGACATCCGCGCCGATCGCTCGCGCGACCTCGCGCGCGTACTCGAGCTCGTTGAACGCGCGGTCCTCGAACGCGACCGAGAAGGTCTGCAGCGGCCGGTCGATCATCGTCGCCATCAGCGCCGCGATGGCGCTGCTGTCGATGCCGCCGGAGAGGAACATCCCGAGCGGCACGTCCGCTCATCAGCCGCAGCCGGACCGATTCCTCGAGCAGCTCGCTGGAACCGCGCGACGACGTCGCGCTCGGCTGAGCGGCTCGCTGGCCGTGCGCGCGATCCGGCCGCGTCGGGAACGTCCCAGTGCTGTCGCGTCCTGATCTCGCCGCCTTCGAAGACGAGCAGGTGTCCGGGCAGCAGCTTGTAGATGCCTCGAAACAGCGTCTCCTCGCCCGACGTGTAACGCGTGCTGAGCAGCTTCAGGCAGCACGGCCTGGTTGGGCTGCGCCTCGACCAGGCCGCTCGCGAGGATCGCCTTGATCTCCGATCCGAAGAGCAGCGCGTCGCGCGCGCGCGTCCAGTAGAGCGGCTTGATGCCGAGCCGGTCGCGCACGAGCAGCAGCCGCGCGCTTCGGCGCGTCCCAGATCGCGAACGCGAACATCCCGCGGAACCGGTGGACGCAGTCGTCGCCCCACTGCTCGTAGGCGTGGACGATGGTTTCGGTGTCCGACCTGCGTCCGGTAGCGGTGGCCGTGCGCCTCGAGCTCGCGGCGGATCTCCGCGTGGTTGTAGATCTCGCCGTTGAAGACGACCCAGACGCTGCCGTCTTCGTTCGACAGCGGCTGCTGGCCGGTGCTGCAGATCGACGATGCTCAGGCGGCGATGCGCGAGCGCGGCGTGCGCGTCGCAGTGGAGCCCGGCTTCGTCGGGTCCGCGATGCGTGATGACGTCGCGCATCCGCATGGCGCGCGACGGCGCGTCGTGATCGAGCCGTCGACGGCGACGATTCCGGCAATTCCGCACATGATCAGGCGGCCTCACCCGCGCCGCTCGCCTGTCGCGAGAGGGTTCGCGCCGGCACCGCTAAGCGGCGCCCTACGTCCACGAACTGCCTGAACCACAGCTCGAGCATCACCAGGCTCCAGAGCCGGTGGCGGTGGTCGCTGGCGGCCGTCGCGATGCTCGCGCCACACGCCGGCGACGGCGCGGTCGTCGAAGATGCCGCGATCGCGCAGCCGGCCATCGGTCAGCAGGCTGTCGACCATCGGCGCCAGCGGCCCGCGCAGCCACTCGCCGATCGGCGCTTCGAAGCCGTGCTTCGGGCGATCGACGATCGCCTTCGGAATGCGCCGCTCGAGCAGCCGGCGCAGCAGATACTTGCTGCTGCCCGTTCTTCAGCTTCAGGCTGGTCGGCACCGTCGCGGCGAACTCGAGCAGCTTGTGATCGAGCAGCGGCTCGCGCGATTCGAGCGAGACCGCCATGCTCATCTTGTCGACCTTGGTCATGATGTCGTCGACGAGGTAGGTCTTCACGTCGACATACAGCGCGCGATCGAGCGGGTCCTGCGACGGGCACGACTCGTAGGCGAGGCGGAAGCTCGACGAACGGATCGGCGTCGCGGACCGTCGTTGGCGAAGTCGCCGGAGTAGAGCGCGCCGCGCGCGTCCGGCTCGAACTGCCCGTAGGCGTGCTTCTGCGCGCAGGCGTCCGCCGGCGACAGCGCCAGGTGGCGCAGCGATCGCGCGCCCTTGACGCCAGAGCGGCAGCGCGTGCCGCCAGCCGGCCGGCGAGCCGTCCGCCGACCGGGCCGAGCCAGCGGCGCGCCGTCAGCTCCCACTGCTCGACGCGGTGGCGCGCGTAGCCGGCCCACAGCTCGTCGCCGCCGTCGCCGGACAGCGCGACGGTCACGTGCTCGCGCGCCGCCTTCGACACGTAGTAGGTCGGCACCGCCGACGAATCGGCGAACGGCTCGTCGAGATGCCACGCGAGCTTCGGCAGCAGATCGACGATGTCGTGGTCGCCGGATGACGATCTTCTCGTGCTGCTCGACGCCGAGATGCTCGGCGACGGTTCGCGCGCGTATCGAGCTCGTTGAACGCCGGCTCGTCGAAGCCGACCGACGTCGTCACGACGCGCGCCGCCGCACGCCTCGGCCATCGCCGCGACGACCAGGCTCGAGTCGATGCCGCCCGAGAGGAACGCGCCGAGCGGCACGTCGCTGACCAGACGCAGCCGCGACCGATTCGCCGACGAGCGCGTCGAGCCGCTCGAGATATCTCGTCTCGCGCGCCGCGTCGCCGTCGCCGGTGAACGTGCAGGTCCCAGTAGCGCCGCGTCGTCGACGCTGCCCGCCTTCGGCGACGAGCAGATGCCCGGGCGGCAGCTTCCAGATGGCCCGGTAGATCGTCTGCGGGCACGGGACGTACTGCAGCGTCAGGTAGGCGTCGAGCGCCTCGGCGCTCCAGCCGCGCGGGACGTCGGGATCCTCGAGCAGCGACTTGATCTCAGATCCGAACGTGACGCCCGACGGGCGTGGCGCTGTAGTAGAGCGGCTTGACGCCGAGCGCGATCGCGGACCGAGCAGCAGCCGCCGCCTGCGGCTCGTCCCAGAGCGCGAAGGCGAACATGCCGCGGAAGCGGTCGACCGCGCGCTCGCCCCACTGCTCGTAGGCGTGGACGATGACTTCGGTGTCGCGTGTGCGTGCGGAACTGATGGCCGAGCGCCTCGAGCTCGCGCGCGCATCTCGGCGAAGTTGTAGATCTCGCCGTTGAAGACCACCCAGATCGGTCCGTCCTCGTTCGCCAGCGGCTGATCGCCGGTCGAGAGGTCGATGATGCTCAGGCGCCGGTGGCCGAGGCCGATGCCGCGCGCCGACGATAGAAGCCGTCCGCGTCGGGGCCGCGGTGCGCGACGGCCGACGGTCATCGCGGTCAGCCGGTCGCGGTCGATGGGGCTGGCCGGATCGAAATTGAACTTGCCTGCGATGCCGCACATGTCAGGAGGCCGCCAGTCGAGGTTGATACGAGTCGAAGCCGTTCACGCCCCTCAATCTGAGCAAGGCAAGTGCCACCTAAATGCTGAAAAACACGTCGAAAGTTCCCTCAGCGCGACTGTATCGCCGCCTCCGAGGAAGCGCGGGTGCGGACAGTGGCAACCGGTTACCTGCCGGGGTGCCGAGATACTGCTGATGCCATTTCTCGAATACCACCAGTTGCCAGAGGCGCAGCGTATGGTCGCGCTTGCCGGACGACGGTGCTCGTCGACGATCTGCGCGGACGAACGCCGGCCTGGAAGTAGCCGCGCTGGAGGCTCGCGCGGCGACAGCAGCGTGTCGGCGAAGCAGCTCGCGCAGGTTGCCGCGGAACCAGGTCCCGAGCGGCACGCCGAAGCCCTGCTTCGCGCCGGTTCGAGGATGCCCGCGCGGGCAGCAGCGCCGCCGCGACCTCCTTGAGCACGTGCTTGCGCCGGCCGCTCCTTGATCTTCAGCGCCGGCCGGCAGCGCGCGACGCGAACGCGATGACCTCGTTGTCGAGCAGCGGCACGCGCGACTCGATCGAATGGGCCATGCTCATGCGATCGACCTTGGTCAGCACGTCCTCGGGCAGGTAGGTCTCGGCGTCGAACCGCATCATCTGGCTCGGCCACGGCAGCGCGCGCGAAGCGCTCGAAGTGCCGAGCGAGCCGCGCTTCGGGATCCGCGCCCGTCGATCGCGCCGGCGCAGCGTCGGTGGTCAGGAGCGCCGGCTTCTCGTCGGCGCCGAAGAAGCGCGATGGCGTCGAGATAGCGCCCGCGCTCGTCGCGGCTCGACGTGGCGCAGGAAGTTCTTGCCGCGGGCGCCGTGCGGCAGCGCCGGCCGCCGCGATCTGCGCGACGCGGCGCAGCGCCGCGCGGGCTGTAGCGGTCGAACGGCGACGACGCGCGGATGCGGCAGGTAGCGGTCGTAGCCGCCGAACAGCTCGTCGCCGCCGTCGCCGGACAGCACCACGGTCACGTGGCGCGCGCGCCATCTCCGACACGTACCACGTCGGGATCGCCGACGAATCGGCGAACGGCTCGTCGAAGTGCGCGATCAGCCGGTCGAGGATGCCGACGCCATCCGGCTTGACGACGAACTCGTGGTGGTCGGTGCCGAAGTGCTGCGCGACGCGGCCGCGCGTGCTCGAGCTCGTCGAACGCCGGCTCGTCGAAGCCGATCGAGAACGTCTTGACCGGCGCGCTGACAGCCTCGGACATCAGGCCGACGACCAGGCTCGAGTCGATGCCGCCGGACAGGAACGCGCCGAGCGGCACGTCGCTGACCAGGTGCGAGCGGACGGCGTCGGTCAGCACGGCGCGCAGCTGCTGCGACGGCGTCCGCCTCGGATCCGGCGAAGGTTTCGTCGCCGGCATCTGCCAGTACTGCTCGATCGCCAGCTGCGCCGTCCCGCCACGTCAGCAGGTGGCCGGGCGGCAGCTTGCGCACGCTCTTGAAGATCGAGCCGTCGCGCGGCGTGTAGAGAAACGACAGGTAGTGATCGAGCGCGTCCGGATCGAGATCGCGCGGCAGATCCGGCGCCTGCGAGCAGCGACTTGATCTCGGATCCGAAGTAGAGCGCGTCCGTTCGACCGTCGGCGTAGTGCATCGGCTTGATGCCGATGCGATCGCGCGCGACGAGCGAGCGTGCGCGTCCGCGTGTCCCAGATCGCGAGGCCGAACATGCCGCGCAGCCGCGCGATCGCGTCCGTGCCCCACTGCTCGTAGGCGTGGACGATGACCTCGGTGTCGGTGGACGTGTAGAAGCGGTGGCCGGCCGCTTCGAGCTCGCGCCGCAGCTCGCGGAAGTTGTAGATCTCGCCGTTGAAGACGATCCAGACCGACCGGTCCTCGTTGTGGATCGGCTGGTGGCCCGTCGACAGGTCGATGATGCTCAGGCGGCGCATCCCGAGCGCCACGCCCTCGTCCACCCACACGCCCTCGTCGTCCGGGCCGCGATGGCGGATGACGTCGCACATGCGGTGCACGAGCGCGCGGCTCGTGTCGCGCCGAACGGCGCCGACGTGCGTGGACGACTCGACGAAACCGGCGATGCCGCACATGTCATTAGTCCTTGGTCCTTAGTCCTTGGTCCCTGGTCTGCTTCGGTCCGCTCGCCGCCGGAGTCGATAATCGGCGGCGCAGGCTGGGATGCTGCGGGGAGCGCCAGCTGCAAGTCGCGGCGTCCGGCGACGCGCACCATCGAGCCGTCCACCAGCGCCAGGCGGGCGACCGGTGGTCGAGCGTCGGTGCGGCAGAACAGCATCCGCGCATCGGTTTCGAACTCGCCGACGCGCCAGCACGACCATGGCGCGGTCGCGTCGAGTCCAGCCGTGCTCTGCGGTTAGGAGATCGCTGTCTTCGCGGCTCGGCGCCGCAGACAGCAGTGGTCCACCGATGCGGCGCGCGTGATGCGGATCGCCGTGGCGTGGGCGACGACGCCGGCCTCCGCCCACACCGGCACGGAGTCGACCTCGGCGACCGGATTGCCCGGGTCGAAGTCGAACACGCTGACCATCCAGAACGGCGCGCTTCCCGAGTGGCTCACGCGCAGCGGTGGTCGTGCGGCTCGAGCCGCCCGTAGACGGCGGAATGCCAGCCGAGGCCGGTGTCGGCGTCGCCGTCGAAGTGCTCGACGCAGCCCTTGCGGGCACGGCCAGGCCGACGCGGATGTTCGGCTCGTCGGCGCGCCTGAGCACGGCGCGCGCGGCCCCGCGCCTCGATCGTCCAGCGCGGGTCGAAGTGCCAGTGAAGCGGCCGCGCGGTGCGTCGCCGGCGGGACGCGGAGCTCACGAGATCGGCGACGACGACCAGGTCGCCGTGCAGCGCGAGGACGCGGCGGCGGTGCTCGACTGGGCGGTAGCCGTCGTGCGCGCCGTCGAAGTAGTCGAAGGCCGTCGTTCGTCCGCCAGCGCGTGCCACGCGCTGTTGGCGACGTGCGACCAGTGGAACGGCCCGTTCGGCACCGACTGCGGCCGATCGTCGAGCGTCAGCGTGTTGTGCAGCGCGGACGAGCGCAGGCGGTCGCGCAGCGCCGGATCCGATCGTGTAGCAGCCGGTTCCCGGATCGATCAGGAGCGGCACGCCGCGCGACGTGAACGGTCAGCGACAGCGCGTCGGCGTGCGCGTGGCCGCCGTTCTGATAGCCGTGCGGCCCGCCGTCGATGACGAGGTGATCGCCCGGACGGCGACCGCGACACGAAATACCCGGTGTCGGGCAGCGCCGCCGAGACGCGAGGCTGGGGAGCTGGACGGCGAACTCGACGGAGCGCTGCGAGCATCCAGCACCGCTTCTTCCGGCGCGTCGCCGATCTGACAGTCCGGACGCCCGGCGAGCACCGACGGCGATCGCCAGGCTGTCGCGCGACGATCGTCCGGCGTCGCGGCCGGTCATCGGCAGCAGCACTCCGCCGTCGTCGTCGCCGATGTGCGGCAGGCGGCCGTCGTCGTCGGCGAGCAGCGCGCGGCCGCGGCCGACGAGCGCGGCGACCGCCTGCTCGAACGATCGGCCGCCGCGCGATCGTCGCCGTGATCGCGCGCGACGGTGAGCGCGAGCGCGATAGAAGTCGAGCGTGTAGCGGTGGTAGTGGGTGGAGCGCTCGCAGTGGCCGCCGTCGGCGCCGATCTGCCGGTCGATCTCCGCGAGCAGGATGCGCGCGGCCGATGGTCGCGCGTCTGCGGGCTGGCCGCCAGCTCGGGCAGCGCGCGCCCGGCGACGTAGAGCGCCAGCGCTTCGCCGAGCAGGTGCGTGTTCGGGCTGAAGTAGTAGCGAGAGGTTCCGCTCGACGTGCGTCAGCTGGCGATCGAGCGCCGAGCAGGAGATCGACGCAGCCACGGCGACCTGGCTCTCGTGCGGCCGGTCGCTCGGCAAAGAAATGGATCGCCCACAGCCACGACAGCGAGCGAAACGCCGAGCTCGAGCATGCTCGCCCAGTTGATGCCGATCAGCGGCGGATTGCGATCGATCCAGCCGCGCGAGCTCCGCGACGAAGCGCTCGCGATACCTGGCGATCGCCGGTCAGCCAGAACGCGCGGCCGAGCGCGAGCCAGTGCTGATGCCGGTTCAGCTCCCAGACGATCTTGTGGTCGCCGCACTGCCGGATCGAGGTACGGGACGTCGGACCAGAAGACCAGCGGCGCGCGCCGGCTGTGCACCGGATCGAGATGCCAGTCGATTGGGCCAGGTGGGGCTGGTAGGTCAGATGGGTCAGGTGGGTCAGTACGGCCGGTTGGTGGAAGCGGAGCCCTCGGTAGCCCAACAGATCGTATTGCGCCGCGAGGATGCGGTCGGCGCGCGCGGCCGCCTCGCGGGCGGCGCCGGGAAAGTCCGCGGTGATGCGGGCCACGACCGCGTCCTGTGCCGGATTGCCCGATGACGAAGCGGTGCGGCGCGCTCGCGAAGTGACGCGCCAACTCGCGGTGCGCGTCATCCCATCGACGATCCGAGCAATGCGAGCCGCGCCGCACCGAGGCCGGTGTCGTGCGACAGGAGCGCCGAGCAGGTGCTCGCGGTGCCAGCGCGGTCGGCGCCGAGGCGCGGCGCTGCGCCCGCTCGATCGAGGTTCGCGCCGCCGTGGTCGCGCGCCAGCGCGATTTCTGTCCGCGTCCATGCGCGCGAGCCGCGCCGCCAGCCGACGGATCATGAGGTGCGGTATGGCGCGGCGCCTTCCGCCTCCGCGTGAAGCTCGCGCCACCGCTGCGACGCCGTGGCGCTGACGCGGAGCACACGCTGCGATAGGCGCGCAGCCACTGCTCGCGGACCGGGCCCACGTGCAGGCATGGCGTGGTCGCATGGCGCCGCGCGTCGCCAGCCGGCGGGCGTAGTCGGGGTGGTCGAGCAGCCGTCAGGACGTGGTGGCCGAGTGTTTCGTAGTCGGCGAGCGTGGCCAGCAGCCCGTGCTCGCCAGTGCGTCAGGATGGCCGGCACGCCGCCGGCTTCGGTCGACACGACCGGCAGCCCGCTGGCGAACGCCTCGAGCACCGACGTCGGCATGTTGTCGATGTTCGGGTCTGAATGTAGATGTCGTTGGCGGCGTAGAACCCGGCGATCTCGTCCGGCGTGTCACGCGGCCGGCGAACGTCGACGTGCTGCAAGCCGCAGCTGTTCGGCCAGCGCGCGCAGCTCGGCCTCACTGCGGGCCGCCGCCGACCAGCGTCAGCGACGCGCTCGGGCCAGCCGATCCTGAACCAGCTCGAAACGCGCGGATCGTCGCCGCCGACGTTGTAGAGCGCGTCGAAATTGCGCGTCGACACCAGCCGCGGGCGCAGCGGATCGCGCTCGCGGAACGTGAAGCGCTCCAGGATCGACGATGTTCGGGGATGATCGTCGCGTCGATGCCGAAGCCGCCGAACACGTCGACGAGAAAGCTGCGACGGCACGACGTTGCTGATCGACCTGCGCGATGGCTCTTCGCGCGATCGCCGAGCGCTGCAGGTGGTCGGGGGCCTCGCCGCTGCGGTAGTTCAGGACGACCGGGCGGCCGAGCAGCTCGCGCGATCAGCATCGCCGGGCAGCGGCGCCAGCAGGAACGACGATGCAGAGGCCGAGAAGACGTGAACGACGTCGCGCGCCGCAGCTGCGCGGACAGAGCGGCAGGTAGCGTGAGCTCGGTCGACGACCGTCCGGGCGCATTTGACGTCGAGGGCCCAGCGCAGCAGCGCTCGGCGGCAGCGGGTTCACCGGAACGAGCCACGCCTCGACGTCCGGGTCGTCCTGCCAGGCGCTCAGCAGACGATCCGCCTGACGGCCTGGCCACCGAGGATCCTCAGCGACGGTGCCGATGAACGCGACTTTGAGGCGATCTGCCATCGGCAGCCAGACGAGTGCAAACGACACGCCGAGCTCGGTGTGTCTCATCAGCGACGAACAAGGCCTCGAGACGCCCAACGCAGCTCGCCGCCCGAGCGCATATGATTTAGATCGCTACTCATCAGTATCGGCGTGCACCGCGCGTTTCATGAGATTTCCCAACGTTTCCAACTTTAGCAATTTCAAATGCGTAACTAGTGCAATACGGCTCAGTTGCGTGCGCGGACGCTGTCGAGGTGTCTCAGTCGGAGAACGTCCGAATGCCTAGCATTTCGTCCATTACCAACGTTGGACCTTCCGTTGCCTTGTTCACGGTCGAGACTCGGCTGTCCGCCTGGACACCACTCACCCTTTCAAACACAAGCGTTCGAGGCTTCATGCAGATTCGCGCGTGTCTGGTAGGAATAGTCGTCTGCTCTCGCGCGTGCTCGCCGGACTGGCCTTCTTCTGCGGTGCGGCGTCAGCCGCCGTCCGCACAGACCACCGTCACGTTGAACCAGCCGACGACCCGCGTGCTGGCGAATACGATTCGCGGAGGGAGCTTCGCCAACAAGAACGACAAATCCGTTCTGGCCACACGAGCCTCCGACAACCTGGAATACAACCGTCGCGCGCTGCTGAAGTTCGACGCACGAACGCGATTCCCGCCGGCAGCGCCGTGACCTCCGCGCTCCTGACCTTGACCGTCAAGACCGGCAGCGCCGACGCGGCGCGTTCGGTCGGCGTCTATCAGGTGACGACCTCGTGGAACGAAAACGAGGTGACTGGAACAAGCGCTACGCGACGACCCCTGGACCTCCAAAGGGCGGCGACCTCGGCGCCATCCTCGATCACGGTGACGGTCAGCAATCAGCCCGGGGCAAAGCTGACGTTCGACGTGCACGCCGCTCGTGAAGGACAGCGGTCGGGGCGCCCGGCTCTTCGCGCCACACGCGGCTCGCGCCTCATCGACCTCGATGGGTCCACGTCGGAGTCGTATCGCCGAGCACCACCCGCCGAGCGACGCCAACGTGGCCCGTCCGTCCGGTGCTCGGCGGCGACCCACGGCAACGGCGCCGGCACGCGCCAAGCCGCCACCTCCGCCTCGCCGCCCCCACCACCGCCGCCACCGCCGGAACCGGCACGCCGACGCTGCGCGTGGCCAGTGGGAATACGCACCACGGCGGCGTTTCGGCTCGGACGGCACATCCCTGGATACGCCCCGGTTGATCAAGTTCCTGGCGAAGCTCCCCGGCGAAGACATCATCTCGCCGCTGCAGGAAGTCGAGCGGCTCTCAGGTGCCTGGGGGAATATCGATGCCCCCGTCGTGATGGCTAGCCTGCTGACGCATGCAGCACAATCGGCGACCTCGGTATTACCGCTTCCGGGACGCTCTCGGGCGGGACCATCGGGCATCGGTCGTGACCTGATTCCGTCGCGGCCTGATTGAGCTCGGACGCGACTACGCAGCTCCTGACCGGCGGCCGGTTTCGGCCACCGTTGTCAGCGGCGCGGTCAGCGTCACCGGGCGGATTCGATCAACGTCGCCTGTCAACCCATCTCCACCTCCCGGAGTCGGCGAGCCACTTCCGCGTGACGACGAAGCTGGCGAGCCAGATGGCGTGGGCCGAGGGGTTCGCGTGAGCAGCGTGATCAGCCGTTCGGCGATTTCAAACGCGCAGGCGACGGATACCAGCGAGCGTCAACATAGAAGTGGCAAGGCGTATCGCGATTCGTGGGCCGAGGCCAAGTTGACGGCGCACCGCGGTCGCCTGCCGCGGACAACCCGGGAACGGCAACACCGGCAACAGCCGCATCACAATGATTGAGATCTACTTCTCGGAAGATCGCGTACGTTCCTCGCGCTTGCGGGTGGGGTCGCAGGTGCCTCGGCACGCGCGATGCGGCGACCGCAGCGGTTGTCAGCGCCGTCCGATCACCGGCCGTGGTGACATGCCGACCTTCATCGTGAAGCAGTCGTCGCAGCCACCTTCGGGCGCCGATCGCCTCGCTGGCGCGTTCCGATCAGAACGCGCGGGCCTGATTTGCAGACGGCGCCGTGTTCCGCCCCTTCGGGTAGCCGGCGAAATAGTGGCAGCATCATCGCCCGGCGCAATGCGCTTCGACGGTGTCGAAGGTCAGGAGCGCGCGCGCCCAGCCGTCGCCGGGTCGTCACGGGCCGAGCCGAACAAGTGTAGCGAGGCCGGCATCGCGCCGAGCACCCTCCGCAACCCGCGTGCTGGATCGATCCCCAGTTCCGTGCTACCGGATGCCGCTGCTCCGAGCCGCGCCTCGACACGCCCTTCCAGAACCACCACCGGCGGAAATAGATCGCGTCAGGCCGCGACGGCGGGACGTGATGGTGGAGCGCTCATTGCGGGCACGTAGAGGCCGCGCGCCCGCGTCGCGCGAATCGGCAGAAGAACTCCGCCTGCTCCTGGCCGGAGCGAGTGAGCTGCCGCGCCGGCCGAACGCCGGATCGAAGCCGCCAGATGCGGTCGATGAGCGTTCGCCGGACCGCCATGCTGGCGCCGAGCGGCACGCGGCTTGCCGATTCTTCGCAGCGATGAACTGGCGCCTGCCCGTATCGAGATTGGCCGAGCGTTCCCCAGAGGTGGGGCGGCGCTGGTCGAGCCACGCGGGGCAGGGCTGTTCCCACATCGGCAGTCACCGGGCCGCCCGTGTAGTCCGATCGTTCGATCGCCGAGCATCGGGCCGGCACGAGGCCTCGACCCAGTCGCTCTCGACGCGCACATCGTCGTCGGTGAAGACGATGATGGAGGCCTCGGTCGCGGCCAGGCCCGGTATTGAGGGCAATCGACTTGCCCTGACGCGGCTCGAAGAGGTAGCGGAGCGAGTACGGGAAGCCGACCTGACGCGCGACGTCACGACCTGCCGCGTGCGTCGTCGCAATGGAGTTGTTGTCGACGACGATCAACGTCCACCACGCAGCGCCGGGGTCCTGGCTGCGCGCGAGGCTGTCCAGCGTGTCCGCGAGCAAGCACCGCGCGGTTGTGCGTGCAAGTCAGCACCGACGCGCAGTCCGCGGCGGGGCCGACAAACAGCCGCGCCGGTGCGGAATGGCTGGGTCGAGTCAGTCGCACGATTTCGCTTTGCAAGCGTCTTGCCCTGCCTGTTCGGTCGGGCATGGCGCCGGTCGATCGGCGGTCGTTGGCTGGCGTTCCGCTCATGGCGAGCTTGTCGAACCATGAAACACCAGGCTCGGCCGCCGCCAGGCTACAGTCGATGAGCGCCACGCCACCCAAGCGCTCACCGGCGAGATGCGCTGGGCGCGTGATTCCGACACCGATCGGCAGGCGCTGAGCCACAGTCGACGGCTAGACACACGGATCCGAACGCGCTGCGGCGCATCTCGACTCCGTGTCCCGAGTGCGGCGCGATGATGCTGTGGACGCAGAACGCCTGGGCCAGCGGCGACAACCGTGCGCGCCGCCTATCGCTGCCTGAATGGTCACGTGATCGACCCGGTCGAAACGCGCGGAGTGCCCCGCGTGCGGCGTGCACGACACGCGGCCGCGTGACTGGCGGGCGCGGGCCGGGTGGCGACACGCATCTGCAACCAGTGCGCGCGCAGTTTTCGGTGCCGCAATTGAAGGTAGGATAGAGAGCGTGACAGACATGGTCAATGATCCTGTGTGGATCGGCGGCGCGGTGGTGTTTGTCGCGATCGTCGCGGTGGTCCTGTTCCGCTCGCGCGACGGCAGCTCCGAGCCCGATCTCGGCTCGGTCAGCCGCAGCTGGACCACCGAACACAACGCCAGCCACGGCAAGGACTCACAGAACTGACGGCGAGCGGCGATCCGCACGCGAGCTCGTGAGTGGTTGAGGCGTCTGCCGGTCCTTCCCAACGCTTCGCTTCGAGAATCCCCGCGAACATCCAGAGCCACAGCTCGCGTTCGAAGGCGTTGACCGGGTCGCGGCGGAGCGTCGCCGAGACGACGTCGCGCACCGCGACGAGCGCGCTGCGGAACAGATAGCGCGGCACGCCGAGGATGTGCTGCACCTGCGAGAAGTCGAGCTGCGACTGCTCCGGCGACTCCCATGTCCTTGCCGGTCTGCGCATAGCAGCATCGCGCGGCTGATCCCGCGCCAGTAGAACCAGCGGCGGAAGTTACTCCTTGTTCAGCCGATCGGCCGGAATCAGGTGCTCGACGACCATGTCGGGCATGTAGTAGCCGACCGAGGCCCGCGGCGTGGGCGCGCAGGCACCACTCGCGCACTTCCTGGCCGAGCAGCGTGCCCGCCTTGCGGCCGATCCGCGTGTCGAATCCGCCGGCGCGGTCGAGCGCCTCGCGGCGCATCGCCATGTTGACGCCGAGCGGCACGCGCTTGCCGAACCTGATCGGCTCGCGGCCCGTAGTCGAGCAGCGCGATGACCGCCCAGAGCTGGCCGTTGGTCCGCGGCAGCCAGCGCGGCGGCCCGCACTCCCACATCGGCACGACGCGCCCGCCGACGTAGTCGCACCGCTGCGACGTCGAGGCCGGCCTCGATCCGGTTCAGCCAGTCCGGCTCGACGCGCACGTCGTCGTCGGTCGTGACGATGATCTCGCCTGCGGCGATGCGGAAGCCGCAGTTGAGCGCCGCGCTCCGTCCCTGCTCGCGCTCGAACGCGTAGTGGAGCGGCACCGGATAGCGCGGCGCCGCCGGCCTCGACGACCTGCCGCGGTGTCGTCGGGCGAGTTGTTGTCGACGACGACGACCTCCCACGGCGCGCCGGGCCGCAGGCGCGACGAGGCTATCCGAGCGTGTCCTTCAGCACGGCCGCGCGTTTGTAGGTGGCGATGACGATCGAGAATCTCATGGCCGGTTCTCACTGTGACAGAAGGTTCGCCCATCGCGGCCCAGCGCTGCGCGGTCAGGTCCATGCCGCGCGCGAAATCGAATTGCGGCGTGAAGCCGAGCATCGCGCCGCGCCTTGTCGATGCGGACGCGGGTCTTCGACGCCATGAAAGCGACCTTCGACGGATGCAGCAGGTGAATCGGCGGCTCGCCCGGCGTGCGAGCGTCGCGGCGTCGATGCCGGGCAGCGCGACGCCGGGCCCGGTGATCGCGCGCGCACGGCACGCGGGCAGCATGTGGAACGCCCGGATGGCGAGCTGACCTTCGCGCGTGGACGCGATGCGGCGCTTGACGCCGGGATGCCGCAGCGCCTTCAGCAGCTGGCCCGCGATGCTGCCGCCGCCGCCTTCGGCCGCCCGGAAATGCTGCAGCGCCTCGTCGGCGGTCATCGACACGGTGGCCGGCCGGCCCGAGCATCGCCTCGAGCGCGCGTAGAAGGATCGCCACGTTGTCTGCTCCGGACCCGAGATGCAGGAACGACTCGCCGTGCGCGCCTTCGTGGACGGCCGCGAGGATCATCCCCGACACGACGTCGTCCACGTAGACGAGGTTGGCGAGCCCGTCGCCCTCGTTGACGAGGATGACGCGGCCGCTCTTCAGCTCCTGTCAGCGGCTTGACCGTGAAGGTCGTTCCGAACGGCCCGTAGACGACGGTCGGCTGCACCACGGCGACCGGACAGGCCGCGCGCGACGTAGCGGAAGGCGGTTTCCTCCGCCTCGATCTTGCTGTCGCCGTATGCGAAGCCGGTCTTCGCGCCGCGGCGCCGTCTCGTCGAGCGGTCCGTCCGGCGTGTTGCCGTAGACCGTGACCGTGCTGGTGTGCACGACGCGCTTGCACGCCGTGCTTCAGCGCCGCGTCGAGCACGTGGCGTGGTGCCTTGCGCGTTGACGACGCGCCGCGAATCGTCCTCGCCGTCGCTGCCGTACGCGCAGTGGAAGACGTAGTCGCATCCGGCGACGCGGCGCGATCGACGGATTCGGCCGATTTCAGGTCGCCCTGCACGAGCTCGATCGGGTAGCGCGCGAGCCGCGCGGCGCGGCCGAAGTTGCGCACCAGCGCGCGGACGCGCGCGCCGTGCTCGACGACGAGCCGTTCGGCGAGCCGGCCGCCGATGAAGCCGGTGGCGCCGGTGACGAGGACGGTCGCGTTCGTGAGCGGCGTGATCATGAGGCCTTCGCGGTGGACGCCAGCGCGTGGACGTCGAGGAGCAGCGATTCGAACGGGAACACGAGCGGCTGCCGCCGGCGGTAGCACGCTTCGATGAGCGCGACGCTGCGGCGCGCTTCGGCGCCGGGAACCGCCGGCGCGGTGCGCGGTGTCGATGGCCCGGACGAAATCGGCCATCTGCCACGCGAAGCAGATCCGCGAGGTTGCCCGGCGGCTGCTGATTCGGCGCGTCGGCGCGGCCGGCGAGCGTGGCCTGGCCGCGGGACGGCGTCAGGCGGATCGTGGAATCGGTCTTCGGTGCCGACTTCGAGCGTGCCGCGCTCGCCGCGGATGATGCAGCTGTTGCGCAGGTCGCGCGTGCGGCTCAACTCCGATCCGTCCGGTGACGCCGCTCGCCATCTCGACCTCGATGCACCGCATCGGCCTCGACGCCGCCCGCCGCATCGTCCCAGTACTCGAAGCTCGGCGCAGTCGCCGAACCACCAGAGCATCAGGTCGAGTACGTGGCGCGCCGATGTCGGCCAGTGACGCCGCCGCACGACGGGCTGAACATCGCGGCCGACTTCACGGGCCAGCGGAAGACCATGCCTTCGCGGATGTCGAACGACGTGATCGGGCCGAGGAGGCCCGACGTCAGCGCCTCCTTCGTCCAGCGAAGCGTCGGCGCGAAGCGGCGCAGCAGGCCGACCGCGAGCAGCGCGCCCGACGCGCTCGGACGCCTCGAATCATCGCGTCGCATTCGGCCGTCGTCAGCGCCATCGGCTTCTCGACCAGGACGTGGATGCCGGCGTTCAGCAGGTCGATGGCGACCGGCGCGTGAGAACTGGTGCGGGATGCCGAGGATCGCCGCGTCGATGTGCGGAATCGCGTCGCGATAGTCGCTGAAGCCCGCGCGGACGCCGAACGGCTGCGCGTCAGATGCGTCGATGCGCGCCTCGACCGGATCGACCACGGCGGCGACGTCGACGCCAGCCGCGCGCGCGAGCGCGGGCAGGTGAATGCCTTCCGCGGCGGCGCCGCCGCCGATGACGCCGATGCGAATCCTTGCCCGCCACGCCTTGGCCGAAGCCGCGTCAAGGTCTGGTCGCATAAATCCGTTCGTCTCCAGCTGGGTGCGATGATGCGGTCCTGCATGCGCCGCAGTCAGCTGACGGTGCGCTCTGCCGCCGGTCGCTGCCGGCAGGTCGAGCAGGTCGCACAGGCGATGGCGACGCCGCGTGCGGTCGCGCCGCCCGGTTCGAAGAACATCGCGGCCGCGAGTCGCCGCCGCTCGGCGCTCAGCTCATGCGGCCGCTCGCGCGCGTCGCGCGCGGCGTCCCGCAGCTCGTCGACGTTGCCGACGACGCGGGCGGCGCTGCGCAGCTCGCGAACTCGCTCCGGGTTGATGCGGGCGGCCTCGATCAGGTCCGGGCGCGTCGTAGACGATCGAGCGGACGATCGAGCAGGCAGAACTCGTAGCCGATGGTGCTGTGGTCGGTGACCATCAGATCGCTCGCCGCGAGCAGCGGCGACGCATCGGCGTCCTCGACGTGCACGATGCGTCCCGGCCGTTCGATCGCCGCCATCGCGCGCGCCAGTCGATCCCGCCGCTGTACTTCGGCACCTCGCGGTCGAGCGACAGCGGGTGAAGCTTGACGATGACGTTCCAGCCGTCGTCGGCGAGCGCGGCGACGATCGCCTCGCCGGCGACGTGCAGCGACGACGCGGGCGACCAGGTCGGCGCGTAGAGCGCCGTCGGCCGGCCCGGCTCGAGACCGAGCCGCGCGTCGGATCGGCGGCGGCGTCGTAGCTCGCCGTTGACCAGCCGATCCGCCTTGGGAAAGCCGACGAGCACGGCGCTCGACCGCGACACGATGCCGTTGGCGAGATAGCGGTCCATGCGATCGCGATTGATGAACAGCACGCGGTCGAAGGCGTGAAACTCGATCGGCAGGCTGCGCTCGGGTCGTCGAGGTCGTACTTGCCGGCGACGCCGTGAAAGATGTTCGCGCGAGCGGCGCAGCGGCGCAGCGGCGGTCGCGTCCACGGATCGGCGCTGAGGTAGAGATCCCAGCCGCATCCACGCGGCCTGCGCGTGCGTGACGACGTGCGCGCCGGCGATGTGGGCGAGCGCCTCGGCGCACCACGGCCGAGCCGTTCGGCGGTGTAGGACACCGCGACGCGCGGATCCTGCTCGAGCGCCGCTGGCGATCGGCTCGAGCACGCGCAACGTGCATCGGGTTCCGGACGTCGACGAGCACGCGGCGCGGCCCGATCCAGCGGCCGATGGCGGCGATCGATCGCGCGCGCGCGCGCGCCCGCGGCCAGCGCGGAGCGCCTTCATGGCCGCGCTCCGCGCAGCCCGGCGCGCATGCGGTATGCGGCCAGGGCGATCGCCGGCGCGCAACGCCAGCGCACAGCTGGCGGCGCCGAGCAGCCAGCCGCCGCGCCGTGCGTGCAGCGCGGCCAGGTGACGCGCGGCCCGCGGCAGTCGCCGCGGGCAAGGCTGCCGCGCGCTTCGGCGGCGGCGAGCTCCATCTCGAAGCGCGCGACCTGACGGTCGAGAATCGACGCGCTCCGGCGAGCCCGGGGCGCCAGGCGCCGGCCGCGTCTTCGCGAAGACGCGCAGGATGCCGCGTGCAGCATCCGCGTGTCGCTCGACGACAGGCTGTCGGGCCGGCACGCGTACTCAGCCGAGCGGCGTGGTGTGCCGCGTGAACGTGAACCCGGCGAGCGCGGCGCGGATCCACATCTCGTACTCCTCGTTGGTCAGCAGCGCCGGATCGAAGCCGCCGACCGTGTCGACGACCTCGCGCCGGAACACCGCCATGATGAACAGCGAGGTCTCGTCGGCGAGGATCTCGGCGAGCGTGATCGGGCGTCCTTCGCCGCGCACCGGCCGCGACGGCTGGCCGTCGCGCGCGGCCGCCGCGGTTGCGCGCGTTGCCGACGACGACGTCGACGTCGGGCCGCGCGTCGAGGATCGCGATCTGCTCGGCGAGAAACGTCTCGTCCCACTCGTCGTCGCTGTCGAGAAAGGCGAACAGGCGTCCGGCGCGCGGCGCGGAAGCCGGCAGTTGCGCGCCGGCCCGGGCCCGGCGTTGGCCTGCTCGAGCACGCGCACGCGCGCGTCGCGCGCCGCGTAGCCGCGGGCGATCGCCACCGTCCGGTCCGACGACCCGTCGTCCACGATCAGCAGCTCGAGATCGGCGAACGACTGCCGCAGCACCGACTCGACCGCCGTGTGCAGGATACCGCTCGGCGTTGATACGCCGGCATGATGACGCTGACGGCTGGCATGCTCAGCATCGCCTGGCGACGCGTTCAGGCAGCGCAGGGCCTGCAGGCCGGCCGGGCAGCCTGAAGGCTGCGCATACGAGCCGTCGAATCGAGCTCAATCGCCTCGTAGAGCGCCTCGGCGCAGCGCGCGGTCGCCGTGCCTGGCTCGTGGAACAGATCGGCCGCGACGGCGCGCCGCGGTCGGCAGAGCAGCGCGGACGGATCGGCGAGCGCGCGCTCGACCGCCGGCGATCGGTGTCGTCCACATCGCCGCGTCGACTCGGAGACGTCGGCGAGCAGCCGCACGTAGTCCTCGTGGATGTTGGCGAGCGCGATCAGCTCCGGGCACGTGGATGCGCACCAGCGGACGGTCGCGCAGCAGGTACTCGAAGCCGGCGGAGCTGTGGTCGGTGACCATCACGTCCGGCGGCGACGAGATAGGGACAGATGTCGGCCGCCGGCGCGAGGACGGCCGATCCTTCGGCGAGGTGCGGCCGGAGCGCCGCGCGCCAGTCGATGCCGCCCGAGTACTGCGGCCGCGGATCGCAGGAGCGATCGTGCAGCTTCACGATGCACGTTCACCGGCAGCTGCCGCAGGCGCTGCAGCAGCGCCACGCCCAGCGTGTTGAGCGACGATGCGGGCGACCAGGTCGGCGCGTAGAGCACGGTCGGCCGATCCGGCGGCGAGGCCGAGCGACGCCAGCACCGCCGTCGCGGCTGAGCGATCCGTCGACGAGGGCAGTCGACCTTCGGCATGCCGATCAGGCGGATCGCCGGGCTGTCCGCGTCGAGCGCGCCCGACGCGATGCAGTTGTTCAGCCGCCGCCGGTTGACGAAGAACAGCCGGTGCCACGCGCGCAACGACTCGGTCGGGCGCGTCGAAGCCGTAGCTTGCCGCCGACGCCGTGGAACATCTGGATCCGGCAGGTGCGGTGGAGGCAGCCGCGTCCACGTGAAGTCGGACGTCAGGTAGGCGTCGAACTTCGTCAGCGCGGCCGCGCGCCGGCCCGATGAGGCGCGCGTCCGGCCCGGCGTCGCGAAAGATCGACGCCGCCTGCGCCGGTTCCTCGCTCGCGACGAAGTAGAACCGCACGCGGTCGTCGGCCGCCATCGCGCGCGTGGACCGGCGCAAACATCGTGTAGTGCACCGGCGTGCGCGCGTCGACCAGGATCGCGTGCGGCGCCTCAGGCTCAGCTGTGCGCCCGTGTCAGCCGGTTCGTGGCACCGTGGCAGCGGTCGCCGCCGGCGCGGCTCGCCTGCGCCGCGCGCGCGGCGGCTGGCGACGATCTCGCGGCCCGCCACGGCGAGCGCCAGCACGTAGTAGAACGTCCAGTTGAACGCGACCGACGCGAAGAACGCGCAGACCGTCCAGCCGACCATGGCGGCGATCATGCCCTTCGCGTTGATGTCGAGGATGCTGCGATCGCTCGGCGGACAGCTCGAGTAGTCGGCTCCGGCGGTCGGCGACGCGCTGCGCCGCGGGCGCGCGCGCGCCTGCGCGCAGCCGCGCAGCATCCGCAGCGCCGCGAAGCTCGCCGAGTAGGCGCGCACGACCAGGAACGCGAACGTCAGCAGGCCGAACATGCCGAGCTCGGTCGCCACCTGCAGCCACACGGTTGTGCGTGACGCGCCATTTCTCGACGACGCCCGGGCGCGTTGTAGTTCTTGAACTGGCCGGCGCCGATGCCGGTGATCGGGTTGTCGAGGAACACCTCGATGCCCTGGTCGATGCAGGCGCAGACGCGCGCGCCCGCGACCCGCTCTCGTCTTCCTCGGCGTTCACGATGCTGTCCATCCGGTCCCAGAACGACGAGGGCATCACCGGCAGCGCCAGCAGCCCGGCGAGCAGCGACGCCGCGACACGATGCGCCGGCTTCAACCTTGCCAGTGTAGTAGACGACGACCAGCGCCCATGCGCGACCAGGCCGAGGAAGCCGCTGCGCGACTTCGTGCAGACGATCGCGCGCCAGCATCGCCACCGCGATGGCGCGACGCGAACAGCCGCGCGCGACGGCTTCTTGTCCTGGAAGATGATGAACAGCGTCGGCGCCAGGAACGTGACGAGGTTCGAGCGCGAGGTCGTTCGGGTTCTCGAACATGCCGCCGACCGCGCCGCGCACGCGATCGCCTTCGACCAGGTTCACGCCGCGCAGGTAGTCGAAGACGCGCGCGCGACGGCGAGATAGCCGGACGCGATGATCATCATCCAGGTCATCTGCCGCACGCGGCGCGGCGAGGTGATCGTGCTGCATCATCAGCGCGAAGATGAGGATGATCTTCACGTAGATGTCGGCTGAACACCGTCAACGATCCGCCGGGCCAGATCGAGAACGGCATCGTCAGCAGGATGATCGCCGCCGAGCACGACGACGCCGATGACCTCGGCGTTGACGTGCGTGATCGCTCGTCCCGGCGCCGATACGGCGCACCGCCATCGCCGCGAGCCCGGCGATCGGCGGTGAGCTCGGACAGGTGCAGCGCGCCGAGGCCGGGATCTGATCCTGCGGCCGGAAGAAGAGCAGCGCCGTGAACGCGAGCATCCAGAGGTAGTCCCAGTCGTAGCGCTCGCGGATGCGGCGGCGCGCTGGCCGCCGCGACCGGCGCTCGGCCGGCGCCGGCGTCCGCCGCCGTTCTGACGAGCACCGGCGCGCCCGGCGACCACGAGCGGCCCGCCGCGCGACGATCCGACGTTGAACGTCAGGCGTTCCATGGCATGTCCTCGACGACCGTCATCGCCAGATCCGCCGGCCGCGGGCGGCGGCGAAGAGTCCCGCGACCGCGGCGTAGTTCATCATCACGAACGTGAACGCGACGCGGCGCGACCCTCGAGGCCAGACGCCATCACGCGACCTCCCGCGTCGCGCGCGGCGGCGCGCGGGCGGCGCGTCGGCGACCGGCGCTTGAGCAGCCGGCGCGTCGCGACTGCGGCCGGCGAGCTTCGAGCACCGCGCCGGCGCCGGCGAGCAGGAACAGCAGCACCTGGCCGGCGAGCGCCGCGCCGTAGACGCTGATGACGCGGCCGAGCGCCGGTCAGGACCAGGCTGGCGAAGAACATCGCGAGCATCGCGTACGGCACCACCAGCCGTCCGAGCTTGTGCGACACAGTGCTGCGAGCCAGACCGGGTTGCGCCATGGCAGCAGGAGCTGCGGCTCGAGCGCGAGGATCTGGTAGTTGCCGGCCGAGCGTCCGGATCTTCCGGCGCGCTTCGGCGTCCGCGTCGGCCGCGGCGCGATCGAACGCGCGCGCCCGCTCGTTGAACACCACCCGGTGGCCGGCCGAGCACCACGCGCATCGGCGTCAGCACGTCGTCGAGGATCGTGTCGGCCGGCAGCGGCTGGTAGAGCGAGCGCCGGATCGCGTAGATGGCGCCGGTCGCGCCGAGCGTCGGACGCGACCGCGCTCTCGAGCGCGGCGCAGCTGCTTCTCGTCAGCTCCAGTAGAGGCCGACGCCGTCGGCGATCGTCGACCGCACGCGTGCGCCGGCGCTCGTCCCCGCGGCGATCGGATCGGCGTGCGCGCGCAGGCCGCAGCCGGCGCTCGCATCGCGCCGGCGGTCGCGACCGCGTGCGCCGGCACGGCGATTCGGCGTCGAGCAGCAGCTCGCCGGTGACCGCGCCGACCGTGCGATCGGCGAACGGCGCGACCAGCTCGCGCAGCGCGTCGGGCGCGAACACCTGCCGCGCGTCGGCGAAGACGACGATCGTCGAACCTCGCGCGTGGCGACGCCGGCGTTGAGCGCCAGCGCCTTGCCGCCGCGGCGGCACGGCGACGACGTCGACCGACGGCGCCGATAGCGCGCCAGCACGTCGAGCGTGTCGTCGGTCGAGCCGTCGGAGACGACGATGATCTGCCGGCGCGACGGCGGGATAATCGAGGCTCAGCAGGTTGTCGATGCGCGCGGCGAGGCGCGTGCGCTTCGTTTCGCGCCGCGATGACGATCGAGACACGCCGTACGGCGGATTCGCGGAGTGCGGATTGCGGAGTCGTGGAGTCGCGCCGATCCGCGATCCGGCGCGGCATCAGCAGGCCGCAGCGCGCGCAGCGCGAGCGGGTAGCCTACGTACACGTAAAGCCACGCCCGCCACGGAGAGCCAGAACACCAGGGCCATCAGCGTTCTACGCCACGCACTTTCTCGCGCTCGACGCGGCATCGTCGATCGTCATCACCGGCGCCGGCGCGCCGAGCTTGAAGACATGCGGAGTGCTTGCCGGCGATCGCGTTCCGGTGTCGACGATGAGCCGCGCCGAGCGCAGGACCATGTCGTAGTCGACCGTGCGGTGCTCGGTCAGGATCGCGACGCAGTCGGCGTCGGCGATCGCCGCCGCCGTCAGCGGCTCGGTCTGCATGTCGAAGCCGCCGTGCCAGGCCCGCGCCGCCAGCGTCGGCACGTACGGGATCCGCGTAGCGGACCTTCGCGCCCTGCTGGTGCAGCAGCGCCATCACGTCGAGCGACGGCGACTCGCGCATGTCGTCGATGTCGCGCTTGTAGGCGATGCCGAGCGATCAGCACGCGTCGATCCGTTGACCGCCTTGCGCGTGCGCGGTTGAGCGCGTCGGCGATCTTGTCGACGACGAAGTGCGGCATGCCGCCGTTGATCTGGCCGGCGAGCTCGATGAAGCGCGGATCGAAGCCGGTCTGCTTCGCCTTCCACGACAGGTAGAACGGATCGATCGGGATGCAGTGGCCGCCGAGGCCGGGGCCCGGATAGAACGGCATGAACCCGAACGGCTTGGTCGCCGCCGCCGTCGACCACCTCCCAGACGTCGATGCCGAGCCGGTCGCACATCAGCGCGATCTCGTTGACCAGGCCGATGTTCACCGCGCGGAACGTGTTCTCGAGCAGCTTCACCATCTCGGCGACGCGCGGCGAGCTGACCGGCACGATCGTCTCGATCGCCGCGCCGTAGAGCATCGACGCCAGCTCGCGTCGACTCCGGGCCGACGCCGCCGACGACCTTCGGCACGTTGTGCGTGTTGAACGTCGGGTTGCCCGGATCGACGCGCTCGGGCGAGAACGCGAGGAAGAAGTCGACGCCGGCCTTCAGCCCGCTCGCCTCGAGCATCGGCTGCACGAGCTCCTCGGTCGTGCCCGGATAGGTCGTCGACTCGAGGATGATCAGCATGCCGGGGTGCAGGTGCGCCGCGATCGCCTTCGACCGCCGAGACGATGTAGGACATGTCGGGGTCCTTCGTCTTGCGCAGCGGCGTCGGCACGCAGATGTTGATCGTGTCGAGCTCGGCGACGCACGGCGAAGTCGGTCGGTGGCGCGCAGCCGGCGGCTCGTTGACCAGGCGCGCGACCTCGTCGGTCGCCACGTCGGGGATGTAGCGACGTCCCGCTGGTGACCGCGTCGATCTTCCGCTGTGTCGAGATCGATGCCCGTGGTGTCGAAGCCGGCGCGCGCGAACTCCACGGCCAGCGGCAGCCCGACGTAGCCGAGGCCGACGACGCCGACGCGGGCGGTGCGCGTGGCGATGCGCTCGCGCAGTGCGACTGGCCGGCCATCCAGTCGACGCGATGAAACCGGATCACTCACAGCGAATCCTCCAACACAGGTTCGGGCGTGCCGAGCAGCGTGTTGCTTGAAGCGCCGCCAGAAGCCTGGCGCGGCGCTTGGATTGATACGGGGCGAACGCCGGGGCTCGGCGTCGGCGCGCTGGCGCACGCGGCGCCGCGGGTCTGGCCGCGCGCCGCCGGCGGCTACGCGACGGCGCGCCGAGCCGCCGCTCTCGGCGGCTGGCGCCGACGGCGGCTGCGACTGTGCGCTTGCAGCAGGCGGTATTGTTCGGCGAGCACCCGGCGCTGCTCGGCGAGCTCGCGCTCGCGGCTCGCCATGTCGGCCTCGCGCTGGCGCAGCGCCTTCTCGCGCTCGGCCAGCTCTCGCGCCAGCTTCCGGTCCTCGGCGGTCGGCGCCGCTGACGACGGCTCCGTGCGGCGCGGTGCCGGCGCGGCGGTGGCGAACCGGCGCCGCCGCGCTCATCGCCGGATCCGCCGGCACGACCGACTCGTGGCGGTTCGCGTTCGAGCGCGGACCGAGCACGCCGGTCGCGTCGAGGTCCGTCGATGACCTCGTCGATGCAGCGCCGCGTCGATCTCGCTCCGCTCTTCGCCGTAGCCGAAGACCAGCGTCGCGTCGACGATCACGTTGATCAGCCGCGGCACGCCGCCGCTGCGGGCGTGGATGCGATCGGTGACCGGCCGGCGGAAACTCGAGCGGCGCGCCGATCGACGGCGCGCGCCAGCCGGTGATTGATGTAGTGCTGCGTCTCTTCCGCGTCGAGCGCCTCGAGGTGGTAGCTGACCGTGATCCGCTGCCGCAGCTGCTCGAGCTCGGGCCGATCGAGCTTGTCGCGCAGATCCGGCTGGCCGATCAGGATGATCTGCAGCAGCTTCGACTTCTCGGTCTCGAGGTTCGACAGCATCCGGATCTCCTCGAGCGCCGGCAGCGTCAGGTTCTGCGCCTCGTCGATGACCAGCAGCACGAGCCGCCCGGCCGCGCGCTCGTTGACCAGGAACTCGCCGAACGCCTTCAGCATCGCCGGCTTCGACTTGCCCGCCGGATCCAGGCCGAGGTCGATCATCGCCGACTCGAGCAGCTCGCGCGGGTCGAGCAGCGTGTTCATCACCCGCGCGACCGTCGTCTGGCTGTCGAGGCCGCGCAGCATCGTCTGCAGCAGCGTCGTCTTGCCCGGAGCCGATCGCGCCGGTGATGACGACGAAGCCGGCGTGGCTCTCGATGCCGTAGCGCAGGTAGCTGAGCGCTTCTTTGTGGACCCGGCTCGGATAGAGGTAGTCCGGGTCGGGCGTCAATCATCATCGAAATCACGGTCCGAATCGCTGCCGGTACTCAATCGAAGTAATGAAGGCCTTGACCATTTCGGCATTAATATAGTTCCCGTTAAATTGATTCAGCTTCGTCAACCAGAAGTCATAGCCCGTGTGGTCTGAGTCCTGCGGGTCATTGGGGTTCCGGCGCAAGTAACCAAAGTACTGCATCAGCACAAATGCGCGATTCGACTCCAGCACTGTTGAGGTCGGGATCTTCAGCTATCGCGCGCAAAGCCTGGGCCCTGGTCTTCACATTCGTCGATAGATCGCTCACCAACTGATCGCGTTCGGCAGACGAAAGCGGATTGCCCGCGTTCGCATTCAGTGTGTCAACAAATTGCGCCGCAGTCATTGACAGTGGGAAGGCCGTGAAGAAACGAGAGCGTTGGACAAAAGCATTCGTAAATGCTTGCTTGTTGATGTCTCAACTGCTGCTGCCAGTTACCCTGACCGACGATGACCCCTCGCCAATTTCCTGCGTGTCCGACAGAAACTCATTCAACCGCACAGACGGGACCGGCAATTGATGCGCTGCCGGAAATGTCGAATTACTTGTCGCGTCACCGTAAGCCGCTTTATAAATTCGTTCCACGAGATAACCCGTGTCCTGAAATTCAATCGAGAGGAAGAACGAGGCTGAGACATTTATCCGCCGCGCTTCAATGCAGTTCAGGTCGTTTCCGCAGGAGGTGATCTGATTGGTCCAGAAAGCCAGGCCCGGCGCGTCCGGCTGACGATTAAGAAAGTCGTGATAGTGCTGGCAGACGAAGTTCTGCGGATCGTCGATCGGCATTCGCACTATTCTCGACTGCATCATCGATTATGGTCACCGTTGCAATGGCCGGCCCACCGAGCGTCATTCCTACAGGACTGCTGAGGATGAGATTGAAGGTTTCGTTGCCTTCGACGAACGAGTCTTCATTGATGAGAATCGCAAAGGACTTCGAAGTCTCGCCGGCTCCAAAACGCAAAGTGCCAAGAGCAGTGATGTAGTCCTTGCGCTCAGTGGCCGTCACATCTGAAGTGTGGTAATCGACACTGGCCGCGCCGGAAGTATCACCAATTCGATTCACGGTGATCGTGACCGTGGTGCAGTGCTTCCTCAACGCTGTAGTTAGCAGAGCTGAACTGCACGACATTCGGGGTCGGCGTCGGTGATGGACTTGGCGTCGCTGATGGACTTGGCGACGGCGATGAACTTGGAGATGGCGATGGATTTGGCGACGGCGATGGGTTTGGTGATGGTGACGGACTTGGAAATGGTGACGGATTTGGAGTTGGTGACGGATTTGGAGTTGGTGATGGACTTGGGGTGGGGTGGGACTTGGCGTCGGCGACGCACTTTGATCTTGCACAAGGCTCCAAAACCCGCCGTTCAAGGTAAACGCGCCGCCGCTCTGAGTATTAGACGCGCCGACTTCACCAATCGTCGCGTCAACCCGAAAGCTGCCGCCGGCGCTCGTCCCGCCACCTCCCGCAATCACTTGGCGATCGATTGCTGGATTGGAAACCGGAATAACAGGTTGTGGCTGCGACTGTGTCCCAGCCGGATTCTTCGCGCTGGCACTGGCCAAGCTGTCTTCAGTTGGGACGTGCCTAAGCGGTAAGTGACGCGAGGCGGCGAAAGCACCGCCCAGCAGGACCAGACCGACGGCAAGAAGAACGAATGATTTTTTCGCAGGTGGCGCATTCTCAAGCTCTGGCCTTCGCTCTTAAGAGTCGTGTAAGGACTACCGCAACATCACCAGCACCTTGATGACACCCCTGGCCGTTGGCCAGTGAGGCTCGAAGGCTTTACCCACGACAGCGCCGACGCACCTCACCCGATTAGCGCAGCGCATCGCATAGCCGGGCAGGCTCGAAGTGGTCAGCAGGTCGCCGACGCGAATTCTGCCGTTCAGGGCCGATACTTTGGTGGGGACAATGCCGACGATCGCTACGGGCAGTCTTCTGTGTCGACGCGCGAGGCGCCCTGCTTATCCGCGCCGAGCATTCCCGGCCGAGTTGAATAGATGCCAGCTACTCGCGAGAGTCGTAGGACGGCTCGCCTTTTCGATCTTTCCCGGGTCTTTGGTACTGACGACCAGCAAATCTCCAGGTTCGTACGAAGACCGGTTACCAAGCGCGGGGAGTGCCTCGGCAGAATCAGAGCCGGCTACGTGAGTGCCGTTATTTGTAATGTGGAACTTGCGGCCGGTATTTGTCGGGCCCTCAACGAGGTTGCCGCTCTCGCTCTGGGCAACAACTCCGATACCGGTGTTGCTCCGGCCATAAACCCGTAGAGACTTTGGCTCTGGCCGAAAACCCCGTAACCAGTCTGGGCGAGGCCAATGACGCCTGCACCGTCGCTGGTGGTGCCCTTCAAGCCGCTCATGTCTTCGCCTTACGGCTTCAAGCCTCCTGCAATTGCACCGCCCACAATATTCGTGCCGATCACGACCGTGCCGGAGGATTTGAAAATGGTGAACACGTTGGTGGCCGTACCATAGTCATAGATACTAAAATCCGAAACACCCGCAGTTCCTTGTGAAGTGCCCATAGCGAAATCAGGATGAGCGCATGTAACCAATCCTGGGGCGCTA